>ERZ1034984.1326-NODE-1326-length-23683-cov-11.502455_pt1 | contig 23683 bp, 17 predicted proteins | sample MGYA00520589_ERZ1034984 | MGnify/ENA primary metagenome ERZ1034984 (study PRJEB33766, sample SAMN09781790) | gut metagenome | biome: gut microbiome | host: Homo sapiens | place: Madagascar | study: EMG produced TPA metagenomics assembly of the PRJNA485056 data... | reverse complement strand
TGGTGCCCCTGGCAGGATTCGAACCTGTGGCTTTCTGCTCCGGAGGCAGACGCTCTATCCCCTGAGCTACAGGGGCACAACCCAGGAATTATACGCTATCATGGGTGAATCGCAAACATCGATATCGAAAATGAGGGAGAACGGGCAAGGGCATGGGAGAAATCGTAACGATCGAACGCATGGGATTTGGCCCCGAGGCGGTCGCGCATCTCGCGAGCGGGAAGGCCGTGTTCGTTGAAGGCGGCGCACCGGGCGACGTGCTCGCCATCGAGCTGACGGAGGAGAAGCACTCTTTCGCCCGCGCGCGCATCGTCGAGGTGAAAGAGCCTTCGGCGTGCCGCGTGGCCCCCACCTGGGCGGAGCCGTCCTCGCAAGGAGTCGCCCCCTGGCAACATCTCGCTTACGAGACCCAGCTTGCCGCGAAGACCGACAACGTCGTTGCGGCGCTTTCGCGCACGGCCGGCTTCGGGGACGAGCGCGCGGCTGCCCTCGTGCGCCCCTGCTTGGGAAGCAAGCGGCAGTGGGGATATCGCAACAAGATTGAGCTCGGCGCGGCGTTCGATGCGGCGGGCATGTTCCAGCTGGGCTTCCACGATGAAGGTTGCCAGGACGTTGTGGCGAGCGCCACGTGCCCGGTTGCCTACAAGCAGATCGAGCGTGCCCCCAAGGCGCTGCGCGGGGCGCTCCGCTTCGCGCAAGGTGCAGACGACCTGGGTATTTTCCGCGTCGGCGTGCGACATAGCGTGCGCACCCACAGCACCGAGGTCGCACTTTGGACGACGCCCGCCGCCTTCCCGCGCGGCCATGTGGCCAACATCCTCAAGGGGTCGTTTAAGGCCACGAGCATCGTGCGCGTGCTCGCCGATCCGGGTCGCGCGCGCAAGATTAAGGGAGTGGAGGTGCTCGATGGCAAGGGCTTTTGGGAGGAGAAGCTGCTCGGCTTCACCTTCCGCGTGGCAGCGCCGTCGTTTTTCCAGGTGAACACCGCGCAGGCAGAAAAGCTCATCGGCGAGGTCATTCGTGGGCTCGGTGGGGAAGTGGGCGATGAGGGGCCTGTCGGCTTTGATGAGATGCTCATTGCCGACTTGTACTCGGGCGGCGGCACGTTCTCCATCCCGCTCGCAGCGGCGGGCGCCGATGTGATTGCCGTTGAGTCGGCGGGAAGTTCCGTGCGCGACTTGCGCCGCAACGCCGATGCCAACGGGGTCGACATCGAGATTATCGGCGGCGATGCGGCCCGCGAGCTTCCCGAGCTGGGCGAGCTCGACGCGCTCGTCGTCGATCCGCCGCGTGCGGGCCTGGCAGACGGCGTGGTGGAGAGCATCGCCGCGGCGCGCCCCGAGCGCGTGGCGTATGTGAGCTGCAATCCCGCGACCTGGGCGCGTGACGTGGCCCGATTCGAGGAAAATGGCTACAAGCTGCTTTACGCGCAGCCGGTCGATTTGTTCCCCCAGACCTACCACGTCGAGGTCGTGAGCATTTTTGTGCAGAAAAATGCAAAATAGTTCTTGCCAAGGGCCGCGACCTTTGCGATAATATCCTGGCTGCTTTCGCAAGGAAGCGACTTCGTCCCCATAGTCTAGAGGTTAGGACGCGGCCCTTTCAAGGCTGAGACACGAGTTCGATTCTCGTTGGGGGCACCATTTATAACGAACGGGCTGGAAATACTCTTCCAGCCCGTTTTTCATTTGCATGCCAAAACGGCGGGCGGCTACTTCGCTCTCGCCGCCTTCTCACATTCCCCTGTGCCTTACCCGCGCGTCTTTCGGCTTGCCTTCGTTTGCGAACATTGCGGTTTTTGCATCATGTTCGCCGCATACTGGTAAAATACAGGTTCGTATGCAATCATCTGCCCGCTCGCGCAGCCTGATAGGCCGCCCTGCGGGTCAAGGAAACGCAAAGGAGCCGCCTTATGGCGTTGTACACCCCCGAATATAAGCCGAACGGCAACGAGATCGCTGTCCTCACCACTTCCAAGGGAACCATCCGCGTGCAGCTCGCTGGCAACGATGCCCCCATCCACGTGGGCAACTTCGTCGAGCTTTCCCAGAAGGGCTTCTACGACGGCCTGAAGTTCCATCGCTACGTCCCCGGCTTCGTCATCCAGGGCGGCTGCCCGAACACGCGCGACCTCACCCCTGAGCAGGTCATCAAAGAGGGTTCTCGTCGCGGCTGCGGCACGGGCAACCCGGGCTATTCCATCCATGAGGAGTACACCACCAACCCAAACAATGTGCACAAGGACGGCACGCTCGCCATGGCCCGCTCGAGCAACCCCAACTCTGCGGGCTCCCAGTTCTACTTCTGCTTGGGCGCGCAGCCTTTCCTCGACGACGGTTACACCGTGTTCGGCCAGACCATCGAGGGCAAAGACGTCATCGGTCAGCTCCGCGTGGGCGATGTGATCGAGAAGATCGAGATCGAGAACGCCAACGAATAAACCGATATCCCGGCATTCTGCCCGGATCGAAGGAACCAGATGAACTACGAGCTTTTCAACAAAGCACAATCTCTCTACGACGCCAAGGATTTCCAGGGCGCGCTCATGGCGTTCACGCAGTGCCTGCAGGATGAGGCTATGCCGCCGGCGCCTGGCGAGACGGGGCGTTTGTACCACCAGATCGGCAACTGCCTGATCAAGTTGAGGGATGCCAACGAGGCCATCCAGGCGTACACGCAGGCCGTGGCCGATCCCGCCTACGACATGAAGGGCGCGGTCGATTGCAATCTCGGCATGGCATATGCGTCGCTCCACGACTACGACAACGCGGTGCGCTATTTTGAGGCCGCAGTGGCCGACGAGGGATACGACGCGCGTTACAAGGCCTACATCGGCATGGGCAACGCCTACATGAAGGTGGGCAAGACCGCAGAGGCGGGCGTCGCGTTTCGCGAGGCCGCGCTTGACGAGGGCAATCCCGATCCCACGAAGGCGCTGCTCAACCTGGGTGTTTGCTTCATGGCTCTCAATCGTCCGGCGGATGCGGTCGCGTCCTACGAGAGCGCGTTCCAATTCGATATGCCTCAGGCGATGAAGAACAAGCTCAACGCGAATCTGGGCCAGGCCTACGTCGCGTGCGGCGAGATGGCGAAGGCAGTCACCGCATTCGAGTCGGCAATCGCCGACAAGACGTACTATCTCTCCGACTCCGCGAGCGTCGACTACCAGCGCGCGGTAGGTGCTGTGGCCCAGGGAACGTCTTCCCAGCCCACGCAGGTCCTCGCGCCTGTCGACATGTCGGGCTTCGACGTGGTCGCCGACGGCACGGCGGTATATCCCGAGGCTGAAAGCTATCCCGCTGAAACAGTTCCTCAGGATCCGTACTATTACGACGACGGCCCCATGGAAGGCGCGCCGGGTTATCCGGAAGCTTACGCGAACGGCAACGACGACCGCTTCTTCACCGCGAGCGACGAAGAGCTCGAGCAGTGGTCGCGCGGCATCGCCAAGCAGGAGCGCAAACGCAGAAACGTCGGCCTCAAGATCGTGGTGGCCATCATCATCGTGATCATCCTCGCGCTCGGCGCCGCCGTGTTCGCCTACACCCAAGGCTACGGCTTCCCGACGCAGGAAAGCGTCGCGAAGGAGCTGCTCGCGAACCCGTCCGGCTCCGATGCCCTGTTCTCGAAGGACGTCGAGGACGTCGATTCGCTCACGGGCCCGATCGTGACCGACTCCTCCGCAGAGGTGCTCGGTGTCGACAAGTCGATGAGCAACTCGACCGTCTACGTGAAGGCGACCACCGATCAGGGTGGGGAAGTGCAGTACAAGATTTCGATGGTTCGCGACCTCATCGGTTGGAAGATATCGAACGTCGAGCTTTATTTCCCCAGCCAAAACTAGCTATTTCGCGCGCTTTGGGCGCGTGGGAATAAAACGTAGCGAACAAGAAAGGTAACAAGCATGGCAATCGAGAAGACCTACAACATGATCAAGCCCGACGGTGTGCGCAACGGCCACATCGGCGAGATCATTTCCCGCATCGAGCGCGTTGGCCTCACGATCGAGCGCATGGAGCTCGGCATGGTGACGCTCGAAGAGGCGGAGGCGAACTACGGTGAGCACAAGGGCAAGCCGTTCTACGAGGGTCTTATCTCCTACATCACGTCCGGCCCGGTTGTGAAGATGGTTGTTTCCGGCGAGAATGCCGTGGCTACCATGCGCAAGCTCATGGGCGCCACCAACTGCGCCGATGCTGCTCCTGGCACCATCCGCGGCGACTTCGGCCTGACCGTCGACGAGAACGTCATCCATGGCTCCGACTCCGTCGAGTCCGCTGAGCGCGAGATTAAGGTGTTCTTCGGCGCATAAGCTGCAATTGAGCGAGCGTCCTCGGGCGCACTCTCGCGCCTCCCAAGCGCATCCGAAAGCCGGCAAGCCCTCATGGCTCGCCGGCTTTCTTGCGTTTCGAGGGGTGAGACGGTAGCGCGCAGACACGAAATCCCATCCATCCCGAGTCGGGGAAACGCGCCATTGGTCGATACGTTGCTCTTGGGGTGCGCTTGTCGGAGTAGCATGATACGCGCACGAAGTAATCCCAGACGAGATAAGGATGCGTGCGTATGCTCTATCGAGTTATCGACGCGAGCGAGCTCCCTTCGCTTGTGTCGGCCTTCTTGGAAACCTATGAGGTAATCGCCTCCGTCAAGAGCGGCATGAGCCATGCATACTCTACGGTTGAATCGTTCGAGGAAATCGCGCTCGATTACACGACCACCATCACCCCGCTGAAGAAGCTCTTCTTGCCGGTGCGCGAGACGCTTCTCACCTTCGACACTGAGACCAACGACGTCACCGAGTATTCGGAGCCCGTCGCACCGCGCGTCGTGTTCGGCGCCCATGCATGTGACATCAATGCGCTCAACAGCCTTGACCTGGTGTTCCGCGACGGACCGTACCCCGATCCATACTATACGGCGCGCCGCAACGCCACGCTTATCGTGGGCATCAGCTGCATGCCGACCGACACGTGCTTCTGCCATCTGTGGGGCTCCGACGAGGCGCGCTTCGGTTACGATTTGTTCCTGCAGGATATTGGCGGGAAGTACCTGGTGAGCATCTCGAGTGTCGAGGCTGCGAACATCCTGGAGGCGGCATGCTCTCCTCGCGAGGCGACCGATGAGGAGCGGGCGGAGTTCCGCCATGTCACGCGCCGTCGTCAGGAGGCCTTCAACAAGGAAATTCCCGACATCCAGGAAGTCGCCATGCTGATGGATGCCTTCCATTCCGACCCCTTCTGGGAGGAACTCGGCGGACGCTGCCTGTCGTGCACCGCGTGCGCCTCGGCGTGCCCGACGTGCTACTGCTTCGATATCCGCGACGTGCGCACCCCCGACGGAAAGCACGGCTCGCGCGAGCGCGTGTGGGACTGCTGCACGAACCCGCAGTTTGCCGTCGTGGCGGGCGGGCACAACTTCCGACCCGACGGGCGCAACCGCGTGCGTCATCGCATGTATCACAAGCTCAATGGCTTTCTTGCCACGCACGACCGCATGCTCTGCGTGGGATGCGGGCGCTGCGTGCGCGCTTGCAAGGCCAACATCAATCCCATCGAGGTGCTGAAGTTCTTCGAGCGAAAGGGGGCAGACGATGCCGAATAACGTTGCAGCCTCCGCAATCGAGGTGCATCCCTTCCATGATGCCGGGTCTCCGATGACCGGCGCCGAGCGTATGGCCGCGAACCCGTATCGCCCGTGGCCGGCGCGCATCACGTCGATCACCGAACTCACCGCGACCGAGAAGCTCTTCGAGTTCCGCCTGGTCGACGAATGCATCCGCAACGCGTTCCATCATGAGCCCGGCCAGTTCGTCGAGCTTTCCATCTTCGGGGTGGGCGAGGCACCGATCTCGATCTCGTCCTCGCCGTCGAAGAGCGGCTTCATCGAGCTGTGCGTGCGCCGCGCGGGCCGCTTCACCGAGGCGCTTCACAAGATGCAGTGCGGCGACATCGTGGGCATCCGCGGGCCTTTCGGGCGTGGCTTTCCCTTCGAGAAGATGCGCGGTCACGACATCCTGCTCGTGGCGGGCGGCCTTGGCATCGCGCCGCTTCGCAGCCTTATCAACAACATTCACGACGAGCGTTCCGACTTCGGCAAGGTCACCATCATCTACGGCAGCAAGACGCCGCAGGAAGTGATGTTCCGCAATCAGTTCGAGATGTGGCGCCATCGCAAGGATTTTGACCTCTACCTTACCGTCGATCACGCCGACGAGACCTGGGATGGCGAGGAAGGCCTGGTCACCAAGCCGTTCGAGCACCTCGAGATCAATCCCGACACCACGTTTGGTGCGCTGTGCGGACCTCCGGTGATGTATCGGTTCGTCGTGCAGGAGATGCGCAAGAAAGGCATTTCCTACGACCACATCTACATGAGCTTCGAGCGGCATATGAAATGCGGCATGGGCAAGTGCGGCCATTGCCAAATCGGGCACCAGTACTGCTGTATCGACGGGCCCGTGTTCAACTACTGGGAAGCTAAGAACATCCAGGGGTCGATGTAGCATGAGCAATCTTGAATTCGAGCGCGAGCGACCGGCTGCACCGCGCGTCGTCGTGGTGGGCTTGGCGAGCTGCTTTGGCTGCCAGCTCCAGATCACCAACGCCGAGCCCTACCTGCTCGACGTGCTGGGCCAGATTGACCTGCGCTATTGGCAGCTTGCCTCGAGCGATCCCATGCCCGAGGAGTTCGACGTGGCGGTGATCGAGGGAGCGGCGACGACCGCCGAGGCCATCGAGACCCTCAAGGCCGTGCGCAAGAAGGCGAGCGCGGTGATTGCTGTGGGGGCATGCGCCACGACGGCGGGCATCCCCGGCATGGCGGCGGGCAATGTGGAAGCGGGTGCCGCTGCCGTCTACGGCGAGGCCGGTGCGCCCGAGGCGTGCGGCGAGCTTGTCGATCCCGCGCCCATCTCGGCATACATTGATGTCGACTTCGAGGTGCTCTGCTGCCCGATCGACACCTTCGCCTTCATCGACGTGCTGCAGCGCGCGATTTACGGCTCGAACCGCTTGCCGCAGACGGCGACGCTGTGCGGCGAGTGCAAGCACAACGACCGCGGGTGCTTCTTCGGCCGCGGCGTTTTGTGCCTGGGGCTCGTCACGCGCTGCGGGTGCGGTGCGCGCTGCACGTCGCTCGGCCGTCCCTGCAACGGCTGCGCGGGTCTTTCCCCCGATGCGAATGTGGCCGCCGCGCGGGCGGTGTGCGCCGAGTCGGGCGTGAGCGTTGCGGCCTTCGACGAGGCCCTTCAGATGTTCAATTACGTGAACCCAGCCCTTTCCGAGGCGAGCGAGGAGTAGACGCAAGATGAGATGTTCGATCAACGTTGACCATATCGCGCGTATCGAGGGCCACGGCAATATCCACCTCGCGATCGAGGATGGCGCGGTCGCGACCTGCGAGATGAACGTCGTGGAGCCGGCGCGCCTGTTCGAAAGCATGGTGCGCGGCCGCACGTTTTCCGAGATCCCCTATATCGCCTCGCGCATCTGCGGCATCTGCTCGGCGAGCCACGTGGTCACCGACCTTCTGGCCATCGAGCGCGTCTTCGGCGTCGAGGTGAGCGACCGCACGCATGCCCTGCGCGAGCTTTTGATCTACGGGTCGTACCTGCAGAACCACGCGACGCACCTGTTCGTGTTCGCGGCGCCCGACTTCACGGGGCACGCGAGCGTGTTCCCGCTGGCCACCGAGGCACCCGAGCTGTTCAATCAGGCGCTTGCCTTGAAGGCGCTCGGCAACGAGCTGTGCACGAAGGTGGGCGGGCGCTCCGTGCACCCGATTACGGCGGTCGTGGGCGGCTTCACGAGCGAGATCTCGCGCGACGAGTACTTGGCGCTCGCCGAGAAGATGGAGGCGATGCTGCCCTTCGCCGAGCAGACGGTCGACCTGTTCAACAGCTTCCCTGTTCCCGACATCGAGACGGCAGGCGACATGCTTGCCATGGTACAGGAAGGATACTACCCGGTGTGCACCTCCCGCGACGCGCGATTCGTGGGCGCGGGGGAGACCTTCGATGCCGACGACCACGAAGCCCATGTCGAGGAATACGCTGTGCCGCATTCCGGCGCACTCTTCGCGCGTTCTCGCTTGTCCCGAAAGCCGTACATGACGGCATCGCTTGCGCGCATCAACGCGTCGTGGGGCCAGCTCGGTCAGCGTGCGCGACTTGCCGCTGCAAAGGCGGGGCTTCGTCCGCCGGAGCGCAACCCCTTCCGCAACAACGTCGCGCAGGCAGTCGAGCTCGTCGATGCGCTCGATCGCTGCGCGGGCATAGCGCGAAGGCTCGCCGAGGACGACAGCTGCTTTGCGGGTTCGAGCGAGCCTGTGCCCTTCACAGTACGCGCCGGTCGCGCGACCGGGTTCACCGAGGCCCCGCGAGGCGTGCTCTTCCATGATCTGGAGCTCGACGAGGAAGGCTGCGTGAAGCATGCGTCGATTCTCACGCCCACGGCGCAAAACGTCGCAAACCTCGAAGGCGACATGCGCGTTCTCGCCGAGAAGATGGTGGCGGAAGGCGCCGCCGAGGCCGATATTCGTTTGCGGGTGGAAGAGCTCGTGCGAGCCTACGACCCCTGCCTCTCCTGCAGCGTTCATTAGGGCTTGACAGAAGAAACGGCAACTCCACGGACTCCTTCGGAGAGCATGCGAATGGCAATGGGTAATTGCGCCCTTCTCATCTTCGGCAAGCCGAGCAGATGGGGAGGGCGCTTTGGGTTTGGCACTCGCCCATAGCGCTTCTCAAGCGCAGATGGGTTGATCTAGCAGTTGCTGCCGCACGCCTTTTCGCCGACGGGTGCGCATCGTTTGCGGTTGGGTGATTTAGTGATACTATTGAATGTATGTTTGCCTAACACCGAGGGTGAAGTTTTATTTCGCTAGCGAAATAAACGAGCTCTGCGGTGGGCTGCGGATTTGCTTCGGGAAAGATGAAAGAAAGGAGTTAGTTGGTTATGGCGAGCAGGAATACTCAAAAGACGGGGGGTGGCTCTTCTCTGCGATTCTCTCGATGACGTTGGTCTTCGGGCTTCTGCCGAGCATTGCGGCTGCTGAGACGAACACCGCCGACGTGAACGCGACGGATGCCGATTCGACCGATGCTTCCCTCAACATCGAGAGCGCCCCGAGAGATGTCGAAGCATCGTTCGGCGAAATCGTGAATATCCGCACAAGCGAGGTCTACACCGACCTTGCTCTCGCCGCGGCCGAGGCGCAAAGCGGCGACACCCTCAAGCTTGGCGAGGGCAACTACACCCTCTACAAAGTGGCTTCCGAGGGCCACACCAAGGGCAAAGACCTCACCTTTGAAGGCTCTGGCACCGATAAGACAAGCTGGAACATCGGTGCAGAGGTGCCCGATCCTACCTATTTCGGCACCGAGTACAATGGCGACTACTCCTTCGACGGCGCCGGTACCGTGACGTTCAAGAACATGACGCTTCGTTCCGGCAGCGCCAACTATCTCGGCTTCATTCGCGCCGACAACACCGTGGTCGACGGTTGCGTCGTCAACGGCAAAACCTTCTACTGGGGTTACCAGAGCGCCACATTCACGGACACGACGTTTAACGCCCCTAGCGGCGATTATGCGATTTGGACCTACAGCTCGCCGATTATGACGTTCAATGGCTGCACGTTCAACGCGAGCGGTAAGGTCATCAATGTCTACACCGATGCCGGCGCGGGCAAAAACAACATCACCGTGAACGTGAGCAATTGCACGTTCAATTCGAAGGCTGTTTTGGGCCTCTACAAGCAGGCGCTGAACATCAATGACTCGAATATGGGCGACTACAAGTATGTCATAAACTTCACCGGAAATAATACGGTCACGGCCGAACGTGACAAAGCCACGTGCACTCAATTGTTCGGTTTCGGCGGCAAGTCGGGCAACAACACTGGGCGCAGCGACGTGTCCATCGACGGTAAACTCGTGTACTCTGGCGGCAAGATGCTTTCCCACGATTACACCGATGGCGAGCATGAGGGCAACTTCGTCGATCAAAACGACTACGTATGGGAGCAGAAGGCCGATGGCTGGTACTGCACCGGCCACGCCAAGTGCGGCTACTGCGGCTGGCCGCTCGAGGAAACCGTGAAAGCTGAGCTTACGACCGAGACCAGCTGCACCGAGAACGGCAAGGCTATCTACACTGCCAACTTCCAGCACAAGTGCTTCGCGCCCCAGACAAGGTCCGACGACCTCGATCCGCTTGGCCACGACTGGGCCTCGCCTGTGTATACGTGGGCCAAGCAGGGAGACGACTGGTATTGCACCGCCGAGCGCGTCTGCAATCGCGACGCCAGCCACATCGAGAAGGAGACCGTGAAGGCATCCTATACGGTGGCTGTCCCCGCCACTACCGAAAAAGAAGGCGAGGGCACCTATACCGCCGTCTTCGAGAACCAAGCGTTCGAGACCCAGGTTAAGACCGAGCCGATCGCGAAACTTCCGGCAACGCCGAGCGATCCCGGCAACCCTTCCGGCCCCGCCGATTCCGACAATCCCTCCAAGAGCCCGGATACCGCGCAATCCCAGCTAGACAAGACGGGGGATGCAACCCTTGTTGTTTTGCCTGCGGTTGCGGTGATTGCGGCCGGTTCTGCGCTCTGCATCGGCTTTGCCGTTCGACGCCGTAAGAGCTGCTAAGGCAATCGCAATTCGATTGATGGCGACCTAAGGGCCGTGCGGGAATGCTCTCGTACGGCCCTTGTGCCCCTCGTGGATTTTCAATCAGGTGAAATGCCGTGTGATAAAATCAGTCGTTACTTGAAACAACTGTGACCTCAAGGGGTTTTGCTTTTATGTCGTTTATGGATTGGTTCTCGAATCTTACGGGTCAGATGGGCACCGACATGGCCATCGACCTTGGAACCGCGAACACGCTCGTCGCGATGACGGGCGAGGGCATCGTCATCAACGAGCCCTCGGTCGTCGCCATCGAGAAGAGCACCCATCGCGTTCTCGCCGTCGGCCACGAGGCGAAGAACATGATCAACCACACGCCCGAGGCGTTCTCCGCCGAGCATCCGCTCAAAGACGGCGTCATCGCCGACTACGACGTGACGGAGGCCATGCTCTCGGCGTTCATCAACAAGGCGGCGGTCCGCAAGTACCCGTGGCAGGCCAAGCCGCGCATCGTCATCTGCATTCCCTGCGGTGCCACGTCCGTCGAGAAGCGTGCCGTCTTCGAGGCCGCCATCCAGGCGGGCGCCCGCCAGGCGTACCTTATCGAAGAGCCGATGGCTGCGGCAATGGGCGCCGATTTGCCCGTCACCGAGCCGACAGGCTCCATGGTCGTCGACATCGGCGGCGGCACCACCGAGGTGGCCGTTATCTCCTTGGGCGGCATCGTGACGTCCTCGAGCCTTCGCCTTGCGGGCAACCGCATGGACGAGACGATCGCCATGCACCTGCGTGATCTGCTCGGCATCAAGATCGGCGAGCGCACGGCAGAGGTCATCAAGATCAAGATCGGCTCCATCCTGCCCTTCGAGGACGGGCGCGAGCGCGACATGATCATCTCCGGCCAAGACGTGCTCACCGAGCAACCGAAGGAAGTCACCATCCAGTCCGAGGACGTGCGCCAGGCACTTCAAGCGCCGTGCGAGGAAATGGTCGTCCACATCAAGGAAACCTTCAAGAAGACGAACCCCGACCTGGCTTCCGACATCATCCAGAACGGCATTCTGCTCACGGGTGGCGGCGGTCTGCTTTCTGGTCTCGATCGTTATCTGTCCGATAAGCTCGAGATTCCCGTGTGGGTGAGCGAGACGGCGCTGACCAACGTCGTTACGGGCTGCCTGAAGGTGCTCGAGACGCCCACGGCGCTCAAGCAGACGCTCATGCGCTCGAAATAGGTGCTGAACAGCTTTTATGTCGCTTAATTTTCAAAACAGAAACGGAGCATCCGCCAATCGGGTGCTCCTTATCGTTCTGCTCATCGTCTCCCTCGTGATGGCGACGGTGTATTCCCGCGAAGGGGAGTCGGGGCCTTTGCACGCGATTCAGGGTGCCGTGGGCTCGATCGCCGCGCCCCTGAAGTTCGTCGGTGCATCCGCTTCATCCGGCGTGAGCGACGCTCAGGATGCGCTTAACGACGCCTCCGCGGACGATGCGACGCTCACTCAGCTACGCGAGCAGAATGCCGAGCTGCGCGAACTCGTCACCCAGACCGAGGAGTACCGTCAGGAAGTCGAGCGCCTCGAGGGGCTTCTCGATCTCAAGGAGAGCTCGGGCGCTGAAGGCATCGGCGGGCGCATCATCGGGCGCAACACCGACGCGTGGAACCAGACGGTCACCATCGATGTGGGAACCTCCTCCGGCGTGTCGACCGGCCTTACCGTCATGGGGCCGAATGGCGTTATCGGGCAGGTGGTCTCGGCGCAGGCAAACTCGTCGACGGTACGCCTTTTGAGCGACCCGCGCTCGGGTGCGGCGGCGCTTATCCAGTCGAGCCGCGCGGAAGGCGTGGTCAGAGGCTCGCTCGATGGCTTGCTCTACCTTGAGAACATCGACTCTGACGTGCAGGTCTCGGTAGGAGATGTCGTGCTCACATCGGGTCTGGGCGGGAGCTATACCCGCGGACTGCTCATCGGCACCGTCGTGAAGATCGAGGGCGCGCAAAACGACGCGAGCCGCCGCATCGTCGTTTCCCCCAACGATGCCGCGACGTCGCTCGAGGAGGTCCTCGTCGTTACGAGCGCTTCCGAGAGCTCGTCGGACTCCTCGTCTTCGTCGTCGTCCTCTTCCTCGTCTTCCTCGCAATCGAAATCGTCTTCGAGCACGGGAGGTGCGCAGTAATGAACGAACCGATCACCGTCGTGCCCCGCGTCATCGGTGCGATCATCGCCGTGGTGCTCCAAATCGCGCTCGCCCCTAACATCGCGCTTTTCGGTGTGGTCCCTAACTTCATCATGGCCTATGTGCTCATCGTGTCCATCGTCTGCCCCGACCAGTCGGGACCCGTGTTCGCGTTCGTCCTGGGTCTGCTGTTCGACCTTCTGGGCACGGGCCCTGTGGGGGCTATGGCATTCCTGCTTACCGGCGTGTCGTTTCTCGCGAAGCGCATCTTCATGCTGGTGAACAACGACACGCTCTTCATGCCGTTGCTGCTTGCCGCCATATCGACGCTCGTCATCGAGCTTCTCTATGCTGCGTTTATGATGGCCTTCGGCGCGGGCGTGAGCGCCCTCGATGCATTCGTCTTCCGCGCGCTGCCGGGCACCGTCTACAACTTCCTTGCGGCGCTTATCTTCTACCCGATCGTCGTGCGTTTCCTGGCGCAGCCGATTCAGCAGCAGCCTGGAACGCCGCATCTTCGCTAGGGGGCGCGCATGCTGGTAGCTATCATCGCAGCAGTGGTCGCGGCGCTCGTTGCGGCTGCGATCATCGTCGTCGTGCTCTCCGTGCGCAATCGCGCGAAGACCCCTTACGCGAACAGCGGGAAGAAAGAGGTGCAGCAGCTCTCGACCGTCGGCGTCGGCTCGAGCGGGGGCTTCGCCCGTGGCAAGGGCACCTCTTCTCGCCCCGAGTCCGACGTGCAGGTGAAAAGCGGCCATGCCAACTCGAAGAAGCCCGCTGACAGCTTGAAGGGCCGCTTCACGGGCGTCAGCATCTTCTCCGTCGCCGTCTTCGGCACCTTGGCGGCGAAGCTGTGGAGCATGCAGATCCTCTCGAGCGAAGACTACGCGAACAAGGCAGCGAGCAACCTCTATACCACGGTGTCGACGCCCGCACCGCGCGGCTACATCTACGACGCCGACGGCATCGCGCTCGTGAAGAACCGTTCGAGCCAGACCGTCCTCGCCGATGCGGACGTGGTCGACGACCACGACGTCGTCGCCCGACTTTCGGCCGTCCTCGGCATCCCCCAGGCGATCGTGCGACAGCGCATCCAATCGACCACGGCGGGCGCGCAGAGCCAGCGCGTCGTGGCGAGCGATGTCCGCCTGCGCGATGTCGCCTTCATCGCCGAGCACTCCGATGCCTTCTCGGGCGTCACGGTGGAGACTCGCACGGTGCGCGATTACCCTTTCGGCGCCCTGTGCGCCCATGCCCTGGGCTACACGGGTACGCCGAGCGAGGACCAGGTTTCCAATGCGCCGTCCAACCGCGATATCCAATTGACCGACGACGTGGGCAAATCGGGCATAGAGAGCGCGTACGACAACCTGCTCGCGGGCGACCATGGACAGCGTGTCGTCACCGTCGATGCGCAGGGCAACGTCGTGGACGTGGTGAGCGAGACCAAGGCGACCCGCGGGTCGGACGTGTACCTGACGATTAAGGGCTCAGTCCAGTACGCCGCCGACGAGGCGCTCGCGAGCCTTATCGCGCCTGGTGACGGCGTTATCGGTACAGGGAAGGGCGTCGGTGGTGCGGTTGTTGCCATGGACGTGCGCGACGGCAGCATCATCGCGCTGTCGAGCTATCCCACGTTCGACCCGACGAACTGGGTCGGAGGTCTTTCCACCGAGGCGAACAACGTCTACAACTCCGATTCCGCGCACGCGCCGCTCCAAAACCGCGTGACGGCGGGCCTTTATGCCGCTGCCTCCACCTTCAAGCCCTTCACTGGACTTGCCGGCTTGGAATACGGCTTCGCGGAAGGACGCTCGTGGGACTGCACGGGCAAGTGGGACGGCTTCAACACCGGATCGCCCCAATGGTGCTGGAACCACAACGGCCATGGGTACCTTGACTTCCGCGGCGGCATCGTCAACTCGTGCGACGTCGTGTTCTACGAGATCGCGAAGAGCTTCTTCTACGCGTCGAAAAGCCAAGGCGGCAACCTGTCCGACACCGCCATCCAAGAGATGGTGCAGCGGTTTGACTTCGGGAAGAGAGCGGGCATCGACATCGGCGGCGAGGTCGAGGGGCTCGTGCCCACGCCCGAGTGGAAAGCGACGCGCTGGCGCAACGTTCCCGCGAACGCTACGTGGACGGGCGGCGACTATACCAATATGATCATCGGCCAGGGCGACGTGCAGGTCACGCCGATCCAGGTCGCGGTGGCCTATGGCGGCATCGCGACGGGCAAGATCATGAAGCCGCATCTGTTGAAGGAAGTGCGCAACGCCTCGGGCCAGACGGTCGTCAGCTATGAGCCCGAGGTTGTCACCGAGCCCGACGTCGACCAGCGGTATCTCGAAATCGTGCGCGACGCCCTTCGCGGCGTGGTCACCGAGAACGAGGGTATCGCGTCCCTGTTTGCCGAGTCGGGCGTCAAGGCGGCGGGTAAGACCGGCACCGCCGAGCATACTGACAAGGGCGACGATGCGTGGTTTGTGTGCTATGCACCCTACGACGACCCGAAGTACGTGGTCGCGACCGTTATCGAGCAGGGCGGCGGCGGCTCGGCCGTGGCGGCTCCGGTGGGTGCGAAGGTGATGGAGGCGGTCATGGCTGCCGATGCAGGTAGCAACGACGCGTCCTCGATGGGTCGCATCGCCGGGTCTTCGGGCCGCCAGATCGAAGGCTTCAGCACCAAGAGCGCAAGCCGCTCCGACTAGGGAAGCGAGGTGGAATAGTATGGCATTGCCGCAGATAGACAGCTTGAAGACGCCCGATGCGTCGCTTTCGCGTGCAGCGAGCCCGCGCAGGGGGAGGCTCCCCCTGATAAATCTCCCCTTCGTTGCGATTATCGTGCTGCTTGTGGGGTACGGCCTGCTTGTATGCTGGTCGTCTATCGAGGGGTCGAACGACACGACCTACAGCTTCACGCGCCAGCTTATCTTCGCTGCGGTGGGCGCTGTCGTCATGATGCTCATGTGGCGGGTGGACTACCAACGGTTCGCGAATGCGGTCATGCCGCTGTTCATCTTGAATATTGCGCTCATCTTGTCCCCGCATATCCCCGGCATCGGCACCGATGCCGGCATGGGCGCCCAATCGTGGCTGAAGCTCGGCATCCAGGTGCAGCCGGGCGAGTTCGCGAAGATCACGATCATCCTCATGGATGCGGCGCTCGTGGCACGCTATGGCGGCCGCCTCGATGACCTGCGAGAATACCTGAAAGTCGTTTTCTTCATCTTGGTGCCTTTCTTGGCCATCATGACGCAACCCGACTTGGGCACGGGCCTTGTGTATCTTGCAATCGGCGCGATGGCGCTCGTTGCAGGCGGTGCGCGTTCGAAGTACCTGCTCATCACGCTGGCGCTGGGAATCGCGGCAATCGCGGCGGTGTTCGCGATCGACCAGCTCATCTACAACTCCACGGGCGAGTACAAGCTGCTCAAGCAGTACCAGCGCAACCGCCTGCTCGTGTTTCTCGACCAAGACGGCTCGAACACGTCGTCGTCGGGGTATAACCTCCAGCAAGCGAAGATCGCCATCGGCTCGGGCGGGCTTTTCGGAAAGGGCCTGCTCAACGCCACACAGTCGGGGCACGGCTTTCTGCCCGAGGCGCAGACCGACTTCATCTTCTGCGTGCTTGCCGAGCAGTTCGGCTTCGTGGGGTCGATGGCCCTCCTCGCGTTCTACGGTGCGCTCATCTACGTGAGCATGCGCATCGCACGCAACTCGAACGACCTCTTCGGAACCTTGATAGTCATGTGCGTTGTCGGCATGTGGTTGTTCCAGATATTGGAGAATATCGGCATGGATTGCGGGCTTATGCCCATCACGGGCATCCCCCTGCCATTTGTGAGTTACGGTTCGACTGGCATGATCATGAGCTTCATGGCGCTGGGGCTTATCGGCTCGGTCTGGCGCGGTTCGAACATCGACAAGAAGAAAGAAGGGCGGCTATGAAACTCCCCATCGACCTTAAGGCGGTCATCGAGGCGGCGACCGACATCGAAAGCGCGCGCAGCACCCCAGTGTCTGTGAGTGTGCTCATCGACGATTCGGCGCCGGGCGACGTCGCGGCGCATGTTCGCTCGGCCTTCGTCGGCGCGGGTGCGCATGCTCGCGTGACCGTGGGATATTTCGCGGGTCCCGCCTTCTCGCCTTACGAGGGCGACGACATGGCGGTAATCGTCGCCGGCTTCTCCGAAGAAGTGGGCCGTCGGGCTGCGGAAATTCGCGCTGCGGGTGTTCCTGTGATGGTCGTGACGTCGATGCCGCGCCTTGTGGCCGACATGGCAAGCGCGTACGGCAATCCCATTCCCGAGGGCGATCTGGTTGCGCCCGAAGGCGTTGAAGGTTGCGAGGCCGACGGCGACGCCGCCTGCGAGAGCGGGGATGTCGCGGGCGCGCATGTGAGCGTGTTCGCGGGTATACGCGCGGCGAAGTCAGCGGGCGCGGGTGCAGCCGCGGGGTCCTCGGGCGCGGCGGCGAGTTCGCCTGCTGTCTCCGACGCCCCGATCCCCATTGATGCCGCCGCAGCGGCAGCGCTTGATCGCCGGATGGGCGAGTGGGTTGTGGCGGCGTGCCGCGAGAAGCGCCTCGCCCTCGCGCTGTCGTTCCCGTTCGTGCGCAGGCCGCTCTCGCTCGAGGCCGTGAGCGCGACGTCGCTTCAGAATGCGGGCATCGGCCTCGTGCTTTTCATTCCCGGCGCCGACATGCCGCTTATGACGCTCAACCAGGCGAAGATGCTGCTCCAGATCGCTGCCGCATACGGCGAACCCATGAGCGTCGCGCGTGTGAAGGAACTCGCCGCCATCGTCGGCGGCGCCTTCGCGTGTCGCAGCGTCGCCCGCCAGGTCGCGGGCGCGGTGCCCGCCATCGGCTGTGCCGTGAAGGCCGGCGTGGGCTATGCGGGCACGAAGGCGATGGGCCTTGCAGCTGTCGAGTACTTCGAGCGCGGCGGCAACATCGCAGGGCTTGCGGGCGTCGTTTCCACGGCGACGGCGAAGGCGACGCAGATTGCGGGCGATGTCGCGGCCACTCCTGCGGGGGCTCGCGTGCTCTCGACCGTGAAGACGGCGGTTCGCCAAGGCGCCGCGTCGGTTCTCAAGAAGACTGAATAAGGGCCGCACCTGCGGTTTTGCATATCAAGGGTATATCGAGGGGGTTACATGATCGACTTGTGGCCGCGGCTTGAGCCGCTGCTTGCGCGCGTTGAGCGACCGGCGCGCTATCTCGACCATGAATGGGGAAGCGCGCGCAAGGAAGGTGCGGACTTCAACTATTGCATGGTCTACCCGGACACCTACGAGCTCGGGCAGCCGAACCAGGCGGTCCGCATCCTCGTGAACGCGGTGAACGCGACTGAGCATCTCGCTGCCGAGCGCGCGTTTCTGCCTGCGGTCGACCTGATCGACCTCATGCGCGAAGAGGGCGTCCCGATGTTCTCGCTCGAAAGCTGCGCTCCGCTTTCGGAATTCGACGCCATCGGTATCACGCTGCCGCATGAGCTCGCGGCGACCAACGTTCTCGAAGTGCTCGACCTGTCGGGCCTCCCCCTGCGTGCGGTCGATCGCGCGCAGGACGATCCGATCGTGCTCGGCGGCGGGCCCTGCGTCTTTAACCCCGAGCCCTATGCACCGTTCTTCGACGCGATGCTCATCGGCGAAGGCGAGGAGTCGCTGCCCGAGGCGCTGCTCTGCGTGCGCGAGTGCCGTCGTGCGGGTGCAACGCGTCAGGATATCCTTCGCTCGCTTGCAGCGCTTCCTGGATGCTACGTTCCCTCGCTGTATCGCGTGAGGGGCGAGGAAGAGGCGCAGCGTGCGGGCTCATGGGTCGAGCCTGTGGAGCCGGGCGTTCCCGAGCATATCGAGAAGCGCCTGTTCTCGGGCTTTTCGGAAAGCTCCGGGTGGGAGCCGTGCATCGTCCCTTACACCGAATGCGTGCATGATCGCCTCTCAGTCGAGGTGCTGCGAGGGTGCGCGCGCGGCTGCCGCTTCTGCCAGGCCGGCATGATGTATCGCCCGGTGCGCGAGCGCTCCGCGGACAACGTGGTGTCGTCGGTGCTCGAGGGTCTTGCCGACACCGGCTACGACGAGGTGAGCTTGACCTCGCTTTCTTCGACCGACCATTCCCAGATTGCCGATATCCTCACCAAGCTGAACCACGCGTGCGACGGCAAGGGCGTGCGCATCTCGCTTCCCTCCCAGCGTCTCGACTCGTTTGGCGTTGACATGGCCGAGCTTGTCGCGGGGCAGAAGAAGGGCGGTCTCACCTTCGCGCCCGAGGCAGGTACGCAGCGCCTGCGCGACGTGATCAACAAGAACGTGACGGAGGACGACCTGTTCGGGGCTATCGATGCCGCGTTCAAAGCGGGGTGGCGCCGCTGCAAGCTTTACTTCATGATCGGCCTGCCCACCGAGACCGACGAGGACATCAAGGGCATCGCGAGCCTTGTGCAGCGCGCCTACGACCGGGCGAAGGCCGCCGTGCCGCCCGAGCATCGTGGCAACGTGCGCGTGAGTGCGTCGGTCGCGCTGTTCGTCCCGAAATCGCAAACGCCTTTCCAGTGGGACGGCCAGATTCCCCCCGAGGAGGCACTGCGCCGTGTGAACTTGCTGCGCAACAGCGTGAAGTACAAGGCGGTCGATATCCATTGGCACGATCCGGCGACGAGCTTCGTCGAGGCTGTTATGAGCCGCGGCGGGCGGCAGGCGGCCGACTGGGTGGAGGCCGCATGGCGCCGAGGGGCACGCTTCGATGCGTGGACCGAGCTCTTCTTGGAGGACGCCTGGCGGAGGGCTGCGTCCGACGTGGGAATCGATCCTGCGGAAATCGCGCAGGCGCAGTGGGAAACTTCGCGCGTCATGCCGTGGGCGCATATTTCCACGGGCGTGACCACGCGCTACCTGGCGCTCGAGCGCAAGCGTGCGGCGGCGGAGACCACCACACCCGACTGCACCTTCGAGAAGTGCACGGGCTGCGGTGCGTGCCAGACGCTCGATTGCGACAACATGCTTGCTGGCGTTCGCTCCACGCTGAGCGCGCCTGCCGTCGCGGCTGGAGAGGCCTCGGCGGATGTGACGCCTGCTCAGGCTGCGCAAGCCGGGGTCGGCGACGCGCTCTCATTTGCCGTGGCGGCTGCGGTTTCTTCTGCTGCCGCCGGGGTATTGGGAAACGATAGTTCCGCGGAGGCGGCGAGCGACGAGTGCCCGCTTCCTGCGTCCGAAGGGGGTGCGCGATGAGCGAGCCGCAACAAGTATTTCGCCTTCGCTTGACGTTTGCCAAGCAGGGACGCCTCGCGATGCTGTCGCATCTGGAAGTCGCCCGCGCGCTTGAGCGCACCGTGCGCCGTGCGGGTTTGCCCTATGCGGTGAGCCAGGGCTTCTCGCCCCATATGCTCATTGCGTTCGGCGCGGCGCTGCCTGTCGGCGTCGGAGGGACTCACGAGATTGCCGACGTCCGCCTGACGCATTACGTTTCCGCTGACAAGGCGCTTTCTGCTCTGCAGGAGGCGAGTGTGGCCGACCTCATGGTGAAGGATTGCCGCTACATCGAGCCCAAGGCTGCTGCTGCGTCAGTCGCCTTCCCCGTGAGCACGTACCGGGCGCTTCTGTCGTGCACACCGGCAGTGCTCCCGCTGCCCGATGAGATTCACGTGGTGCGTAAGAAGAAGGAAAAGGTGCTGCATCCCGCCGAGTTCCTCGTGGGGGACTTCCAACTCACGGGTGCCGTTGCCACCTTCAAGTTGGAGGCGAAGCCGACGGGTAGCTTACGTCCGGACTTGCTTTTGCGTGAGGCGGTCGACAACTACAATTTGGCTGCTTCGGGGGAGATTGTTCAGGGCGTGACCTGGGTGGAGAACGCAGTGGCCCCGGAGGCGATGATTGCGAAGAAGGCCGAGCGCGGGCTCGATTTGCCTTGCTGCGATGGCGATGCGCTTCGCATCCTGAACATCACGCGAATCGCGCAGGAGTAGGGGAGCGCGGCGCGAATTCCAGGCTCTGAGCGCGGCGATGGCTGTCGGGCTGGGGTGCGCTCAGCTTGCGATGTCGGGCTGGTTGCATCGAGGGAAAGCCGTTTCGCGCACGGTATCGCGTATGGGCGAATCGCTTCTTCGAGAAAAGTTTCGCCGCGATGGGGCAACTTGCGGTACAATAGCTAACGCTGCAAATTGCGGGTGTGGTTCAATGGTAGAACTTCAGCCTTCCAAGCTGATAACGCGGGTTCGATTCCCGTCACCCGCTCCATGAAACACCAGGCCAGAGGCTCAAAGCTTCTGGCCTTTTTTAGTCTAGCGGACAGTCTCAATAATAAGTTGCGAAATTGTTTTCGGTCGCTTCGGTATGCTGCTAATTGCTTGGCGCGGCGCTGTTGCTTTTGCCTTTGGGCAAACGTATGGTTCGCCTGCGATTTAATAGGATCATGCACTTGCTCGTACGGATGCGAACTTGTCGATAATCCTCGCTCGATCTGCTTCTGTACAAAAATGACGATAAGTTATGGAGGAATAGTGAATATAGCTCTCAAAGCGTCTAGAGTGTACCGAAAATATCGCAATTAGAGCATGGCTGAGATTAGTTACTCCACACTTGTATTGTCTTTGGGGAATGATACACAGTTCCTTCACAACATATCGTCATTTTTGTACACGACCTCTAGCGGTCGGGGGCTTCGTTGTTCGCTTTCGTCGATTTCTGTGCCCCTGCTCCTTCAGGCGAAAGGTATCGACGAATTTCGGCCCGAGGGTGCGAGGGCGGCTGGGCGGTCTCGGTGATTTTCCGCCTCTGGCAAAGCGGCGCGAGCTCGAGTGTGTCGGGCTGAACGAATTTCCGCTCTTGCGTCAGTTTGTCTTACGTGGCGGACTGGTGAGTTTCCTTCTCGATTTTTGGCAGCTGAGCCAGGATATGGTCGTCATTTCTTTCGAGTGGAGAAAAACGTCCCGGTGAGGGGCTTATTCTTGGGGTGAAACAATTGAGGCGAAGCCGCGTATACGACTTCGCCTCGAAAACTCTTCAGTGGTGCCGCTCTTGCTTGCGGCGTGGGTTCATGCGTGGATGGCTGCCCGATAACGCCCTTAATTGCGACGACGCTTCAGGGCGGTGGCGATCACGCAAGCGCTTGCGCCCGCAACGAGCAGGCATCCCATGCCAATCGCGAATGCCTCATCGCCCGTCTTCGCTAGAGCGGTCTTTGCTCCCGGCTTGTCGGTGGCCGCTCCGTTGTCGGAAGGCTTATCGGTAGCGCCGGGTTGCGGAGCCGGATCGGGCTTGGCAACCGTATAGTCGACGGTGGGAACCGGGAACTCGTATGCCTCGCCAGCCACGCCGTTGCCGTCAATCGGATGGAGCACCGCGCTCTCGTTGACCTTGAGGGTGTGGGTGCCGGGCTCGGTGGGCTTATTCACCAGTAGCTCGCTGTATTCCAGCACGACGGGCCTGCTCGGCGCGGCAGCCTCGTTCAGCGTGAGCGTGAGCTTCTCGTTTTCCCCAGCCTGGTACTTCAGGGTGAAGCGGTACGTGCCGTCGTTCTTCTTACCGAAACCGTAGGTCGTGGCATCGATCTTCTCAGGTGAGAGCTTTTCGTCATTAGCGGTGAGGCTGATCTTTGCGGGATCGTTGACGAAGTCGAAGTTGGCGCCAATAGCATCTTCAACCGTCGAACCTGCGGCGATCTTGTCCACGAGCTTGGCTTTAATTTCGGCAAAGTCGGTGTCGAGCTTGCCGTTGTTGGATTTCCTGGTGAGGTACTTTAGGAAGTACGAACCATCGAAGTCGGCTTCGTTCTTGTAGTAGACGTTCATGTCATAGCCGGCATTGACCATCGACTGGAACGTGTCGTCCGTGCTCCAGAACGCGACGTCGATGTTGCAAGGCGCGGTCACGTCGACGGGGATGGGGTTTGTGGTGCCGTTATTGGCGGCGTCGTCGGTGTACTCGTAATCGTACTGAGCCCAGTTCTTCTCGGAGTTCTCGTACTGGCCGCGATAGTAGTCGAGATACTGACCGAGCTTCTCGGAACTCTCCTTGGCCTGCGAGAAAATGAAGTTCGATCCGTCGGAGAACTTCTTCCAGGCGTTATTGGTATGGTACTCACGGGACTGCCACTCCCAGATGCCACCCATCATGTTTCTGCCGCCCTCAACGCTGCCGAACGACCTGGTGTACGGTTTGGTGAAGTCGCCGCCCTTGCAGTAAAGGTAGGTTGCGCCGTCGCTAATCAGGATGACGTGCTTGTTCTCGGCCTTAACGGCAGTGTCCTTGTCGAGGATGCTCTTTGCGGCAAGAAGGCCCGCGTCCATGTTGGTACCATGGCGAACGCTGGAGTTCATCGCGGCCAGGATGTCATCATAGCCCGTGACGACGTCCGTCAGCGGCTGCTGGATGTTACCGACCTTGTTGAAGAGGACGACGCCGACCTTGATGTTGAGACCGTCGGCCTTTGCCTTCTGGTTAATCTCCTCAAGAAATGCCTTGGCCTGTTTGAAGATGTCCGTCTGCGCGGAAGCGCCGGACTTGTCCAGCACGAACACGACGTCGGCAGGCTCTGCCTCGCGCTGACCGGGGAAGGAAAGAGTAACCTTAGTTTCGAGGTTCTCGTCGAGTGCGGTCGCGGTCTTGACGTTTTGCGTTAGCGCTGCGGACTGGTCCGTTGCCCCCGAAATATCCTCAGCAGAGGCTGGGGGGGGGTAATCACTGATACCCCAAACGTCAAGGCTGCGACCGCGCAAACTGCCACGGTGCGTTTGAGTCCCTCTAGTAGCTTTCTTGGATATCTCATGGTGTCTGCCTCCCTTTCCCCGGCAAGAATGAGATTTTCAAAGAGTGTTCGCAATCTCATTCCGATGGAATTGCTGAGCGCAATTACTAACAGTGTGCTTAGTATAACCCGTCA
>ERZ1034984.1318-NODE-1318-length-23911-cov-7.299631_pt1 | contig 23911 bp, 27 predicted proteins | sample MGYA00520589_ERZ1034984 | MGnify/ENA primary metagenome ERZ1034984 (study PRJEB33766, sample SAMN09781790) | gut metagenome | biome: gut microbiome | host: Homo sapiens | place: Madagascar | study: EMG produced TPA metagenomics assembly of the PRJNA485056 data... | reverse complement strand
ATTTCAGGCCCGGGGTTCGCGCATGGAAACCGATTTCATTGGATTTGCCGGCACCTGTGCGCGAACCGCGCCGGCGTCCGGGCCGCCGGATAAAAAGTGAACACCTCAAAAAAAAAGAAAAGCGCAAGTCCGTGTTTGGACTTACGCTTTTCGCTACTCAACTCCGTTATTATATCACTGCAAATTTTGAAAAGTCAAAGATTTTTTCTGCACCGGCACCGGCTCCTATTCCAAAATCCGCCGGATTTCGCCGTACTCCCAGTTCGGGTTTTTGCATTCCGCAATGGAAACCAGCACCTCCGAAGCGGCCCGGTACAGCTCCCCTTCCGGTCCGTCCCCCAGCACCGAAAGGTGCTTCCGCACCGTTTCCGCATCGCCTCGTTCCACCGGCCCCGTCAGTGCCTGCACCGGTCCGGCTTCCAGCAAATGCTTCATATTACTGAGGGCCAGGGGTTCCAGTGCCTCCCGCGCCCCGTTCTCCGTGAAACCGCATTCCTGCAAGAGTTTCAAGCTCGTGTCCGCCAGAGCGCACACCAGGTTACTGGAGATGGCACAGGCCGCATGATACTTTACCTTGGCCTCGCCGGAAATCTCCTGCACCCTCGGGCCCAGGGATTTCAGTGTTTTTACCCAGAAATCCAGGGGGCCGGTTCCTTCGATACAGAAGAAGGCCGACCCCAATTCCTTGTAAGACGTCCACTTGTCGCTCACCGGGAACAGGGGATGGATGGAATACCCCGTCGCCCCCAGAGCCTCAATGCCCGGAAAGGCCTCCTCGGCGGACATGGCCCCGCTGCAGTGACAGATTTTTTTGCCCCGGAGATCCAATCCGCGGATGGACCCGTAGACTTCCCGAATCCGGTTGTCCGGAACGGTGATGAAGATTACATCGCTGGATTCCGCCACCGCCTCTGCGCTGTCGAAACACGCGCTTTCAGTGAAATCCGCCGCTTCCTGCGCCGCGTCCCGATGCCGATTGTAGTAGCCGGTCACCGTGAGTCCACCCTCGCGGAAAAATTTCCCCAGGGAGACGCCCACCTTTCCGGCTCCAATAAAACCAATTTTCATCTGCATTCCTTCACCGCTCTTCCTATCCCAAATACTTCTCCAGCAGCACCATGCTCACGTTGGCCAGGCCCTGCAGCTCCGTGGACACGATGCCCACTTCCGTGTACCCCAGCTTCCCGTACATCGCCCGAGCCACCGAATTCCACTCCAGCGTATCCATTCGGCAGGCTTTGCAACCCGTCTTCCGGGCATACTCCTCATAAAAACACACAAACGCCTTGCCGTAACCTTTTTTTGAGGCGGCCGGGGAGACCACCAGGGTGTGGAGAACGCACACCTGCTCCGGGGGCAATTCGTGCACCCACCGGCCTTGGGCGTAGGCCTCCGCCTGGTCTTGATTGATGATGCCTGCGCCCACAACCCGGCCTTCATCTTCCAGCACGAACAGTTCCCCTCGTTCCAAAGCCCCCTCTGCGGTGGCCCGCGTCGGATAGATTCCGCGAATCCAGCCGATGGTCAACTTCCCCTTCTCCTCTTCCGTATGAATATCGTTGTAAATCTCTTCCACTGCGGAAACGTCCGCCGCGCTTGCTTTTCGGAATATCATAATTCGCTCCTATCACTAAAGATAAGAGCATTATATCACAGATGAAGGGCGGAAATCCCGTGAATCAGGTCGGCCACGAACCGCGCCGGCGCCCGGCCTCTAACACAGAAAAAAGTGATGCTCGAAGCGCCGTCGCCTTCGAGCATCACTTTTCACTTATCTCTTATCCCATCTTACCCATCGCCCCCCCCACCTCAGCACAGGGAAGTGCATTTGAAAAAAACGACTTATTTTTTTAATACGGTTCCATTTTCCGAATCACTATTTAAAAAAAGTGTTGTTTTTTTTAATAGCCAAGATTGGATAAGGAAATTGCCAAGCTTTCTGCCCTCCTCCCAAAGATTGCTTTGCAACAGTATATCAACAAATGTCTAATTGATGAAATCGTCATAACCAATAATATCGAAGGTGTATACAGCACGCGGAAGGAAATCGGTGAAATTCTGGATGATCTGGAAGGAAAAAGCAAAAACAGATTCTTTGGTCTTGTAAATAAGTATGTGGCATTGCAATCCAAAGAGGATTTATCGATTAATACCAGCCAAGACATTCGAAACCTATACGATGAAATGTTTCTTTCTGAAATACGGGAGGAAGATCCTAAGGATGTACCGGATGGACAAATATTTCGAAAAGATAACGTCGATGTGGTCAGCGCAACGCACCGTGTAATTCATCACGGCGCATATCCGGAAAGTGAAATTATCCGCAGCATGGATAAAGCAATCAAAATTCTAAATGCAGAGAACATCGAACCTCTCTTCCGAATTGCAATTTTTCACTATTTGTTTGGATGCATCCATCCGTTTTACAATGGAAACGGTCGACTAAATCGGTTCATCAGCAGTTATTATTTGGCGCATACTCTAGAGCCGATTATGGGTTATCGTCTTTCATACACAATAAAAGAAAATATCAATCGTTACTATAAGAGCTTCCGTATCGTCAACGACAAAAAAAACAAAGGGGATATTACGCCCTTTATTTTCACATATCTTGATTTCATAAAGGAATCCTCAATTACCTTAAAGGAAAAATTAGAAGAAAAAGCGAATGCCTTAAAATACTATTCGAAATCCTTAGAATCTTTACCTTATGGCAATGACGATAAATACAGGACCTTATATTTTCATCTGCTGCAGGCAGCTCTGTTTTCTGAGATTGGGATTTCAACAAACGACCTGCTTCAGTACCTGCAAATTAGTCGCCCGACTCTACAGAAAAGATTACACCTTCTGGATGAATCCGGTCTGCTGATTACAATGCGGAGGGAAACAAACAAATTCTATCAATTAAATCTAGACAAACTACCGTTCAAAGGACAGGTACCGGGTTCCCTGGAACGTTAGCTTTCCCTCGTCCCCTTCCGCCAGCATTCCGTATTCGGAACCGTACACTTGGAATTCCATTCTGTCGCCGCTTTCGAACTGAAAAGTCACATAATATGTCGTGTGGGTGTCGGTATGGAATCCATGGGCGCCCGTCGTATCACCGGCATTTGCATGATTATGGTGGGTCACATTCGTCCTTTTGGCCACAATAACGGCAGGGGCTGTTATCCGCGGGGAATGATTATTCTTGTTCCATGTAACGATTCCTCTTGCCACGGCGAAACCAAACACCCCAAATGCAAGGGCAAACAGAATTGGAAACAGAATATCAAAGTAATCGAACATATCAATCATTGTCGGGTTCTCCTTGCTTTACGTTAATCTTTTTCTATTTCGCTTCATTGTAACATAAAACAATGTTTTCTCAAGAGAAACTTGCGGCTGCATACAAAAAGTGAAAATCCTAAAAATTTGACGATGGAAGTGAAAATACAAGCCTTTCATCGTCAACTTTTCGAAAAAAGTATTACTTTATTGGAATTTCGTGAAAGACAAGCCGTTAGAATTTATATCTACCTTCCTGCAAAGGTTTGTTATTTTGCCGAAAAAAGGTGCTGCTAAAGAAATAATCATCAATGCTGCTTGGGAACTCTTCCAGGAAAAGGGCTATGAGGAGACCACGCTGAAGGACATCATTGAGCGGTCCGGAACTTCACGGGGTGCCTTTTATCATAATTTTCGAATTCTCGAAGCAAAGAGGACGTGCTGTTTATGATGGCGTGGTATTTTGATAAAGAATATGACGGATGGTTGGAGAAACAGAATCCGGAAGAGAATCGTCCCTATTTCCAAATCCTCTATACACTTCTGCGAGAAGCACTCCAAAGGGGCGAACTCAAGGAAAGCAAAGCCGCTTACGATCAGGCGCGAGTCATCGGTGAAATTCATCGTGGCCTTACATACAGTTGGCTGCTGTCGGAATGCCGGTATTCGCTCACGGATATCGTGAAGATTGTCCTGAAGACGTACATCGATTCGATAAGAGCATAATTGCATCAAAAAAGGCCTTGAAGCTCAACCGCTTCAAGGCCTTTTTGTACTTCTATTGAGGATTCGTTTCGCTGATCTTCATATCTCTGAGCTGTTTCTTTTGATCTTGTCTGCCAAGGCACACAGCAGTTACGCGAACAATATTCTCCTGCATGATTACAAAGTATGCAATGTAATTCCCCATGACATATTTATGCACGCCTCTGCTGCGCCACGGCTCCATATCAATCAGAACCACTCTTTCAGGCATCGTATCTAGTTTTGACAGCTCCATCTCAAGATAATCGATTGTACGCTTTGCCGCATCCGGAGCCTGCAGTTCGTCGCATATGTATTCCGCTATCTGAAGAAGCTGCTTACCGGCAAATGGGGTCATTTCAACTTCATATTTCTTGCTCATATCTACAGTTTCTTTCTGATTTCTTCGAAAACTTCAGAAATCGATTTTGCTTCTCCATTGAGAGCCTGCCGATATCCTTCTTCCATCATTGCATTAAATGTCTGGCTGTCCATTTCATCGATAGCGAATGGTTCTCTTGGTATGGAAAGTGAGAAAGGTATACTCTTCGTCATGATGATTTGCTTGTACAGTGAATTTATTACGACCGATGCAGGAATTCCAAGCTGATCCATGATAGCTTCCGCTTGTGTCTTCACATCCGGTGCAACCCTTGCCACAACGTTTGCTGTTTTCGTAGCCATATCGTCACCTCCTGTATAACACTATTATATCTATTTGTATAACTGAACGCAATACATTATTTAAAATTGACATGCAGATTTAGCAAGCCGGAAAATCAACGGAAAATCAACTGCATTACCCACAAGCGTTCATTCGGTAATTAGAGTCTGCGAAGCGGTAACAATATAATATGCCTAGAATTCAAAGGCGACTTCACGCTATTTTTACAATTATTGCGAATCAGCGTGAATTTCTTTTTTGCTATACACGGTTTCGCTATGTAATTTTCTTCGTGCAAACCACTCCTAAAAATAAGTTCACGTTTTTGGGAGAGAACCTTCATTTTAGCGTGAATCTTCAGTGGCAATCCATTGTTTCAAAATTAGAATTTTGTAAAAACGGCAAATTGCGTTCACGCTGAATCCGCATTTTCTGTCAAAAAGCGTGAACTGTCTTCAACTTTCTAGGCATATGAGATTGCATGTGCAGGCTTTAGATAATATGATTGGAATCATACTTTTCTATGTATCACTTGGACGTGGGTTCTCCTCCCTCTTTTCTATGCATTACAAAAAGAGAGCCCTTGAAATCATTGGGAATCCCAGTGGCTTCAAGGGTTTCGCCATTTTTTTGCAATGTTCTTTTTTGCGGTATTTTGGGGCATTTTGAGGGGTGAGGTGTGACAATTGTCACAGATTTTGCTCTTTTTCAATGTCTGCTCGAATCAGTGCTTTGATGTATCCTTGTTTGTTTCCTACGCTTTCCAGCTTTGCCAGAATATCCGCATCGGTTTTCAGATTCAGCTTCATGCGAATCTGTGTTGTGTTTGCTTTATCGTACTTCTGCTGAAATGCATATTTAACAATCTCTGTTTCTCCGGTTTTCTTTTTCATCTTCACTTCTACTTCCATGTGTTTCCTCCATTTGCCTTATTTCCATTTAATGTTATCATGAGGGTGGTGGTTTACCACCCTCATTTAGACTTGTTAGTTCTTTTTCGGCTTGATTACGATTGTAAGCTTTTCCACGACTCCATCGTTCAATGCCCTTTCAAGAAGTTCTAACAGGTCTTTTGTTTGTTCTTTGTATGTGGTTTATTTGCGAAGCCACAAATGTTGCCACTCTTACATCACCGACTTATAGAACTGCCCGGGGCTGTCACAAGCCCAAATAAAAAAGATTGCTGGTCACTCGGTGCAAGGTGTAACAGACCGTTACACCTTGCACGTGAGCAATCAGCAATCTCAGCTCTCCCGCTACTTGAAACCTACTGGGAAGAGATAGGGCTTGTGACAAGTGTCACAGAAAAACCCCGGAAAGCCTATAAAATAGGCGTTTGGTGGAGATGGTGGGAGTCGAACCCACGTCCAAAAATATTTCCGAAGAACTTTCTCCGAGCGCAGTCAGTGCTTTGTCATTCGCAGAATCCGCCGTGACGCTGACACACTACGGAACTGCTATCCTGTAAGTCCGCTGAAATACCAGGAGCTCTCCCAGCGGTTTCCTGCATTCATGACACCGGATTTCAAGCCTGCAGGTGAGCCTGAAGCGGCGCGCGGGGCTGAACTATGCAGCCAGTGCGAAATTGTTGTTATTTTTAGCGTTTATATTTAACGGCCCCTTTTTACGTGGACTGGGCGCCACGGCTCGCTTATCCTTGTTCCACATTCCTGTCGAAACCATTACATCCCCGGAATGTGTGACGGATGTCACACTATTTTTTCTTCTATGAATTATACAACATCTTCCCGGTAAAAAAAAGATACTGCCCCTTCAATTTTCCGATTGTCCGAAGGGAATTCGTTTTTCCTGAAGGGAATTCGACTCTCCTATCGGTGACGGCTTTCCTTGATGGCCCGGTCCATCTTGCGGTCCGCATCTTTTTTTGCGATGGAATCTCGCTTATCGTACAGCTTCTTACCTCTGCAGATGCCGATTTCCAGCTTGCACCGCCCATCCTCGTTGAGGTACACGTTCAGCGGAATGATGGTGAGACCGGATTCCTTGATTTTTCCCGCGATTTTGTTGATTTCCCGGCGGTGAAGAAGCAGCTTCCGTTCCCGAAGGGGCTCCACGTTGAAGCGGTTGCCCTGTTCAAAGGGGGAGATGTGCATTCCGCAGATCTTCATCTCTCCCTTCTTGTCGATGTAGACATAGCTCTCCTTGATGCTGCACCGGCCGGCCCGAATGGATTTAATTTCCGTTCCGGTGAGAACGATTCCCGCCTCAAGAGAATCTTCCACGAAGTAATCGTGGCGGGCCTTCTTGTTATTTGCGATTAGTTTTCTGGATTTCTTTGCCATTCCGGTTCCTACCCTGCTTTCTGCTCAAATTAGAAAGTCTTAATCTTGTTGAACGGGAACAGGCGGATTACGGCTTTGCCCTGGATTTGCTCCTTATCCACGTACCCAACATCCGTATATCGGCTGTCCACGCTGACCACCCGGTTGTCGCCCATCACGAAATAATGGCCTTCCGGCACGTTCCAGGTGCCCTCTCCGGTGGTATATCCGTCCTTGAGATAATTCTCTTTGTACTTCTTTCCGTTGATGTACACCTTCTGATTCTTAATTTGAATCTCATCTCCCGGCAGTCCGATTACCCGCTTGATCAGCAGCTTGTCCTTGCCCTCCTCGTCCGGAAGATTCGACTTGAAGATGATAATATCTCCCCGCTTTGGTGCCTTGCTGCGATAGGCCTGACGGTACATAATCAGGTAATCGTTGGGATTCATGGTGGACTGCATGGACGTCTGCTTCACGATAGTCGGCCGGATAAAGTACAGTACCGCGCCGGCGATGACCATGGCAATCACCAGATCCTTCAAAAGTGCCGGAAGCATCGGTGCATTTTCATTTACAATTTCATTCTTGCTCATTATTTGCTCAATTCCTCTAAAATCTCTTCAAACTGCTCCGGAAGCGGAGCCTCAAAAACTCTCCCGTTTAAATACTCCAAAGCACCGTCGCAATTCCGGAATTCCAGCCGGAAGCTGTGAAGCAGCTGGGTGCTCAGGTGGCAGGATTCATACAACCGATGGTTGAATCCCTTGGCCGGTCCCTTGGCGTACTTGCTGTCTCCGATGACCGGATGTCCGATGCTGGCCAGGTGCGCACGAATCTGATGGGTTCGGCCCGTTACCAGATCCACCTCCACCAGCGTGGAATTTCTCAGCGGCTGAATCGGGGTGACAATGGTCTCAATGGCCCGCCCCTCCGTCTCATTCACATCGTAAATCGCCACGGTGTTGGTGCCGGAATCCTTCTCCAATCGTCCGTGAAGCTCCAGCTTTTTCTCCAGATTTCCAAAAACAATCGTCCGGTAGAATTTGGATATCCGATCTTCCCGGATGTACCGGTTCAGCGTGCGAAGCGCATCGCTGTTTTTACCGAATAAAACCAAACCCGTGGTATTGCGGTCCAGTCGGTTGGCCGGTGCCGGAGAGAAAACCTTTTCCGTTCGCGGATTGTATTCTCCTTTTTCGATGAGATAATCCTTTACCTGATTGGCCAAATGATTCTTCTTTTCGTTCTGATCTCCGTGGGTCAGCAACCCGAAAGGCTTGTTGGCAATCAGGATGTTGTCGTCCTCGTAGATGACGGTAAAGGTCTTCTTGGTCTTCCGTCGGGAAGCGGTCTTCTTCGGGGCCGACAGGGCGGCAATTCGTTCGTCGCTGAGGTACAGCGTGATCTCATCGCCCTCTTCCAGAACGTAATTGTTGTCCTTCCGCTGACCGTTCACCTTGACATCCTTCCGGATGATTTTGTAAATGGAGCCCAGGGTGGCCCGCTCTAAATATTTTCGAAGGAATCGGTCCAGACGCCGCTTGGAGTCATTGGCCGTCACTTTGATTTTCTGCATGTATTTCTGCGTTCCTCTCCAATCAAATATTCGAAATATTATATCACAGATACCCCGGTGTTTCAAATCTCATATGGCTTCATTGCAATCTCTCGCCTCCGGTAGTATAATTGTATCCAAATGTTATTGGCTAACATAAAGGAGAAGAAATGAGGGGTTTCAAGGATTTTTTTCATGAAACGAATGATATTGCACTGGCAATTGTAATTGTTCTGTTTGCGGCCGGCCTGATTGGATGGCGAATTCGGATTATTCTGCAGTATCCGGCGCAGCTGGCAAAGGAAGCCACCGTTTCCGGAAGCACGGAGACCGAACAGATGCAGAATTCCGATTCATCCAAGGATTCCGCAAAGAAATAGCCCTTATACACTGGAGGTTTTAAAATGTTAGATAATTACAATCTGACCATGCTCACCGACTTTTACGAAGTCACCATGGCAAACGGCTACTTTCAGTCGGACATCCGGAATCACGAAGCGGTATTCGACATGTTTTTCCGACGGGTTCCGGACGACGGCGGATTTGCCATCATGGCAGGTGTGGAACAACTGATTGCTTATATGAAGAATCTGAAGTTCACCGACGAAGATATCGACTATCTCCGCAGCAAGAATTCCTTCTCGGAGGAATTTCTGGAGTATCTCCGGAAATTCAAATTCACTTGCGACGTGTGGGCGGTACCGGAAGGAACGCCAATCTTCCCGCATGAACCGATTGTCACCGTAAAGGGCCCGATTATCCAGGCCCAGTTCGTGGAGACCTTTATCTTGCTGACAATCAACCATCAGACGCTGATTGCCACGAAATCCAACCGAATCGTTCGGGCCGCTCAGGGCCGTCCGGTAATGGAGTTCGGCACTCGCCGAGCACAGGGTGCTTCCGCCGCCATCGACGGAGCCCGGGCTTCCTACATTGCGGGCTGCGCGGGAACTGCCTGCACCATCGCGGATCGGGACTTCCACGTTCCGGCGCTGGGAACCATGGCCCACAGCTGGGTTCAGACCTTCGATACCGAATACGAAGCGTTCCGGGAATACACCCGAATCTATCCGGACAACGCGGTGCTTCTGATTGACACCTATAACGTGCTGAAATCCGGACTGCCGAACGCCATCAAGGTGTTCAAGGAACTGAAGCCAAAGAAGATGGGCGTCCGCATCGACAGCGGCGATATCGCCTACCTGACGAAAAAATGCCGGAAAATCTTAGACGAAAACGGACTGGAAGAATGTTCCATCGTCATCTCCAACTCCCTGGACGAGTACCTGATTCGAGATGTCATCATGGAAGGCGCACAGATTGATTCCTTCGGCGTGGGCGAACGGCTGATTACTTCCAAATCCGAGCCGGTGTTCGGCGGCGTCTACAAGCTGGCGGCCGTAGAGCGCAACGGTGAGATGGTTCCGAAGATGAAAATCTCCGAGAACGTGGAGAAGATTACCAACCCGGGCTTCAAGCACGTCTACCGCCTCTACGAGAAGGAGAGCAACAAAGCCATCGCCGACGTAATTACCATGGAAGGGGAAACCATTCCGGAGCAGGACGGCTACGAAATCTTCGACCCGAACGCCATCTGGAAGAAAAAGACCCTCAAGAACTTCTACGTTCGGAGCCTTCTGGTTCAGCTTTTCGACAAGGGAGAATGCGTCTACGAATCCCCGTCCCTGGACGAAATTCGGCAGTACTGCAAAGACCAGATTGAAACCCTGTGGGAAGAAACCCTGCGTTTCGAAAACCCCCAGACCTATTACGTGGACCTCTCCAAAAAACTTTGGAGCATCAAGCAGGACATCCTGCACCGCTATACCGACTTATAAAAAAACAAAACCGGTGTGCCGCACATTTCCGTGCAGTGCACCGGTTTTTTGCTTCGCCGGCGCCCCTTTCCCGTCCGGACTTGGTGCATCGCTCACGCATTCAGTGGGTTTGCGGGCTTCTTTGCACCAAGTCTTTGCCTCGCCGGCGCCTTTTTTCCGACCGGATTTGGTGCACCGGCTGCGCATTCAATGGGTTTGCGGACTTCTTTGCACCAAATCCCTTCCCCGCCGGCGCCTTTTTCCCGTCCGGACTTGGTGCACCGCCCACGAATTCAGTGGGTTTGTGGGCTTCTTTGCACCAAGTCCCTGCTTCGCCGGCGCTTTTTTCCCGTCCGGACTTGGTGCACCGCCCACGAATTCAGTGGGTTTGCGGGTTCCGGTGCACCAAATTCCTTCCCCGCCGGCGCCTTTTTCCCGTCCGGACTTGGTGCACCGCCTACGCATTCAATAGGTTTGCGGGCTTCTTTGCACCAAGTCTTTTCCTCGCCGGCGCCACAGCAAAAGCAGAAAAGCGTATACTCACCGCACTTCGCGGTGAGTATACGCTTTCCATTCTACTTTTCTTAAAGAAGCAACCTTACAAATACCGATCCTCCGGATGGTTATCGACGTTCTCCGGAACGTCCGATGTTTTCTCCGCCACCGCTTCCGCTTTCTTCGGCGCCGGAGTCTCCCCTACTTTCCGATTCTTGTGCCGACGAACCAGGAATCCGATAATGAGTGCCAAGAGCACCAGAATCACGCCAATGGCAATGGTTGCTCGGTTGGAGATATAGAATCGGGACAGGAACCAGCCCTTTTCGATGTTCTCGTGAACCACCAGCGGAGTGCTTCCCACTTTCTTTCCGTCGCAGTACACTTCCAGAGTACCGACTTTGTCGCCGGACTTCAGCGGCGCTTTTACCACATCCTTGTAGTTCTCCTTTACGGAAATGCTGTCGGCGGAGCCGTCCTTCGGATAGGTCAGCACCGTTCCCTTGGCATAGGTTTTCACCAAGGTGCGGGCGCCATACTTCACCCGAACATTCCCCGCGCTCTTCTTCGGATTGGTGGCTTTCTTGGTGACGATTTTCTCCGTGCCGAACTTCAGGAGTTTGGCTCCATCCTTGGCCCGGGTTTCCATGTTCGCTCCGAATTGCACCAGAATCATCTTCAGCCCCTTCTTGTCATACATCAGGGCAACGCTGCAATCATCATCCTCCCAGTAACCGGTTTTTCCCGCAACGACGCCGGAACCCTTTTTCTCAATCAGGTCCAGGTGAGTCTCGATGGTACGGGCGTGGGATTTATTGGTGGCATCCATGTGGTACACCTTTGTTCCCGCGATTTTGAACACCGTCTTGTTTGCCAGTGCGGCGCGCGCAATTTTAACGTAATCCGCCGCCGTGGTGTAGTGATTCTTCGCCTTTAAGCCGTTGGGATTCACGAAGTGCGTTCCCTTGCAGCCCAGCTTCTTTGCCCGTGCATTCATTTTTGCCGCAAAAGTCTTAATGCTGCCGTCCCCGTCGGCCTGTCCCAGTGCATAGGCCGCATCGTTTCCGGACTCCAGAAGCAGTCCGTACATCAGCTGACGCACCGTCACCTTCTCTCCGGCCACCAGGTTCATGGTGGATCCGCCCATGGAGGCCGCTTTTTTGGAAACCGTCACTTCCTGATTCAGATCCATGGTCTCCGCAACCACCAGCGCCGTCATCAGCTTGGTGGTGCTCCACGGCTCGACCCTTTGGTCCGGGTTCTTGGCGTACAGCATCTCATCGGTAGTCACGCTGTACAGCGCTGCCGACTTGGCATCAATCACCGGTCTTCTTGTATTTTCATGCACTGCCGCCGATGCTGCGGTCGCCCCGCTTGCAAAGAGCATCAATGCGGTCAGCAGGATTGCAATATTTCTTCTGATTCTTTTCAAACTAAAAATAACCTTCACCTCTCAATTCCAAGATTCCGTACTTCCTATGGTTCGATTACGGTCAGCGCCCCCGGAAGCACTCGGACCTTTATTTCTCCGGTTTCCCGTATTTCTCCGTCCGCCACGTACTTCATCCGTCCCTGATTCGGCTTCAGAATCACTTCCTCCGCCCGCATGGGAATGATGTATTTGTCGACGCCCGAAATCGTCTCCAGGCGCCCTGCCTTAAAGGCCGGAAATACCCGCATCAGATACCGCCGGGTAATGTTCCGCACCAGCAGAAGTTCAATTTTTCCATTGTCCAGCAAGGCGTGAGGACAACTCTCCACACCGCCGCCGCAGAAGCGCCCATTGGCCGCAGTGGCCAGTATCAGCGGTCCGTTGTGAATTTCCTTTCCGTCGGCGAACACCTGCAGATCCGTTCCCTTCTTTTTCACCAAATTCACCAGCACCGCCAAAAGATAGGAGCCGGTGCCGTGCACCAGCGGAAGCTCTTTCAGGTCATGGGCCAGGATTGCCGTATTCCCGTCGAATCCGATATTGATGCCGTTGATGGCATAATCCGTCATTTCCTGCTCGCCTTCCCGCCAGGTGTATTCCAGTACATCCACCTTTCGCAGGCATTCCTCCCGTTCTCCTGCTTTCAGCTGCAGCTCCATATTCATGAAATGCTCCGGATGGTTGAAGCACCGAACATAATCGTTTCCGCTTCCCACCGGCACGATGCCCAGGCGAGCGTTTGGATGATTCAACAGGCCCTTCGCAATTTCCTGAATGGTTCCGTCTCCTCCGCAGGCAAAGACGTTCACCGTCTCGCCCTCTTTCTCCGCCGCTGCCGCGATGGAATCCGCCAGCACGGTGGCATCCTGCTCCCCTTCGGTGCAGTAAATGCGCAGGTTATCCGTCTCATAGGCTTTCAATTCCTCTCGCACCCGAGTCGCCCCTTTGCCGTTCCCGGATACGGGATTTACGATAAAAGCATATTTCATGAAGTCTTCCTCTTTCTATCATTGAATTATTTTCTGGATCAGTTTCGGAGGTGCCGCCGGTTCCGCCGAGATCCGAATCGCCGCTTCCATAATGATTTCGGCCTCCTCCAAGCGTCTGGAATCGGCACCGTACAACGTTGCCAGCACGTCCCCTTCTTTTACGAAATTGCCGATGCGCACGTGCATCCGAATTCCCGCCGTAAAATCAATCTCGTCTTCCTTCCGAAGTCTTCCGGCCCCCAAATGCTGGGATGCCCGCCCGATTTCCTGAGCGACCATTTCCGCAATAAAACCGGTTCTTCCCGCAAGAACATCCCGGGAATACCGACTGCTTCCCATCCGTTCCGGTTCCTCAACAATGCGGTCATCACCCCCCTGGCGCCGAACCATCTGCCGGAACTTTTCCAGAGCCTGGCCGTCCGACAGAACCTGCCGGGCCGTTTCTTTTCCTTCTTCGAAGCTTTCCGCCCGGCCGCCGATCCAAATCATTTCACCGGCCAGTTCCAGGCAGAGTTGCCGCAAATCCGCCGGGCCGCCACCCTTCAGCACCTGAACGGCTTCTTCCACTTCCAGGGCGTTTCCAACCGCCTGACCAAGCGGCTGGCTCATATCGCTGATTACCGCCACCATCTTCCGGCCGGCTTTCCTGCCGATATCAATCATCAGGTCCGCCATATTTTCCGCTTCCGCAAGTTCCTTTAGAAGGGCGCCGCTTCCGCACTTCACATCCAGCACGATTCCGTCGCTTCCCGCCGCCAGCTTCTTGCTCATGATGCTGGATGCAATCAGTCCCGGACTTTCCACCGTACCCGTCACATCCCGAAGGGCATAAATCTTCTTGTCCGCCGGGGTAATGGATCCGGTCTGGGTGATTACGGCCAATCCCAATTCTTCCAATTGCCGGTGGAATTCCGCCGGCTCCAGTCGGGTTCGAAATCCCGGAATCGCTTCCAGCTTATCCGCCGTCCCTCCGGTGAACCCCAGCCCTCGTCCGCTCATCTTCGCCACGGTCACCCCGGCCGCTGCGGCAACGGGTGCCACCACCAACGTGGTTTTATCCCCTACGCCGCCAGTGGAGTGCTTGTCCACCTTCACGCCGGGAAGATCCGACAGATTCTCCACGTCGCCGCTGAACTCCATGGCCTCCGTCAGGGCAAAAGTCTCCGCTCGGGACAGCCCGCGAAAGTAAATGGCCATCAGCAGCGCCGACGCCTGATAATCCGGAATGCGGTCCTTTACGTAATTATCGATAAAAAAACGAATTTCTTCCGGCGTCAGCTCTCCGCCGTCTCTTTTTTTCGTGATAATGTCCACCATATTCATGGAATCACCCCCATATCTGTTTCGGCCTTCCGCCCAGGTAATCTAAGGAAGTCAGGTAATACCGAATTCCATCCTGTTCATATTTGATGCCTTTTTCAAAGGCGTGCATTCCGTGCAGGTGTCCGTAGACGCAGTCGCTCACCGGATATTCCCGCAGGAGTTCCGTCATGTCCGATTCCTTCCGGGCCATCTCCGCCGGTGGGTAGTGAAGTGCCGCAATGATCCGGTCCGGAGAGGATTTCATGGCAGCATTCAAGCTGTTTCTCATCCGTCCCAGTTCCCGAGTCCATATCTTCCGATCGTGTTCCGTGAAATCATCGGACCCCGGCAGCACCCAGCCCCGGCTTCCGCAGATGGCAATCCGCTCTCCGCCGGTTTCCTCTTCCGTCAGCAGGACGCAGTCGTTCTGAAGGAAGTGAATATCCTCATACAGGGTATTTAAATAGGTAATCCGGCTCCACCACAGGTCGTGGTTTCCCTTCAGCAGTACCTTTCGCCCCGGCAGCCGGTGAATCCACTCCAGGTCCGGAAGCGCCTCCTCCAGGGAGAGTCCCCAGGACAGGTCTCCCGGCAGAATCACCACGTCCTCTGGGGAAATCAGCTCATGCCAATAGTCCGAAAGCCGCTTCTCGTAATCCTCCCAGCCCGCACCGAAAATGCTCATGGGTTTATCGATATTCTCATGGAATGACAGATGCAGATCTGCGATTGCGAAAATCTTCACGTTTCTACTCCTTGATTTCTTCCAGAATCCGGATGATCACCGATGAACCGTATCCCATCTGCTCCAGTTTTCTGGCAACGCGGGCCACGGATTTCTGCTCCAAAGGGCGTTCCGCTCCCGCCAACGTTTTCTCCGCCACAAGCCGTGCCAGAGCGCATTCGTCCACCCGGTTTTCGTACATGTAATCGTCGATTCCGTTCTGAATCGTTTCCGATTCGATGCCCTTATTTCGAAGTTCACTGCGAATTCGAGTGCTTCCTCTTCTTTTCCCAAAAGCATATTCGCAGTAGGCCCGCACGTAGTCCGAATCGTCCAAATATTTCAAATCCAGAAACCGCTGCAGGGTCTCCCGAATCTCGGATTCATCGTATACCTTCTCCTCCAAATGCTTTCGGGCTTCCGCCACGGTGCGCATCCGAGGTGCCAGGTAACGGGTCAATTCCTCCGCGGCACTCCTCCGATTCTCTTTTTTCTCTTTTTCCATTACAGCCTTTCCATTTCTATTTCTTCCGGAATGTCTTCTTCCCGGACACCGATGCAGACTGCCGCTGCCAAGTCGAAAGGCATGGTGATATCTCGGATTTCCCAGAATTGATCTTCCGAAACCACCCGGTTCCAGAGGACGGAAGGGGCTTCCGAGAATACGGATTCTCCCTCCGCCTTGCGGAGAGCCTCCCTCCGTGCCCAAATTCGGAAAAACTCCGCCTCACCTTTTTCTTTTACCTCCAGATATTCATCCTTGTTGTAAAACCGAAAGGCCAGCTTGAGAAAGTTGGAGGGCTGCCACTTCTGAATGTCCAGACCGCACGGTCGGTCGTCCATCAGCACCGCCCAGTACTGTCCCGTATGGGAAATGGAGAAATCCGGACCGCCGGGGAGAAAGGGTTTGCCCTTCTCCGTCGTCTGAATTTCTTCCGACATCCGGCATGTCGGATCCGAACCGCTTTCGGCGGTATACCGTGCCAGCGCCTCTCCCAGAAGGCGGCGGCTCTCCTCCCGGCTGCCTTCGTAATTAAGTGCGTAATATATCTTCATCATTTCTACTTTCCGGACAGCGCCCGTATGCCTCGAGTCAGTGCTTTTCCCGAAGCCACACGAATATCCGGCTGAATTCCTTTCTTGTTAATTGGGGTGCCGTCCGGCAGGAAATACTCTTCCGTGGTGAATTTAAAGGCGGATCCGTCCTCCAGCTTTTCCACGCTCTGAATGACGCCCTTTCCGTAGGTTTTCTCCCCGATGAGCTTTCCGCCCCGGTTCACCTGAACGGCGCCCGCAAAGATTTCCGCCGCGCTGGCGGTATTGCCGTTCACCAGCACCACGTACTCAAAATCCGCGCACTGTCCGTCGGCTCGGGCCACCTTCTTCTTCCCCTGATTGTTTTTTTCAATCAGAATCTTTCCGGATGGCAGAAGCAAGTCCGCACACTTCACCCCTTCATCTTTAATGCCGCCGGGATTGTCCCGCACATCGATGACCACGCCGGTCACCCGGCCGTCCATCAGGCGCTCTTCCGCTTCTTTCAGTTCCTCCGAGGTGCCTTCCCGGAAATGGCGGATTCGAATGTACCCCAGTTTCTTCCCATTTTCCGCTTTCAGAAACTTGGAATCCACGCTGTCCTCTTCCACCTCCTGCCGAGTCAGCGTTACGGTTACATCCTGGCCGCCCCGTTTCAGCTTCAGCACCACGTCGGTTCCCGCCTCCCCGCCGATTCGGTCGGAAGCATCATCCACGCTGTGCACCTTTTTTCCGTCCACGGAAAGAATTCGGTCCCCCTTTCGCAGGCCTCCCTGCTCCGCCGGTCCATCTTTAATCACGTGGGCAATCAGGAGTTTTCCCTTCTTCTCCTCCACACTGATTCCAATGCCGGAATAGGACTCGGAATACCGCCGCTCCAGCTTCTCGTAATCCGCTTTGGTGTAGTAGGCGGCATAAGGGTCCGGCAGGGATTGAATTACCGCCCGGGACAGATACCGGTCTCGTTTCTTCTTATCGATGGAATACAGTGATTTGTCCCGTATGGATTTCTGCATCTTGTAGTACTTTCCGTACTGCGCGTCCAAGTCCTTGTAGTAATTGATTTTCCCAGCGGATAGAACTCCCGCGCCTCGGATTCCGTACACGAACGCGAACCCCAGCACCAACGCGGTCACCATTCCCAGGAGGAAGGAAACCATTATTTTTTTTCGTTCATCTCGCATTGCTTTCCGTTCCTCTCCGTCGTTTTTCTATCCCACAAAATCTTCCGTCGGTGCCATCTGCGTCACCATCAGCTGTACTTTCCGGGTATCCCGCCAGGTATTGATATCCAGCGTCCCGTACACGTCCAGAAATTCATGGTTCTGCATCATATCGAAGTACCGCTTGGCATCATGGAAAAGGACGCAGTCCAGATCCCCGATCTGAAAGCGGGCGTATTTCGTATCGTTTTTCAAAAAATGCCAATTCTCCGGCATCACGTAAGTAATCCGGAACTTCGGTGCCTCGTTGTCCTTTCCGCAAGGCTCAAAGCATCTCAGTGCTTCCGCCAGCTCCAGGCTCACCTCATCCGGCTCCAAATCCAAATCGTACGTAATCTCGTCTTCGAACAAAGCGGGATCCTTCTCCAGCATCTCTGCCAAATCCCGATTCAGATTCTGACGCAGGGATTCGATCCGATCCGGCTCCACCGTAAAACCGCAAGCCGCCCTATGTCCGCCGAACCGCAGGAAGCAGTCCCGGTACCGGTTCAGCATCTCGTAAATATCCACCTTGTTCACCGACCGCCCGGTTCCCTTGTATTCATCCCCATTCGGCGCCACAATCACCGTCGGCCGCTTCGCTTCTTCTTTGATTTTTCCTGCCACAATTCCGAGGATGCCCTCGTGCACATCCTTCGCTTCAATCAGCAGAAAATTTCCCTTCCGATACTCCTGTCGCGCCTTTACGATACACTGCCGATAGGCATCCTCCTGCCACTGCTTCCGCAAATTGTTTCGTTCAATCATGGTTCGGCAATAGTTCTCGATTTCGTCCGGCTTCTCTGCCAAAAATAATTTTACGCCCAGGTCCGCGTCTCCCACTCGTCCCGCCGCATTGATTCTCGGGGCGATTCCGAAGGACACGTTGGTGGCTGTCAAGTTCCGGCAGTCCAGCCCCGACAGCTCGATGAGCCGGCGAAGTCCCGGATTCCGGCATCCCCGGTTAATCCACTTCAATCCATACTTCACGAAAGATCGATTCTCGTCCAGCAACGGCATGATATCCGCGATGGTTCCGATAGCCACAAATTCCAGCACCTCGGAAATCACCCGGCGAGGAATCTCTCGCTTCCGGCTGACCGCCAGGCCCAGCTTATAGGCCACGCCCACGCCGGCCAAGCCTTTAAACGGATAGGTGTCTCCCGGTGCCCGCGGATTGATAATCAATTCGTTCACCGGTTCATCCTTCATGTTGTGGTGATCCGTCACCACCATGTCGATGCCCAGGCTCCGGGCATAGGCAATTTCATTCGGCGAAGAAGAACCGCAGTCCACCGTGACGATGAACTCACCCCCCTCTTCTCGAATTCGGTCGATGGATTCGTTATGAAGACCGTATCCTTCGGCAATCCGAGATGGAATGTAGTATGTAATATTGTCCGTCAGGCACCGCAGGATTTTGAGCAGCACAACCGTGGAGGTAACGCCGTCGGCATCATAATCTCCATAAATGACGATTCTCTTTCCCGCATCGATGGCCTGCAGAAGCCGATCCACTCCTTTATCCATATTGGTGAGAAGGGTCGGCGCATAGGCCAGCTTCGGGGTTTCCGCCAGAAATTCCGCCTGGGTTTCCGCCCCGGTAATGCCTCTTTTTTCCAGTATCTCTCTGATGATCTCCTGATTCGGGTTCATTTATTCTCCATTGGTATTAATAAATGCTCTTCGGATCCACGAAACTTCCGTTCTTCAGCAAGCTGTAGTGCAGGTGCGGTCCGGTGGACCGGCCCGTGCTGCCCACGTAAGCGACTACCTGTCCCTTCTTCACGTACGCCCCCCGGGACACCGCAAAACCGGACAGATGTCCGTACAAGGTCGTGTATCCGTTTCCAATATAAATCTGCATGCAGTTTCCGTAGCCGCCATAGGAGGAAGCCATGGTCACCACGCCGCTTCCCGCCGCATAGACCGGAGTTCCGGTGGATGCCGCGATATCGTATCCGCTGTGGTAGGTCCGCGTTCCGAAAATCGGGTGAGTTCTCCATCCGTAGTAAGAGGTCAGCGGACCGTTACACGGCCATACGTAGCCGCCGGAATTAGTCGGCGCCTTCTTGTTGTGCTTCTGCAGGAGCCGTTCTGCCTCCGCTTGCTTTCTCCGGGCTTCTGCCGCCAGGGATTCCGCTTGAGACTGCAGGTTCTCCTGCTGCTTCCGGTACGCACCGGCCTGATCTTTGTATTTTTCCTTCAGGGCTTCCAGGTCTTTCTTCTCCTGAACCAGTTTCGCCTCTTCCGCTTCCTGCTGTTTCTTTAGCTTATTGATTTTCTTGTATTCCACCCGAAGCTTCCGCAGAAGGCTCTGGTCGCTGTGCAGCAGCTTCTGCACCATGGACATGTTGGTAATCAGCTCGTCAATGCTGTTGGAATTCAGGATGACGTCCACATATCCCACCGTTCCGGTTTTGTACATGGCCACCAGCCGGGAATTCAAATTCTTCTCCTGCTTTTTCACTTGAGCCTGCTTCTTCGCCAGCTTTTTCTTGGTCTTGGCCAACTTGGCTTCCGCTGTCGCGATTTCAGTCTGCTTTTTCTCAATCGCGGTCACCGCTTCTTCCAGCTTATCTTCTGCCGCATCTGCCTTCTTGCCCGCTTCTTCCGCCTGACGAGAGGCTTCTTCCGACTGCTGCTGCTTGGCCTTCGCCGCCTTCTTGGCTTCCGCCGCTTTTCCGCCATAGACGGACACTGCGGAGGCAAAAACAAGAATCCCGCAGAGCAGCAAGCTGAGGCCTCGTCTAAATTTTCTTTGATTTCTTATCATACGCATCCGGCCCTCCTACTTATCCAAGAACTTTCGGATGGAAATGATACTTCCGCAGGTACCGATTCCCACGCCCAGCGCCAGGAAGATGATCAGCAAATTCGGCATCAGATACTTCGCGGAAATCACCGGTACCGACAGCACCCGAAGGATGTCCGGTCCGATGCTCTTCACAAAACGAATATAGATGGCGCCCAGAATTCCGGTCGCCACTGCCGCCGAGACGGTACCCAGGATGATTCCTTCCAGCACAAACGGCGCCCGAACAAACCAGTCCGTCGCTCCCAGGTATTTCATAATTCCGATTTCCTTCGCCCGGTTGAACACCGTGAGCTTGATGGTATTGGCCACCAGGATGACGGAAACCACGATGAGGAATGCCATCATCACGATGGAGCCCACCTCCACCGCACGGGTAATCTTGCTCAGCTTCTCCACCGTATCCTGATAGTATTTAATATCGCTGACGCCGGCAATTTCCGGTGCTTCCTTTGAAACCCGGTCGGCGCTGGCCTTGTCATTGACGTAGACCATATAGGAGTTCGGCAGCGGATTCTGCTGCAGGTTGTCCAGCAAATAAGCGTTGTCTCCCCACCGTTCCTTCATGATTTTCATGGCATCCGCCTTGGAACGGTACTTCACGCTGCTGACGCCCTGAATGGCTTCCAGGTTCTTTCCCACGGTTTCGTTCTTCGCATCGTCGTTGGCATCATCCAAATATACCTCGATGACGTTGTAGTCCTGCTGAATCACTTCCGCGAATAAATCCACATTTACAAACGTGGAGAAGAAAAGGCCCAGAATCAGCATCATGGCCGTAATCGCCAGTGTTGCCGTAAAGCTCATTCCCCTGTTGCGAAAGACCTGTGAAAATGCTTGTTTTATGGTATATCCTATTCTAGAAAACATATGGAGATTCGTCCTCCTTCGTACTGATTTCATACAGGTGCTCCGGAGTGATTCCATAGGTTCCCTGCTCGTCCCGAACAATCTGACCGTCCTTGATGGCCACCACTCGCTTGTTCATCTGATCCACGATATCCTTGGCATGGGTCACCATCAGAATGGTGGTGCCCCGCACGTTAATCTTCTCCAGCAGCTGCATGATTTCTATGGCCGTTACCGGATCCAGATTTCCCGTCGGCTCGTCGGCAATCAGCAGCTTCGGGTTGTTCACGATGGCGCGGGCGATGCCCACTCTCTGCTGCTCGCCGGCGGAAAGTTCGTTGGGATACCGGTCCGCTTTGTCGGCGATGCCCACCAAATCCAAAGCGAACGGAACTTCCTTCCGAATCACCTTCTTTTTCTTATGCCGTACTTCCATGGCGAACGCCACGTTCTCGTAGACGGTTTTCTTCTCCAACAGACGGAAATCCTGGAAAACCATTCCGATCTGCTGCCGCAGCTCCGGAATCTCCCGATGGGTCATCCGTGTAACATCTCGGCCCCCGACCAAAATCGTGCCGCTGTCCGCCTCGATTTCCTTCAGAATCAGGCGTACAAAGGTGGTTTTTCCCGCACCGCTGGGTCCCACCAGGAATACGAAATCCCCCTTTTCAATGTGCACCGTGGCATCCTTCAATCCCACGTTGGTTCCGTAATTCTTGTTTACTTTATTAAAAACGATCATTCTTCCTCCCTATTTTCAGACACACGTATGTATTATAACACAAACCGGCGTCAGAATCATTTCACCGGAGCAGCACCCTCCTCCGGCACGTCGGCCTCTCGGCACCCGGAATTTCTCCGCCGGATGTCCGCCTGCACTAATTTGTAAATGGCCGAGAACAGCGGAATGAAGAACAGCATACCCAGAATACCGAAGGCACTGCCACCGATAGTCACCGCCGCCAGCACCCAGATTCCCGGAAGGCCGATGGAACCTCCCACGATTCTCGGATAGGTCACGTTGTTGTCAATCTGCTGCACTACCAGGAACAGAATCAGGAAGACGACCGCCTTGGTGACGGACACGGAAAGAATCAGGACAAACCCCACTACCGCACCGATCAGCGCGCCCACAATCGGCACCAGCGCCAATACCGTAACGATAACGGCAATCATTCCCGCATACGGCATCCGGAAAATCATCATGGCGATGGCCAGCATAATGCCCAGCACGCAGGCATCCTTCACCTGTCCCACGATAAAGCTGCGGAAGCTGTTGTTCAATACGTCCAGCACCTCAAACAATTTCGATTCTGCTGCCGGGCAATACGTGTGAACGACCCGGCGAAACTGGCTTCCGTACTTCTCCTTGCCGCTCAGCAAATAGAATGAAAAGAATAATCCGATAAAAAGGGTTGCCGCCACTCCGGTCACCTTCTGAAGCACTCCGGTGACGTTATCCAGCCAGCCGATATTGCCGCTCTGCAGAATATGGATCGCTTTCTGAACCAGTTCTCCATTGAGCTGCATTCCCGATACGCTTTGCTCCAGCATCGCACCGTATTTCGCCAGAGCCGGAACCGATTTCATCAAGTGGACCACCTGATCGATGGCCGCTCCGCTTCGGGCAATCAGCAGGGACACGCAGGTGGAGAGCTGAGGTACTAAGATACCGATAACGCCGGCGATAATCAGCACCAAAAGAAGGTAGGCGCAGATGATGCACACCGTCCGCTTTGCCCGCTGTGCACGCCACCCCCGGAGAACCCGATCGTAATTTTTCTCAAAGAATCCCATGAGAATATTCACCGCATAGGCGATTATTCCTCCCACAATCAGCGGAACCATTGCGTTTCCGAACATCACCAGAACCTTCTCCATGCGGGACCAGTAATATGTCAAAAGGTACAGGATAAACACGGTAAGTCCCAGACGGAAATAGACATTTCCGGTTAGCGTCTGAAATTTTGTTTTCTTTTCTTCTTTCATCGATGTCGTCTCTTTCTCTATATCTAATTTATATGTGTGCAACTATATCACACCCGGTATGGAACTTCAACCGGACGACCGAAATCATCCGGCCCAAATTGGTACCGTAAGCGGGCTTTTCTAAACCACACATATATTTTCCTCCCAATCTTATTTCTGCAGTGAAAAAGCCCCCGGAAGCAATTCCGAAAGAGGATAGCTTTTCAAGTGATCCTCATCTTTCCCGGTAACCACGCGCAAATCCGGTTCAAATTCCATCAAGATCTGGCGGCAGATTCCACACGGCATCGCCTCTCCCACTGACGATGCGATAGCCAATGTTCGGAACTTCCTTTCTCCTTCCGAAACGGCCTTTGCCACCGCACCTCGCTCAGCACAAAGGGTCGCCCCGAAGGAGGCATTTTCCACATTAACGCCGGTATATACTTTTCCGCTTTGGGTCAGCAGTGCGGCACCCACTTGGAATCCGGAATAGGGTGCATAGGCATTTTCCTTCACATCATTGGCAATCCGATACAGTTCTTTCTCATTCATATCCGTCCGTCTCCCTTCAGCCGGAATCGATTTCATTTCATTCACGGAACTTTATTATATCATCTGAATCCACGATAAAAAAAAAGATACCGTGAACTTTTCACGGTATCTTTTGAAATTCATTCTGATTCTAAAACATCAATTACTCGATGATTTCAGTTACAACGCCGGAACCTACGGTTCTGCCGCCTTCTCTGATAGCGAATCTCA
>ERZ1034984.1317-NODE-1317-length-23916-cov-5.746322_pt1 | contig 23916 bp, 11 predicted proteins | sample MGYA00520589_ERZ1034984 | MGnify/ENA primary metagenome ERZ1034984 (study PRJEB33766, sample SAMN09781790) | gut metagenome | biome: gut microbiome | host: Homo sapiens | place: Madagascar | study: EMG produced TPA metagenomics assembly of the PRJNA485056 data... | reverse complement strand
CCCCAGAGTACAAAGGCTGAGAGAGCCCAGATCAAGGAGGGCACCGGGATTGAGATCCGCAGTGGCGTAAATGTCTACGGCAACGGCAATTCGATGATTCTGGTGGACAGCACACAGGAGGGAGAGACGTCCACGTACTTCAGTGTGTACTGGGACAAGAATGCAAACGGAGTCATTGACGAGGGAGAAGAAGCCGTAGAGTACAAAGGTTCTGACAGAATCCTGATGAATGGGCGCAACAGCATCTATGGTGCGTATAACCAGGTGGTGGATCATCCGATCCGCATTACGATCCTGAGCGGAACGTATAATCAGGTGTGCGGTGCGTATAACTGCGAGGTGACCGGCGAGGAGGATACCCCAGCGGTTACGATGGATGTCCGGGATGCGGTGATCAAAGGAACGCTGTATGGGCAGCAGTCCAGTGATCTGAGAGGAGATCTTACGGTGACGCTGACGGATACCAACACCAAGAACACATCCTGGTTTGCTTCCTACGGAGGAACCGTGGACGGCAATGTCTACAGCACACAGAAAAATTGTGGCATGAATGCGATGATCGACGTCGATGGTGGTCATGTGACGGGGGATGTCTTCGTGCACCAGACGGGCGGCAGTGTGAATGGCAACCGTATAGGATTGTCTGACAATGCCGGAGTTGACGGTATGTTGAACGTTACGATCGAGGGACAGCAGATTCCGGAGATCGAGACCGGAGAACTGACCAGACAGCCGGTTTCTGTGAACGGTTCTCTGCAGGCAGTCTACGGAAGCAGCCAGATCGCTGGCGGAGCAAAGATCCGGATCAGTGATGTGAGCCTCGGTTCCGGGACACAGTACCTGGTACGAGGTGCGACCATTGACAAGAAGACAGAAATTCTGGTGAAGGACAGCCGGTTTGCAGGTACCGTGCACGGCATCAATGGTGGCAGCACAGAGGATGTGTCTGTCACGTTCGAAAACTGTACCGGCACGTATCTGCACATGGCTTACAACAATACTTCCACGGGATCTATGGATCTTCAGGGAACCGATCTGGATTTTTCCGGAACGATTATCGGAGCTTCCGGGCTGGCTGTCAGCCAGGATAACCATGTGTCGATGAGCGCCGTGACCGGTGCAACGATATATGGAGCATCGGGTTCCATGAATGAAGAAAATCTGGATGTCCGGTTCAGCGATGTGGTGATCACGGAAAACGGTGGTATGGTCGAGGGAACGAGCGGTACTACCGTGGCCGGAGATCTGAGTGTTTCCATGGAACGGATCCATGCTTCCGGAAAAGATCTCTGTGGTATTTATGAAAGCCGGGTGGGAGGAGACGCTTCCTTCGCCTTGAGCGAGATATATGATGCTGTGAATGTAGATGGCGTGAAAAATACAAACATTGGAGAAAATCTGGATGTGGAGATCGGCAGAGTCTGCGGCGCCAGTCGTAGTGCGAACATCTATGGTTTCCAGGGTACCGGAGAGATTGGGGGAGATACACAGTTTCGTCTGCATGATCTTTCCAATGTGTCCAAAGTAGGAGCATCCTACGGAAAACAGCAGTACGGTGGAATTGTGGATGTCCGGATGTCTGATGTTTCCAAAACGGATGCGGTATCAAGCACAGATTGTTATACTCTTCGCGATGGTGCAACTGTAGAGGAAAATGTTACGGTTAACGTTGCAGGGATCCGGATGGACCGGATCGTGGGCCTTGGCGGATTCAATGGAGGTCAGGTGGACGTTGGCGGTAAGACAGTGATTACGATGAAGGACTGTGAGGCTGCGGCCGATATGTATGGAGCTTGCCGCCTGAGCACGGATCGTGGGGTGCAGCTGGAGATCTCTGGGTTTGAGACACCGGCGTGGTACGGATTGTATGGAGTATCTGCCGTGGACGGCGCAGTATTACATGTGAAGGATGGCACGGTGACGCAGAGTGTCTATGGATGCCTCAACAATTCGCAGAGCTATAAGATTCCGAAGGTGGACATTACCATGGAAGGCTGTACACTTGGCACAAGTGACACGACATTGAACTGGACAGATATGACATATACCGAAGCTGAGATCCGGACTCATGTCAGCGACTATACCGCCAGATATACGGCACTGAATGTCAAGCAAAATGATTATTCCAAACAGGGAAATAATATCCTGCGGATGGATAGCGATACGACGAAATACTATGTATACGGTGATTACACTTTTGAAAAGATGCCGGCGTATGTGTCAGAAACCCTGCCGGACATTGAACTGAGAGGGGATTATATCTATAGAGTGGCGAAGGGCGTGACCCTGAGTACCTCTACGCTGTCCTTTGACCGTACATCCACAACGGAGTTTGTCATTGAGGATGGCGCAGCCGTGGAGACGGAAAAGGTAGATATGAACTACCAAACAAATCTGGTGCTGGAGGGAACCCTGAAGCTGGCAGGAATGACAAAGTCAGGCTACAACAATATCTTTATGCGCGGCGGTGCGGTAGAGTATACCTGCAGCCCAGCCAATGTAGTGGATTTGATGAGCACGGTCAACAGCATTGCTTATTATCCGGTGAGCTACCGGCAGAATTTCCCGGAGAAACCGGAGACAACCGTTTTCTTTGGCAATGTCGCGATGTGTAAGTCATATCCGGAAGAAAATTATCAGCTTGTATCCAGTGGATCGAGCCGTCGATATTGCAGTATCAGTGATGAGACCGGTTACCGCGGCGTGCGGGAATACCGCATTGTCGGGGAAGATGGCCAGGAGATCACGGCTACGAAGTCGACAGGAAGCAGTACGACACTGAATTATCTGATGCCGGCGCAGCCTGTATGCATTGAATTTGAACTGGATCCAAAGCAGATTGGACTGGAACAGAAATTCGAGATGCCGGTGGCAGAGCTTGGCGCAACATACACAGAGGACAGCCCGGTATATGATCTGAACTCTATTTACCGCAAAAATGATGCAGTGTATGGAGAACCTGTCTACAGTCTGGGCACAGAGGATGGACAGAACAATGTCCTTCCGGAGGGACTGACGCTTGAAGACGGAAAGATCATCGGAACTCCGACCGAGAAGGTGACGGATATGGAGGTGACCTTCTGCGTACAGGGTAAGAATACCAGCAAGGCCTATATCACGATGAAGATGACAGTGGCCGATACGGGAACAGATTCCGCAGTGATCCGGCCGGATATAGACATTATCACGAGTTCAAAACGGATCGTACTGCATGGACATTCGGTCTGGATCCAGGAGACGGATGATGGACAGATTGCAATCACTGACGTTGAGACGGGAGACGAACTGGCCCGTGGTGATTACAGCAAGTATGCGATCTATGGATATTATCAGGAACCGGTGACTTCCGATATCAGTATTTATATGGAAAGCGGAACGGTTGCAGAGGTTTGTGGAGCTTATGGGGTGACCGGAGAATACAGGACCGGCGGATCCAACCTTATAAAAGTAAGATTGAGAGAGACGGCATCTGTGACGAACCTCAGGGGAGCACAGTCCTGTGCGTTATATAATACATGTGTTCTGGTAGATATCGAAGGTGGAAGTGTGACCGGTACCCTGTATGGAACAGACGGAGGTTCGGTGGATGGCGCGGTTCAGGTTACGGTGTCTGGGGGAACGGTATATCGTCTGCAGTCAGCGTATGGGACAACGGTAACTCAGGGTGAGGAACTTGATTATGCAATTGCCACCTATGTGGATGGAGGAACCATTTCTTATCTGCAAGATACCTATAATGCGAAGACGACAGGAGTTGCCCTCCTGTGGGTAGATGAGAATGCAGTGGTAACGAGTCGTATGACATCTGTATCGGGATGTCATACGAAGTTTGAGAGGATCTCGGGCAAGACGACCATGTATGGAAACTACGAGTACAAGGATGACAGCGTATTGTCGTTTATGGACACGGAGGAAGCCCTGACACTGGGATCCGGGGCGACACTGACGGTTCCGGCCGGCATGGTGTTTGACCGGGATATAACCTATTCTGTAGGCAGCATCATGGATGTCAGTGGAACCTGGAACTGTAAGAGCCTGACCAGTGCAGTAAACAGTGGCAGTCTGTGGATCCGTAGTGGCGCAAAGGTTCACGCGGACAGCATGGTTCTGGAATATCTGACCGTATACAATGAGGGAACACTGGAGGCTGATGAATATACAGGATCCACGATTGCCGCGCGTTTGTTTATGAATAAGGGGGCCAATGCAGATCTGGGAAAACAGGAGACTCCGATTGGCCTCTACTATGAGATTGACTGGGAGAGCGATCTGGAAGGAACGACGATCTCTTCTGATACGAATGTGCCATCTTACACGGTAGACGGGCAGACGAAGTATTATCAGAGAGCGGGAGCAAACTGTGTTCTGTTGGCCAGCAGAGTCAGCGGGGCGCAGGCAGAGGTGACTGTCAACGACGAGGAACCATTTGTATTGTCAAGTGGCAGTACGAATACCTGGAACATTTCCTTCACCGGAAAATATGAACCGATACATATAAGTGTTCATTATGAGCCGGTCAAAGCGATCACACTGACCACTTCTGAGAGTGAGGTCACAGGAGCCTATGGACAGGTGTACAGTGAGGGACTGCCGATGTTTGACGCGGCTGATCTGGAGATCCGCGGAGATTACCGGCCAGCGTATGGCAGTGATGTCACGATAGAAGTCGATGAGGATACTCTGCCACAGGGCATGGCATATCAGAATGGCAAACTTACGGGAACTCTGGACAATTACCGCGGGGAGAACAAGGATGTGGTGTTCACTGTGACCGGACGCAACGGCACACAGACACAGTATGTACTCCATGTGACCGTGCTTGCGCATGAGCACAGGTGGAGTGAGCCGGAATCCAACGTGGATGAAAAGGGCGATACCTGGAGTATCCGCCATTGTGAGATCTGTAACGATGAGGACAGAAAACTGACGGCAACTGCGACACCGGTGCCGACCCAGACTCCGAGTGAGACACCGGAGATCACACCAAGTGCAGAGCCAGGCGAGACCCCGGAAGTCACACCAAGCGCCGAGCCAGGTGAGACCCCGGAGGTTACACCGAGCGCAGTGCCGGGTCAGACTCCGGGCGCACAGCCAAGTACAGCTCCGTCTCCGGATCCACAGCAGCAGGGCGGCTCGAATCCGGCACCTCAGCCGGGAGACACGACACCGGGCAAGACGGATGCGGAGCAGAACGTGATCACCGTCGGAGGTGTGATCTACACAGTGTCTGCGGAAGATGCTGTGACTGTGACCGGCGTGGACGGCAAAAAGGCGAAGGCAAAGTCACTCAAGATCGTGGATAAAGTGACGATAAACGGTAATACCTATAAGGTGACGGCGATCGGCAAGAATGCATTTGCCAAGGCAAAGAAGTTAAAGAAACTGACCGTCAAGGCGACGGGACTGACCAGTGTCCACAAGACGGCATTTAAGAAATGCCCGAAGAAACTGGTGATCCGTGTACCGAAGAAGCAGAAGAAAGCGTATATCAAACTCTTCAGGAAGGCGAAGAGAAAGGTGAAGTAATTCTTCCTTATAGTATAAAATGACAGGGGAAGCTCCCGGCCGAATGGCCGGAGGCTTCTCTTTTTTTGTTGTGGCGACGAGGAAAATACACCGGATTTGCCTGTTATGTCTGTTCTTTTGTGCTAAACGAGAAATTATATCAATAGCATATCGTGAATTTCCGGATAAACGTGATATAATGGCGTTGGTTAGTTTGAACTAACCAAAAGTAAACTGTGATGTATCGCGTGAACACGATACGGGAAACGAGGAGAATATGTTTTTAGAGATTCATAATTTGAAAAAGAGCTTTGGCCAGGGAACGGGCCGGGTAGAGGTCCTCAAGGGAATTGACCTGGAGGTAGAACAGGGAGAGATCTGCGTCATGCTGGGACCTTCCGGTTCCGGCAAGTCGACACTGCTCAATATCATCGGTGGTATTGATACCCCGGATTCCGGAAGTCTCATTATCAACGGGGACCGTCTGCTGGATCTGAATGACAGGGGACTGACCCAGTACCGCAGAAAGCATCTGGGCTATGTATTCCAGCAGTACAATCTGGTGCCAAACCTGAACATCAAGGAAAACGTGGAGGTGGGAGCATATCTGTCCGACCGCCCACTGAATGTGGATGATCTGCTCAAGACGCTGGGCTTGTATGAGCACCGCCACAAACTGCCAAACCAGCTTTCCGGAGGACAGCAGCAGAGAGCGTCGATCGGACGTGCGCTGGTCAAGAATCCGGATCTTCTGTTGTGCGATGAGCCGACCGGTGCACTGGACTTCTCGACATCCAAGGAGATCCTGAAGCTGATCCAGGATGTCAACCGGAAGTACGGAAACACGATCATCATGGTAACGCACAATGACGCGATCAAGCTGATGGCCGACAAGGTCGTCAAACTGCGCGACGGCGTGATCCGTAAAGCATATCGCAATGAAACAAAGGTCTTAGCAGAGGAGTTAGATTGGTAATGAAAAATCCATTGAGAAAAAGAATCCTGCGCGAACTTCGTACAGAGTGGGTGAAATATGTTATCATCTTTTGCTTTATGGTGGTGATGATCGGATTCGAGTCCGGCGAGATGATCGGTGCAGACAGCATGAGCTGGTCGATTCAGACATTCTGGAAGGACAATAATCTCGAAAACGGACATTTTCACCTGGGGAAAAAGGCATCGGATGACCTGATCCGGGAGATCGAAAAAGAGGACGTGACCATATACCCCGATTTCTATATCGAGGAGACATACCGCGGACTCAAGGCCAACAATGGCAGCAAAAAAGAGACAGTAGACAAGACGGTGCGCATCTATGCACCAAGAGAGACGGTCAATAAGGTCCAGATCCGTTCCGGAAAGGAACCAGAGAAGGATGATGAGATCGCAATTGACCGTATGTATGCGGACAACAATGATCTGGAGATCGGCGACAGCCTGGAACTGGGAGGAAAGACCTACAGGATCTGCGGACTGAGTGCATTCCCGGATTATACCTCATTGTTCCAGAGTGAGAGCGATATGATGTTTGACTCCGCAAATTTTACCGTGGCAGTCGTGACACAGGATGCGTTTGATGCGCTCGATCAGAACAAGATCACATATAACTACGCATGGACCTACGACAAGGGAGATCCCGGGGATGACATGCAGGAGAAAGAGTGGTCCGACAACCTGAGTGAGGCAATTGTCAAGGCAGTCAGCAAGGACAATGGTATCAATGAAGTGGCAGTGATGCTGGGGGCAGCCACACTGGAAAATGCTGTGGATGAACTGACACCGGCGTACACAAACAATGCCATTCATTTTGCACCGGATGACCTGAGCGGTGACCGCGGTATGATGATGGCGCTCCTGGTCATCCTGATCGCTGTGCTGGCATTTATCTTCGGTGTGACCACCGGCCATACCATTGACCGTGAGGCGACAGTGATCGGAACCCTGCGTGCATCAGGATACACACGGCGTGAGATGATGATCCAGTACACGACCCTTCCGCTGCTGGTGACGCTGGCGGCATCTGTGGTGGGTAATATCCTCGGCTACACGAAGTTTAAGGATATGATAACGGATCTGTATTATGGAAGCTACAGTATGCCGGACTGCCATGTCCGATTTAATCCGGATGCGTTTATCTATACCACAGTCGTACCGGTCATTCTGATGATGGGCATTGTGTGCATTACCCTGCACAACAAACTGAAGATCTCACCACTGCGTTTTCTGCGCCATGACCTGGAGAAGCGCAAGCGTGAAAAGGCCGTCCGTCTGAACACAAAGATCCCGTTTATGACCAGATTCCGTCTGCGTATCATTCTGCAGAATGTGTCCAGTTATCTGGCACTGTTTTTCGGAATCTTTGTCTCCGGTTCACTGCTGTTGTTCGGCCTGATGTTTGGGCCGCTTCTGGACGATCTGTCCCAGGTATCCATCGACGCGATGCCTGCGCCGTATCAGTATATGCTGCGAGATGAGGCAGAGACATCCACCGAGGGGGCGGAGAAATTTGCCGTCAGCACGATGGACACCTATGTGACCGGGTATGCCAAGGAGGCCTGTACCGTCTACGGTCTGTATCCGAACAGCAAATACATCAAGGAAAAGATGCCGGACAAGGGTGTCTATATCAGCACCGGTGTCCAGCAGAAATATCGTCTGAACCCGGGAGACACGATCCTGCTCAAGGAACAGTTCTCGAACAAGCTGATCGAGTTTACGATCCGGGGTACGGTGGACGCGTCTACGACCATCGGCGTGTATATGGATCACGATTATTACTGTGATGTTTTCGGTCTTGATAAGGATTATTACAGCGGGTATTTCTCTGAGAAGAAGATCACAGATATCTCATCCAGGAGGATCTACAATGTGATCACAGAGAAAGATATGGTCAAGATGGCAGAACAGTTGAAGATCTCCATGGGAGGGATGTTTGTCTATGTCCAGGCATTCTCCATCCTTCTGTTTGCAATGGTCGTCTACCTGTTGACCAAGATCATTCTTGAGAAAAATGCACATTGTATCTCGCTGTGTAAGATCCTGGGTTATCAGGACGGAGAGATTGGACGGCTTTATCTTCTGGCTACGGGCTGGATCGTACTGCTTTCCACCCTGGTCTGCTTCGTGCTGATCACCGGACTGCTGGATGTGGTCTTTGCGTCCTTTATGAAGACTTACAGCGGCTGGATCCCGTTCAGTCTGAGTACGTCTACTTACATCAAGGCGTACGTGATGACGATCGTAGCCTTTCTGGTGGTGGGGGTCGTTCAGATGTTCAGAATCCGCAAGATCCCGATGGATCAGGCATTGAAGACGATCGAATAATAAGGAATTATCAGGAGACACCTGCGGGGATAGTACCTATCCCTGCAGGTGTTTTTTACCTTGTAGAGAAAAAGGGAACATGGTAATATAAAACTATCGGAATATATTGGTTTTTGCAGCCTGTGGGACGGAATCTGCGGGCGTTTTTTGGAAGGTATGGTGAATCGTTTGGAATCCAAAGAAGAACTGATGATGGCAGTGGCCGGTGTGAGCCGCACTGCAGCAGCCATCGAGAAGAATATCAGCAAAGTGATCATCGGAAAGACAGGAGTGATCCGCAAGATCCTGGCAGCTGTGCTGGCGGGGGGACATGTCCTGCTGGAGGATATGCCGGGCACCGGCAAGACGATGATGGCCAAAGCGCTGGCCGCATCCATTGACGGGGACTTTGGCCGTGTCCAGTTTACGCCGGATCTGCTGCCGGCAGATGTGACCGGCCTCAATGTCTTTGACCAGAAGACCTCGGAGTTTGTCTTTACGCCGGGGCCGGTCTTTACAAATATCCTGCTGGCGGACGAGATCAACCGCGCGACACCGAGGACGCAGTCGAGTCTGTTGGAGTGCATGCAGGAGGGGCAGGTGACGGTGGATGGCGTGACCCGCAGACTGTCCGAGCCGTTTTTTTTGATCGCCACACAGAATCCGGTGGAGACTGCCGGAACCTATCCGCTGCCGGAGGCACAGATGGATCGTTTTATGATGCAGCTTGCGATGGGATACCCTACACCGGAGGAAGAACTTCAGATCATGGACCGCTATATCGCGGGGGATCCCTGGGAAGAGGTCGGCACGGTCTGCACCGGTGCACAGATCCTGGAGATGCGTGAGATCTGCCGTCAGGTCTATGTCAGCGGCAGTGTGAGAAAGTATATCACACAGATCGTACAGGCGACCAGAGAACATGCGGGACTGGCACTCGGAGTCAATCCACGTGGCACACTGGCACTGGTACACGCCGCCCAGGCCTATGCTGCGATCCGGGGACGGGAGTTTGTCACGCCGGATGATATCAAGGAATTGTGTGTCCCGGTTTTGGGACACAGACTGTTGTCCTATACGACCACGCAGAGCCAGAGCGTGAATGGAATGCTGGAAGAGATCTTACAGAAGATTCCGGTGCCGACGGAGGCGTGGTCATAGGAGGATAAAGCATGGTTATCATAGTTGCTGTGGTGATGGCCCTGGTGGTGGCCATTGCCCAGAAGAAACTGTTTGCGCGGTACTGGAACCGGCGGCTTGATGTGAAACTGCGGTTCGCGGCGCCCAGTGTGCAGCAGGGAGACCGGGCTGTGCTGCAGGAGATCATTACCAATGCCAAACGGCTTCCTCTGCCGACCCTGCAGGTCAAATTTACGACGTCGGCGAGCCTGCTGTTTTCCAGGGAGACCAATGCGGTGACGACCGATCTGTATTACCGCATGGATCTGTTCTCTGTAGGTGCAGGCAAAAAGATCGTGAGGGAACTGCCGTTTGTGGCTTCCCGCAGAGGCTATTACCAGATCGACAGCCTCGATGTGCTGGCCAGGGATTATCTGCTGATGAGCCAGTGCTCCGAACGACGTGCCAATGAGACGTCTCTGTATGTCTATCCGGCGAAGGTGGACACGCGGGCTTTTGATCTGATCTACCGGCAGATGCTGGGCGAACAGACGGCCAGAAAGCGCATGGAGGAGGATCCGTTTGCCTTTCGTGGAATCCGTGATTACCGAGGGACGGACAGCATGCGGCGTGTGAATTGGAAACAGTCCGCAGCGCAGGGGAAGCTGCTGGTCAATCTCTATGAGTCGACATCTTCCCAGACCGTGCGTCTGATCCTCGATCTGTCCTGCCATGATACATTTCACCGGAGAAAGGTGCAGGAGTACTGTATCAGCCTGGCATCCTCATTGGCCGCGCGCCTGCTTCACAGCGGGATCGCCGTGTCCATGGATTCCAACGGCTGTGACGTGGTGGACGGGCGGCAGATCTGTCTTCCGTCAGGTGCAAACCGCGGACATATGGAATCGCTGGACCGGGCATTGGCGCGGATCGATCTGGAGCAGCAGACCCCGGATCTGATGCCTCAGATGCAGCAGTGGTTCGAGGAGGACGAGGGCATGGCCTACACGGTGTGGATTACTGCATATTTTGGAGAGCCTCAGGCCGCACAGATGCGGCAGTGGAGGAGAGACGGCGTGCAGATCTTTGCTGTCGTGCCATTTACTGTCGGACACGAACCGGAGGCGGGAGACGGCGTTCTTCCGTGGGAGATCCGGGCATAACATACAGAAAGGAGGGACCGCCATGAACCGCAGACTGCATATTCTGCTGGAGGGATCGGTGCTTCTGGTCCATATGATGGGATGGATCGGGATCTACATTATCCTGGCATTTGCCGATCACAGCCGGCCTCATGAGGAATATATCAGCGTTCTTCTTCTGCTGTTTTATGGCATTGCCTGGCTGCTGAGGCAGAAATGCCACCGGCTGCCACTGATGCTGCTGGGGCATGGAGGTCTCTTCCTGTTGATCTGGATCGAGGCTTCGGTCACAGGCCGTCTGGACGGCGCAGATCTGTTTTTTACCGTGATCGCGGCCGCGGGGATCACGCTGGCCTCCGTACAGTTGTGGAAACGCAGCTTCCCATGGCTGGTCTATTCCATGGGCTGGTACGTGCCGACACTCTGTCTGGTCATCTATGTGAGTGCTTTTTATATGCACGATACCACGTACAAGGTCGTGGCTGCACTGCTGACCATGTTCTTTCTGCTCTTGCATCTGTGGTGCAGTTATTTGCAGGGGATCATCGAGTATCTGGAGCAGAACCGGAATCTGGAGGATGTACCGTTTGGGGAGATCTTCCGGGCCAATACACGGGTGGTGACGATCATTCTGGCCGTGTTCGCCTGCGTGGTGGGCATTGCCATGTTTGTGCAAATGGATCAGGTCTTCTGGTGGATCGGCCATACTTTTGGCCGGATCATTGCATGGATCGTCCATATGATACAGATGGCGGTGCACTGGATGGAGGGGCTGGTCAGGGATGTACCGGTGGTCACGGATGCGCCGGTGGTCACGGAGGCACCTCTGGTGAACCAGCAGCCTGTGCAGGGCTCGGAAAATGAGTGGATGTATCTGCTCGGTGGCGTGGGGATCAGTCTGGTCTTTATGTTCATCCTGTTCCGGCGTCTGGTCCGGTATTTTGACAAACCGCTCAAGGCTTCTGTGCGCCCGGAATATCACAAAGCGCCGAAGACACCCGATCAGATTGAGAAAGTGGTGATGGACGAGGAGGAAGATCTTCCGATCTTCAAGAATCCGAGGCAGAAGGTGCGCTACCTGTTTAAGAAGCGGGCGCAGAAAAAATATCAGAAAAAAGTGCCGCAGACCAAAACAGCCAGGGAACTGGAGAGTGAGAAAAAACTGGTATCCTATTATGATATTGCCCGATACAGCAGGAGGGAGATTTCCCGCCGCGAGTGGAAGGAACTGAAGAAGGCTATTGGAGGTGAGCCGGTTGAACGATGATCGTAACAGAAGGATGAAGGAGCGGATTGTATTGTTCGCCGTACTCCTTTGTCTGACCGGGGCAGGTGGATATGTGCTGTCCCGCTGGGAGAGGACACCCCATGTATATTCCTATGGGGATGGCCTGAAATGGAACGAAGAACAAAAGATCGCTTCCAATGGGGAGCGGGAACATAAGAAGAAAGAACAGGAGCAGACACCGCCTCCGCAGGAGTCGCAGGAGCCGGATGAGGACGCACCGCAAAATGACGCGAAGGATCCGAACAAGACGCCGGATCCGCGCCAGAGTGCCAACCCGGACATCTCCGCAAGACCGGATGCCTCGGGCATTCCCGATGTATCCGCACCGCCTGGAGATCAGGGAGAACCGGCGGATGGACCTGGAGAACAGCCCGGAGATCAGGGCGGTGGTTCCGGCGGACAGGGAGGAGAGCCGGGAGGGACAGGTGAGCCCGGAAATCCCGGAGGCCCCGGCGGTTCACAGTCTCCTGCGGCCACGGATCCTCCCGGTCCGGAACCGACAGCGAGCCCAGCACCTACACCATTTGATGAGCCGGTGTCATTGGCGGTAGCGTGGCCGGATAAGGACGATATCAAGTATGGACAGAATCTTCCGCTGGAGTCTCTGAAGGTGACGGTGACATTTCAGTCCGGAAAGACACGCGTGCTTTCCGCAGCGGAATATACCGCGGTGGGGGACAATTCCTCAAGCGCGGGACAACATACGCTGCGTGTGAAGTACATTGCGACAGACGGTGACCGCAAAAAGACTGTGTGGGGAAGCATAAATTACACATTGAATAATTATACCGTGGGTATTAAACTGGACTGGGGAGGCTCCGATCCGCTGAGACGCTTCCGTGGCGAGGATCTTTCCATGGGAGTCTTTTCCGTGTATCTGAAGATGGCGGACGGATCCCGGTCAGAACAGCCGGTTTCCGAGGATGATTATACGATCAGCGGGGTGAATCCTGTCCGCACGGGAGAGAAGCAGATCATGAAGGTGAACTATCAAAAGGGCAGTGAGTCCTACTCGACGCAGTGCGAGGTAATGTTTAACGATGCAAAGCTCCGGGAGGTTCATATTTATGGCAGCGGAACGGATGCAAAGACCCGGGAAGAGGTCTACACGACCAATGGTGCACAGGGAACCACTCTGATGAGGCAGGCAGATATGTCCGGACGGAAGTACAAAAGGACGGACAGCAAGACCTATCTGTTTGACGGACAGGAGTGGATGGTATCTTCCATTGAGATAACAGTAAATGGCGTGGATAAAACCGCACCGTATACGATCCGGGACTATGATTTTGACGTTGTAGTTACCCGGCATTATATCAAAAAATCATAAGGTAAGGAGAGGATTTCAAATGAGACGAAACAAAACATGGGCAAAGTTTATGGCCTGCGGGCTGTCAATGGGACTGGTACTCGGGAGCGTACAGGCTCCTGACGCGGCAGCGGCAAAGAAACCCGGTCTGAGCAAGAAGAAACTGACAATGACCGTGGGAAGCAAAAAGGTTCTGAAGATCAAGAACTGTAAGACAAAAGCAAAGTGGAAACTGAAGAAGGGAAAAGGTGTGGTGAAACTCACCTCGGTCAAGAAAAATAAGGTGACGATCAAGGCAAAGAAGGTGGGCAAGGCGACCGTGACCGCCCGGATCGGAACGGTGAAGCTGACCTGCAAGATTACGGTAAAGGCGGCTGACGCGGCACCGGCAGTGACGACATCCGCAGCACCGTCTACAGTACCGTCCGCGACACCGTCTGCGGCACCGGGAACTAAGCCGTCTGCAGCGCCGGGGACCACGCCATCTGCAGCGCCGGGAGCGACATCCTCTGCGGCACCGGGAGCGACATCCTCTGCGGCACCGGGAAGCAATACTCCGGGCGTGGTGCCAACCAATGAGCCACAGGAGAGTGCACATCCATCGACTGAACCATCAGCAGCACCATCTGCCGACCCATCACAGACCTCAGCACCGGGATCCCTGGTACATACAGAAGGAAAGAACTCACAGGATGTACAGGTTTTGGGACAGTTGGTCGGTGCGTTCAATGCGAATGGAGACATGGTATCGAATGATATGGACAGCTCACAGTACAAGTGGGATACCGCCGGCAATCTGGCAGGTCTGTACTGGCAGGGCACAGAGATCTCAGGGACTCTGGATATCAGCAGCCTTACCCGTCTGGCCGAGTTGAATGTAGACAATACCGGAATCAACAGCATTACCTTCCCGGAGGGGGATGAACTGGCAATCGTACATGCCTCAGGAAGCGGGGTAGACGTCCTGAACTTCAGTAAGTGTACCGGACTGGTGGAGATCAACTGTGAGAACAATGCAGCCCTCGCCACTGTGAAGCTGGGAACCCAGGATAATCTGGAACTGTTGAAACTCTCAGGCAATGAAATGCTTTCCTCACTGGACGCAAGTGGGTGTAAGAATCTTTTGGAGCTGGATGTCAGCGGCGACAACATGCGTAAACTGGATGTGAGAGGATGTGCCGGACTGGAGAAACTGAATGCCGCCAACAGCAATTTTGGCAAGGCATCCAACCTGATCCTTTCCGGAAATACCGCACTGAAATCCATCATCTTAGATGGAACAACATTTGGTGATTCCGATGTATCGGAGACGCTGGATCTTTCCAATACTCCGAATCTGAAGGAATTTTCCCTGCAGTGTGATGAGGAAAATTCCAATACGTATATCAAGAAGGTGGAGTTTGCGGATGGTGCTCCGATCGAGGTTCTCCGGGTGACCAATGTCTGTCTTGAGGAGGCAGACCTGATAGGATTTTTGGACTTAAAGGTGGTAGACCTGTCCGGAAACAGCTTGTCAGAAATTTATGTGCCACAGGAGTGCACTGCGCTGGAAGAACTGATTCTGCCTGACAATGAATTGTCTGATCTGGATCTGACCGGCTGCACTTCTCTGAAAAAGGTGGATGTCAATGGCAATTTCCTGGGAGAAGAGGCCATTGACGAGGAAGAGTTTGGAGATATTCTGATCCTTGGAAATCTTCCGAACCTGGAGTATCTGGATTGTGGAAACAATGGTATCCCGGTACTGGATGTGACCGGCTGTCCGAATCTGAAGTATCTGTGCTGTTCCGATGAGCAGACAGACAGTGGGGATACGCTGACCGGTTTGGACCTGAAAAACTGTCCGAACCTGGAGACTCTGATTGCAGGCTCCAATATGATAAAGAGTCTGGATCTGTCGAAAAATACAAAACTGGTTCATGTGGAGGTACAGGAAAATGCACTGAGCAGCCTGGATCTGACCGGATGTAATCAAATCCAATTTGTGCGTGTGGATGTACAGGTGGTAGATGGAAACTCTATAACCAATATTCCGGTCATCGGTCCGGACGGAGGGGCGCTGGAACCGTCACTGGATGGAGACATTGTATTTATCAATGACACCAATGCAGATGCGTATGATGGCCTTGAAGGTGGCGATGGAGGAGCAAATGAACAACAGTACGAAGATTAGAGAGGACATGACCTCTCTGGCAACTGAAGTAAATAAGGTGATCAAGGGAAAGCAGGAGATTGTCTGGAAGGTGATCATGGCCATGGCGGGAAGCGGACACATTCTGCTGGAGGATGTGCCGGGGCTGGGGAAAACGACCCTGGCCATGGCATTTTCCCGGGCGCTGGGATTTAAGAACAAGCGTATCCAGTTCACGCCGGATACGATGCCCGGTGACATTATGGGAATGTCGATCTACAATGAACAGACCAATGCATTTGAGTATATGGAAGGTGCGGCGGTAGGCTGTAACCTGCTGCTGGGGGATGAGATCAACCGTACCTCGTCCAAGACACAGTCTGCACTTCTGGAGGCGATGGCCGAAGGACATGTGACAGTGGACGGCACGACGCATATACTCGAAAAGCCGTTTATCGTGATCGCGACGCAGAATCCCATTACCAGCGGAGGAACCCAGCCATTGCCGGATTCCCAGCTTGACCGTTTTATGATCCGTCTTTCCATGGGATATCCGGATACGCAGAACCAGCTTGCGATCCTGCAGAACATTTCGGAGAGGGATCAGCTGGAAGTGATCCGGCCGGTCATGACGGCAGGAGATCTGGTGGAGATCCAGAATATGGTGAAAAATATGGCAGTAAGCGAGGAGGTGCTGTTGTATCTGATCCACCTGTGCGAGGCTACCCGCGTACATCCGGACGTGGAGCTCGGGATCAGTCCCCGTGGAATCCATGCACTGGCGCAGATGTCCAAGGCCTGTGCGGTCTGTCAGGGGCGTGACTTTGTCACGCCGGACGATGTGCTGACAGTGTACGAGGACGTCTGTGCACACAGGCTGCTGCTCAGATCACGGGCAAAACGTGATGGGCAGACTGCCTCCATGATCCTGTCGCAGATTGTGGAGCAGACACAAAAGCCGCAGCTAATGAGAAAATCGTAGCGGAAGAAAGGAATGCAGGAGCAGCATGAAAGCAAAGAGATGGTATGTTCTTCTGGTGGCGGCTGCGGTGGCGTTATTGATCTGGACTAATGTGCAGTCAGCATATTTGCTGGCTGCATTGCTGGTTCTCGTACCGCCGGCGGCAATACTGGAGAATCTGGCAGTCTCCCGGAAACTGACTGCCACCATACAACTGCATAAAGAACAGGGAGTCAGACTGGATTATACTGTGAAGAACCGCAGTGTTCTTCCGGCGTTCCGGGTGCAGGGGCAGGTGACGATTTATAATCGACTGACCGGTACCGGACAGGAACTGCCCTATGCGGTATCTGTGGGACCCCGGGGGAGCAGTCTGGCACACTTCGGCGTGGACAGTGAATTTTGCGGATGTATTGAGGCACAGCTTCGGGACGTATATTGCTATGATTTTCTGGGACTGACCAGACGGAGGATTGCCTGCGAGGAGGCGGGAGCAGTGTATCTGTATCCGTCCCTGGGATCGGATGACCCGCGGGTGGTCGACAGGCGGCGGCAGGACGAGCAGACACAGGATGTCAACTACACCCACACCCGGGGCAATGACATTACGCAGATCCTGAATATCCGTGACTATCAGAAGGGGGACAATATTAAGACGATCCACTGGAAGTTATCCCGCAAGATGGGACACAAGATGGTCAAGGAACTGGACATGCCCTCCAGCCAGGATGTTATCGTGCTGGCGGCATTGTCACCGGAAGCGCTGGGAAAGGGGCATCAGATCGATCGCGTGGCCAGGACATTGGCCGGACTGACGGGACAGCTTCTGGAGGAGCAGATCTTTTTTGATGTGGTACTGCTGCGCCATGAGGAGGCGGTGCCGACGAAGATCAGCGTCCAGGAGCAGAACGCCGAGGACTGGTTTCTTCATCTTTTACTGGATGGGGAACTTCGTCTGGAATCCGAACTGGTGGATGGATATCTGTATCGTCACCGCGTGCTATCGCGCTATGCGACGGTGGTGCTGGTGACGGATGAGGGACTGGACGGCTGGCATGATGAGGATACACAGGTTATCCGGGTGACTGCGCAGGAACAGGCAGAAGGGAGAACCATATGAAAGAGAAAAATTCGCCGGTAGAGCGGGATATTCTTTCCCGCGGGGATGACAGCGGATTTCAGATATGGATGGAACGAAAGGCGGGCCACAGTATGTCGTGGTCTGTTCTTGTGCTGACGCTGCTGACGGTGGCGGGGATGGCGGCTGCCCTGCAGTGGATGTTTGCCGGGGAGGCGGATTACCGGATCCTGGCGGGCATTGTGGTGATTGCCTCTCTCTGGGGATATGTACTTCGTTCTTCGCGGAAGCGTCTGATCGCGGGCGTGGCCATTCAGATCGTGGTGATCGTCCTGGCGGTGATCCTGACCGGCAGCCGCATTGTGGCGGGAGCGATGGATTTTGTCAATCAGATCGTGGCCCAGTACAATTATGTGACCGGGCTGAGCATCGATTATTTCGTGGTGCCACAGTGTCCGGATCATATGACTGCCTACTATCTGTTTATGGCGTGTCTGGTCTCTGTGATGGCGGTCTATCTGGCACAGGTGATCTCCACCAGACATCCGATGATCTTGTTTCTGTGCTGGATGCCTCTGCTAGCGGGAAGCATTTTTCTGGAACTGTATCTGGGCGGAATACTGATCGCCTGGGCGGTGGTTTCGATCCTCGGAACCTTTGCCGTCAGTCAGGGGAAGGTCTCACAGGACCGGGTATATGCGGTTTCGTTCTGCGTGCTGCTGGCAGTGCTTGGCGGGCTGGGAACACTGTATTATCAAAAGGCTTCCTATCATCCCAGTGAACGGATCGCCGCCATGAAGGAGTCTGTCACGGAGCAGATGGATGAGGTGCGGTATGGCCAGCCGGATTACCCGGAGGGAAAGCTGGATGGAGAGGTCGCGGATTCCGATGAGGTCCGTCTGCGGGTGACTCTGCCACAGCAGGCCACGTTGTATCTGAAGGGATACACGGGAAGTGTGTTTGATGGCCATAAATGGTCCCTGCTCGAGGACAGCAGCTACAGCGAAAAATACGAGGGAATGATCCGCGAATATCAGGAGAACGGATTTCATCCACTGGCACAGCAGTCCTGTTATTTCCGGGCTGATAAGACGGCGGGGGGAGAGCAGGCGGACGTGACGGACATGGATGTGACGATCGAAAATCTCAGTGCCTCGCGTAAATACGTGTATCTGCCGTATGGAGTGACATTTGACAGTCTGCTGACCCTGCAGGGAGCGAAGCAGGATATCTGTGTGAGAGGCGTGGATGAGCAGCGGGAAAAGAAACTGACGCTTGCGGTGGAGTCCACACCTCAGGACAGTCTGATCACGTACGGAGGTGCATCCTGGGTCGATGAGGAGTATGACATCAATCAGCAGACAGGAGCCTACCGCATGGCTGAGTCAGATTACCGGAAATTTGTGCAGGAGCATTATCTGCATGTGGACACACCGTCTGAGCTGACAGAGAATCTGTCTACGGACAGCAGAAATCTGGCCGAGATCACGGGACAGATCCGTGAGACTCTGTATCAGCAGGGCAAAAATGAGGATTGGATCTCTGTACAGTATGCGACCTATGGAACCCAGATGTTTCGATATTGTGGGATTCCTGCCAGATATGTCGAGGGCTATCTGGTGCGCGGGAAAGGACAGGTGGAAGTAAAGGCCTCGCAGGCACATGCCTGGACGGAAATCTACAAAAATGGGATCGGCTGGATCCCGGTGGATGTGACACCGGGCTTTTATAAAGAACTCCCATCCCAGCAGGAGGATCGTATCCGCCAGAGCAGCCGGAGTGCACAAAATCCTCAGAACAAACAGCAGGATCAGCAGAAGGCCGAGCAGAACAAGGAACCGTGGAAACTCTGGGTACGCATTTTGTTTGTGGTACTCGGCGTGATCCTGGGTGTATTACTGCTGATCGTACTGACCATATGGATCCGAAGACAGGTCTGTATGAGACGGAGGCGCAGGCAGATGGAGGACGCAGACCGCCTGAACCGCATCCGTGCCATGTCGGGATATCTGCTGGATCTGTCCCAATATTTGGACAGGTCGGAAGAGGAACTGCCGGAGCAGACCAGAAATGTACTGCAGATCCTCTGGTTTGGACATGAGCCGGAGAAGCTGCTGGATCAGGAACAGGAATGTCAGATACGCCAGACGGTCCGCGCATGGCAGAGCGATGCCTGGGAGGGGGCCGGAAGATGGAGACGTCTGAGGCTCCGATATCAGTATCTGCTTGAGTATCCGGTGACGCAGGAATGACAGGATTCTGCAATGCAATGGAGGTTCGGTGTTTGTGAGGTGCCTGATGGCTCTTAAGGGATCTGGCACTTTGGCGGGGACCTTCTGACGCTATAAAGTTTCTTGCGGAAGGAGGAGCACCAAAAGGATCCGGTACCCGGTCATGGACAGGACGACACCCACCGGCCCCAGTAGGAAGCCGAAGATGCCGAAGAGTTCGACACCCACGTAGAGTGCGGCTGCCATGACGATGGGAAGCAGTCCGATACAGTGGCCGATCAGCCTGGCTTCCAGATATTCCCGCAGGAACAGGCAGGCGGTCAGAACCACGAACAGAACAGCCGCCTGCCAGAACTGGTGATGCCATAGTGCGACGGCACACCAGGGTGTCAGTACCATGCCGATTCCGGCCACCGGCATCAGGTCAAACAGTGCCAGCAGGATCCCGAGGATCAGAAAATAGGGATTTCCGATGGCAAACAGACCCAGACCGCACAGGGCGGCCAGGATCACGGTGATGAGAGCCTCCGCTCTCAGATATCCAAGCCCTGAGGTCTTCAGGGCAGAATACATGATCGTAAAAATACTGTGAAAGCTGCTGTCATGGCAGCTTTTTTTGATGTGTTCATAGTCACTGCAAAGCAGGATCACTCCGGTAAAATATACGAAGATTCCGGCACTCCACACCAGAAGACTCCGCGTCAGATGCGGAAGAAACGACAGAAAATAATGTCCGAGCCCGGAGGTGATACGATCCGCCGTCTGATCCGTAAACTGTTGCAGCTGCCGGAAAGACTGCCCGGAGGCAAAGCCGCCGAGCCGGTCTGCGTGGTCACAGATCCGGACAGCCAGATACTGGCACCGGTCTGCCATGGATTCCAGATATCCCGGAAACTTTTTCTGCAGCAGAAAGCATTGATGGATCAGCTGGCTTCCCAGAAACCACAGCACCAGCCCCATGGCTGCAAAAAACAGGATCAATACCAGCGTGTAGATGCACCAGTCCGGCCAGGAGACCCTTCTTCGCAGGAAACGAAAAACCGGGCGCAGTAGCAGAAATGTCAGAAACGCCAGCACAAACGGAGTGAACAGCGGAAGCAAAAAGCGGAAACAGGCCCAGACCATCAGCCAGGAGACAAGAAACAGGCCGAAGCGCAGGGGCAGTGATGAGTGAGATTTCATGGCACACCTCCAAAGATTCTTCTATTAATAGTGTGCGGAAATGGGGGAAATATACACAGGGGCACACAGCACGAAAACGCCTAAAAATGACCGAAGGTCACCGAGGATGGCACATAAAACAACAAAAATTTTGGAAGATATATCCAAAGGAGTGCAAAATATGACAAATTATTGTGTGATTTTGCGCATTGTGGGGGGTGTTTCGTTGCTATATAATGGACAAGTTGAAAAGAACATATATGTATAAGGAGGGAAAAGACATGAACAGAAGAGGAATGTCTCTGGTTCTGTCGGCTGCAGTGACGTTTACCAGCATCTTTGCGGGTGCCGGGATTACTGTATCTGCAGCGAGCGGAATCAGTGGAGATGGTTCGCAGGAAGATCCGTATGTGATCACGAACTACGAAGGATTAAAAGAATTTGGAGACATTGTCAACACATCGGGTGCTGAGAACTTTTATGCCAAGCTTGGAGCAGACATTAAGGGATCTGCAAATGATCCGCTTACACCGATTGGAGACTGCGAGGACTATCGGATTAATTTTGATGGAAATGGCAAGACGATCAGCAATGTCACAGTAGAAAGAAATTATAAACCATATGCCGGATTCTTTGGAAACCTGGGCAGTCTTCAGATTTCTGAGGTGACCTTTGAAAAATGTTCAGTTACATCCATCATGGCAAATGCAGTTGGTATGGTTGTGGGATATTTGAATGCAAGCAGAACAAGTGAACAGGACTTTTATCATGTAAATTTGAAGAATTGTTCGGTTCATGGAACCAGCAATGTAGGTGGACTGATCGGTTCTATGGGCAGTGAGTATACCGGTTCCGGCGAGGTGAATTATTGTACGGTAGAAGATTCCGTTATTAGTGGAAGGTCAAATGTTGGAGGTATAGTAGGAAATAATCTGTATCAGTTAACTGGTTGTCAGGTGCTTAATTCTTCAGTACGGGGAGACGGTACAGATGCTAAGAACATCGGCGGTATTGTTGGAAATAACAGGAATACGTTAATTGCTATTTCTGCGACAGCAAAAGAAAATCATATTGCAAGCTGTACATTTTCAGGACAGGTAAGTGCTTATGATGGAACAAATGTGGGAGGTATTGCCGGATACGCTGAGACAAATATTTACAGTTGTAAAGTCATTGAGACACCGTCTGGAAATGGTGTTACACGGTTATATGGATTAAAGAATGTGGGAGGAATTGTCGGAAATATTGTTGGCAAAACACTCGCATATGGCACGAACGTGGGCAGAGTGACAGGAACAGATAATGTGGGAGGAATCATTGGTACTGTGACCGGAAAGGCCACCATTAAAACCGAGGGGACAATCCACCATTGTGATAATACCGGAAGTGTTACAGGAACTACCAATGTGGGTGGAATATGTGGAGATGCTCAGGACGGAGGAATTTCTCAGCAGTTTACGATGGATACGAATTCCAATGCAGGTTCGGTAAAGGGAAAAGATAATGTCGGTGGAATTGTGGGTAGAGCAATTCATGGTGAGATTACTAATAACACCAATAAATCGGATGGAACCGTTACCGGAACAAACAGCAATACCGGTGGAATTATCGGTACTGCAACCGGCGTATGGGTAAATGGAAATAAGAATCAGGCAGAGATCAACGGACAGGAAAAAGTCGGTGGCCTGGCCGGTGCACTGGACGGTAAAAGAAGCAGTAACATTGTTAAGGAAAATAGCAACGAAGGTGCTGTGAATGGCACGAATATTGTCGGTGGCCTGGTCGGCCAGAACAAATCTGTATATAAGGCTTATCCAAGTGTCGGAGTGCCAGGTCCAGGGAATCCTATGTCGGAAATTGAAGACAATCAAAACTATGGCAAGGTTACCGGAGAGGAGAATGTAGCCGGTCTGGTCGGTAAAAACATTGGTCCGGTGGATCCGGTGAATATGTACAGAGAGAGCAGTGCAGTAAGAAATTGTGAGAACTCCGGTGATGTTTACGGAAAGGAAAATGTCGCAGGATGTATCGCATCCAATACCGGTGTATCTGAAAATAATAAAAATACCGGTAACGTATTCGCAAAAACAACGACAAAGAATACGAGCGGAACTGTGGCTGTATCGAAGGATTATAATCCGGATAACCTGGATGTCCTTCTCGAGGGAACAGACACCGGAAGTACTTCTACTACGAAACCGACTTATCTGAGATTCTTCGAGGGTGATGTCATGATTGATAAAGATACACCTAGAAGTAATTACAATAATTTTGTGCCTCCTTATGGAGAGAAACAGAATAGCAGCTACGTATATAACGGAAATCTTACACTGGTTATGATAATTGCAGGTTCCGGATCGGTACGTTTAGCAAGTCATTCTAAGAATCAGATGGGACTTCTGGCTACACCGGAGAGTGGATATGTGTTCAGCGGATGGGTGGTAGGAGGCAAGTATGTTTCCATCTCGCCATATGCTACCTTTGATACATCTAAATCTATTACTGTCGGTGCGGTATTCTTCAAGGACGGCGAAAAGAATCCGCAGTACAGCATCGAAAACTATGATCCAAATGCAACGGCGACACCAAAGCCGACGGCGAAGGTAACGGTGAAGCCAACACAGACAGCGACACCAAAGCCGACGGCGAAGGTAACGGTGAAGCCAACGCAGACAGCGACACCAAAGC
>ERZ1034984.1313-NODE-1313-length-23956-cov-6.274173_pt1 | contig 23956 bp, 20 predicted proteins | sample MGYA00520589_ERZ1034984 | MGnify/ENA primary metagenome ERZ1034984 (study PRJEB33766, sample SAMN09781790) | gut metagenome | biome: gut microbiome | host: Homo sapiens | place: Madagascar | study: EMG produced TPA metagenomics assembly of the PRJNA485056 data... | reverse complement strand
AACGCTCCATGCGCTCGCGGTCAAGGGAGCGGTAGGCGTTCAGCACAAACGGCTTGTTGTCGTAGACAGCTTCAAAAATCTGCGCAAGCCCTTCGCTCCAGGTGTCCGCTGTTTTCTTTCCGGCGAGCGCCGCTGTGGCGTCCTCGATGCAGGCCCACTCGACGAGATCATAGATATCCTGAAAATGATAGTAAAACGCCATGCGGCTAATGCCGCAATCGTCGGTGAGATCGCGGATGGTGATCTTGTCGAGGGGTTTTTTCAGGAGCATATTTTTCAGCGAATGCTCCAGCGCTTTTTTCGTGATGCTGCTCACAGCTGTTCATCCTCTCGCAGTGATGATCGTCGTAAAACGCAGAAACCGCCACTCGGCCAAGTGACGGTTTCTAAACTAAATTGAATAACATTACACATCGAAACCTATACGGTCACGATCATCGTAAAACTACGTTTAGTATACACAATAGCGCACGTCTCTGTCAAGAAGCAAACACTGGCAACTATTGACAGCGCGCGTCCCTGTCAAGGAATGCGCGCTGTTTTTGTCTGATCGATTTACAGCATTTTCGACACGTAAGCCACGCGATCGTGAACGTCTTCGGTGTATGGCACCTGACCAGCTTCCTGATCCTTGAGGATCTCGAGAATGATCTCGCAGAGATTGTAGCGGGTGCGGGCATCGTCGACACGGTTGTTGTATTTGTCGCGGTATTTGCGCATGCGTTCTGCTTCGGCTTCGCTGAGATATTCGCTGCCGAACAGGCTGTAGAGCTGACCGTTGACATATTTTTCAATGTCGAGGTTGTCCACCTCTTCGAGATCGACGACAACAACCGGCAGCGCTGCGCGCTGGTCGGTGACAGCGTGGCTCTTGGTGTAAGCAACTTCCTTGGCGCACTGAGCCGACGTCATGGATTCGCTGCTCAGATAAAAGAGCACGCCCTTGCAGTTGAGATCTGCGATGGCGCCGAAGATGGTGCTGTTGTAGCCATCGCCGGTCATGTTGGCTGGCACGTCGATCCAGAGATTTTTGCCGGCTTCCTGCAGCGCGATGACGTCGCTGTAGACAGCCTGCCAATCGCGGGTGGAATAGCTAACGTAAATATATGGCTGGCTGCAGTCGCAGGCCTTGATCTTTGTGGCTAATTCTTGCATGGTTTCTGACACGATATCAACTTCCTCTCGTTTGCTGTAAACAATATGTAATGAAAAAATTATAACACAAGCATATCTCTATTAAAAGACCGCGACTGCTAATATCCTTCCTTTTTAATCAAAACGGATAATAATACGAAATGCTATAAATACTTTCTAAAAAAGCTCAAAAAGTTTATCCACTGCCGTTTTAGCAACAGATGAACATCCCTTAGATGTTCGATAAATAAAAACTCTATCATCAGTATTTTCGCAATTCAGTAATTGTAATCCGTTAAATTTAGTTATATCAATCAATCGTTTGTCCGGCTGAGAGAAATCTGCATAGACCCCCACGCAATCATATTGATAGATAAAATTCGCAAATATTTTTAACGATGCAGCATATCCTTGAATATTCGGCTTCGTATATTTGCTCAATGTAGACATTGTAGCAATGTCTAATGCTGCATCTGTGCTACGCAACACAATCAGGGGAGCACGTAATACTTTATTTATATTCGGCCTTTTTTCTTTTGCTAAATCGGAATCCTTCCGGACACAATAATACAAACATCCGTTGCCTAAAAAACCATGGTCAAAAGTATTCTTCGTAGTTTCATAAGTTTCAATATCTACCGCAATGACTCCTGCAATATTATCTCCTGCATCTATAATATCGTGATCTTCATAACGATCAATCTTTGATACTATGGAACTTGATCTGTCGAAGAAAACACTAATTAAAATATCAGGGAACATCTCTATAAACTTTGATAATTTTTTATTTAAATAATTCTCAAACATAAGCGGTGCATATATCACTAATCTTTCAAAATCTTTTGTTTCATCTTGATCCAATGCTGTAATCGCTTGCATCACCTGTTTATATTCAGAAAGCGTTCGCTGTGCAAATTTTAACATAATCAATCCTGCATTGGTAAAACTTACTCCTTTGCCTGTGCGCTCTAATAACATAACTCCTACAGAATCTTCTAATTTATTCAGCGCCGCGTGTATCGCTTGAGGAGAAATAAAATACTTCTTCCCCGCACTATTGATCGAACCACACTCTGCTACATAAAGTAAATAACGTAATTGTTCCAACCGCATAATCACCATCTCCAAAATAATCAATCTATCAATCTTTTTTTGATAATTACTATTTATTTATTACATTTTAATCTCATGGACGAAGAATGACCACTCCATTTATAATAATATCAAGTCAAGAGCATGACAACTCAGATAAAACAGCATTCACTCCCTACATCCAAAAACATCAAGCCATCGTTTTGTCACAAATAATCTCCTCCAAAATATTTCGGAGAAAAGAAAGGAGACTCCAAAATGAGTGTTGCCAAAAAAAATCTAAGCTATTATCTTAACACACTAATAATGATTCTTATTCCATTCATCTTTTTTCAGCTTCCAGCAGTACCACCAATCACAGAAATGGGAATGAAAGTAATTGGATGTTTTATTGGAATGTTATATGGTTGGCTTGCCATTGGAATGCTATGGCCAAGCATCTTCGGGTTGCTACTCATGCTATTCACCGGTTATCCAAGTGGCATCGGTGAAATATTCAAAGATGCTTTCGGTAATGATACCGTAATCATGATCACGTTCATGTATGTATTCACCGGATTAGTCAACACCACCGGTGTATCAAAATATATAGCCATGTGGTTCATTCGCCGTAAAAGCATTGAAGGAAGGCCTTGGCTCTTTTCTTTCACTTTTATTTTCTCTATTTATTTCTTAGGCGCCATCACCAGCAGTACACCTGCTGTACTGATCGGTTGGAGTTTGTTAGCAGGTATCTGTGAAGCTGTTGGCTATAAGCCTGGAGAACCACTACCAAAATTTTTATTTTTCGGTGTTTTGATTGCAGCGCCCCTAGGAATGGATGCATTACCTTTCAAGACGATTTCTCTCACAATACTAGGCATGTATTCAAATATCACTGGTGACGTGATTGGATTTGCTCATTATATTAGTATTATCTTTATTCTCGATATGCTGATCTTCCTTGCCTACATTGCGTTTGGAAAATTCTTATTCAAAATTGATGTATCTCTTTTACGCAATGTCACTGCTGAAAAAATCAATACAGAAGATACAACAACACTGAATAAACAACAGAAAGCGGTATTAATCGGAACTGCTTTTATGGCTGGCGCATTGATCTTGCCTGGGTTCATGCCGAAAACATGGGCCGTCACCCAATTCTTCAATTCTCTGGGAACTGCAGGCATCGTCATGTTAGTTATCATGTTGTTCGTTATGATCAAAATTGATGGAAAACCTATCTGCAACTTTCAATCTTGCGCCAGTACTGGATTAGTATGGGATTCCTGGATGCTGACCGTCGCAGGCCTATATGTATCCACTGTTCTCGCAACAGATGAAGTTGGCTTCATCGCATTTTTCACAGAACTATTACAGCCGCTTTTGAGTGGCGTCCCACCAGTTTTATTCATCATGGGTTTCGTGCTTGTCGCAACGATTTTCACCAATTTCTGCAGCAATCTTGGGACTGCCACAGCATTAGTTCCAATTGCCATTGCTATGTCAATTGCTATGGGAATTAATCCTGCCATCATCACAGTGTTAATCATTAAATGTTGCCATTTCGCCTATTTCACACCAGCAGCATCACCAGCTACAGCGTTATGTATGGCAAATAAGACCTGGATTGATTCTAAGTCCTTATACAAACTTGCAACTGCTATAATCATTGCTGAGTTCATCATTACTATTAGTATTGGTTTAACTTTAGGAAACATTATTTTGTAAACAATTTAGGAGGTTGTTATTATGGAAAAGTACAAAGTTATTGACTGGAGATTGCGCCCACCGTATGGTAGTTTCAAAAACAACAAAATCTTTAATGATGAAAAACATTTAAAAAATCCAGCCTATCCACCTTCCGCTCGCCAGTTCTCAATGGATTTGTTAATTCAAGAAATGGATGCTGCCGGAGTAGAAATTGGTGTTGTACCATTTCGTGCTGGTCAAGATCACAACGACATCGAAAAGTTAATGACTGCTTATCCAGGTCGTTTTGAATGTATGGCGCATATTGACCCCTATGCCGAAGATCCTGTTGCCGATATTGATAAGTGGATTGTCCACGGTAAAGCAAAATTAGCCATCATTGAACCTGGTCAATATTTTATCAAAAAAGCTATTCCTGCCGATGATTCTCTGCTATTCCCAATCTATGAAAAATGTCAGGCAGAAAACATCGTCCTGACGATTGTTCACGGTGGATTGTATTCTGATTCTCTGGAACTTTACAATCCAATTTATATTGATCGTGTTGCCAAACGTTATCCTGATCTTAAGATTGTCATTACTCACGGCGGATGGCCATACACTACAGAAATTTGCCATGTAGCCTATATGCGACCAAATGTCTACATCTCTCCAGACTGCTATCTTTCCAAAACACAGCCAGGTTGGGAAAGCTATGTAACAGCCGCAAACAATTCTCTGAAAGATAAAATAATCTTCGGCTCCGTTTATCCTGGCCGTAGCATGCAACGCGTCATCAACGATTATATTGAAGCAGGAATAAGCGAAGAAGCTTTGCCAAAGGTATTTTATCACAATGCTGCACAATTACTCGGCTTAGAATAATTTGTTGAAATAAATAATCCAAAATGCCTGTTGAGCGCAACGCTATTCAACGGGCATTATATTTAATCATAATATTGAAAGGATGATTTCTATGCGTAAAATCTTTGAACCTATTACTATTAAGAACAAGACTATAAAAAATCGTCTTGTTGTTTCTCCAATGGTTTCAAATTTTGCCAATGAAGATGGCACTCCAACAGATCATTTCATATCTTATTATGAAGAGAAAGCAAAAGGCGGTTGGGGACTTATTATCATCGAAGATTTTCCTATTCGTCCAACAGTTGGAGCTTATCGCCAGCTTCCTTCGCTTCATACTGAGGAGCTAATCAAAAAATATAAAGCCTTCACTGATCGCATGCACAGCTACGGTGCAGTTGTTTTTGCTCAACTTTACCACGCAGGCATTAAAGCAGTCCCTCATGAAGGCGTCTCTGCCCAAGTTCCATCTCTACTACCAACAGTTGGTCCAACTAAAAATGCGCACGCGATGTCTTTAGAAGAAATCGAAAATCTCATCGAAGATTTTTCAAACTGTGCAGCATCTGCAAAACGTGCAGGATTCGATGGTGTCGAAATACATGGTGCGCATGGTTATCTACTCAATCAATTTGCATCACCATTGACCAATAAACGTTGTGACAACTATGGCGGTACGCTAACAAACAGAAATCGTCTCTCATGTGAAATCATCAAAAAAGTTCGAGAAAAAGTTGGTAATGATTTTATAATCGACTATCGCATGACCACTGCAGAATATGAAACCGGTGGCCTAACCATCGAAGAATCAAAAGCCATGGCCATTCAATTAGAAGAAGCCGGCATCGATATGATCAATGTCACCCAAGGATCCGGAAAGAGTTGGGTGGTTATCCCACCTTCTAATGTTCCAAAAGCCAGTTTTGTTAATAATGCAGCAGAAATAAAAAAAGTTGTCGATATTCCTGTCATCGCCACTGGACGAATTAACGATCCTTATCTAGCCGAAGAAGTTTTAAAATCCGGAAAAGCAGATTTATGCGTCATGGGGCGCGCCTCAATCGCTGATCCTCACATGCCCGAAAAAGCTCAAGCTGAAAATTACAATGATATCATCCACTGTATCGGCTGCAATCAAGGTTGCTTAGGAAAAATCCGCGCCGGATCTTCTATCCACTGCATGGTCAATCCGCTCAGCGGCCGAGAAACTGAGTACGATCTATCGAAAACACCAACGCCTAAAAAAATCTTCATCGCAGGTGGTGGTGTATCAGGCTGTGAATCTGCTATTGCCGCTGCAACAAGAGGCCACAACGTCACTTTATTTGAAGCATCTCCACAATTAGGCGGCCAATGGATTGCTGCCTCCGTTCCACCAGATAAAGAAGAGTTTCTTTCTTTCGCCATTTGGCAACATAACAAAATGAAATCTCTCGGTGTAACAATCCGTATGAATCTCCCATTGACTCCTGAAATTGTAAAAAAAGAACAGCCTGATGTCGTCATCATTGCCACTGGCAGTACACCAATTAAACCAAGAATCGACGGAATTGAAACTGCAAACGTTACAACCGCTATTGACGTTCTCCTTGGAAATGTCCCAGTAGGACAACATGTTGCTGTTATTGGCGGCGGATTGGCTGGAGCAGAAACAGCGCTTCAACTTGCTGTGAAAGGCGCTGACGTGTGCATTATCGAACAGCTTCCGGTCATCGCCAAAGACGGGGAACCAAATCCAAACCACTTCTTATTACAACATTTGGAAGATAACCATGTATGCGTTCGCACTTCTACAAAAGTCGTAAAAATAGCTCAAGATACCATCATTGCCGAACATAATGGTCAAGAGGTAACACTATCGGGTATTGATACAATCGTTCTTGCCGTCGGTGTTCGCAGTAATCATACACTAGCGGACGAATTAAAAGACTATGAGGGACAAGTAATTATAACTGGTGATGCTTCACAAGCGAAAAATGGATATGCTAATATTCAGGAAAGTTTTGAGATTGGTCTAAACATTTAACAGTTCGCATCATCAACACAATGTTGAAAAGCGCTATAAGATGTACTATCACATGCATCTTGTAGCGCTTTTCTTTAAATCGCTACTTTTTACTCGGCGGCGGCGCGCTCCATGGCCAGGAATTTTTCGCTGGAAGCGTCCATGGCGTCGATGAGCGCTGCTTTGAGCCCGTCGCGCTCGAGGGCGGCAACGCCAGCGATGGTGGTGCCGCCAGCGGAGCAGACGGCATCGCGCAACACAGCGGGATGTTCGCCGCTCTCCAGCACGAGGGCGGCAGCGCCGTAGACACTCTGCGCCGCAAAAATGTAGGCATCTTTCGCCGGAATGCCGAGCTTGATGGCGCCTTCTGCCATGGCTTCAATGACCATGTAGACAAAGGCTGGCGAAGAGCCGCTGACAGAACCGACGGCGTGCATGGCATCTTCACGCACAATGGCGACCTTGCCAAAGCTTTCGAAGAAGGCGGTCACCTTGGCACGGTCGTCGTCGCTCATGTTCGCCGAGAAGCAAAGCCCCGTCATGCCCTGGCCGATCTGCGCCGGCGTGTTTGGCATGGCGCGGGCGATACGCACGCCGCTTCCTTCAGCAAGGGCGGCAATCGAGGCAATGCTGTATGCTGGCGCAATGGCAACGACGATCTGCCAAGGTTTGAGCACGTCGCGAATATCGAGGATAACGTCCTTATAAATATTCGGCTTCACAGCAAGCACAATGATCTCGCTCTCTGCGGCGACGTTGCGGTTGCTGGCGAGCGCCTGCACGCCGTAATCCGCGGCGATCTTCTGCTGATGCGCGTCTGTGTGCGTGTGCACGCTGATGCGCTCCGGTGTTGTCAGGCCGGCGTTCAGCGCACCGGCGAGCATGGCGCGGCCCATGTTGCCGCAGCCGATAAATCCTAAACAGTATTTCATCATAAATGCGCTCCTTTCTCTACGCGCGACCGATCGGAATCTGCTGTCGCACCGCGTCGATTTCGTCAAGATCGATGCTGACAACGCGCGTCTGCGCCGCCGTGCCGAGATCGCAGACCACCTGCGCCCATGGATCCACGACGATGCTGTGGGCCCAGCTCACATAGCTGGCGTCTTCCACCCGCGCCGGCGCCACGCCGACGCTGTAGCACTGACCATCCATGGCGCGGGCACGGAAAAGCAGCTCCCAGTGGCGCGGCCCGGTGGACATATTGAAGGACGCCGGATAAATGAGCAGCCGCGCGCCGGCGTCGACCATTTGCGCTGCCATATCGGCGAAACGAATGTCGAAGCAGATCGCCAGCCCGATCTTTCCCCACGGCGAATCGAACACAGTCAGCTGCTCGCCTGGCGAAAGCACATCGCTCTCCTTAAAATACTGACCGCCCTTGATGTCGATGTCAAAGAGATGCACCTTGCGATGCTTGGCGATCAGATTTCCCGCTGGATCGTAGACATAGCTCGTGTTGTAGTAACGGCCGTTTTCTTCCTCGCAGATCGAGCCGCCGACAAGCCAGCAGCGATTTTCGCGCGCAGCGGCGGCAAGCATCTGCTGCGCCGGACCGCCAGCCGCTTCCGCGTATTCGGCGAAGCGCGCCGTCTCATACGGCAGGCAGAACATTTCCGGCAGGATCACCAGCTCCGCACCGTCGCGGACAGCGCGGTCGATCTCCGCACGCGCAGCGCGCAGATTTTCCGCCTTGTCCTCACCGGCAGCCAGCTGGATCAGTCCCAAACGACATTCCATAATGGTTCATTCCTTTCCTTATTAAAAAACCTCGCTCATTCCACAGGAACAAACGAGGTCCAACCATTAACTTTCTTCCATAATGATCGGCAGGATCATCGGACGGCGACGGGTGCGTTCGTAGAGGAACTTCCCGGTGACATCACGCAGCGCCTGCTTGATGCTGGTCCAGTCGGTGACGCCATCCTTCATGCACTGATCGAGGGCTTTCTCAACCCGCGCGCGTGCGTCCGTCATCAGATCGTCCGCTTCACGCACATAGACAAAACCACGGCTGACGAGATCCGGCCCAGCGACCACGCGACGATTCTTGCGATCGATCGTGACCACGACGATGAAGATCCCGTCCTGGGAAAGCTGGCGGCGATCACGCAGCACAATATTGCCGACATCGCCAACGCCCAGCCCGTCGATGAGCACACGCCCCGCCGGCACCTTGCCAGCAACGTTCACGCGCTGCGGCGTCGCGTTCACAACGTGGCCGTTTTCCGTGACAATGATATTTTCCGGCGGAATGCCAACCTCCTTCGCCAGATTGGCGTGGGAAAGCAGCATGCGGTATTCGCCGTGTACAGGCATAAAATACTTCGGTTTCACAAGATTGAGCATCATCTTCAGCTCTTCGCGGGCGGCGTGGCCAGATACGTGCACACGTTGGTCGGTGTTGTCGATGACATTCGCACCGAGCTTGAAGAGCATGTCGATGACCTTGCTGATGAGCTTCTCGTTCCCCGGGATCGGGCTCGCAGAAAAAATGACCGTGTCCCCAGGGCCAATGTGTACCTGACGGTGCTCGCTCATAGCCATGCGCGAAAGCGCCGCCATCGGCTCGCCCTGGCTGCCCGTGCAGAGGATCACGAGACGATCGTCCGGATATTGACGCATCTCGTCCATTTCGATCAGCGTGTTTGGCGGCACACTGATGTATCCAAATTCGCTCGCGACATTGATCGTGTTGACCATGCTGCGCCCAGTGATGACCACCTTGCGCTTGTTCGCGTGGGCAGCGTTCAGTACCTGCTGCAAGCGGTGGACATTCGACGCAAACGTCGCGATGATGATGCGCCCCTGGATATGTGGGAAGAGCTTGTCAAACGTTTCGCCGATCGACGATTCGCTCATGGAAAATCCCGGACGCGTCGCGTTCGTGGAATCGCTCATCATGAGCAGCACACCCTTCGCGCTGATCTCCGCAATGCGCTGGAAATCCGTCGTCGTTCCATCCACCGGCGTCTGGTCAAATTTGAAATCCCCCGTGTGGAAGATGACGCCCAGCGGCGTGTGGATCGCAACAGCGCTGGCATCCGGAATACTGTGGCAGGTCTTGATCAGTTCAACCTCCATGTGTCCGATCCTGAACGGTTCGCCGTGCTTCACAACCACCAATCGCTGTTTGCCGAGATTGCGCGCCTCCTTGAGCTTCGGTTCGAGCAGCCCGATCGTGAGGCGCGTGCCGTAAACAGGCACGTGGAGCTCTCGCAAGACGTACGGCAAGCCACCGATGTGGTCTTCGTGGCCGTGGGTGAGAACAATGCCCTTCACCTTCTCCTTGTTCGTTGTGAGATAGGTGATATCCGGGATCACACAGTCGACACCGAGCAGATCTTCCGTCGGGAAGCTCATTCCTGCATCGATGACGACGATCTCATCCTTATATTCGATGGCCGTCATATTCTTCCCGATTTCTTCCAATCCGCCCAGCGGGATGATCTTGACGCCATCTTTTTGTTTTTGCTTAGAAATAATGATTTCCTCCTTCTCTAAATATTTGCCGGTCCTATATACTCAGGCTCTTTCTATTATAAACAATTTTCCCCGGCGATGCAAGCGCGCCGCTGCGCTTGCGCGCAATGATAAATTAGAAATGCGTAATGATTAATGAATGTAGCCTTTGTCCCTGACGGGCCAAAGCCAGAAAAAATTCGTGGCTCGCGCATGGCTGCTGATGAAATTAAAAGGCTTATGAGAAGCGCGACGCGAAAGCGGCGTGTTTCTCATAAGCCAACATCAATTACTCATTACACATTAATCATTAATCATTGAGCGAGAAATCGCTCAAGAATCGCCGCGACCTGCGCGCGCGTCGCTGCACCCTGCGGCTGCAGTTCGTCCGTGGTGACGCCGCTGATCAGATTTTCCGCGACGGCCCAGCGCATGACATCCGTTGCCCAGCTGGAGATCGCTGCTGCGTCGCTGTAGCGCGAGAGCTCAGCGCGTGCTGAAACGTCCTCGCCCTTCCACGCGGCGTAGTTGCAGAGGATCGCTGCCAGCTGCTCGCGGGTGATGGCGTCGTTTGGTCGGAAGGTATTGTCCTCGAAGCCGTTGACAACGCCGACGCTCGCCGCCCAGTTCACAGCCGTGGCAAACCATTCGTCGTCCACGTCGGTAAATCCTGCATCGTCAGCAGCCGTCACGCCCTCCAGCCGCGCCAGAATGCTGACGATCATCGCGCGCGTCGTCGTCACATCTGGTGCAAATTCCGTGTCGCTCGTGCCTGTCATCAGGCCATTATCGTAGGCGAATTGCACCGCGTCCTTGTACCAGGCGTCAGGATCGACGTCCAGAAAGATCTCGCTGACATCGACGCTTGGTTCTGGCGCGATCTCGCCGAAGATGACCTCGATCGTCACATCGCTCTCCGGCTGCTCGTAGCTCCAGCTGCCGTCAGGATTTTCTGTGACTGGCACACCCTCGCCGTCTTCGTCCGTCACGATCACATCCTCTACTTCCCAGCCAGCGTCCGGCGTCGGCGTGATCGTCACCGTCTCGCCAGCCTCCGGGTTGGCTGGAGAGATTGCCACATCGCCATGCGCCGGCTCCGTCACCTCGATCTCAGGATCAGGATCGCTCGGAATCACCGGTGTCGATGGGTTGTCAGATGGATCGTCTTCTGCTGGATCGTCAGGCTCTGTCGATGGATCGCCGCCCGGTTCATCGGGATCCGGATCTGTTCCCGGTTCTTCTGGGTCCGTGCCCGGGTCTGGATCGCTCGCTTCTTTAACCGTCACAGCGCAGGTGGCTTTGATATCAGGATCATCGACAGAAGTTGCTGTGATCGTTGCAGAACCTGCGGCGACGGCTGTCACCGTACCGTCCACAACCGTTGCAACGCTGTCAGCGCTGGACGACCAGGTAACATCTTTATTCGTCGCTGTGTCCGGCTCAACCGTCGCTGTCAGCGTTTTGCTGTCGCCTACAGTCATGGTCAGACTGGTTTCGCTCAACGACAAACTTTCCACAGGCTGAACGTAGCCACAGACTGAACATTTTCCATCAGTGATGTTGTGTGCCGCTTTGTCAAATTGATGCGTGCTACATCCAGAAACAGCGCAACCATACCAGTGATGCGTTGCGTCTGTGTGCCAAGTTGTATCACTCTGGTTTTTCTGATGAATCTTGCTTGTGTCGCCAGTATATCCTTCCAGCTCACCATAGACAACCAACTCGCCGTTAATCGTCAGCGTTCCACCAGATTCCACCTTAAGAGTTTTCTCTGCTGGAACAGTGAGAGACGTTCCGTCAGGAATTTCCAGCGATTGATCACTTTTAATCGTCAGATCGTTCGCCAGCGACACATTGCCATAGACTTTGCCTGTGTTTGCTTCGCTGCCGTTCTCGCCTTTCACAAAAACAATCGCGTTCCACGCGCCGTTATTTTCCTTTAGACCGACGATCGCTTCTGTATCATTTCCTTCGCCAGCCGTCGCATAGATCACCGCGTTGCCAGCATCGCCAGTGGAGAATGTAGCGGCTTGCGACGATGAAGAATTATTTCCACCATCGCCTATGCCATCTGCACCCTTACCACCGCTCACAGTCACCATGCCACCGCTGATCGTAATCGTACTACTGTTTGCTGAATAACCACCGCTACCGATCCCTGCGCCTCCAGGACTTCCAGAAGTCGACATAGGATTTCCTCCTTGCGCGACAACCGTACCACCGCTAATCATGATCTTAACTAACGATCCTGTCCGGCTGTCGCCACCGCTGCCAATCCCTGCGCCACTCCCCATGCTAGACCCGCTCCCACCAGTTGCCATTACAGAGCCGCCAGTGATATTGATAATCGTTTCATCATTTTCCGTGGAAGCATAAGCTCCACTGCCGATGCCTGCGCCACCATAATTAGCAGCTGTTGCATGGATTACGCCACCGTTGATTTCAATTGTTCCACCAGCACCAGCCATGCCACCCCCGATACCTGTGCCTCCATCGTTCCCGGTCGCAACGATCTCATCACCGCCATTGATCGTGATCCCGCCACCAGCGCCATCATCACCACCACCGATGCCGGCACCATATGATCCACCTGTCGCAATGATCTCGCCGCCGTTGATCTCGATCATTCCCCAGAACCATTATCTCCGCCACCGATACCTGCACCGAATAAGCCACCTGTCGCTGTGACCGAGCCGCCGTTGATCGTGATCGTGCCGCCATCTTTTTCATCATCGCCACCGATGCCGGCGTTGTCCACTTCCACATTCTCCACGGTCAGACTGCCCATGGTTTTATCTTTTCCCGCTGGCTGAGCATAAATGGTGAGGCTGTTGCCCGCATTGACGCTAATGCCGCCGTTCACAGTCAGCTTGGCGTTGTTGGTAAGGATGAGATGCACATCGCTGCCGACGGTGACGCGCTGCACATCAACGTCGGAACTACCATCTTCTGCTGAATCGTCCCCAGCTGAACCAATCTCTACAGTTCCATTAACGACGTACCAGCCATCATTTTCGCCGCTGTCATTCCACGCAGTATCATTTTTCGTAACCAGGGAATACTGATCACAGCTTCTCGGCTCTTCTATCTGCTCACCATCCTTATCAAAATCGATGTATGCCACCAGATCGCCATCCGCTGCCCAGCCTGCAGTTGGCAGCATGGTCAGGCAGAGGGCGGCGATCATGGCGAGGCTCAATACTTTTCGTTTCATCTGATTCATCTCCATTTCTGTCATTTTCCTTCATTAATATAAGTATCAATACAATAGCAGCAATACAAATATAGGCACCAATATGCACTTCAAAAAACATATTGCTCAGTAGCTGGCAGCCAATCAAGCTTCGCCTTTCGGCTCGCTTTCTTGGGCCAGCCTTGAGTTGGCGCTATTAGCCGATCAGCCTTCGCCTAACGGCTCGACTTCTCGGATAGCGCTCAAAAAAAGGGCGCATCACGTCCGTGGGATATCCACGGACGCAATGCGCCCCTGTAACGGCTATGGAAGTATGCAGCTGTGGCAACAATGGACAGACTACCGCTCAGCGTGCGTGCGCTGCGATTTTACGCTGTCCCAGCATGGCCGTCAACCTCCGTTTCATGATTTGTTTTTTATTATACCATACGCGCTGGTAGAAAATCATTACAAATTCTTGCAAAATGATTAATGTGCCGCTTCGCGGGCCCGCTCGTTGCACTCGCGCGCAATGATTAATGATTAATTTCGGTAGCCTTTTCGCTGTCGCTCAAAGGCGAAAATTATTTCGTAGTCTGCGCACCATCGCGGTAAAACAAAAAGGCTATCGGCGATCGTGACGCGCAAGCCCTTCCAGGACTAGCTCGGAGAAACGATCGCTTTTTCTGAAAAGCTCCATTTCTTTAAGCAAGGATCCTGCGTATTGATAGCACCGCGATCTCGCGTCGCGGCCGTGTTTCTCATAAGCCAATATCAATTAATCATTAAACATTAATCATTACTAATTTTTCAGTAGAGCCGCTGCCCGCTGCGAATACGATCAATGATATTCTGGCTGCGCAGGCGTCGGGCGGCGAGGGCGGTGATGGCCAGTGTCAGCACGAGAACGCCGGCGGCACAGAGCAGGATTGGCAGGAGGGGAAAATGATAGGGCACGGGGAACATCGCGCGGATCGGCAGGTTCACGACGTACGTCAGCAGGATCCCCAGCGGCACGCCGAGGGCGAGGGCGCGCAGGCTGCAGAAAATGCTCTCGAGAGCGAGCATTTTTCGCAGGCCTTCCGGCGTCATGCCGACGCTCTGCAGCACGGCGAATTCGCTCTGGCGCATGAGCACGTTCGTCGACAGGGTGCTGACGACGTTGGTGAAGCCGATGAGCATGAGCAGCGCGCAGAAGCAGATGAGGAAGATCAGCGCGATGACGATGGTGACGTTCATCACTCTGTTGTAATCGTCGGTGGCGTAGACGCGGGCGCTGTAGCCCTCCTGCATGTAGCTGTCTGTCGACTGGTCGGGAAAATGGGCAGCGAGGATCTCTTGAGCGGCGTCCATGAAGCTATCCATATCCACAGGCGCGGCCTGCCAGCTATATTGACGCAGGTGGTCCATCTCCGGCAGGATGAGCCGCACGGGGTTCGTGTTCGGATAGAAAAGCTCGGCCGGCGTTTCTGCGGCGGTGAGCACGGCGTCGATGTGGACGGTTTCCTGGCTGCCGTCTACCACATCGAGGGTCAGCGTCTCTGGCGTCTCGGCGAAAACCGGCGTATCGGTGGCGTGGCCTTTGAGATTCAACCGATCGTTGTTGATGAGGAGGGTGCTGCCCTCAGGCACACCGGCGTCGGCGCAGAGGGCTGCGTAATGGGCGCTGTCGATGACGATGCACTCAACGTTGAAGGTCGCTGTCTGCTGGCCATCCAGTTCATAATAATCGACGATCTCCGGCGAAAGCGACGAGGTATCCAGCGTCACGTCGTAGCGCGCGTAGTCGTTGCCCAGGCCGTAGATCTCGGTGCCGCCGTCGTAGCGCGCGAGCTCTGCGGTGATTTCATCACCCAGGGCGCTGGTGATCGGCTTGGTATAATCGGTGCCGTCGTGGGCGGTGGCGCTCTGATAATCGGCGGTGACGGTGTAGCCGTTCTGGCTCGTCATCATCGCGTTAAACACGCCGGCCTGGTGCCAGAGAAAGCCGATGAAAACGAAGAGCACGACGGCGACGGCCAGCGCTGCCACGGTGGTGCGAAAGGTCTGGCGGCTGCGCGCGAGGGTTTTCTGCGCGAGCAGTCCTTCTGGGCCAAACCATTTCGCGACGATGCGCTCGCTCAAGCGGTGGCTGCGGCCGAGCTTGACGGCGACATCGTTTTGTCCGCGCACGCTGGCGATGGCGCTCTGCTTCGCCGCCTTGCGCGCTGGCAGCCAGGCGCTGACGAGCACAGTGACAAGCGCTAAGAGCGCTGCGATCACAAGCCCCAGCGGCGAGAGCACGAAGCGCAGGCGAAAGGTCATCGTCTTGAGCATGATGTGGGTGAGGGCGTTGAGCTCATCGAGAAAATGATTCGCCACAGCGATGCCGCCGGCGGTCAGCGCCAAGCCCAGCACAAGCCCGATCGGGATCCCGACGGCAGCGAGCAGCAGCGCTTCCCAGAGCATGGTTTTGCGGATCTGCGCCGGTGTCGCGCCGACGCATTTCAGCGTGCCGAAGACGGCGGTGCGCTCGCGCGCGCTGACGCGAAACACATTGGAGATCACGACCACCGCCATGACGACGATGAGCAGGCTGAGAAAGGCTGCCGGGATCACCAGCGTGCTGCGATACGCGGCGCTGTATTGCGTGAGCCCGCCGCCCACGCTGGTCGCGATCATCTCGGCGCCGGATGCGACAAAGTGGGTGACGCAGGTGATCAGCGCCGTCGCCAGCGCGATCGCTGCGAGGGTCCAGAAGGTGCGCGAACGATTCACGCGGATCTGGCTCGCCGCCAATTCTGCGAAGAGGTTCATCTCAAACGCCTCCCTTCGCGTCCTTCAGGCGCTCGTCAGAAACGAGCCTGCCATCGGCGAGGGTGAGGATGCGGTCAGCCATGAGGGCGATCTTTTCGTCGTGGGTGATGAGGAGGAGTGTCTGCTGATAGCGCCGGTTGGCGACCTGCAACAGCTCCATGACGTCGCGGCTGGCGCGGCTGTCGAGATTGCCCGTCGGCTCGTCGGCGAGGATGAAAGCGGGATCGTTGATCAGCGCCCGTCCCAGTGAGACGCGCTGCTGCTGCCCGCCAGAGAGGGCGCTCGGCAGATGTCCGGCGCGTTCGCTGAGACCGGTGAGGGCGAGGATCTCGGCGAGCCTGGCTTTTTCCGGCTCGCGCTTGTCGAGGAGATAGGGCAGCATGATGTTTTCGGCGGCGGTGAGCGTCGGCACGAGGTTGTAGAACTGGAACACCATGCCGATGTTGCGGCGGCGAAAGATCGCCCGCGCGCTTTCGTTCATCGCGTAGAGCTCCTGACCGTCGATGACGACGCGGCCTGAGGTCGGCTCGTCGATGCCGCCGATGAGATTCATGAGCGTCGATTTTCCGCTGCCAGACGCGCCGACGATGGCGACAAATTCGCCTTTTTCCACTGTGAAGCTGACATGGTCCAGCGCCGTCACGGCTGTGTCTCCGCTGCCATAGATTTTCGTGAGTCCTTCTACGCTGAGGATGGTCATGAGGATCGCCTCCTGTTGGATTTCTATGGTTCTATCCTAGCACGCGAAAGTGACAGCTCGGTGACTCTGCGGTGACATTTTCTGTCACTTGTAAAATTTCAGCGTAAACGTCGCGCCCGCTCCTTTGCCACCGGCATCGACATCGATGTCCCCATTCTGCCCGCGCGCAATCGCCAGCGCCAGCGGCAGCCCGATGCCGACGCCGCCGCTTTTGCCGGAACCGGCGAAGCGCACGAAAAGCGTTGCCATCTCTTCGCGCGCTAGTCCCTTGCCGGCATCGCGCACGCTGATCCATTCGTAGAGGGGATTTTCGCCAGCGTCGACGTGGATCGTGCTACCCGGCGGCGAGGCTTCGCAGGCATTTTTCAGGAGATTCGTCAGCGCTTCCACTGTCCAGCGCTTGTCGCAGTGGAGCACCGCGTCGTTTGCGAGCGCCACCTGCTGATCCTGCACATCGAGAAGGATCGCCAGCGGCGCCAGCGCAGCGTCGACCAGCGCCTGTGCCGTGACGGCGGTGCGTTCAAACTGCACCGTGCCTGCGTCCAGCTTTGCCAGCTTGAGCAGGGTGCCAACCAGCCAGTCCATGCGGGCCAGGCTCGTACGGATGTTCGTGAGAAATTCTTCCTGGCGCTCCGGCGGCGCCGCTTCCAGCAGGTCGGCCATGAGCATCATCGAGGTCACTGGCGTTTTCAGCTGGTGGGTGATGTTTTCCATGTACTCGGCAAATTCGGCGCGCGCAGCATTGGCGGCATCGCGTTCGGCGCTGAGCTGAGCCACGAGGATGTGCAGGTCGTTTTTGAGCACCGACAGCGGCCCTTCCTGATTGTCGCGAAATTCCACCGCTTCGCCACTGGTGGCGCGGCGCAGTTCTGCAGAAAGCGCCGCCAGCTCTCCTTTACTGATCCACACGATAGCCCCGCCCCCTTACTGTTTCGATCTCGACGGCGCCGGCGAGCTTTTCGCGCAGCCGCTTCACGTACACCGTCAGCGTGTTGTCTTCGACGAAATTGCCGCCCTGGTCCCAGAGCATATCCAAAATCTGCGCCCGCGACAGCAGCCGCCCGCGATTCTGTGCAAAGATCAGGCAGAGCCGATACTCCAGCGCCGTCAGCGCGATCTCCCGTCCGGCAACACTGACGCGGCCAGATGCTGTATCGATGCGCGCCTGCCCCAGCGAGAGCAGCGACGATTCTTCAGGCAGCGCGCGACGGATGCGCGCCAAAAGCTCCCGCAAGCGGAAGGGCTTCGTCACATAATCCGCCGCACCCTGATCAAAGGCGCGCACAATGCGGTCCTCGTCGTCCATCACTGTGAGAAAGATCACCCGCGCGCCACGCGCCAACGCTTCTGCGCTCACTGCAAAGCCGTCTGCGTCTGGCAGCTGCATGTCGATGATCGCCAGATCCACGGCGCGCTCGGAAAGCACGCCCAGCGCCGCCGCCACCGTTTCCGCGTGGCAGACGCTGTAGCCCTCCTGCTCCAGCGCGTAGACCAGGCCAGACGCGATCACCGCATCGTCCTCCACCAATAAGATCTGCATTTCATCGCCTCCCATCTGCAAAAACAGCGACTGCCGTTTGCGACAGTCGCTTTCCTTCATTATATTACAAAACCTTGGCCAGGAAGTCCTGGGTGCGTGGTTCTTTTGGATGGTTGAAGATCTCGTCCGGCGTGCCCTGCTCCATGATGTAGCCCTGATCCATGAAGAAGACGCGATCGCTGACCTCGCGCGCGAAGCCCATTTCGTGAGTAACGATGAGCATGGTCATACCGGTCTCGGTGAGCTGACGGATAACCGCCAGAACTTCGCCGACCATTTCCGGGTCGAGGGCGGACGTTGGTTCGTCAAAGAGCATGATGTCCGGACTCATCGCCAGCGCACGCGCGATCGCCACGCGTTGCTGCTGACCGCCGGAGAGTGACGCTGGATAAACGTCTGCTTTGTCGAGCAGACCGACGCGCTTCAGCAATTCGCGCGCGGTTTTGTCGGCTTCTTCCTGCGCGATACCCTTGACATTGATCGGCGCGAGGGTGATGTTTTCCAGCACAGTTTTATGAGGGAAGAGATTGAAGCGCTGGAATACCATGCCGAGATTTTCGCGCACCTTGTTGATGTCGGTCTTTGGATCGGTGATCTCGGTGCCGTCGATGATGATGTGGCCGCTGGTTGGCTCTTCGAGCAGATTGATGCAGCGCAGGAAGGTACTCTTCCCAGAGCCGGATGGGCCGATGATGGAGACGATCTCGCCGTCCTTGATGGTTTCGGTGATGCCTTTGAGCACTTCGAGGTCGCCGAAGGATTTATGTAAGTCTTTGATTTCGATCATAGTTGAAAACCTCCTGAATGATCAGCGTTTTTCTGTCTGCAGACGGCGTTCGTACCAGTTGATGATGCGGGTGAAGGTGAGCGTCAGCACGAGATAGACGAGCGCCACGGCGATGTAGGTTGGGAATGGCTGAATGTGGACGGACGTGTAGATCTGGCCACGCTTCATGATCTCGGTCAGCCCGATCGCTGCCAACAGCGACGTATCCTTCAGCAGCATGACGAACTCATTGCCCAGCGGTGGGATGACGAGCTTGAACGCCTGTGGCAGAATGACCATGCGCATCGCCTGCTTCTGCGTCATGCCGAGGGAGCGCGCCGCTTCCACCTGGCCCTTATCCACGCCCTGGATACCGGCGCGGAAAATTTCTGCCACATACGCGCCGCTGTTCATCGAGAGCACGACAACACCGGTGACGAGGATCGGGAAGCTGAATTTACCGTCGAAAAACAGCGTGCCGACAACGCTGGCCACACCATAATGGAATAAAAAGATCTGTACGTAGAGTGGTGTGCCGCGAAAAGCTTCAATATATACATTGGCGATGACTTTGAGCACACGATTGTTGCTCATTTTCATCAGTGACATCAAGAGGCCGATGATGATCCCGATGCCGACGCCGCAGACAGTCAAACCAAGGGTGGTCCCTGCGCCGGGAATGAGCTTAGGCAGCACATCGAAAAAGTTCGTAAAAAAGTTACCCAATGGTCTTCCTCCTTTGTGGAATAAACGCAAAGAATGAGATGCAGGGATTCTGCATCTCATTCATATGCTTTCATTAACAATTATTCAGCAGATTCGCTGGAAAGAGCAGCAACTTCTTCCTTGGCGCTGCCGTCTTTGATGGACTGTGGAACGGTCAGTTCATATTTTTCGCAGAGCTCGTCATAGGTGCCATCTTCGATGACAGCTGCGAGACCAGCGTTGATCTTGTCGAGCAGTTCGGTGTTTTCAGGGTCAACAGCGATGCCGTAGAAGACTGCCTGGTATGGTTCGCCGACGAGCTTCACATCGTCTGGACGCTGATCAACATATTCTTCACCAACTGGCAGGTCGACGATGACTGCGTCACAGCCACCATTGATGAGTTCCTGCAAGCAGGTGTTGTAGTTGTCCAGGATCTTGCCTTCAGCGATGGTGCCTGCTTCCTGCAGAGCGGTGACTTCGTCAGCACCGGTGGTACCGATCTGCGCAGCGACGGTCTTGCCAGCGAGGTCATCGGCGTTGTTGATGTCGTTGTTGTCAGCAGCGACCATGATGGAGAGGCTGGCGTCGATGTATGGGTCAGAGAATGCTACGCTTTCGAGACGTTCAGGCGTGATGCTCATGCCGGCAGCAACAGCGTCGATCTGGCCGGTGGTCAGCGCGCCGGTGAGGGCGTCAAATTCCAGAGACTGGAATTCAACATCGAAGCCCTGGCTTTCGCCGATGGCGGTCATCAGGTCGAGGTCGAAACCGGTCATGTTGCCTTCGTCATCCTGATATTCGAATGGGGCGAAGGTTGGGTTGGTGCCGACGACAACGACGCTGGAGCTTTCGCCAGAAGCACTGCCTTCAGCAGCTGCGCTGCCGGAAGAAGCGCTGTCGTTGCTGCCGCCACCGCAGCCAGCCAACATGGTCACTGCCAGAGCGGCAGTGCATAACATTGCGATCCATTTTTTGTTTTTCATGATATCTCTTCTCCTCTGTGTTTTAATGAAAAAATAATATACCGTTATTATAGGGCGGTGTGTATATTTTTGCAATCACTTTCTGACCATTCTTAATAAAAAATGCGAAGAAATCCATTAATTTCATCTATCTGCGCGCAAAAATCATACAGCGGCAATGCATAATCCACTGCATACGCTGCATATCAGTGAATGGCGCTGGCGATCGTCAGGCTCTGCACTTCGCGCACGCCGGCTTTGTGCAACGTGCGCGCGCAGGAAAGGAGCGTACTGCCGGTGGTCATGACGTCGTCGACGAGGAGCACACGCTTGCCGCGGAGCTCTGCCAGCGCGCGCTCAGGCACAGCGAAGGCGCCGCTCACATTCTGCACGCGCTCCGCTTTTGAAAGACCAACCTGGTGGCGCGTGTTGACGACGCGCAAAAGCAGATCGTCGCGCGCCGGAAGCTGCCAGCGCGCAGCGATCTCCCGCGCGAACAGCCAGCTTTGGTTGTAGCCGCGCTCGCGCAGACGCGCTTTGTGCAGCGGCACAGGAACGATGACATCAACCACCGGCGCTGGTCGCGTGGCAGCGAGCGCTGCAAATCCTTCGGCGCGCCAGGGCTCGTTATGATATTTGAAGCGCAGGATTGCTTCGCGCACCGTCTCTGTATAAGGAAGGAAAGCGGTGTTGCCGGTGAAATAATTCGGCCAGTCGCGGCAGGTGTCGCACACCGGCGCCCGCGAACCAAACTGCCCGCAACGGCGGCACTGCCCCTCCTGCTCGGCAACACGCTGCCAGCGCGCCAGACAATCGCCGCAGACAGCGAGCGTCTCGGCGCGATTTTCGCAGAGCACACACATGCTCGGATTGGGAAAGAGCAGGGCAATAAGTTGTTGCCACATGAGCGCAGCCTCCTTCAACAATGGGCAAAGATTGGCAGAAATCCTCTGCATTTAGCGTAAACCAGCGGCGGTTCTCTTGCAAGGAAATTCAAGAAAGCGTATAATTATTTTATTCTATAGGATTCAAGGAGGAAACACATGCCTACATTAACTGAAAAAATCCTCGCTGCCCATCTCACCGACGGCGAAATGAAGCCAGGCAACGAGATCGGTCTCCGCATTGACCAGACCCTCACCCAGGATTCCACCGGTACGATGGCGTACCTCGAGCTGGAAGCCATGGGCATCGACCGTGTAAAAACCGAACGCTCCGTGGCCTACATCGATCACAACATGCTGCAGAGCGGCCCGGAAAACTTTGACGACCACCTCTTTATCCAGAGCGCTGCTGAAAACTTCGGCATCACCTACAGCCGTCCTGGCAACGGCATCTGCCACCAGGTCCATCTGGAAAACTTCGGCATCCCTGGTAAAACCCTCATCGGCTCTGACAGCCACACCCCTACCGGCGGTGGTCTCGGCATGATCGCCATCGGCGCTGGCGGTGTCGACGTTGCTGCCGCCATGGCTGGTCGCAGCTACTACATCACCTGCCCGGAAGTCATCGAAGTGCGCCTGACTGGCCAACTCCGTACCGGCGTTTCTGCCAAAGACATCATCCTCTACGTGCTGCAGCAGGAAACCGTCAAAGGCGGCGTCAACAAAGTCTACGAATACACCGGTGACGGCGTGAAAACCCTCAGCGTACCTGAGCGCGCCACCATCACGAACATGGGCGCAGAACTCGGCGCCACCTGCTCCATCTTCCCTAGCGACGAAAACACCAAAGTCTACATGGACAGCATGGGCCGCGGCGATCAGTGGGTGCCACTGGCTGCTGACGACGACGCAGAATATTGCAAAACCATCCACGTCGATCTCTCCACCCTCGAACCAATGACCGCCTGCCCACACAGCCCGGACAAAGTCGTCACGGTGGAAAGCCTTGCCGGCATGAAGATCAACCAGGTCGCCATCGGCAGCTGCACCAACTCGTCTTACCTGGATCTGGCACGCTGCGCTGCCATCCTCAAAGGCCAGAAAGTTGCTGAAAACGTCAGCCTCGTCATCTCCCCAGGCTCCCGCACCATCCTCAAGCAGATGGCTTCCGACGGCATTCTCTCCGTCTTCCTCGAAGCCGGCGCCCGCATTCTCGAATGCGGCTGCGGCCCTTGCATCGGCATGGGCCAGGCGCCTAACACCGACGGCATCAGCCTGCGCACCTTCAACCGCAACTTCTTCGGCCGCAGCGGCACCAAGAGCGCCCAGGTTTATCTCGTCAGCCCTGAAACTGCAGCGATCTCTGCCATCACCGGCGTGCTCACGAGCCCAGCCGGCGACGAACGTCTCGCTGGCGTGACGGTGCCAGAACGCTACGACCGCGACGACCATCTCTTCATCTTCCCTAGCGACGAAAAGATCGGCCACACGCCGCTCGTCAAAGGGCCAAACATCAAGGGCGTGCCACTGGGCGAACCAGTCGCTGAAACCCTCAGCGGCAAAGTCGCTGCGTATCTGGAAGACAACATCACCACCGACCACATCATGCCTTCCAACGCATCGCTCTTGCCATTCCGCTCCAACATTCCGCATCTGGCCAACTTCTGCCTGACGCCATCCGACGCCGACTTCCCAAGCCGCTGCCAGGAAATGCAGGGCACAGAATACGCACCAATCATCGTCGCCGGCGACAACTATGGCCAGGGTTCCAGCCGTGAACACGCAGCCCTTGCACCACTCTATCTCGGCGTCAAAGCCGTCATCGCCAAGAGCTTCGCACGTATCCACAAGGCCAACCTGATCAACAACGCGATCATCCCAATGACCTTTGCAAATCCAGCCGACTACGACGACTTCAACCTCGGCGACGTGCTCTCCTTCAGCGATCTGCCAGCACAGATCAAGGCCCGCAAAGTCACCGTGAAGAACGAAACCACCGGCAAAACCTACGAACTCAACCTCGAACTCGGTGAACGCCAGGAACGCCTCCTCCTCGAAGGCGGCCTCCTCACTTCCATCAAACACGGCAAGTAATTGCCGCTTATTTTCAGGGACCTGCACACGCAGGTCTCTCAGACTGTAGATAAGGGGCTGTCGCAATAAGCCACCTACTTTTTGACACAATCCATAAAAAACGCAA
>ERZ1034984.1312-NODE-1312-length-23958-cov-8.854704_pt1 | contig 23958 bp, 22 predicted proteins | sample MGYA00520589_ERZ1034984 | MGnify/ENA primary metagenome ERZ1034984 (study PRJEB33766, sample SAMN09781790) | gut metagenome | biome: gut microbiome | host: Homo sapiens | place: Madagascar | study: EMG produced TPA metagenomics assembly of the PRJNA485056 data... | reverse complement strand
CAAATATACACCTTTCCTAGATTTTCGCAAAATTCTACGAGAATTAAGGAGAACATCAGGAACTTACATCCCTCCAGTCAAACTCTCAACCATCATCTCCCTATGATTGATGAACATCTTCGTAATGCGGTAGCTTTCAGTGTCTTCGTAGTCCTCGTAGGTCATTGTTCTAATGCTTTATTTGAAATGAATTCAAGTGAGACTACAACATTACTGTTGAGTGTTTATCCATAGTAATATCCGGCCTTTCTGGAAGAGAAAGTACCGAAACGCGTCAAGGCGTTAGTTGGAATTGGCCCTATTTGAAATTATGCCATCGAAATTCTCGATTGCCCATGAAATCAGGGCATCAAGGTGGGGAAGGAGGCTGCGCCCGCGGTCTGTCAATGAATACTCTACTTTTGGAGGAACCGCCGGGTATAACTTCCTGAAAATTAGACCATCTTCCGTGAGCGTCTTGAGCGTGGCAGTCAGCATTTTTTGAGAAATGTCAGGGATGCGGCGGTACATGTCATTGAACCGTAATGTACCATGCTGTTCAAGAGTATATAGAACTAACATTGCCCATTTATCGCCGATGCGGGAGAGTATGTTGCGGATGGGACATTTGGGAAAGGTCGCATCCTGAATTGTCTTTCTGTCCATAAATTTGCGTATTCCTATGCAAAAGTAACATAAATTCACGACGAATCGGCCGCTTCTGAAGAGAAACGACCGACAATAATATTTCAAAAAACTATTTGCAAAGTGCCTGTGCAAGCGCATCTACACCTTCTGCGCCAGGCAGGGTCGGATATGCGGCTTTAAGTTGTGCGGCGAATGTCGCAGCATCAGGATGAGTTTCAAGGAGTTCACGGACTTTGGTAAGATAGGATATTCTGAAATCAATGTCCTCCTTATGAGCCACGCCGCCGTGACATCCGAGCCAGATGCTTGCACCAGAACGTTCTGCCTCTACCAGTCCTTCAAGTGCCTGGTTTACAGCCTCGGCAGAGGAAATCTGAAGAGTGTTCATATGAGCTTTGGCCGGAGCCCAATGCATCAGGCAAGCAGTGCCGTCAATCAAAATCATTGAGCCGGGAAAATCATTTGCAGGACCGCGATCGAAGCGGAAGTCAATGCCAGCCAACTTGATGGTGTTTCCGAAAGGAACCTCACGGACATCACCCTCGGCTAGTTCAACCATTGAATCGCCAAAAGATTGCTTAAAACCGGCCATCATGGAGGCATAAACACCTTCATTGGTAAATTTATGCATTCCTTTAGGCATTACTATCGCCTGGCTTTCCTGACCGCCCAGATGATAGTCGATAATAGCAGATTCGACAGGCTTGCCAAGACCGGCAAGATAGGTGTCAAACTCTGCGAGTGCATCCTTAAATAGAGGAGCCTCGAGAACTACGAGGGCATCATTGCCTTCTACGATGTAGCTGGCATCACCCATGACGTCATTTGAATAATAGACGTGAAGTGTCGCATTCTTAAGAGCGACGGTTTCAAATTTACCTTGTGCATTTACCATAACATTTGCTGCAATAATGGCGGCAGCTGCCAATAAGATTTTTTTCATAACGCTTACATTTTATCTGCAACTTTCCTTTTTGCAGTGCAAAGTTGCGAACAAATGATCAAATGCACAAGAAGGCACGCAAATGAAAGTCACGCACCCGGAAGTAAGTTATGTGACTAATCGCCGTATATGAATATAAACATAGATAAATCTCTTTAACGAGGAAGAGTATTAGTAGTTAGTTACTTAATAGTCAAATAATTGATGCGAAACATTGTTACAATGGGCCTCCTGTCCAATTGGCAGTCTGAATCTCTCGATGTCTTCACTTGACTTGCGTGGAATTGAATCCGGCAAGATCGCGTGTGCGGATTTGACGAAATGGGAAATCGGCTCAAAATAGCTTCATCAAGTCCATCGTCATGAATTCTTCGGCCTTGATGCCGCCGTCACCGACAATGAATGACGATGTAGGTTTGAAAAGCTCGCGGAACTTATCCAAACCCTCTGTTCGTTTCTCAGCATTGCCCTTAACCTCAATTGCCACCAATGAATTCTTCTTGCGAATTATGAAATCCACCTCGTCATTGCGCTCGCGCCAATAGAACACGTCGAATTGGTGGACAAATGCCTGACTGACAAGATAGGCTCCGACTCCAGACTCAAATATGCGTCCCCACGACTTTCTGTCGAGGACAGCCTGATTAAATAGTACTGGGCTGTACACTGTCTTCAATGCATTATTATACACCTGAAGTTTCGGAATGCTGGCTCTTCGTCTGGTCATGTCGATGCTGTATTTCCGAAGACCGCACAGCAGACCGCTTTCAGCCAGAAGATTCAGATAGCCTGAAAGTGTCGATGTGTTTCCCGCGTCCTGGAGTGAGCCGAGCATCTTGTTCAATGACAGAAGTTCTCCGGAATAGGCTGCCCCAAGTTCAAACGTCTGACGCAGAAGAGCAGGTTTTCCGATAGGCGTGTCCATCAGGATGTCCTTGTTTATCGTTGCGTCTATTATGGCCGATTGAATATACTGATGGAAACGGTCTTCATCACCAACCAGAGGAGCTGCACCAGGATACCCTCCATAAAATATGTACTGGTCAAGGGTCCATCCGAAACAGTCCCTCATCTCGACATAGCCCCAATGGCTCATCCTTATCTCCTCAAAGCGTCCTGCCAATGATTCAGAAAGACCTTTCTCAAGCCGCACACGGCTGCTTCCAAGAAGCAACACCTTAATGTTCCTGTCATTGAACGAGTCGTCGTCCCATTCTTTCTTTACAACCTCGCTCCAGTTCGATACTTTCTGGATCTCGTCGATTACAAGGATTGCGCTTTCCCAGTTGTTGCTCCGTTTAAGGCTTCGGACCGCTTCCCAGCAGTCTGAAATCCAAGCCGTGTTTGAAGCCGGCACATTGTCTGCCGAATAAAACAGATATGGCAAGTCAAGGTCTTTCAGTGCCTGCTTTACAACGGTTGATTTCCCTATCTGACGGGCACCCATCACGACTTGAATGAACTTTCTTGGTTCTTCAAGACGATTCTTAATTATCTGATATTCAGTTCTTTTATACATTGCTCTACATTTTACGCAGTGAATTGCGAATATTTACGCAATGCAAATATAAAAAATATCAGTTTATAGCAAACATCTTTCAAGAGAGATTTATGGTTTATCTCCTTTCCTCCGAAGGTATACGCGAAGTAAGGCGAAAAGACTAATTACTGTCGCAAGCGATAGTTACAACAAGGCACACTTATCTCCAGCCATTTCTGCAACAAGTCCGCCAACTCCACATTGTTCTTCTCGGCAAAGAGGAAGTGACTGTTGCCCATGATGCCAATGTCCGGCAGAACTACGAGTTTGGCGTTCCCACCATGACGATTGATGCATGTCACGAACATCCTGGCCATTTCCAGACGCACTCTCCAATGATCTTTTGCCCAATCGGAGCTTGGCTTTGTAGGGATGTTGTCGCCATAATAGATGATAATCGGTATGCGTGTTAGGGCGGCGAAGGCCTCGGCATTGATCTGTTTCGCCTCCAAAATGCCGTAAGAGTCATTGCACTTGATGCGCGCTGGAACTTCGCCCTCGGGAAACACGAAGTCGCTGCCCGGTTCATAGGCTGCTATTGCCTTAATGTGCGGATTCTTGATGGCAGTAAGCCAGCCAGGCCCGCCACCTTGCGAGTGAGTCACAAGGATGCCGTCACCTATCTTGTCGAACACAGCTGACATGGCGTTGGCTATCTCCTCCGGGGCATAATCACCAGTGTTGGGGGTTATCTGGCGGAAGAACTGGTCGAGACTCGCTGAATCGTCGGGGAACTGGCTACCTGCATAGAGATTAGGCCAATGTCCCATACGGAAATTTTCAAACCAATACTGGTCTTGCGGAGTGGCCGGAATAGAAGCCGACACGGTGGATTGTCCTGCCCGTCCGCGACGAGGCTGGTCAACAATGTAGGTACTATAGCCACGGCGAAGAAAGAGTGTGCCGAAGCCATCGCGTCCGTCCGGAGTTGTTTCCCAAGTCTTGCCGGACTGACCCGCACCATGGAGGAATACTATCGGATATGGACGCGCGTTGATGGGTATCTGATAGGAAACATATGCATGGTCGCCATGCATTGTCTGACCTTGCGGATTGGTCTGATCTGTAGTATCGTACACGCCGTCAGCTTTCTCGACAGTCCCGCCAGCAAGAAAACTACCCAGAGACATGATTACAATAGGCGCGTTTGCAGCCTGCTCTTGCGCGGAGATAATAATTGCAAAAAATAATGCTAAACAGGAAATGAGTAATTTCTTCATTTTTGAGATATTGATTTTATTGTGACAGTTCTGCTTTTTTCGTTGTATTAACGAGTATTGCTCCGAAACTGAGCAAGACAAACAGCAGCATAATCCAAGACATCGTAAAAGGAGTCCCGGTAGAGAACGCGGCGAGCAACAACGACGACACGATGCCACTGCCGTATTGCAAGGCTCCCATCAATGCCGCCGCCGAACCGACCATGTCTGATGGCACAGCATCAAGGGCGGCTGCGTTTGTGCACGAGGCAATGATGCCGTTCATACTGAAGACCACGAACACGAAGCATATAATGCCTATGATGCCACCCCATCCCGTAATTGCAGATAAGAGAAGTCCAGCCCCTCCGATGATGGCGATTGAGATTGCACACAGCAACAGACGGTCTAGCGAATAGCGTGTAACCATCTTACGATTGAACAAGCCGAGTGCTGACACGCCTATCATATTCACCCCAAAGAGCAGTCCATAGTATCTTGCGTCAACATGAAAATATGTGATGTAAACAAAAGGGGAACCGGCTATGAAGGCATAGATGGCGACATAAAAGAATGCCACGCTCAATGTGTATGACATATAGGGCTTATTGCCGGCAAGACGTAAATAGCAAGTGAACTCACGAACAAAGGAAGCATTGACACGCTTCTCCTCTGGTAGTGTTTCCGGTAGGAAGAACACCGCCACGAAAAGTATCGTGCTCAGAACTGCCATCAGCCAGAATATGGCTCTCCACGACCAGATGTCCTGCAAGAATCCTCCTGCAACAGGGGCTATTATCGGAGCAAGAGCCAATATTGTCATCAATGTAGAGAGCATTCTTGCTGCCTCCGTGCGCCCGTAAAGGTCGCGTACCATTGATCGAGAGAGCATTGGCCCGACACAGGCTCCTGTCGCCTGAAACACCCTCCATATTACAATCTCCGTGATGGATGAGGACAAAGCGCAACCTATCGAGCCGATGGCGAATATCGCCATACCTATGAACAGGGGCTTTTTACGGCCAATGCTGTCGCTGACGGGACCCCAAACCAACTGTGCTAAGGCAAATCCAACGAGAAAGCCGGTTATTGTCAGTTCTACATTTCCTCCAAGATCTGTCTCCATGACGGGCATCGCCGGCAGGTAGATGTCGGTGGAAAGCGTGGTGCATCCCATCAGTCCGCTAAGTATCAGCATGAACAGCCATTTTCGCTTTATATTGTCCTGTTGCTTCATCGTGTTTTTTTTCGACAAAGTTATAATCAGAATGACAATACTCGCTTTCACATATTTCGCCAGAGGTTTCACAAAAACATGAAAAATAGGGCCATTATCAATGATAAATCCATTATCTTTGTCGCATGGACAAAAGAATTTTGCATTCAACGGATTTCCATACAATATCCGACTCTTCACTTAAGGGATATTGTATTCACGTGGTGTGTCTGACGGGTGAGGCTACCTTTGCCTATAACAAGCGGGACTTTGCCGTCCATAAGAATGATGCACTTGTCATTTCCCATCCCGAAGACGTGGTTATAAACACTGTAGGCGCCGACTTGAATGTGGTGGTCGTGGCAGCTCCGGCTAAATATCTATATAGCCTGCTTCCGTCAGTCAACTATGGCGTGAGCGGGAGAATAAGCCTGTATGACAATCCGGTCATACCACTGTCTGAAGAACACGCACAGCAGCTGCTTAAAGACTTCGACAATTTGATAGAACGTATCCCCGACACCAGTCATACGTTCTATTCGGAAATTATCGGAAGCTTGTTATTGACAATGATTTACGATATCTATTATTTCCACGCCCTCATACACGATACGCAAGCAACGACCGACCGCAAAGCTTACGTCGTCAAGGAACTTATCTCAAAACTCGAGAGAGGGACATCCCGGCAGCACCGCGAGGTGGCGTATTATGCGGAGAGGCTCAATGTCACACCGAAATACCTTACCGAGACAATTAAAAGAGTGACTGGCAACAGCGTCACATTCCTTATAGACCGCTACACGGTACCAATACTGAAGGAACTTCTCAACAATCCCGACCTGTCCATATCGCAAATAGCCGAACGTATGTGTTTCTCGTCGCTGTCTTATTTCAGTCGATACGTCACGAAACACCTCGGAATGTCGCCGGCAAGGTACAGGGCGACACTGGCTGCGCAAAACAGCAGGGCATCAACGAATACGCAACTATAAGAGAAAGTACAACACACAAGTCGCAGCTATTAAGAATTTCCCAGGCTTCCGAAATGTCCGAAATCAAGGAAACAGACCGGACCGAAACTTCATGCAATAAGATACTCAATGAAGCCCTATATTGAACAGCAACAGATGACTTGCTACCCTCTGTATGCTATTCAATAGACGCGTTGCTTATTTCTGATTTGATATTCTTTCCAATCGTGATGTGATGCCCAGCTTATACGCTTCCTTGCTCTCGTCATCCAGAAACGACAGGTCAATCATGTCGTGGAATTTAGGCAGGAGTTTTCTGTACTTTTCGATCATATTGTCAAATACCTTAGGTGCAATGCCTGAAAGTGTCATGGCTCTGACGAAATCGCTTTTCGATATCCGCTTCTTCCGTCCGTTGAGTGTGAGCGCCATTTCTTCTGTGTCTTTCGGATTTGCCATTGAGACATTTAGAAGCTGTTTTGAATTGTTTGAAATGTTCTTTGAGGTGAAAAAATCTTCATTTTCTTCCCGCTTCTTCAGTCAGATAGCACCGCTATCTTCCTTGGAAGAAGCGGTCGAACCTGAAGTTTTTCACTCTCAAACCTTCAAACAAACAAATCAAAACAGCTTCTAAGTATTTCGAAAATTTTATGGTTGCAACCGAAACCGGTGTGACTTCACTACGCGCGGTCGTTCCGGGTGTAGCCATATCGATGCACCGGAGCCAGTAGGGTGGTGATGGATGATTGTGTGGCTGTGAATATTAGTTAACACTCTCGAAATTAATCAATTATAATAATTTCAAAATCCTTGAATTGCTATTTGATTTTATTGTACTCCTCGTTGCAGACAGGCTCCAGCCACTCGTTGGAAGTATTCTCTCCTTGGATTTCGAAGGCAAGGTGGGCGAACCAGCTGTCTTTTGATGCGCCATGCCAATGCTTTACATTTGCAGGTATATGGATAACTGTGCCCGGAAGAATTTCTTGGGCAGCTTTCCCTTCCTCCTGATACCAGCCACGTCCGGCTATGCCTATCAGCATTTGTCCGCCACCCGTTGTAGCATGGTGTATGTGCCAGTTGTTACGGCAGCCTGGCTCGAATGTGACATTGAAGAAAGGTATCTGGCTGTCTGATATTTGGGCCAGATAACTGCGGCCCGTGAAGAATTTGGCGTAAGCGGTGTTTGGTTCGCCGATAGGGAAAACCATCTCACGCTGGAATGCAGCCTTGGCGTCATCGCCTTTTACATCGTCGTTCCACACTTCTTTTGCAAGGTTGAAGGCAGTCCAACCTTTAGGCCAGCCTGCGTAAAAGGCGATATGTGTAATTATCTCTGCAATTTCAGTACGGGTGATGCCGTTGTCCTTCGCTGACTGCAAGTGATACTTCAGTGAGCTGTCTGCAATGCCTTGGCTGATAAGAGCCGTGATTGTCACCATGCTGCGGTCTCGAAGTGATAGGAGATCGCTACGGCTCCATACCTCCCCGAAAAGAATGTCGTCGTTGAGATGAGCAAACTCCGGGGCAAATTCGCCCAGCTGGGCTTGTCCTGCCGTCTGTACTGTTTTCTGCCGTGCCATGAGATTGTGCGAAAATATTGTTAAAACCCCAGTTTCTTTAGCCATTGACCCACCTTGGAAAGGTCCTTGCGGCTCTCATGCCCGTAGATGCTGAACGCATCTCTGAACTTTGCATTCGGATATAATTTCTTGAGGTCATTTACCACATTGCCGAGCCCGCTGCCCTCGTGAGTCGTAAACGGAATGATAGTCTTGCCATTCAGGTCATACCTGTCGAAAAACGTGAACATCACCTGTGGGTACGTTCCCCACCATACGGGGCCACCGATGAAAACGGTCTCATATTTGTCAATGTCAATGCCGCCCTTGAAAGCAGGTTTTTCGTTTCTTTTCAATTCTTCTTTGGCAAGTTTCGTGAGCTCGTTATAAGGCATGTCATAATTTTTCTCCGCCACGATTTCAAACTCATCACCACCAGTTACCCTCTGAATTTCATCGGCTACAAGTTTTGTATTGCCTACCTTGACATTGCCGACGGCATAGTTCTCCCCGGCATGAGAGAAGAATACGATTAACACTTTACTGTCCATAATTGATTCTCCTTTAGATTCTGACTTGGATTGCCCGTTGCAAGAAATTGTGACTGCTATTGCGGCCATAACCATTGTTAAACATTTGGATAAAACTTTCATAATATTACTTTTTGCAAAAGTAATAGTTGTCGACGATACTGATGTTACCCAATTTTCAGTATAATTTACCAATTTCCCTTATTTTGGAAGCCCATGTCGAGCGGAAGAAAAGCAAAAGCGACTACATCCTGGATACCTGCTCCACAGACGAATAGGTAGTTTCAGTAGTTTCAATAGTATACGTATTTCCCATAAACGAAAACTGCACCATGTCTACGTGTAACAGTTTATGAATGTGGTACCATCCTTTTATATTTTGCTTTTAGCCTTTCATATATTTCCGTACAAAGCGGTATTACAGAAATGTGTGAAAGTCTTGTGGTCTTTTGTGTAATATACAAAAGCATAACTTACGATAAATTTGCAATCGAAAAGCTGTACAAACGGTCTTATCGACTATGCGATGGCATCAGAGAGAAGGATTCTCATCCTATCATGCTGACAATTTTTGATATGGAGCGTATGGGAAATACAGTATGACAGTATGGCTGAAATATACATTTAACAAATATAGCAGTATGAAGAAAATAATAATTAGTTTAATCGCATTAATGACAGTAACAATTATGCAAGCACAACAAACAGTAAATCAGACATATCTGACGCTGAACAACGGCGTTCAGATGCCGCAGTTCGGACTCGGCGTATATTGCATCGCCGACGGTGAAGACACCTACAACTCCGTATTGACCGCCCTGAAGTGCGGCTATCGTCACATCGACACCGCACATGCCTATCAGAACGAGCGCAGCGTGGGACGCGCAGTGAAGGACAGCGGCATCGACCGTTCTGAGATTTGGATTACCAGCAAGCTCTGGCCCAATGAGTATGGTGAGGGCAAGACCCTGAAGGCCATCGACCGTATGTGCGGTCGCCTGGGCGTAGATTACATCGACCTCGTATATTTCCACCAGCCAATAGGCGATTACGTTGGCGGTTGGAAGGAAATGGAGAAAGCATTGGAGAGTGGCAAGGTACGCGCCATCGGCATTTCCAATTTCGATGTGAACGACAGCATCTGGAACTCGCTCGTGGAAACAGCCCGTATAAAGCCTCAGATGGTGCAGATAGAGTGTCATCCTTATGCGCAGCGCGAGCACTGGCAGCAGATGGCAAAGAAGCACAATATCCAGATAGAGTGCTGGTTTCCGCTGGGCGGACGCGAATCGAAGGGTGAACTCTTGCGAGACCCAGTAATCAATGAAATAGCCAAAGCACATGGCAAGAGTGCCGCGCAAATCATCATCCGCTGGCACATGCAGATGGGATTCTCTGTAATTCCAGGAGCTTCAAACCCAGACTATATCCACGAGAACATCGAAACCTTCGACTTCGCACTTTCCAACTACGAAATGCATCGCATTCACGAACTCAACAAAGAGAAGCGATACTTCAATATGCCGTATGAAGATCAGGTGAAGTGGTTCTCTCAGTTTAATCCGACAGACTGATAATTTGTAATCAAAGGTACTAATGATATAAGTACTATGAGAAAGAATGTATTTATCTGGATACCCCTTTGCCTATCGGTAGTTACTCTCGCCTGCGAGAGTAACAATCCGGAGGTGAACGACACCACAGGTTCTACGGAACAGACGGGTGGCAATAGTAATGGTAATGGTAATGATAATGCTACATCAGGAAAACGGTCGCTTGTAGTTTACTTCTCGCGTGCTGGTGAAAACTGGCAGGTGGGCAATGTAGAACGTGGCAATACTGCCATCATGGTGGACTACATCAAGGAACTTGCCAATGTTGACGTGTTCGAGATAGTACCGGAAACGCCCTATCCTGAAGACTACATGGAGCGCGTCAGATACGTCAATGATATTGAGATTCCGCAGAACCTTCGCCCTGCCTATAAAGGTGATGCAGAGAACCTCGCAAACTACGATAATATCTTTATCGGCGGTCCCATCTGGAACGGACAGCCACCAATGATTATCCGCACGTTCATCGAAGCACATCAGAGTGGTCTCAGCGGCAAGACCTTCATCCCTTTCGGCACGCACGGTGGTAGCGGCGTGAGCAGTTACTCTTCGCTAATACGCAGCTATTTCCCTAACGCCAAGCAGCTTGAATCACTCGGTATTGCTGGTACAGACATCCGATCAAGTGCATCGAAAACCAGGGTGGAGAACTGGCTGAAGCACATTGGCCTGGACAAGGAACCGACAAGTACAGACTCAGACAACGATATGGAAAAAGCAAGAGAGGAAATACTACAGTATCTAAGTGGATGGTGTAACGCTATGGTAGATGCCGATACTGGGAAGCTGGGCAGAATGTTGGCCGATGACATCATCTTGCGTCACATTACAGGACAGACACAGACCAAGCAGGAGTGGCTCGACGAGGTGAGCGGCGGCTCTATGGACTATCACAAGATAGAGCAACGCGACGTAAACATCAAGTTCATCAACAGCGAGACAGCAGACATTTCGTTCACCTCTATCATAACTGCTACCATCTGGGGCAGTAACGGCACATGGACGCTCCATAACAAGATGCGTTTGGCCCGTATCAACGGACGCTGGATAAGGGTAAAAGACGACTATGCCCGCGCCTAATATACACTCTATGAAGTTTCAACTTTAATATGAAAAGAATGATACTTACGACTTTAATTACTGGATTATTACTGATGTGTGGTTGCCTGAATTCTGAACCGGATGTTCAAAACAAACCGATTCAGAATAAAGACAACAATACGGAAATAACCATAGAATTACTCTATATGGGACAGGCTAGCCTGCGTATCGTGACGGAAACGAACAAGGTTATCTATATTGATCCCTATGCCGGTGAATATCAACTTGCAGCAGATCTGATACTCGTTACGCATGAGCATTACGACCATAATGCCATAGAACGCGTACAGAACCGACAACCCGATTGTCGGGTAATTCGTAGCCGGGATGCTATTATCGATGGCAAGCATCAGACGTTTGAACTTGGATATGTACGAGTGGAGGCGGTGGAAGCTGGCTTCAACCGATATCACGATGTCCGCCAGTGTGTTGGTTATGTGTTGACATTTGCCAACGGACGGAAGGTTTACATATCGGGAGACACTTCTACTACCGACCAAATGCACGAGATGTCGGATATGCACATCGATTACGCTTTTCTTTGCACAGACGGAGTTTATAATATGGGGAACGAGGAGGCGGCTCGTGCCGCAGAGATAATAGGTACACGCCATAATATACCCTACCATAACAGCACTACCGGCAAAGGCGAAATGTTCAGTCTTGATGCCGCCGAACGTTTCGCAGCACCCAATAAGCTAATTGTTCGACCGGGAGAAACAATTACAATAGAATAATAAAACAGCGTATTCTGCACGACCTTTCATTCTGAATCATCTGTTCGGAGAACTTGCTCCAGACGGCAAGTTAAAAAAAGTGAAGGATTCAGCATACCATTCCTAATATGCAATAAGCTAATATTACGAGATATAAATTATTAATTTAAAAAAGAAAGAACAATGAAAAAGATAAATGCAATCCTATTTGTGAGTCTTATGTTACTATGTGGTTGCGGCCATGAAAATGCTGAGGCTCACGAGTCTGAAAAACCTGGAGAAGAAAATCCAGGAGGGAGCAACGACAAAGATGATGAAAACGGAAACACGAATAACGTCAATCCGTTTAACTTCGAGACTCGTACTGTTCTACTGAACAGTGGTTACGAAATGCCTATTTTCGGCATAGGAACCTACTTACTTTCTGCTGCACAAGCAGAAGAATCTGTGTACAATGCCTTGAAAATCGGTGTCCGCCTTTTCGATACGGCTGACATTTACGGAAACGAACGTGGCGTTGGACGCGGACTTCAACGTGGCATGAGGGATTTCGGGATTAAGCGTGAAGAAATATTCGTAACGACGAAACTCTGGACATCAGATTTTTATCGTGCGGATGAAGAGGTTGACGAGCGTCTTGAACGACTCGGACTCGATTATATCGACTTGTTGCTGTTGCACCATACTGCGCCTGATGACGAGCATGCTTATCAGGCTATGGAACGAGGCGTGGCGGCTGGGAAAATCCGTTCTATAGGTATCTCGAATTTCTATGAATCCGATATTGACCGCTTGATGAAAATTGCCAAAATAAAACCAGCCGTCATCCAAAACGAACTCCATCCGTATTTTCAGGAACGTTCAGTTAAGGAGCACATCGCACCGTTGGGTACGGTCATGGAGTCGTGGTTCCCTCTTGGCGGACGCGGCACGGGTATTCGTACACTTTCCAAACACGAGGTCATAACCGAAATAGCTTCGGCACATGGAAAATCTCCTTATCAGGTTCTTATTCGCTGGCACTTGCAGAGTGGCAACATTGCCATTCCAGGTTCATCTAATGCCGCACACATTGCTGAGGATTACGATGTCTTCGACTTTGAACTGACACCAGATGAAATGAAACGAATCAATGACCTCGACTGCAAGCACCGGTTTGCGAATTATTAAAATCACGTTAATTTACTCTCTCATCTTTAGTCGATTTCTCTGATGAGCTTGGCGGGATTACCACCGACAATAGTGTTCGGTGCCACGTTCTTGGTAACTATAGCACCGGCTGCCACCACGGCATTTTCGCCCACAGTAACTCCAGGCAGGATGGTTGCACCTGCACCAATCCATGCATTACGGCAAATGTGGACGGGCTTGCACACCAGCACATATCGGTCGTGAATATCGTGGTTATTGCTGATGAGCTGAACGTTGGCGGCAATCATTACACCCTCGTCGAGGGTAATTCCGCCACGGCTCATCATCAGGCAATTGTTCATGATGAGTACTTCATCTCCAATATTAACTTTGTGGAAGCACACGCCTGTAAGTCCTGGCATAATGCGAACACCGGCACCAATATGATCACCGAACAACTCCTTTACCAGATGGTCGTACTCCTCCGTATAGGGCATCGTCTGATTCAGTCTGAACAACACCTGTGCCTGTCGCACTCCCTCGCTCATCTCCTCTGGAGTGAGCTCTCTTGAATCTACTCAATTTCATCCATTGTATATTGGTTTTGTTTTAAAAAAAGATAGCGCGAAGGTAAAGAGAAAGTAGTTATCTCGCATTACATTTTTTTTCCTCAAACATTTCATATATTGCAGGAATATTGGCACAAAGCCACGCAAAAAGAATCAGATAAAGCGAGAATATCTTCCGAAATACAGATATAAAGGTTATTGATGAAAACTATTACTTTTGCCGGCAAAAGACTGCTGGTTTGCCCACCTCGCCTTTGAAATACCTGGTGAGGACACCTCCAACGAGTGGCTGGAAGCGGTAAGTGATGAGGAATATAACGAGATAAAATAGCTACAAGATTTTACTCAAGTTTCGCAAGTGAGTATTATATGAGACAAAAAGGAAATGGTTTGAGCTGCGTGTGAATGACATTTTTATTTTGCTCTGTCACTTGGATTGTCCGTCAGCTTCCGCCTGTATTCAGATGGGGATACGCCCAGCATCTTCCTTACGAATCTGGTGAAGTGGGCTGGATTATAGAAATTCAAGCGATCGGATATTTCCGAAAGAGTCATATCCGGTTTTTTCAGGAGCGAAACGATTTCTTGAGCGGCATATCCGTTTATCCAGTAGGAGGCGGGTTTGCCGCTGCCCTTTTTCACTACCTCGGAAAGGTACTTTGCAGAAACGCACAATTTGTCGGCATAGAATGCGACTTCTCTTTCTGATGAGGAATACTGGCGTACCAAGTCCATGAAACGGTGAAAAATACTGGCGGACAGATTGCTCAACTCCTCCTGCCGGTTGATGGCTTCTTCATAGACATTCCATAAGTCGAAAAGGAAAATCTGCAATGTGCGGCCCAATATCTCCCGACGGAAAATATTGCTTTCCGATAATCTTTGTCTAATCAAATCGAAATCAGTCTGCAGTAATCGCTTCCCTTTTTCATATAGACGGAACACTGGATTTTCCTTGATGAAAACATATCCTTTCGTCGCCCATGCAACCTCCGGATTATTCTCTATCAGAAAGTTGCGTTCCACCAAGAGGATGTCGGCGTCTAAGTCGGATGAAAAAGCGATGTCATAAATATTAGAACCTATCTGCCATATCGCCAAATCTCCAGCCTCTATCACATATCTCTTCTCCATCATGGAAAACTGGGCTTTCCCCGCGTGGCAGAGGATATGCACATGATACCTTCCCATATAGTCAGACAGTGGGCGGTGGTCCGTCTGCGTGTTGAACAAGATTATGTCACCTTCAAGAAATCCCATAATAAATATCTATTACAAATCTCAGATTCTATTTCACGGATTTCCAAATATAATCTAAAAACGGAAAAATGTGAAAAAATAGCAGAAATATTTATTATCAATGGGAGCCGGGAAATAATGATTTTTGCAGTCGTTGGAAACATCCTATAAGTCTCACGATTATGTTACGAAAACTAAGATTGACTTTAGCCCTTGTGGTGTTCGTGCTCATTACGGGGCTGTTCCTCGATTTCACGGGGACACTGCATGCGTGGCTGGGTTGGCTGGCAAAGATACAGTTCCTGCCTGCTTTGCTGGCATTGAACCTGGCGGTTGTGTTATTTCTCGTCGTCCTTACGCTGTTGTTCGGGCGAATCTATTGCTCTGTCATCTGCCCGCTTGGAATTTTCCAGGACATCGTCTCATGGCTGAGCGGAAGACGGAAGAAAAAGAAGTACCGTTTTTCCTATTCTCCGGAAGTGAAGTGGTTGAGGTATAGTGTGCTCGCAATTTTTCTGATTGCCTTGGCTGCAGGAGTCGGCTCGTTGGTGGCATTGTTGGCCCCATATAGTTCCTATGGCCGCATTGCACAGAATCTCTTCTCACCTGTTTACATTCTTGGAAACAACTTGCTTGCATATTTCTCTGAGCGCATCGGAAGTTATGCCTTTTACGGAAAGGAAGTATGGCTGCGCAGCCTGCCGACATTCATTATTGCCGCGTGTACATTCGCGATAATCGTGATTCTGGCATGGAAGAACGGCAGAACATACTGCAACACGATATGCCCGGTGGGTACCATTTTGGGACTCATCTCCCGGTTTTCCCTGCTTCATCCGGTAATCGATACTGCCAAATGCAAGAATTGCAGTCTTTGTTCCCGTCAATGCAAGGCAGCTTGTATCGACAACAAGAACCATAACATTGATTATAGCCGCTGCGTATCCTGCATGGATTGCATTGACAGCTGCAAACACGATGCTTTGCACCTGCAATGGCGATGGAAGAAAGACGTGGCCCCACATGAAGAAAAAAAGGACATGAGAGTCACACAAGAGCAGATTGACGCTGCGCGTAGAACATTTCTTGTCGGAACGGCAATGGTGACGACATCGATGGCATTGGCTCAGGAAAAGAAGAAGGTGGATGGCGGGTTGGCCGTCATCGAAGATAAGATTGCTTCGAAACGGACAACTCCGCTGACGCCTCCGGGGTCCATCTCGGCTGAAAATATGGCCCATCATTGCACAGCCTGTCAGCTTTGCGTGGCGGAATGTCCCAATGACGTGCTTCGTCCATCTACTGATTTGATGAAACTCATGCAGCCGACAATGTCCTACGAGAGGGGATACTGCCGTCCTGAATGTACAAGGTGCAGTCAGGTTTGTCCTGCAGGTGCGATACTTCCGATTACCCGTGCAGATAAGTCTGCCACCCAGATAGGCCATGCGGTATGGATAAAGAAGAATTGTATTCCGCTGAGGGATGGTGTTGAATGCGGAAATTGTGCACGTCATTGTCCGACTGGAGCAATAACGATGATTCCGTCAGATGCTTCAAATCCAGACTCACCTAAAGTTCCGGCAGTCAACACGGAAAGATGCATCGGCTGCGGAGCATGTGAAAACCTATGTCCGGCACGTCCGTTCAGCGCGATCTATGTGGAAGGTCACGAGATGCACCGTATTGTCTAATTCATAAAGAATTCGAAAATGGCTAAAGATATTAATAGAAGGAATTTCCTTAAAGTATTGGGAGGCAGCACGGTCGCGGCTTCAGCATTGTTAACGGCCTGCAAAGGATTAAATAAGGGTAAAACATCTGCCGGGCAGGAACCTGAGAACGGTAAGATGACATATCGCACCAATCCTAAGACCGGAGAGAAGGTATCAATCCTCGGTTACGGAATGATGCGTCTGCCTGTGGTAGGCGGCGGAACCGAACGCGACCATCCGGATGCGGATATTGACCAGGAAATGGTAAACCGTCAGATAGACTATGCTTTGGAACATGGCCTGAATTACATTGACACATCTCCTGCCTATTGCAAGGGAAGGTCTGAACGGGCCACCGGCATAGCCCTGCATCGCCACGACCGTTCGGAATATTTCATTGCCACTAAACTGTCCAATTTCTCTCCGGCGACGTGGAGCAGGGAAGCCTCCATCGAAATGTTCGAGAATTCCCTTCGCGAATTGCAGGTGGACTATGTGGATTACCTGCTGCTGCACGGCATAGGAATCGGCATAGACGGCATGGCTGAATTCTACCATCGCTACATTGACAATGGAGTTCTCGACTGGCTGGTGGAACAGCGCGAAAAAGGACGCATCCGCAACCTCGGTTTTTCGTACCATGGTGATATCAATGTCTTTGACCTGGCCCTTCGGTGGCATGACGAAGGCCGTTATCATTGGGACTTCGCCCAGATCGAGATGAACTATCTGGACTGGAATTATGCCGATGAAATAAACGCGCGGAATACTGATGCCGTCTATCTGTATGGAGAATTGCACAAGCGTAATATCCCGGCAACCATCATGGAACCGTTGCTTGGCGGACGTCTTGCCAATGTTCCCGACAATATCGTGGCGAAGATGAAGCAGCGTGAACCTGAAAACAGCGTTGCAAGCTGGGCATTCCGTTTTGCCGGAACGCCTGAAGGTGTCCTGACCGTGCTCAGCGGCATGACTTATATGGAAAATCTCAGGGAAAACCTGTGCACATTTTCTCCTTTGCACCCGATAAGTGAGGAAGAAAATGCTTTCCTTATGGAGATCGCAGATGATATTTATAATCTGAAGACCATTCCATGCAATGAATGCAACTATTGTATGCCTTGTCCTTACGGTATCAATATTCCAGCGGTATTCTCGCATTACAACAAATGCATAAAGGAAGGCAATATGCCGAACAAAGGGAATCAGCATCCTGATTACCAGCGTGCGAGGCGAGCTTTTCTTATCGGATATGACCGGGATGTGCCGCGCCTGCGCCAGTCCAACCACTGCATAGGTTGCGGTCAATGTGTCACTCATTGTCCACAACGAATAGAAATTCCGGCAGAGATGCGTAGAATTGACAAGTTCGTAGAACAATTGAAGCAAGATGTGTAATGGAGAAACTGATTGAAATGCTGCGCAACGGGGGATATTCTCTTGTCATTGACAATGGAACTGTCAGTACTTTTGACGGCAGAGGCGTGTCGGATTTGTATCGGTTGTTGGAGACGGCCCCGATATTTTTGAAGGGGGCTCTGGTCGCGGACAAGGTGGTAGGCAAGGCTGCTGCCGCATTGATGGCATTGGCAAAAGTCAAGGAAGTTTATGCCGAAGTTGTCAGCCGACCGGCGTTGGAACTGCTGGAAAGCAACCGGATTAGGGTAACCTATGGCGAAGTGGTCCCAAATATCATCAACAGGACAGGTACCGGAATATGCCCGCTTGAAACACGTTGTATGGGATGTGTGACATTGGCTGACTGTTTCATGCAGATAGTGGTTTTTATGGAAGAAATGAAAAATAACAAGAAATGAAAAGAAGAATTGTTGCATTGTCAATATTGGCGATGCTCCCTTGTCTAGGGAATGCGCAGGAGGCCGGCGCCTTGAGAGATACGCTTTCAGAAAAGAAATACAGCATTGACGAAGTGGTGGTTACCGGCACCCGCAATGCCACGGACGTGCGGCATTTGTCGCAGACGGTGTCGGTGGTCAACCGAGAAAGGATAGAACAGACGATGCGTCCGTCATTATTGCCGGTACTTACGGAGAATGTGCCCGGACTTTTTACGACAAGTCGCGGCGTGATGGGATACGGCGTGTCTGGCGGTGCTGCGGGCGGCATCTCGTTGCGCGGACTGTCCGGAGGCAGTGCCAGGCTGATGGTGCTTATCGACGGTCATCCTCAGTATGCCGGCATCTTCGGGCATCCGATAGCCGATGCATACCAGTCTTTGCTTGCCGATAAAGTCGAGGTGCTTCGCGGACCTGCATCTGTGCTGTACGGCTCCAATGCCATGGGGGGAGTTATCAATATCGTTACCCGCAGAATGCACGAAGATGGCATAAAGACCAGTCTCCATACAGGTTACGGCTCATATAATACATTGGAAACGGAACTTACAAACAGCATCCGCAAAGGCCGTTTCTCAAGTGTAGTCAGCGGCTCCTATAACCGTACTGACGGACATCGCGAGAATATGCCCTTCGAGCAGTACGGCGGCTATGCCAAACTCGGCTATGAACTGACCGGCAACTGGAGTACCTATGCCGATGTGAATGCGACTCATTTCAATGCTACATATCCAGGTCCTGTATCTGCGCCTCTTCTCGAAGGAGACCAGCGTATCACTCGTGGCGTGACCTCCTTTGCTCTGGAAAACCATTACGACAGGACATCCGGTGCATTAAGTTTCTTCTATAACTGGGGTAATCACTGGATCAACGACGGTTACACCCCGAGTAAAGGCGAGTCGCCTCAGAATGGCCGTTTTAATTCACGAGACGATATGATGGGCATTTCGCTATACCAGAGCACTCGGTTTTTCAAGGGAAACCGTATTACATTAGGAGTGGACTGGTTCCGTTACGGCGGAAAAGCCTGGACGAAATTTGTAAAAGGCGAGAATGCCGGTACTCAGAGGGATCTGGTCGACAAGCACGAGAATGAACTGGCAGGTTATGTCGACTTGAGGCAGAACATAGGTAACTGGCTTACTATCAATGCTGGATTGCGTGTAGACCATCATTCCCGTGTCGGCACCGAATGGGTCCCTCAGACAGGACTTGCCTTCCATCTTCCTCATGGCGTGGAATTGAAAGCATCGGCGACCAAGGGCTTCCGCTATCCTATTCTTAGGGAAATGTATATGTTCCCGCCGCAGAATCCTGACCTGGAGCCGGAGTCAATGTGGAACTACGAACTGGCCCTTTCCCAGAGTTTGCTCTCCGGCCGTCTCTCATATGGAGTAAATCTCTTCTATATTGACGGAAAGAATCTTATAATGACACTGCCGAACCCCAATGGTAGCGGAATGCTTAACCAGAACTCCGGCAGCATTGACAATAAAGGCGTTGAACTACAGGCATCTTATCGTATCAGTACTCATTGGTCAGCTGATGCCAACTACAGTTTCCTTAACATGAAAAATCCTGTCTTGGCGGCTCCTGAACACAAGATGTACGTCGGAGGTGCATTCTCGCAAGGCCGCTGGAACATATCGACCGGACTCATGTATATAAACGGACTCTACACTGCAGTAAATCCTGATGCGACAGAAAATTATGTCCTGTGGAATGCAAGCGCGTCGTTCAGTGTAATCAAATGGCTGGCAATCTGGGCGCGCGGCGAAAATCTTCTTGCTCAGAAATATGAAATCAATGCCGGTTATCCTATGCCTCGCGCGACAGTTATGGGTGGAATCAATATTAACTTCTAAAAGACAAGAATATGCAAACAACAACTGTAAAACTATATCAGTGGGGTTATGATGAGGCCAGAACTTATTTGGCTGCGTCGATCTTCATGCTCGGCAATATTGTCTTGCCACAGCTTTTCCATCTCGTGCCTCAAGGCGGTGTTACATGGCTGCCTATATATTTCTTCACCTTGGTCGGCTCGTACAAATATGGGTGGCGAGTCGGATTGCTCACTGCTGTGCTTTCTCCATTGGTGAATTCCGTATTGTTCGGTATGCCTCCTGCAGCCGCTCTTCCGGCCATATTGATGAAGTCCGTCCTTTTGGCTATGACGTGCGGATTCGTGGCGTCACGTTTCCGCAAAGTGTCCATAAAGTTGCTCGTTCTTGTAGTATTGTCTTATCAGATTGTCGGAACCTTGGGCGAATGGGCCATGAAAGGCGACTTCTTGCTTGCTATACAAGATTTCAGAATCGGCATTCCCGGAATGTTGCTTCAAGTGTTCGGTGGGTGGGTTCTCATTAAAGCCTGGAAGAACTAAATTTTTCCGCCGTCAATGTCAATGCTTTAGAGAATATTCTTCTTGTATAGTTCGCGCACCCTGGACACTTCGTCGGAAACCTGGTCATATTGGATCTGGAGCGCTTCGACACCCAGTTTGTAATCGGCGTCATCCAGCGAGGCTATCAGCTGCCCCTCTCTGACATAGTCACCTTCCTTGACATTGATTTGCGCGATCTGACCCGCGGTCTTGAAGGCTACATTTGTGTATCCTGATGAAGAGCGGCTCCATGCAAATAATGCACAACCTCAAGGAATACACCATCTCCAAGAATGACGTTTTCGTGGTGAGGCCAAGGCTCTTCTCCAGTCACATAAATATTCAATCCAGGAAATAAGCTGGAAACTGAACTTCGCCAACCAGTCTTTCTTCGGGACGTGGTTCAAAAAAGCCGCGGGGATGTCCCCACGGCAATATTGTGCGTATTTCTCGGTTTAGATGTTCCCTCTACTTCGCGAAGACCATCTCGTCCAGCAGGTGGCCGGCGCCGGCGAGCTTGTCTATCGTGAACAGGACATAGCGGATGTCAAGCGAGATGTTGCGGCAGTAGTCCGGGTCGAAGACGATGTCACTCATCGTGCCTTCCCAGACGCGGTCAAAGTTGATGCCTATCAGGTTGCCGTCCTCGTTTATTACAGGGCTTCCCGAGTTGCCTCCTGAAGTGTGGTTGGTGGCGATGAAGCAGACAGGGACGGTCTGCCTTCCGTTTGCTCCGGGGATCGCCCATCTTCCGTAGTCCTTCGCCGCATAGATGTCGCGCAGTCTCTGAGGAATGTTATAGTCGAAAATCTCAGGATTGTCCTTTTCCATTATTCCCTCAAGGGTGGAAAGCGGCTTGTAGTAAGCCCCGTCCGCAGGGGAGTAGCCGCCGATGCTTCCGTAAGCCACTCTCAGGGTGAGGTTCGCGTCCGGGTAGAAAGCCTTTTCAGGTTCAAACTCCATCTGTCCTCTCATGTAATCTCTGTAAAGGAGCGTAATCTCCTGGCTCAGACGCTTTTCGGAAGGATACACATCGCTTGTGTACCATTTCCTGAACTCATTCGCGAACCTTACCGCAGGGTCGGCGTACATGGCGGCGGAATCCGAGGCCTCAAGCTTCGCGACCTTTTCGGCATCGGCGAAAAGCGATCCGCCGAACAGGGCGTCCGCCCAGCCGCTTACGCTTCCATACTTCTTAAGCTCTTCTTTAAGATATTCAGGATGAGACTCTTCCGGGACATCGTTGATGAACGCGCCCATGACGGACACGAAGGATTCTTTGTCTATAGGAAGATAATAGTCCTTGAAGAATGACTCGGACATGGATGCGGCCTTTCCCTTGCCGCCGCCGGCAATTTCCTTCGCCGCCGATGCTGCGAACCTGCAAAGCTCCACCGTGGCCGCTGTCTCGTTGTAATATTCTTTGGCGAATGAATATGGTTCCAATGCCTTATACAATGAATCCAGGCGCGGAAGGATGGAACTGTATTCCGTCCCTTGGGCCCAGCGGGCAAATCTCCTCTCATATTCCTGCTTCGCGGCGACAGTGCCCAGGCGGTTGATTCCCTTCATCTCTCCCTGCCATTTCTTCCACGCGTTGGCCACGCCGGCGTTCTTGGAGGAGTACTGGATTCTGACCTTCTGGCTTTGGGACATGTATTTTCTCTGTGCGTCGAGCCTCATTGTCCTCAGGGCGATCTTAGCGGGATCGGAAATCTCCGACACGTATCTCACGCCTTCCGACATGATGTACTCCTGTGTCTTCCCCGGGAATCCATACACGAATGTGAAGTCGCCTTCCCTGACGCCTCCGAGAGAAATCCTGAAGAACATCTTAGGGGTGTAGGGGATGTTGTCCTTTGAATATTCCGCAGGATTGTTGTCCTTGTCGGCATAGATGCGGAAGATGGAAAAGTCCCCTGTGTGGCGCGGCCACATCCAGTTGTCGGTGTCCCCTCCGAACTTTCCGATTGATGAAGGCGGCGCTCCTACCAGGCGGATGTCGCGGTACACACGGTAGAGGAAAAGGAAATACTGGTTGCCGTAATATATCGACTCGACAGAGGCTTTAAGTCCCTTCCCGTCGGCGGTCACCTCCTTTATCAGGCTTTTGGAGTTGGCTTTCACCACGGAGTCCCTTTGAGATTCGCTGAATCCAGGAGCGCATCCCTCGAGAATCCTTGAAGTCACATCCTCCATCCGTTCCAGAAAGTTGACTGTGAGTCCTTTGTTCGGAAGCTCTTCCTCACGGCTCATCGCCCAGAATCCGTCACGCAGATAGTCGTGTTCCACGCTGCTGTGCCTTTGAATCTGACCGTAGCCGCAGTGATGGTTGGTAAGAAGCAGTCCCTCCGGGGAAATGACCTCACCGGTACATCCGCTTCCGAAAAGTACGACAGCATCCTTCAGAGAGGCCTGATTCACGCTGTAGATGTCCTCGGCGGAGAGCTTGAACCCTTTGCTCTGCATGTCCCCGATGCGCTCTGCGATAAGTGACGGCAGCCACATCCCCTCATCGGCGGAGGCTGTGGTTTCCGTAAAGATTCCCAGCGACAAGGTTGCGACCACCGCGCCGAGAGTGTTCCTGAAAAATCTTTTGTTTGTCATGCGGTTATGATTTTGATTCATAATATTCAAAATTTCCCCTAAATTACCGCATAAAATTCTGATTGGCAAACTTCCTTGGCACATTTACCTGCTATCGCTCCCATCATACGGAAATATTCCGTAACTTTGTCACTGTCGATCGACAGGGAGTTCATCGGAGGGCATAATCCCGTGCTTTTCTCTGGCCTTGTAAGACCTTGTAAGAATAGAGTAGGATGAGGGACGCTTTTTGCGCACAGTGATGATGAAGAATACGTCAGTCGGCCTTTACCTTCTGCTGCCTACAGGTCTTTCCTTGGTGAAGCCAGGGAACACCCTGACGAGAACCACTCCGTGCGGAGGTACATCAGCATCGAAACGATCCCTGTCGTTGGTGATTTCGGCGACATCTTTCTGCCTCCAGACATCCCGGACGATGATTTTGTCCCCGATAA
>ERZ1034984.1310-NODE-1310-length-23962-cov-618.308194_pt1 | contig 23962 bp, 38 predicted proteins | sample MGYA00520589_ERZ1034984 | MGnify/ENA primary metagenome ERZ1034984 (study PRJEB33766, sample SAMN09781790) | gut metagenome | biome: gut microbiome | host: Homo sapiens | place: Madagascar | study: EMG produced TPA metagenomics assembly of the PRJNA485056 data... | reverse complement strand
CCTTAAACCCCTTTATTATCTCTCCCCCTATAATCCCCCAAAAGAAGAGAAAAGCAAAAATAAAAAAAGAGAGGGCGGGCGCGCCCCGCGCGCCATTGGAGAGAAAAAACTACGACAAAAGAGGTGGTGATGAGTGCCATTAACAGCAAAACAAGAGCGGTTTGTGCAAGAGTATCTTGTGGACTTAAATGCCACTCAAGCCGCCGCAAGAGCCGGTTATAAAAACGCTGAGAAAGGTAGGCAGTTAGTTACGAATGGTAACGTTTCGGCTGCTATTCAAAAAGCAAAGGCGGAAAGGCAGAAACGGACGGAAGTAACGCAGGATTATGTGATTGAAAAGCTAAAAGAAATCGCGGACAAGCCTGCGTCTGATTGCACGGAAAGCGACCTGAAATATGCTAACAAGCTAAAGGCGCTTGAAATGCTTGCAAAGCATACAGGCGTGTTTGACAAGCAAGACAATTCTGCCGCTGATTCCGTCGTTAAGGTGATTATCGATGTCTGATATTTTTCTGTCAGAGAAAATCGGCCCTGCGTTTTATGACATTGCACATGATATTTTCCGTCATGGGCATACGCACTACGATTTTAGCGGCGGGCGCGGTTCATTGAAGTCCTCTACGGTGTCAATTATCGTTCCGCTTCTGCTGGTTGGCAATCACGGAACGCACGCGCTTGTGCTGCGCAAGGTAGCAAACACGATCCGCGATAGCGTTTATGCACAGTATATCTGGGCAATCGGCGAGTTGGGCATGGCGGCGTATTGGGAAGCCAAGGTTTCCCCGATGGAGCTGATCTACAAGCCGACAGGACAGAAGATCATGTTTCGCGGCGCTGATGACCCGATGAAGATCAAGTCTATCAAAGTCCCATTTGGCTATATCGCCGTGACGCACTTTGAAGAAAAAGATCAGTTTGCCGGACGCGCGGAAATTCGAAACATTTTGCAGTCGACCATGCGCGGCGGCTCGGTGTTCTGGAACTTCGAGAGCTATAACCCGCCTATCTCGCGTGACAACTGGGCGAACAAGGACAGTTTGGAGGAACGCGCCGACCGGCTGTGCCACAAGTCAACGTATCTGCAAGCACCGCCTGAGTGGCTTGGGCAGCAGTTTATCGACGAGGCGGAACACCTGAAAGAGACGGACGAGCGAGCATATCAGCACGAGTATCTCGGTATCCCGGTCGGCACGGGCGGGAATGTGTTTGACAAGCTGGAACTGCGGGAGATCACCGACAAAGAAATCGAAAGCTTTGACCGCATTTATCAGGGCGTTGACTTCGGTTGGTTTCCAGATCCGTTTGCTTTTATCCGGCTGCATTATGATCGGGCAAGAGAGACGATATATCTGTTAGACGAGATTTACCAAAACAAGCTATCCAACGAGCAAAGCGCGACCATGATTAAGCAGCGCGGATATAACAATGTTAGAACGATATGCGACAGCGCAGAGCCAAAAAGCGTTGCTGACCTCCGCGCAATGGGGCTTCCTGCGTATGAAGCGGTTAAAGGCCCCGGCTCTGTGGAATATGGCATGAAGTTTTTGCAGCGGAGAACAATCGTCATTGACAGGCGACGCACACCAAACGCTTACAATGAGTTTGTGGGATACGAATACGAAAGAAACAAAGACGGCGACATTATTAGCGGATACCCTGACGCGAACAATCACCTGATTGACGCAACTCGGTATGCGTTAGAGCCTGTTAGCCGCAGAATGGGAGTTATTGCATGAGCAGTGCAGTTATCCAAAAGTTAAAAGAACTTGGCTATACGACAATCCCGGAAGATTTTTACAGCCAAGTTGAACTCTGGAAGTCTTGGTATGTTGGGAAAGTAAAGGATTTTCATCAATACCGGCGATATAATGGGCATAAGTGGACAAAGTGCAACCGAGCAAGCCTCGGTATGGCGAAAAAGATTTGTGAGGACTGGGCAAACCTCTTGATGAATGAGAAAGTCCAGATCACGCTTGAAGGCAAGAAGGAGCAGGAGTTTATCGACAGGGTTCTGACGGCGAACAACTTCACGGTCAAGGCGAACGAAATGCAGGAAATGAAGTCAGCGCTCGGAACCGTGGCGTACATTCCACGTGTGGTTGGGCAGGCCGTTAACGAAAGCGGCGAGATTGTGCCGGGTGATGTTTCCGGCATCGAGCTGGACTATGTGACGATTGAGCACATCTTTCCGCTGGCTTGGCAGAATGGATTTATCACAGAATGCGCGTTCGACAGCGTAGTCACGCGAGCGGGGAAGAATTACCTGTACTTACAGATCCATCGGAAGGACGAAAGCGGCCTTTACGTCATCGAGAACATCATTTACCGATACGAAAACGAAACGCTTGCCGACGCGCTGCTCACCGACGTTCCAGGCTTTGAGCGAATCCCCCCTGTGGTACATACGGGAAGCGACAAGAGGCAGTTCGTCATCGACAGACCGAACATCGCAAATAATCTTGACTACCTGCTTCCAGTTGGTATCCCTGTGTATGCAAACGCGATTGATGTTCTGCGCGGCGTTGACTGTGCCTATGACTGCTACGTCAACGAGTTCGAAAACGGCCCGATGATGATGATGGTCAAAATTCCCGCCACAAGGTGGGAAGACGGCGAACCGACGCTTGATGACCATGACCGGCGTTTCTATCTGCTCCCGGAGGATACGCAGCAAGGAAACGTCGTAGAGACAATTTCCCCGACACTAAGAACCGAGCAACTGAATGTAGGACTTCAAGACCAACTGAACGCACTGTCCAGTAAGTGCGGCTTCGGCGAGACCTATTACCGTTTCGACGGCGGCAGCGTCGCGACGGCGACACAGGTAATCAGCGAAAACTCTACTATGTTCCGCACGATCAAAAAGCATGAGATTGTGCTCGAGCAGGCTCTTGTGGAACTGTGCCGCATTCTGCTTCGGTTGGGCAACACGGCTATGAATGCAGGGCTTGACGAAAATGTAGAAATCTCCATCGACTTTGATGATTCCATCATTGAGGACAAGCAGACCGATTTTTCCCGCGATATGCAACTTTTGACAGCTGGCATTATGAACGATTGGGAGTTCCGCATGAAGTGGATGAACGAGGATGAGGCGACCGCAAAGGCGGCGCTGCCGAAGATGCAGGACATGACAACCGAAGGACAACAGGAGGTAGAGTAATGGGCGGCAGAGGCGGAGCTGGTGGCGGCATTGGAGCCGGAGAATTTGGGCGTGGGCGCGGTATGAGCCTTGCGCGGTTTTTGTCACAGCAGGATATTAACCGAGCAAACGCTGCGTCTGTCACTGATATGGGCGATATTATCAGGCGCACATTCGAGCGCAACGCTGCTGAAATCAATGGGCTTGAGCTGTCGGACGCTGAAAAGAAAGACGCAGTAAAGCAGATGGCAACTCTCGCAACAACGGCACTAAAAACGGCGGCAGGAGCAGTCAATCCTTACGCAAGCGGGCCTGCGCGCCTGACAACGGCGCAGAAAACAGGAAGCGCCGCAGACAGAGCTGCAAGAGCGCGCGGTGAAATGGATAGCTACATGCGGGAATTGCGTGACCAGTCCAGTAAAAACCGCAAAGCAGCAGAAAACAAGGCGTTTTCCAATGCCTTTGTAACGGCGCAAAAGTCCGGCGCGTTAGAAGTTACGGTAAACGGAAAGAAATACCGCAGGGCTAACAAGCGCAGCGGTACATGGAGACCTGTTTAATGGGCGGACGCGGCGCAAGTAGCGGCATGAGCGAAAAGGGCAAGCCTTACGGGAACGAGTTTAGGACGCTTCTAAAAGCTGGGAACGTAAAGTTTGTAAAGCAAAATGTGGCATTGAACGCAAAAGACCCATTGGAAACTATGACCAAAGGGCGCATTTACGCAACGATAAACGATGAGGGCAAAATAAATGCAATCAGCTATTACGGTGCAGATGGAAAGCGCATAAAAACAATCAATCTCTTACATAGCCATGAACAATTCAGGGGAGAGCACACGCACATCGGGTATTATCACGATGAGGGCGGCACAAGGGGCTTGACTGCGGATGAAAAGAAGCTGGTTGCATTCGTAAAAAAGGCTTGGTATAATAGGCATAGCAAGTAGTCGTATAGGGTGATTACACCGTGACTGCGGGAACTCCGGTTAGAATCCGGGCGCTTGCTATGCCGTAAGGTACAGAAATGTATCTTGCGGCATTTTTGTTTGCTGGGGGATTTATGATTAACTTTGAAAATCTTGACAAGTTCACATTCCTCGGCGTGGGCAAGTACGATATTCCGCAGATCGAGCCGGTCAAAACATACCCACAAGGTGAGTTTGTCCCCGTGAATTACCATTACACAGCGAAAGACACGAAAAGCAAGATTGTGCATTTCTTCGTGGACGATTATCAATTCATCCGGTATTGGAACACGCCTGACAAGTACATTCCGCAACTGTCGCAGTTTGCGGCAGTGTGCGCGCCGGACTTCTCCACCTACACGGATATGCCGCTGGCGATGCAGATATACAACCATTACCGGAAACACTGGTTAGCGGCGTACTGGCAGCTGCACGGCATGACGGTATACCCATCTATTTCATGGAGTGACGAGGATAGTTACGATTGGTGCTTTGATGGTGAGCCTGTCGGCGGAATAGTGGCGGTTAGTTCGGTTGGCACACAGCAGAATAAAGAAAGCAAGCGTCTGTTTCTTCGCGGCTACGAGGAAATGATGAAACGTCTTTCACCGGAATGGGTGATATTCTACGGAAAAGTGCCGGAAGAATGCGATTGGAATGTAATCCGCGTTCCGCCGCACTATGACGATATTGTGAAACGGAGGAAAGCGAATGAAATATCCGTTTCAGCCGGAAATACTTGATGCCATGCCAGAAGAGTTGGCAGAGCTGTACCGTGGACTTGAGGACACGCTGCTGATGGAGATATGTTCCCGGCTCAAGGCTGCGGACGAGCTGAATGAGGTCACAGTGCAGGACATCAAGGCGCTGCGGTCACACGGCATCGATCTGAAAGAGATTGAAAAGGCCATACGCCAGACTACCGGCATCAGCGAGAAAAAACTAAACAAGCTGATAGACGATGTGGTGGAGCGCAACCAAAAGTATTACACCGAGGTCATAGACCTTGCCCGTGTAACACAGCCTGATGTGCTGGTAGATGCAACCGCCATTGACGCAATCAGGCGGCAGACGCAGGATGCGTTCCGCAACATCACCGATTCGATGGGGTTTTTGGTAGACGCAGAGCGGACGATGCTTCCCCCAGCAAAGGTGTACCAGTGGGCTTTAGATGCTGCTACGTTGAAAGTAGAAAGCGGGGCTATTTCTTATGGGCAAGCCATCAAAGAAGCCGTTAGGGAGCTTGCAAGCGGCGGCCTGCGGGTAGTGGGCTATGAGAGCGGACACCGTGACCAGGTAGACGTAGCTGCCCGCCGTGCCGTAATGACTGGCGTATCGCAGTTGTGCAGTAAGTACACGGAGCAAGCGGCGGAATATCTTGAGACACCATATTTTGAGGTTTCCGCCCATGCTGGCGCGAGAGATAAGCCGGGGCCGTCACCGTGGTCAAGTCATAAGGACTGGCAAGGCAAGGTTTACAGTATTCGCGCAGGGGACATCTACCCGAGCATCTACGAGGTGTGCGGTTTGGGTGCCGTGGATGGGCTGGAAGGAGCCAACTGCCGGCACCGCCGCAACGTTTGGGTTGAAGGCGTAAGTGAGCGCACCTACACAGACGAACAGCTTGCCCACATTGACGATGGTTTGGGCTGTACGTTTGAGGGCAAGACCTATACGGCATACGAGGCCACGCAGATGCAGCGGCGCGTTGAGCGAGAAGCGCGCAAACTAAAGCGCGAGAAAGCCGCCTACAAGGCCGCAGGATTGCATGAAGAAGAACAGGCGGTAAATATAAGGCTGCGGCGGTTAAACGCAAAATACAAGGCGTTCAGCGCGGAAGCTGGCCTGCCGGAGCAGAGAAAGAGGATGAGGGTGCTGTATGACTAATTTGAACAACTGGAAAGAAATCACAAAAGGGCTTTATCGGTATGTAATCGCAGCCAATGTATGTTATGAATTGCATATTCTGCATTGGGACTTTGACACAGATATTCTTACTGCGAAAGCGTCTGTGTACCTCGCTGGAGATTGGCGGCAGGGAAATGGCAACTCTTTCTTCGAACGGGAGCCTATTTTGACAGAACGCCCTGTTTTTGAGTGTCTTGAAGCTGCCGAAAAAGACGATAAGGAAAACAACGCATGAACTTTGACGAAGCGATCAAGACCGTGCAAGCTATTCTCAAGCGCGGCAACGATGTAGAAATCCGCCGCAAGGGTGACGGGTACATCGTTTTAGAGGTCAAAAAGACAATCAAATACAGCACTTCCGCGCAATAGGGCGCGGGAAAGGGCAATAGGAGCCAACTTGTAAGGAACGCTTACAGGTTGGCTCTTTTGTTTTATCAACACTGACCGACAGGTCGTTAAACAAGGAGATTTTTATGGCAGAAGAAACCACCGTGCAGAGCACGGGAACGACTGCGCAAGAGCAGGAAAAGACGTTCACTCAGGCTGACGTTGACAAGATGATTCAGTCGAGGCTTGACAGAGAACGGAAGAAGTACCCCAGCGAGGAAGAAATCACCGCATACCGCACGTGGAAAGACGGCCAGCAGACCGAACAGGAGCGACAGGCAAAACGCGATAAGGAGCTTGCAGACAGCAAGAGTGCTTTATCCGCTGCACAGTCTGAGCTTGAACAGGTCAAGCGTGATAAGTACGTGCTTTCCAAAGGCCTGACTGGCGATGATGCAGAGTTTATCGCGTTTAAGGCTCTCAGGATGGTGGACGACAAGACCACTTTTGAGCAGGCCGTTGATAAGCTCACGGAAAATCGTCAGAAAGTCAAGTTTGACTGGACGGCTCCTGCGGGCGGCGGCGACAAACCGAACGCAAATAATGCCGCGATGAACAATCTGATTCGTGGCGCACTCAAGTAACGAAAAGGAGATTACAACATGGCAAGTATTGATCGTTCCGCACTTTCCGGCCTTATTCCGGAACCCGTAACCCGCGAGATCATGCAGGGCGCTATCGCCGAATCTGCTGTCCTTCGTATGGGCCGCAGGCTGGCGAATATGTCCAGCAAGACGCAGACCATCAACGTGCTGGATGCCCTGCCCTCTGCGTACTTCGTGAACGGCGAGGCCACCGACAGCGGCGCTGGTGAGGCGTTCAAGCAGACCACCAAGATGGCGTGGGACAAGAAGAAACTGTACGCCGAGGAAATCGCGGTTATCGTCCCCATTCCCGAGGCTGCTCTCGATGATGCGGATTATGACATTTGGGGCGAGGTCAAGCCCCGTCTGACCGAGGCTTTCGGCAAGGTCATTGACGCGGCTATCCTGTTTGGCACAAACAAGCCGAGCACTTGGCGCACTGGCGTTGTACCTGCTGCTGTCGCTGCCGGCAACGGTGTGCCCATCAGCTCCGACATTTTCCGCGACATCATGGGCGAGAACGGGCTGATCTCCAAGGTGGAGCTGGACGGCTTCAACCCCAACGGCGTGATGTCCGCTATCCAGATGCGCGGTAAGCTGCGCGGCCTGAAGGACACCACTGGCCAGCCCATTTTCAAGTCCGATATGCAGGGAGCGACCCGCTACGGTCTGGACGGCATGGATATGTACTTCCCGATGAACGGCGCTTTTGACCCCAATCAGGCGCAGATGATCGTTGGCGATTGGAGCCAGCTGGTGTACGCCATCCGGCAGGATATGACCTTTAAGATCTTCACTGAGGGCGTCATTCAGGATCCCAGCACCAAGGCCATCACCTACAACCTCATGCAGAACGATATGGTCGCTCTCCGTGCGGTCATGCGTCTCGGCTGGGAGATCGCGAATCCCGTCAACGCCTACAACGTGGACAAGGTCAACCCCTTCCCCTTCTCTGTTTACGGCAAGGGCGGCGACATCTCTGCTGTTACCGTCTCGCCCGCTACCGCGACGATGGCAAAGGGCGACAGCAAAGCGTTTACTGCGGCTGTTACCGGCGAGGGCATTATCAACGGCGAGGTCGAGTGGAGCCAGAATGGCACGAAGTCCAAGATCAGCGAAGACGGCTTGCTGACTATCGACTCCGCTGAGACTAAGACCAGTATCACCGTTACGGCCAAGTCCAAGCAGGACAGCACGAAGACCGGCACTGCCACTGTTACCGTTTCTTAATCTGAAAGGAGCTGACCCGTATGACTTACGCAGACTTTGAATACTACTCCGGCACCTATATGGGCGCTGTGAGTGAAAATGACTTCCCGCGTCTTGTTGTCCGCGCCAGCTCCTTCCTCGATTATTACACGCAGAACCGGGCAAAGGACAACGCTGATCTGGATGCGGTAAAGATGTGCTGCTGTGCGCTGGTGGATAAGTACGCGGGCATCGAGGCGGCGCAGGCGCTTGCCGTGAAAAACCTTGCAAACGCTGCGGCAAATGATGCGGAAGTCAAAAGCGAAACGGTAGGCAGTTATTCCAGAACGCTTGCAACTGGCGGCGAATCCGCGCTGTCTGCACTCAATGCGACGGACGGGGCAAAGAAACTGCTTGCGGAAACGTGCATGGAATACCTTGCCCATACCGGGCTGTTGTATCGCGGAGGTGGTTGTAGATGTACGCTCCCCACACTGTAACGATTTACAACATTGCGCAGGAGATCGACCCGACAACGCTTGATGAGGTCGAGAAAGTCTATACCACAATCCTGCGTGGCGTGATGTTGCAAGCCAGCAAGGCGGTCAACGTGCGCGAAAGCGGCCTTGAGAGCGCGGACGCTGTAAATTTGTATATCCCGTTCTCCGTGGAAGCAGTGGACGGTAAGACGGGCGCTGTAAAGGCTTACGCAAAACCGCAAAAGTTCGCCAAAGCCGCAGACAGAAGCGGACTATGGACGCTCTCGTATAACGGCAATGGCGGCGAGACGGTGTTTGTTAAGGGTGAGTTTATCTCCGACAATATGACCGTCGTGCAGTATTACGATGACTGCTACAAAGTGACGAAGGTCGACGCGATGGACTACGGAAGCGCCGACATGAGGCACTGGGAAGTCGGGGGCAAATAATGGGCATCAAGTTTTCGGTGCAAACAAGCGGCTTTGACGAAGTGCAGAGAGCGATTGCTCGAGCATGCACGGCAGCGGAACATGAGCTTGCTCAACAAATGGAACGTGACACGCAGCCATTTGTCCCGATGAAAACGGGTTCTTTAATGGTAAGGACAAGAATTCATCCTGATTATCGAGGCGAAATTGAAGGAAACGCAATCGTCTACCCCGGGCCTTACGCAAGATTTTTGTACTACGGGAAAGTCATGGTTGACCCAAATACCGGCAGCACATACGCGCCGAAAGGCGGTACAAAGGTCGTGACTGACCGCAATTTAGTGTTCAACCACACAGCGCATCCACAGGCACAAGCCCATTGGTGCGAAGCATCTAAGGCCCAAAATATTGACAAGTGGCTGCGCGTAGCAGAAAAGGCGGTGAAGAAGTACGGAACAAGTTAAAAAGACGGTATCGGCAGCGGAAGAAGATCAAGTATCGCGAAAGTTGCTTGCGTGGTTAAACGCATTTCCTGACAAGCCGGTTGATTTGATTCGGTTCGAATTTCTTCCCGCCGATACTGCGGCGATGGCGCTGTCTACGATTCAAGCGGCGTACATCGTACAAAAATACATCCTCGGCGGATATCAGGCGGAGTATCAATTCAAGGTCATCTACCGTTTAAAGCCGGGGAATAGCAACGACAAACGGCTCAAGGCCGACGAGCTGCTTAACGCCTTGGGTGATTGGGCAGAAAGCGAAACGCCGCCTGACATCGGCGACGGTCGCCGCGTCATCCGCATTGAGCCGACCACACGATCTTCACTTTTCGCCGTGTACGAAAACGGCGACGAAGACCACCAAATCCTTATGAAAATGAACTACGAGGTGATTAAAAATGGCTGATACGACATTTAACACTCCGGCGGGGCAGGCCCCTGACAGAGAAAGTTTAATCGCATTTCTGAATGTTGCGTCATCTTCTGGCACTCCGGAGTGGTCTCCGCTTGGCGAAGGCGTTACTGATTCCAGTATGGAATACGACTGGCAGAAAGATTCTTCGAAGGATATTCGAGGTGTGACGAGAACGACGGTGAGAAAGCCTATCATTACTGAAGACTTTGATACGTCTCGGCTTGATTCTGGCAGCAAGGCTATCAGTAAGCTTTGGAATTTGGCCGTCAAAGAGCAAAACCCGGCGGCTCTGGCAAATCAGGATATGCTTGTTGTTCATGCCTATGCTGGCACGGAAAAAACGGCAGCATTTGCAGAACGCTATTCGTCCTGCACGGTTCTTCCTACGCGCGTCGGCGGCGAAGGTGGCGGTGCTGTCGACATGGATATTTCCGTGACGTTCGGCGGTACACGCACGATTGGCTCTGCCGCTATTGATGGAGACACTGTTACGTTTACTGCGGATTAACAACTTATAGAGGGCTGGCATCTGTCAGCCCTCATTTTGGAGGAATATATGGAACTCAGTTTTGATTCTGGTGTAAAGGAATATACTATTCGCGGCGTGAACGGCATTGTAACGGTGTACTTTAACCCTGCGGATGTCAACTTCGCAAAGAAAGCATATAAAACCTTTGATGACCTGCGCAAAAAGCAGGAGACCCGCGCAAAGACACTCGAAAAGGATATCCCCGACGACGAGCTTTTTGACATGGTCGATTCTCTCGACAAGGAAATGCGCGGCATAATCAACGACCTGTTCGGTCAGGACATTGCTGACACGCTGTTTGGTAGTGTCAACGCTTATTCCGCAGCCAACGGCGCGCCGGTGTGGCAAAACTTTATGACTGCCATCATCGAGCAGTTTGACGAAGCTGTGAAGCGTGAACAGGCACTTGCAGATGAGAAAATCCGCAAGTACACGCAGAAATACCGCAAATGATGTACGATCTTCCGACGTCGCTGAACGTCTGCGGCGTTGACTATGAAATTCGCTCGGACTATCGCGCGGCGCTGGACGTGCTGGCGGTGTTTGCTGCGGCTGATCTGACCAACGAGCAGAAAGTGCTTGCAGCGCTGGATATCTTTTATCCTGACTTTCTGAAAATGCCCGATGAACATATCCCGGAAGCCGTAAGGCAAATGACGTGGTTCCTTGATTGCGGCGACGAGGGCGATAACCGCAAGCGCCCTAAGCTGATGGACTGGGAACAGGACTTTCAATACATCGTTGCCCCCATCAATCGTGTTGTTGGGCAGGAAGTACGGGCAATGCACTATTTCCACTGGTGGTCTTTCGTTTCGGCATACTACGAGTTGGGGGATTGCTTGTTCGCAAACATCGTCCGCATCCGCAGTCTAAAAGCCAAAGGGAAACCGCTCGATAAAGCTGACCGTGAGTTTTACCGCGAAAATCGGCGCATTGTTGACTTAAAGCGGGCGCTGACCGAGGAAGAGAATAACACTATCAACGCGTGGCTGGGCAAAAAAACGCCCGACGCAAAATAGCATCGGGCGAAGACGGTTACTTGTTTGCAATGAATGTGATTTCGGTTCCAGACCAAAAGTCGGGAGTAAAGCGAATTTCAATTTCTTTCCAGTCTTTGGGGACTTCGTATCCGACAACACCGGTCATTTTCTTACCGGCAGCAATAGCGCCGTCCAACTGAGTTTTATCGGTTGCGATGGTGGCCGAAATGCTCAGATTTGTCGAGTAGTCATCAACATAAGCGTTGAACGATGCGATAGAGCTAACGGCAATATCCTTATCCGACTGGTTATCAATGGAAAATTCGCAAAGCAGAAACACATTGCCATCATCAGGGGTGTTGAACTGCGACCCATTGCTTTCGGTGCAGGAATCAAACTTTACACTGACCCCGTTTAGTTCGGCGGTGTCTCCAACGCTAAATGTTTGTTTCTCCGCGCCAGGGTCATCGCCCATGTCGTTTAATGCGGCGGCAATCATGCAAATGCCGAAAATAACAATGATAATACCCAATACTGGGTGGCGCTTTTTCTGCTTGGCTCCACACTGCGGGCAAGTGGTAGCGGATTTTGCGATAGATGCCCCGCATACCTTGCAAGTAGTCATCTTATCCATTTTTCATTCCTCCTTGCCATTATTTATGGCTGCTTGGATGATATCACGCAAAAAACCAAAAAGCAAGAAGGTGATATTATGGCTGACGGCGAAGTCGTATTTGAAGCGACTATTAGCGACAAAAAACTCCATCAGGAGTTGAACAAAGTAAAAAGCAATATTGAATCCTTACAAAAGGAGTTCAACCGGCTCGGCGACCAAAAAACGCCGATGGAAGCCCGGCTGCGTAACATCGGCGCAGAGCTGGATGCGGCAAAACAGGTGCTTGCCGATATGCGCACAGCGCCAAAAGGCACGTATGAGAAAATCGACGTGTCCGAGCAGGCCGAGCGCGTGCGAATGCTGCAAAGCGAATTTAACAAAACTGCAAGTAGCATTGAAAAACTCAACGAAAAGCTCAACAAAACCGGCGATAAGATTTCCGATGCGAAAACGCAGGCAGTCGAGTTAACACAGCAGATCGAGGGCAGAGCCAAAGGCGCAGGGCTGCGCAATGCAACCGAAGCGGCGGCAGATTCCATGAAAGTATTTGGACAGCGCTTAAAATCTGTTGTCCGCAGTGCACTTGTTTTCACAGTTATTACCCAAGCATTAACAAAGGTGCGTGACTGGGTAAAACAGGTGGTTTTAACAAATGCCGATGCCCGGCAATCCATTGCACAGCTAAAGGGCGCGCTGCTTACGCTTGCACAGCCGTTGGTTAGTGTTGTTGTCCCTGCGTTTATGTTCCTGATTAAAGTGCTTACTGCCGTAATCACGCAAATTTCACGCCTTGTGGCGCTGATCTCTGGCAAGAGCGTCAAGGCAACTGCTAACTCGGCAAAGGCGCTGAACAAAGAGACCAGCGCATTAAAGGGAACGGGCAGTGCCGCGAAGAAAGCGGCAAGTCAGCTTGCGGCGTTTGATGAGATCAACCAGATTTCCACCGACACCGCAAACGATACGGGCGGCGGTGCATCCGCTGACGCAATCACCCCGGACTTTAGTTACATGGATGACATCAGCGACCGCTTAAAGAAAATCGCTGATGCAGTCATGCTCATTGCGGCAGGATTAGCGCTGTGGAAAATTAGTAGCAGTTTGCCGGGTGTGCTTGGCACTATTCTACAAAAGCTCGGCGGCATCCTCATCGCTGTTGGAGGTTTGATCCTTCTGTGGGACGGCTTATCCGACGCATGGAATAACGGCGTTAACTGGGGGAATCTGCTCGAAATGCTTGCAGGCACAGCGGCGCTTGCAGGGGGGCTTGCAATCGCATTCGGCAAAGTCGGTGCGGGCATCGGCCTTGTAGTAGCTGGCGCAGCAATGATTATCACAGCGTTCAAGGACATTTGTGATAACGGTGCAAATCTTCAAAATACGCTGCTACTGATCGCTGGCATTGTGGCAACGGGGTTGGGGTTTTTCTTTTTGACCGGCAGTGTCATCCCACTTGTGATTGCGGGAATTGCTACGGTAGTTACCGCTGTGCTTGCGCTGACTGGCAATCTGACCGAGTTTGCGAGAAACCTTAAAGATAACATCCTTGGTGGCATTATTCAGTTTATCAAGGGAGCGTTCACTGGTGACTGGAATTCTGCATGGGATGGTGTCAAAAAGGTATTTAAAGGCATCTGGAACAGCATCGTCATTATTGCTGAGAGCGCGGTGAACGCCATTATCAAGGGATTGAATTGGCTTATCAGCAAGATCAATACGATTAAGTTTACCGTCCCGAGCTGGGTCCCGGGTGTTGGCGGTAAAAGCATTGGCGGGCATCTTTCCTCGCTTTCCGAAATACATCTTCCGCGTCTGGCGACCGGCGCAGTCATTCCCCCTAACAAGGAATTTCTCGCTGTACTGGGCGACCAGAAGAGCGGAACGAATATCGAAACGCCACTTGCAACGATGGTTGACGCATTTAAACAGGCAATGGCGGAATCCGGCGGCGGTGCAACTACGGTCGTTATCCAGCTCGACGGTAAAGAAATCGCACGCAGCACCGTGAAGAACATCAACAACATGACGCGCGCGGCGGGTAAGCCCGTGCTGCTGTACTAAGGAGGGGTAACATGGAAGTCCTTATTATCAACGGCACGGACTACTCCGATTTTATCGCCACAAAGGGATATGGGTGGAGCCGCAACGACCTCGACAGCGAAAACACGACCCGCACAAAAGACGGGAAAATGCGCCGCGACAAGATTACCACCAAGCGGAAACTGAGCTATACAACGCGCTCTATGCCTCGCGATAAGCTGGCAAAGCTCGATGATGATCTCAATAAGACAACGTGCACGGTCAAGTATCTTGACTTGCATGGCGTGAGAACAAGCACGTTTTACTGCTCGTCGATGGAATGCACGCTTGAAGAAGCGGCAGACGATAACGAGGTGTGGGGCGGCGCGACGTTTAACCTGATTGAGGTGTGATATGGGGCAGACAACAAGTGCACTGTGGCGTGAGCTGCTCCACGCCCCCGGCACAGAACGAGAGTACAAATTTGACGTTGCGGGCACGGAATATGGCAAAGATGCGGAAGTGTCGCACTCCGTCGAATCGCAGTTGTTTGAAGAATTCGGCATCGGAAACGCCTGCTGCGCAACATTAAAACTGGCACTGTATGCGGACAACGTACCGCGCGCCGCAACGATCAAGCGGTATCTCAGGCTTATTAATGGCAGTCAGGCGACAGACTGGATCCCCAAAGGCGTGTTTTTTACCAACCGCCGTTCCTGCGATGGAGATTATTGGGAACTCGAAGCATACGACGCTATGAGAAAGGCTGACGTTGTGTGGGAGCCAGACCAGTCGCTTAACTTCCCGATGACTATGCCTGACGCCGTAAATATCTTTTGCCAGTTGATGGGCGTAAAACTGGACGGTCGAACTATGCTGAACAGCGCTTACACCATCGACTATCCAGCGAACAATTACACGATCCGCAACGAGCTATGCTTTATCGCTGCTGCGCACGGCGGCAACTGGATTATAACTGACGAGGGAAATCTTCTGCTTGTCCCGCTGTTGTCCATGCCGGAGGAAACGAATTATCTTATCACCGAGCATGGCGATGCAATCACATTCGGAGGGGTGAGGATCCTTGTCTGATAAATATTACGTCGGCGGCGACATTACAAGCTTTTCCGACAATGGCAAGTATAAGCCTATTTCCCGTGTGACGTTGCTTGTGGACGACGAAAATAGCCTGACGGCGGGCGACGATACCGGAATGGAGGTCATTGCAAGTTGCCCTCACGCTACGCAGCCAATGGTAAATGCTTTATTGCAAACCCTGAAAGGCTACCAGTATCAGGCATACGAAGCAGGCGCGGCAAACATCGATCCAGCGGCAGAGTTGGGCGACGGCGTGACGGTTGGCGGCATTTATTCGCCGCTGTCTAAACTCTCTGATGATGGGCGCGGATACGCGGGTATTTCTTCCCCCGGGGAAGCAGAGATGGAAGACGAATACCCGGCTAAGGGGTACATCACACAGGAATTCAACCGCAAGATTGCCGAAACACGCTCAACTATCACCAAAACCAGCGAGGAGATCAACCTCAAGGTGGAGGGCATCGACGGGCGGGTATCGGACATTACGCAAACGGTCGATGGGATCAGCTTGTCCGTCACGTCAGCGTCCAGCCCGGACGGCCAGACGACCGCTACGATCACGCTCAAAGTCGGTCCCAACAACTACACGGGCTACATTAAGCTCGACGGAAACGTGGACGTCTCCGGGCAGCTTTCGGCGGACGCGCTCTACTCCGCCTTCGGCGAGATCGCAGACTTGAGCGTCAACCGGCTGTCGACTTCACGGCGCGTGGTCAAGTATCTTGCTAAAGACACAACGGACGACAATTTCATCCGCGTGGAGGGGCAGAGCCTTGAGTTTGTCGCGGGAATTGCCAAAAGCACGACGGAGCAGGCGAAAAACCCCAACGGGGAGCTGATCTATTGGGAGGCAGACCCCGCGGGCGCGTCCATCGGCTCGGACGGATATCCCTACGCAAACGGCGAGCGCATTTTCACGACCACCAAACAGACAAGTTGGCCGGTTATGGTGTATCAATACGAGGAGCAGGTCAAGCGCGCGATCTCGTTCGAGTCGGACGGCCAGTACTACTACCCTGTGGACGTCTTCGGCGCGGGCGACACCAACGGCAAGCAGCGCGGCTACCTCGTCAAGCGGCAGAACTCGCTGGAGCTGACATACGAGACGAGCACGGGAAAGCAGCTCGGCCTCGCCGCGCGGGACGAGGGATATTTGGACCTCTTTGGGCTGCGGAAAACCGTGGGACTTAATTTCGCAGGTTGGGAGCAGGGGAGTTTTTCCGAGACGGTAGAGGGTATCTCAGATCCGCTCGAGTATGGAGTAGAGTTTGCGACGGTCGGCGGCAAGAAAGTCCCGGTCAAGATCATCTACTCAGACGGGGCGGAAATGGCAATCCAGTGGACGGGGTGATAGGGATGGACAAAAATTGCTTTGTTAAGGGCGTTATGGCGGGGAAAATGCTCAAGACGCGGAGTGCTGGGACACCGTCGAGCGCTGTATCCGTCGCGCCGTCCAGCGCCGCCGGTTATGACAAGGCAAGCTTTTTAGCGGGGCTTGCCGTCGGCATGAGCACACAGGGAACGCTGCGGTGGGCAGCGTTATTAGGAGTAATCAATACAAGGGTATCGTCCACAGACGAAATGCTTGTAGAGCTTTACATTCTGGATATGCTCGGCAAGCTTGCTGTTCCAAAGCTGCCGGGTATGACAGCTCTCCAAAAATGGCTAAAAGAAGAAAGTTTTACGGACCCGAGCGAGTATGAGGATAGACGCAAAAAATTCGGGGAGGAAATTGCTTGGTATTTTTATGGAAAAGGGCGTAAGTTATCTGCTTATAGCGGTGTTGACTTACCTCTAAAAATAAAAGATATGACCAGCCTTAGATCCGGTGATAGTTCTGGCTATTGGAAATACTTCCCTTACGGTTCATCCTATGGTGAGCAAGAGGTAGCCTCGATTGCAGATGATGGCTCGACGCTCGGCGCAAATGTTCGCTCAAAATTCACCATGCCAGAAACAATCCCCGGAGGGTTGATTGGAGATAACACGATCAAAATTAAGTGTGGAGTGTTGCCACGGGGGAAATATAGGCTATCGTGCGTCAGCGCACAGGCATGCACACCGGCACCTTTGGCTAATGCGGATGGGTTATGGGCTGGTATACAGCTTCAGCACCCGTACAACAAAGATCCAGGATATACCGTTACCAAAGAGACCGCTGGGGTTAAATACAACAGTTACAACACGATTATGATTCGTGGATTTCCACCCGGCAACTACATCGAATTTGATACCAAAGTCAATGGCGCTGAATTTTCTTTTTATGTTTGCTCTATATCTTCGAGCAGAGACGAAACCTCGGTGCCAAACTCGTATCTTGGTCGAGAAATTAAATTTGCCCCCAATACGACATATACCGCATCGGTGGAATACTCGCTTGAATTGCTTGAAATTTATGACCCCATCCCAGACGAAAAAGCGTCTCTTACAGATGTGTTAAAGGCGGCAGATAGGTCCGGGCTATACTATCAATCCATCGCCGATGGAAAGACCTTATTGCCGATGCTGCTGATCGACAACGACCCTGCTACGATACGAGACATTGAACGAACTAAAATAGGCGTAAACGGAGAAGTGCAACCTGATGTAAAGCATTCTGCAAAAAACTATAGAGAAAATAGAACCAATGAATCCCTTACCGTACAGATTGAAAACGATGATCCGGAGTATAAGCATATATTCACATGGGTAGAAGAGGTAGACGGAAAATGGGAAAAACATGAAAAACTATCTGTGGTTGCATCTTGTTCTTACAGATTTCCGAGTGAAAAAGAGTATCCGCCCCCTGAGTTCCATTTGTACGCAACCGAAAAAAATAACAAAGGATCAGCTGTAAGTGACTCTTTCCGCGTTGATATAAGGAGGACAACGCAATGATTTACAAAGCCGTTAATAATCAGAGCGCGGCTGCTGCTGCAAAGAATTTAATGGAAGGACAGTCAGACGGACTGGTGCTTTTGTTTTCGAGCGAGTTGGCCGTAGTCTATGGATATCCGCAATACATTGACGTAAATGCATGTGTTCGCAATGGAGCATTTTTGTATCAGGCGTGGCATCTTGGCGGGGCTATCGTTTGCTTCCCGGGCGATTTGTCCATCATGGAGCTAAAAAACGGTGGAAGCAACTTTGGCTGCGAATCCATTTCTGCCGTGCGCGATATGCTGGAAAGCCGTAAGATAAGCGCTCTTATTGATGGAAACGATTTAATGGTAAACGGACAGAAATGCGGTTCCTGGGCTCGTACAAGCGATCGCGGATATACCCAGACGGTAGTGCATTTTTCCATCAATTCGGATGTGGCGACCATTCAAGAGTTGTGCACGAAACCTATGGTTAAGATTCCGGGTGCGCTGAGTGACTATGGAATTACTGCGGAGGATATATGGACAGTTATAAAAGAGCACACGCCGCTGTTATCGCATACACCCTAAATCTACTCGACCTATCATGCACGCTCTGGGCGCTGCATGGCGGGGCGGTGGAGCTTAATCCCCTGATGCGCTCCGTCCCGTTCATGGTCTGCTACAAGGTCGGCGCGGTGTGGTGGCTGCTGTGGTGGCTCTCTACCCGGCGGGAGAAGGCGGCGCGGTATGCGCTATACGTTGCTGCCGTAGTCTACGGTGCGGTGGACGTGTACCATATGATCAACATTTTACGATAAAGGAGGGCAACATGGACAAAACCATTGACGATCTGCTTGCAGCGGAAGCTGTAACGGCGGATGATCTCTTTGTGGTGCAGCAAAATGCGACGGCAAAAAAGGTGTCCGGGGACACTTTGCGCAGATATGTGGGGCAGGAATCTGATTTGCCAAAGCCGGATGGCGCGGAAGAAGGTTCTTTTCTCCGCGTCCGGAACAAGAAATGGGTGGCGGAAACCGTGCCCGCGGCGGAAGGAGGTACGTTCTGATGGCGGAATTTTTAGTACAGGACAAGAGCCTGACGGCAGTCGCCGACGCTATTCGCGAGAAGGGCGGGACAACCGAGCCGCTGAGCTTTCCGGCGGGGATGGCGGCGGCGGTGCGCAATATCCAGAGCGGGGGCGACCTCTCTCTCGGCATCACGGGTGCAACGCCCGGTCAAATCGTCCGGGTTAAGGCGGTGGACGAGGCCAGCAAGCCCACAGAGTGGGAAACTGTGCGTGACCTTACGAGAGAACCGTATGAACTTATTAAAGAGATAACTTTAACGGAGCCTGTTGCCAGCATTAACATATTGAGCAATGACGAGGGTGTATCTCTTTCTGGGGCGATGGTATTGTGGGCAATCCCCGGTATTGTGGACTTAGGGAGCGCCAAAGATATACGTGTTACTCTACGTTCGGACGGCGGCAAAAGATATTATTCGTACGATAACATGAACTTTAGGGCAAACGAATCGGAGTATGCGTTTAAAATAGTAGAAATAAAGCTATTTGACACATATAGCATTAGTACAATTATGAGCGGACGTGCCAGCAAACCAATATTAACATGCCAAGGCATTGACGGCGCGAACTCTAATGCGATATGCCGTTACACATCTGCTCCCAGCTTAGAAACTACGTTAATAAGAGACCTTAACACATTTATCCCATCTAATTTTGAGATGTCCTTTCCGGCTGGAACAATCATAAAGTTATACGGGGTGAAAGCATGAGAATTTACGAAAACGGAATCTACCGCGACATGACACCAGAGGAGATTGCGGAGTTGGAAAAGCTTGCAACCGAAATGCCCGCGCCTAAGCCTACGCCTGAAGAACGCATTGCTGCGTTGGAAAAAGACAATGCCGAGTTACGTGATGCGCTGGAAGCACTGCTTACGGGGGTGACAGCATGAGCGAGCTGCGAGAGCGCGTTGCCGCTTATAACACGGAGGTCAAGGCCGCACTACAAGCAGTCTACAACGACCTCAACCAGGGCCAGCGCAAAAAGCTGCTGCGCAACTCTGCCATCCGCGCAATGTTTGAGCGGTATGGGGTGGAGATCGAAGAGTAAAGGAGAAAGGGAGCGGGATATGGATAATGCAAAGCACTACGATGACGCGTCGATCGCGCTGATCGAAAGCCGATGCAGGAGCAATACGCATCGCATCAACGAGCTACAGGAGCACCAAACGGCGCTTGACAGGCTGGCAACGTCGGTCGAGGTGCTGGCGACCAAGCAGGAGACCGTCGAGGGCGACGTCAAAGAGATCAAAGAGGACGTGAAAGCCATCACGGGCAAGGCAGGGAAACGATGGGACGGGATCGTAGACAAACTGCTTGCGGCGCTTGTGGGCGCGTTCGTCGCGTGGCTGATCGCAGGAGGTGTAGCGTGATGGATGATTTTGCCGAGGTGGCAGTTGCCATCATCGTGGTCGCTGCCTCGCTACTTGGCGCGGCGGTGGCCATTAAGGGCATCCGCGAACTTTGGATGTGGTGCATGGCATGAAAAAGCTGAGAAAGCGGGACAAGTACGTCATCGCGGCAGTGCTTAACCTCTGCTGGTACTGCATTGTGGTGCTCGTATTGACTGCGCATGACAAGGTAGTGCCGGACAGCCTGACCGTCGCGTGGTTTGCCGCGTGGACGGCGGAACTTGGCTTACTGGCGGGAATCAAAATCAAGGGAAAGGACGAATGACATGAATGAAAGAATCATCAAGCGTATCGCAAACCTCATGAGCGTAAAGAGCATCGTGACGCTGGTGCTGACGGGCGTATTCGCGTACATGGCGGTCACGAGCAACATCTCGCAGGACTTCATGACGATCTATGCGGTTATCATCGCGTTCTACTTCGGCACGCAGTCGCAGAAGGCACAGGACGTGATCGACGGAAAGGGTGACGGCGATGTATCACAGTAGGGATATTGCCGACCTGCGGGCGGACGTGCGCGCAAACTGCGTCATCTTCCTTGCCCTCTGCAAGGAGGCGGGGCTTCCGGTTCTGGTGACGGAGACGGTCAGGGATGACGAGTACCAGCGCTATCTTGCCGCGAACGGCTACGCGGCAAAGACCGCGACGAGGCCGACGTTCCACGGCGTCAAGGCGGGGCTTGCGTTCGACATCTGCAAAAACGTCAAGGGACATGAGTACGACGATCCGTTGTTCTTCGCCCGCTGCGGGCAGATCGGCAAGCAGGTCGGCTTTTCGTGGGGCGGGGACTGGGAAAAATTCCCGGACAAGCCGCATTTTCAGTGGGACGACCATATGCGATACACAGGGAGCATGATTTTGGCGGGCAAGTATCCGCCGGAAATGGAGGAGTACATGGATCAGGCAACGTTTAACAAGATGATGGACGCTTACCTTGCGCAGCTCGGCACCAAGCCCGTCTCTTCGTGGGCGGCAAAAGACTGGGCGGCGGCAAAGGCGGCGGGTATCACGGACGGCAGCGCGCCGCAGAGACTGATCACGCGGCAGGAAGTCGTGACGATGATCCAGAGAGCGACAAAATAACGGTGTCCGATTTGGACACAGGAAGGAGCGGGCGGCGAAAGCCCACGCGCAAGCGCCTCTGCAAGCCTTACACGGGCATGAACAGTCAGCACAAGCGTATCCGCGCGCAATTATCCTTTATGGCCCCAAAGCGGGCCGTGGCGTATATCTTATCGTTTGAGCTGCCGGCGGACGAGGCGGCGTGCCTTATCGAGTGCGACGTGCGGCGCAAGAGCTACGCGCAAGTGTGCGAGGCGCTGCACCTGTCGCCGGAGGCGGTCAACCGCTGCCGCAGGCGAGCATATCAAAAAATAGCAGACGGGCAAAGAGAGCACCGAGGTTAATCGGTGCTCTCTTTTTGTCCGTTCGGTTCAAACTGGATGACCGTCCATCCGTGCCACCGACAGTGATTGTATGACGCGGCATACAGCATCTTGGCCGTACGCTTGGCCTCATACTTATCCTCTGGGTCAATGCCAAACAGCTCCACATGATCTCTGACAAATTTCGATAAGTTTTTGATCTCCCACTCACGAGCACCGTTTGATACTCGATACCATTTTGCGCGGATATTGGTCTCATATGGCCCTGTCAACGGGGATTCCAGCAGCGCCTTAACTCGAGCGGCTGGGGATTGCTGGGCCTCTGCCATAGCACAGCCGCAGGACGTGGTATGCCCGGTCATAAGATTCCTGCCCGATACGTCGGTCTCTTTGCCGCAATCACAACGGCACCGCCATATTGAGCTATTCGCGGTCGAAGAATAGCGCACATAACGCGTCACAGTCAACCGCCCAAAGCGTTGTCCAATCAGATTTTTTCGGTGATTTTCGCCCCTGGTATGGCCGCATGACGTACTGACACCCCGACGGAGATTGCTGGCAGTCACGACGCGTTCCTCACCGCAATCGCATCGGCAGAGCCATTTTGCCCGACCGTATTTATCCGGCTCCGCAGGCTCAAGCACAGTCCAGTGCCCAAAAGTCTGCCCTGTTAGGTCATACGTGCCCATTACAGCAGCTCACTTATATCCACACCCAGCGCGTCGGCGAGCGCAAATAAGGTTTTTGCAGCCATATTGCCCGTCTCGATTTCGCCGGATTCAACTTTCTGGATCTGCCGAATATAGATGCCGGATTTTTTCGATAACTCGGCCTGTGTCATGCCGCTTTTGAGACGGTAATACAGCAGCCACGTTGTTGTGGGATAGCCTTTGTATATCTCGTTATCCCCCAGCTTTTTAGCGTCTGCAACCGGCATACAGCCGACGTTGCTGATCGTTCGTCCCTCTTGGATGCACCCTTCGATGCATTTGCGCCCGCGCGCGCAAGCGTCCTTGATGCTGTCGGCACAGATAATTGCCTTGACGCGGCCAAGGAAGATTTTTGCGTGCGGTACGCCGATCTCCTTTGCCTCTTGCTCCGTCGGCGCACGGTCAAGATCTGCGGTAACGTAATAAGTCGTCATGATTGGTCTCCTCTCTTATCAGAAAAAATACTCAGCGACCTTGCGGTCGGTGGTGAACCAGTTGCGGGATTCCGGATCCCAGCGGAAGCCTGCGGCCTTGAGCTCCTTGCGGGCGGCGTAGGTCTTGCCGGTCACGATCCAGCCCATCGTATAGTCAGCGGCGACGGTACGGCGGAGACCGAGGCGGACGCCGTTGATGACCTTCATGCAATCGTTGGACATGAGCTTCTTGGTGGCTTCAAGGGTGCGCTTGGCGTTATCCCATGCGCGGCGAAGGCATTCAGAAAAGGAGAGGGGGTCAGCCCATTTCTGAAACATCTTAAAAAGGTTCCATGCGCTCTTCATGATCTCACTTTTGTTGTACTTCATTTTTGTTTCCTCCCGAGGTTTTCCCTCTTGCTTTATGTGCTTAGTATACGCCAATATTGGCGTAAAGTCAAGAGCTTTTTAAGCTTTTTGCAAAATATTTTTTGACCAAATAATGACCAAACGATGACCATTTGCGGGGCGCGATCCACGGTATGATTGAGGCAACAAAAGGAGGTGCGCGCATGGATCAGTTTGCAATCGCCGGATACAGCGGCGGAAACTGCATGATGTGTGTTATCGACAACGGTGATATTTTCCAGACCGACTATTTCGGCAACCGCCAGCAGCTCATCGGCAAGACCTCTTCGGCATACGCCGAGCTGGAGGCCACCACGCAGCAGTATTACGACAAGCTCGTCGAGCTCGGCGTCATCACTCCGCCCAAGACGCAGGAGGAGCTAATGGGCGAAATGCAGTCGGCCATGAGCGACATGGCTGCGGTCATCAAAAATCTGACCGATCAGGTAAAGGAGCTGAAGGAAAATGGACCTC
>ERZ1034984.1309-NODE-1309-length-23985-cov-17.227706_pt1 | contig 23985 bp, 22 predicted proteins | sample MGYA00520589_ERZ1034984 | MGnify/ENA primary metagenome ERZ1034984 (study PRJEB33766, sample SAMN09781790) | gut metagenome | biome: gut microbiome | host: Homo sapiens | place: Madagascar | study: EMG produced TPA metagenomics assembly of the PRJNA485056 data... | reverse complement strand
AAATGGTGGACCGTCGGGGACTCGAACCCCGGACCTTGGGATTAAGAGTCCCCTGCTCTACCAACTAAGCTAACGGTCCAAAGTAAACAAACATCTTGTCAATCTCGCGCGCTGGGGTGGGTGAAGGGATTCGAACCCTCGACCTCCAGAGCCACAATCTGGCGCCCTAACCAACTAGGCCACACCCACCAAGGCGCGAGTAAGTATTATACGCACTTCCCAGATACGCGCAACCCCCCTTTTGAAACTTTTTTCGCCAATGCGAAAACTCGGCCGCTACTCGCGAGTGAAACGCAGGGCGAACAGGTACGTGATGGCGAAGTACGCGCCGTAGACCACCAGGAAGCACGCCGCCACGAACGCCGCGGTTGCGCCGATCTCGAAGCGGCCGAACACCTCCACCACGTCGGCCACCACGTACATCGCGCACGCCGAATGGGCAACGGCCAACAACAGCGGAAGCAGGAAGTACACGAGCACTTGCAGTCAAGCGATGCGGCATAGCTTATATAAGGGTTTGCTTCCTCGTCCATCGCATAGACGCCGGACAAATACGATGTCACGCTCATGCCATACGGCGTACCTTTCGACAGCGAAGATTCGGTGGCGTCGCGCAGGCCCAAACCGCTGCACACGCTGGTAAGCGCCAGGACCAACACCATGCACACCACGGTCAGCGAGGCGAACGCCGTGTTCGCGCGGCTGGCCAGCTGCTGCACCGTGAACGGCGCCAAGCCGCGCAGGTACAGCGAGGGAATGAGCTTCGCCATGCGCACAAGGAATCCCGACAAGCTGAAGAACAACAGCGCCGCGCCGGCGCACACCGGCACCACCGACGCTGTGAACTGGGGCGACAGATCCATAAGGCCATCGTCCACCAGCAACTTGTACGCAATGCCTATCATGACCAACGATACGGCGAACAGGGTAAGCGAAACGGGAATGGAGCGCAGCTTCTGCGCCTCGACGCGCCTTGAGGCCTGCATAAGACCGATGAGCCTCGTGCGGGAAACGGTGCGCACGTTCAGCGCCGCAGCAAGAGCGAAGATGGCGCCGAACACGCACACGGTTTGCAGAAGCGAGCGCGCCGAGAACACGAACGCCAGGCCATGATGGCCATCGCCCATTACAACAGCTTGGACCGCTTCCCCACGTGGATGTGGATTCGCGACGACGGCTACACGCTTGTTTTGGGCGCGCCTGACGACTCGTACGTGTTCTACACGCTGCAGTTCCCCATCGATCGGTTGCTGGCCTACCCGTTGTACGTGTTGGCCGTGCTATTCGTGAACGCGCTCATCCTGTTCTGCATGTACGCCGTGGCGCGAAGGCGTGCGCAGCGGGCGGTCAAGCCCGTCACCGAAGCGCTGGACGCGCTGTCGCGCGGGCAGTCGGCCAAGGTGACGTTGGGAGGCGACCTGGCACCACCAAGAGGGACGCCGGAGGCAGGATGAGCGCGTTCAACAAGCGCTGCAACCTCCTTTTTACCATAGGGCTATCCGCCCGTTTTCGCGCCGTTCCCCATCAGTGAATTTTGAGCAAATGCTCAAAATTCACTGACCGTTAATCCGCTGAAGTCGACCGTTCGGATACAATAAAGGGCAATTCCACTTGCAAAAGGAGATGCTCGGCTATGGAGACATTCCTGCTGATATTGCTTATGCTGGCCGCCGTGCTTGCGTCGTCGGTTATCGACCAGCTTGTGCCGAAGGTGTCTTCCCCGCTTATCCAGATTGGATTGGGCCTGGTCATCACCGTGGTTGCAGGCCATCAAATCGACCTGCTGTTCGATCAATCCGAGCTGTTCTTGGTGCTGTTCATCGCACCGCTTCTGTTCCACGAGGCGAAAGAAGCCAACAAAACGGAACTATGGCGCAACCGCCATTCCATCTTGTCGCTGGCCATCGGCCTGGTGCTGGCCATCATCGTGGGCGTTGGCTTCTTCGTGCACGCCATCGTGCCGTCCATCTCGCTTGCCGCCGCGCTGGCGCTAGGCGCCGCGCTTGGCCCCACCGACCCCATCGCCGTGTCCGCCGCCTCGAAAGACGCCGACATCAGCCCGCGCTGCAAGGCGCTGCTGAAAGGCGAATCGCTTATCAACGACGCCTCGGGCATCGTGGCGTTCCAGTTCGCCATCGCCGCCGCTATGACGGGCGCGTTCTCCCCCGCCAAAGCCATTGGCGAGTTCTTCATCGAATTCGTCGGCGGCATCGCGTTCGGTTTGATTCTTGGCATCATCGGCAACCTGATCGTGCGCCTGGTGCGTTCGTGGGGTCTGGAAAACACGACGTTTCACGTGCTGTTCGAGGTGTTCACGCCGTTCATCGTGTTTTTGGCTGCCGACCAGCTTGGCGGCAGCGGCATCCTGGCCGTGGTTGCCGCCGGCCTGGTGAACGTCATTGCGCCGCGCACGGCCGGGCCGAACGTGTCGCGCCTGAATATCGTGTCCACCAGCGTGTGGCGCGTCATCTCGTTCACGCTTAACGGCATCGTGTTCGTGCTGCTGGGCACGCAGCTGCCGCGCGCCATGGAAACCACGTGGAACAACGTGACCATACCGAACTGGAAGCTGCTGCTGTATGTGGTGGCCATAACGGCCATCCTCATTGCCGTGCGCTTCGTCTGGGTGCTTATCATGGAGCGCATCCACCACCGGCACGTGGCCCAGCGCAAGGAAAAAGCGGCGAAAGAAACGAACTCCATCCCCGAGCCGCGCAAGACGCTGGCGCACGACATCCGCTCCGCCGCTATCATGACGTTAGGCGGCCCGAAAGGCACCGTCACGCTTGCCGTGATCTTGACGATTCCGCAAGCCATCGCGCAGCGGCAGCTCATCATGTTTCTTGCCTGCGGCGTTATCGTCATGACGCTGCTGTTAGCCACGTTCGTGGTGCCCATCTTGGCGCCGCAGAAGCAGCGCGTCAACGACGAGCAGCGCCAACGCGACACCGAAGCGAACCTTAAGGTGCTGCGCGTGGTTATCGAAGAGCTGTCAGGCCGTCAAACGCCCGAAAACCGCGCCGCCACGCAGATTGTCATCCGGCAGTACAACGATCGCATTGGGCGCGTGAAGGAACTCAACGGCATCGAAGACGAACCGAACACGAAGCTGCGCTTGAAAACGCTGGCCTGGGAGCGCACGTACGTGCAACAGCTAGTGGACGACGAGCGCGTCGACCGCTACGTAGGCTACCAATACCTGGCGCGCCTTGCCCGCATGGAAGAGCTGATCTTGCACCAGCGCTCGCTGCGCGCCAAGATTCGCCAGCATTGGATTCGCTGGCGCACGTTCGGAAGGCGAAGCCTGCACGAGATCATCCACAAGGTGCCCGGCGCCGAACTGAGCGAGAATGCCCAGGCCACGCGCCAGCTGCAAATTAAATGCTACGAGCACGTGCTCAGCAAGTTGCATGAGGAGATGGCCGGCGATTCGTCCGCAAACGCCGAGGACATCTCGAAGCTGCTCATCGAGTACCAGCGCCTTTTGCGCACGCTGCGCGCCGCAGCCCCCTCCATCACCACGTTCACGAAGACGCAGGACAAAACCACCGATATCGAACGCATGGCGCTTGAAATCGAGCTTGAGCAGATAGAAACCCGCTACGACGACGGCGAGCTTTCCCGCGCTGCCGCCAAACGCTTGCGCGAGAACGTGAACCTCATGCAGATGGACCTTGAGGATAAGGTATAGAGAACGAAAACGGCCGCCCTATTGGGCGGCCGTTTTCGTTGGCAGTTACTTGTTCGCCAGGTTACATGCGCTCGGGCGCGGACACGCCGATGAGGCTGAGCGTCAGTGCCAGCACGGTGCGGGCGGCGTCGGCCAGGGCCAGACGCGCGTTCTGCACGGCGGGCTCTTCGCCGATGATATGGCAGTTCGTATAGAACTGGTGGAACAGGCCGGCCAGCTCCTGCGCATAGTGCGTCAGGCGGAACGGGGCGCGGTCGCGCGCGGCCAGGGCCACCAGCTCGCCAAAGTCGTCCATCTTGCGCATGAGCGCGATTTCGGACTCATGCGTGAGCGGGGAAAGATCGACGTCGGCCGGGATGACCTTCGCAACCAGCTCGTCGGCGGACAGGTCCTCGGCGCCTTCACCAGCGGCCTTGCGCAGCACCGAGCAGATGCGCGCGTGGGCATACTGCACGTAGTACACCGGGTTGGAGTTGTCTTTCTTCTTCGCAACCTCGATATCGAAGTCGATGGGCTGGTCGGAAGAACGGGACAGCATGAGGAAGCGCGTTGCGTCAACGCCCACCTCGTCGATGAGCTCGGCGAACGTGACCATCTCGCCCGTACGCTTCGACATACGCACGGCCTCACCGTCGCGGAACAGGTTCACCAACTGGCCAAGCACAACCTCGAGCGCGCCCGGGTAGCCCCATGCAGCAAGCATGGCCTCGCAGCGCTTGATGTAGCCGTGGTGATCGGCGCCCCACAGGTCGATGAGGTGCTCGAAGCCGCGCTGCATCTTGTTGTAGTGATACGCTACGTCGGACATAAAGTACGTGTACTCGCCGTTTTCCTTCAGCAGCACGCGGTCCTTGTCGTCGCCGAAATCCGTGGAGCGGAACCACGTGGCGCCGTCCTTCTCATACAGGTAGCCCTTCTCGTTCATGACGGCCAGCGAACGGGTGACGGCAGACTCGCCGGACTCGTCGGGCACGTACAGGCTGCGCTCGCTGAACCACGTGTCGAACGTGGTACCGAAGTTCGTCAGCGTGTTGCGCGCCAGGTCAAGCATCTCTTTATACGCGATCTCGCGGAAAGCGGCCATGCGCTCTTCGTCGCTGACGCTCTCCCACTTGTTGCCGTCGCGGTCGATGATGTTCTGGGCGATATCCTTCACATAGCCGCCGCCATAGCACTTCTCAGGCATCTCGACGTCATGGCCGAGCAGCTGCATGTAACGAACGGAAACAGAGTTGCCGAACACGTCCATCTGCACACCATGGTCATTGATGTAGTATTCCTCGGACACGTCGTAGCCAGCGTGGCGCATGACGCGCGCCATGGCATCGCCGAGCGTGGCCCAGCGGCCGTGACCCACATGCATGGGGCCCGTGGGGTTGGCGGACACGTATTCCAGGTTGATCTTGTGGGGAGTGCCCTCGGGCAGCGTGCCCTTGCCGAAATCGCTGCGCTGCTCACGCACGCGAGCAGCAACGGCCTGGAACGCCGAAGGGGCCAGCTTGATGTTGATGAAGCCCGGGCCGGCGATGTCGGTGGAGGCAATCATAGTGTTCTCGGGAAGGTGGTCGACGATGATCTGGGCGATATCGCGCGGAGCCTTGTGCGCAAGCTTTGCGCTGCGCATGGCCACGGTAGAGGCCCAGTCGCCGTTGGACAGGTCGCGAGGACGCTCGAGCGCAGGAGCAGGACGCTCGGCCAGCTCCAGCGAACCGTCTTCGCAAGCCGCGGCGATGGAAGCCGCAAAAAGGTTTTCAAGTTCTTCGCGAATTTGCATAGTGCTAAATCTTCCTTAAGCTTGCTCTGAATACATATAGTTTGGCATCATACCATGTTTTTCCGGATTGGCCCCGCCTGCACCCCTCAAGGCAACAGGGTCAACAAAACCGCAAAGCTCCCCAACTGATAGCTGGGGAGCTTGCAGTGTCCGCGCGAGAGCAAACGCGTGGACAAGGGCTTAGGAGGTGCGGCAGGGCATGCGCACGCACTGCCGCGAATAATCAGGGGTCCCGCGGCCGGTAAGGGCCGCGGGAGATTTGCATCTGCGAGAGGGATCTGTCGCAGATGCGTATGCGCACAAAGGCGATGGTTAGGGGGTCGCCTTTTGCACAGGAGGCATCACAAGCGCAAGTAATCGCTTACGCGGTGATGACGGTGCCCGTCTTGCCCTCCAGGCCGGCGGCGGCGCACTCGAGCGAGGTGATGAGCGCCTTGCCCTGCGGGTAGGCCTCGACGTACTCGATGCAGGCCTCGACCTTGGGGAGCATCGAGCCGGGGGCGAACTGGCCCTCCTCGATGTACTTGCGGGCCTCGGCGACCGTCATGGAGGAAAGCTCCTGCTGGTCGGGCTTGTTGAAGTTGATGCACACCTTCTCGACGGCGGTGAGGATCACCAGCATGTCGGCGCCGAAGTCGGCGGCCAGCTTGGCCGAGCTGCGGTCCTTGTCGATGACGGCGGGCACGCCCTCGTAGCCGTCCTCGGTCTCGAACACCGGCACCCCGCCGCCGCCGGTGGACACCACGATGTAGCCGGCGTCCATGAGGTCCTTCACCGCGTCGAACTCGACGATGCGCTCGGGCTTCGGGGAGGCCACCACCTGGCGCCAGCCGCGGCCGGCGTCCTCCTTGAACGTCCAGCCGGTCTCGGCGGCCTTGGCCTTTGCCTCCTCCTCGGTCATGAACGCGCCGACGGGCTTGGTGGGGTTCTGGAAGGCCGGGTCGTCCGGGGAGACGACGGTCTGGGTGATGACGTTGGCCGTGGAGCGCATGATGCCGCGGGCCTTGAGGTCGTTCAGGATGGCCTGGGACAGCTGGTAGCCGATGTAGCCCTGGGACATGGCACCGGCCTCGGGGAACGGCATCTCGGGCGTCTTGCCGTCGTTGGCGGCGGCGTAGGCGAACGCGTTGTTGATCATGCCGACCTGCGGGCCGTTGCCGTGGGACACCACGACGTTGACGCCGTCGCCGACCATGTCGACGATGTGCTTGGCGGTGTTCTTCACCAGCTCGAGCTGCTCCTGCGGCGTGTTGCCCAGGGCGTTGCCGCCCAGGGCGATGACTACGGAAGGACCTTCACCTTTTGCGTAGGGCATGATGTGCCTCCTTTTGGGAATAAAAAAGCCAACCCATGAAAATGGGACGTGAAAACGTCATAGGTTGGCAAGGATTACGTGATGCAATTCGTTCCGCCGCCCAGCGTGGGCGGCGGAACGTGGGATGAAGAGACTTAGCTCAGGGTTGCGTACATGACAGCCTTGATGGTGTGCATACGGTTCTCAGCCTCGTCGAACACCTTGGACTGCTTGGACTCGAACACCTCGTCGGAGACTTCCATCTCGGTGATGCCGAACTGCTCGGCCTTCTGAGCACCGATGATGGTGTTGGTGTCATGGAAGCTGGGCAGGCAGTGCAGGAAGATAGCCTCGGGCTTGGCCAGGGCCATGACTTCCTTCGTCACGCGATAGGGCTCCAGGTTCTTGATGCGCTCAGCCCAGACCTCGTCCGGCTCGCCCATGGACACCCACACGTCGGTGTAGATGACGTCGGCGCCCGTGCAGCCCTCGGTCACGTCAGCGGTCAGCTTGACGGTGCAGCCGTTCTCAGCAGCGATGGCGCGGCACTCCTCCACCAGGTCGGCGTCGGGCCAGTTGGTCTCGGGGGCGCAAGCGACGAAGTTCATGCCGAGCTTCGCGCAGACGACCATCATGGAGCGAGCAACGTTGTTGGCGGCGTCGGCCATGAACACGACGGTGCGGCCCTTCAGGTCATAGTTGAAGTTCTCCTGCATGGTCAGCACGTCGGCCAGCATCTGAGTGGGATGCCACTCGGTGGTCAGGCCGTTCCACACCGGCACGCCAGCGTTGGCAGCCAGGTCCTCGACGTCGGTCTGAGCAAAGCCGCGGAACTCGATGCCGTCATAGAAGCGGCCGAGCACGCGAGCGGTATCCTCGATGGACTCCTTCTTGCCCATCTGGGAGCTGTTGGGGTCAAGGTAGGTGACGCCCATGCCCAGGTCCATAGCGCCAACTTCGAAGGCGCAGCGGGTGCGGGTAGAGGTCTTCTGGAACAGCAGCACGATGTTCTTGCCCTCAAGGTAACGATGCGGCACGCCGGCACGCTTCATGTCCTTGAAGTTCTTGGACAGCTTCAGCAGGTACTCGATCTCCTCGGTGGAGAAGTCCAGAAGACGCAGGAAATGACGACCGCTCAGGCTTACAGGCATGATGATTCCTTTCGATAGCAAGTTATCAACAACTCTTTATATGCAGGCCGCGCCAAGTTTCGGCCTGCTGTTTTGACCGGGGCACATGCGCACGCGCCCCGGAAAAAACCAAACATAGAACCCGATTGCTCGGGGGGTTGGCGCCCTTTTCAGGAACGCCCATTGTCCGCCAAATGGGACGTTTGCGCTAGTCCTCGCGCCAGATGGGCATGGACATGCAGCGCGGGCCGCCACGGCCGCGGGACAGCTCGGCCGACGGGATCTCGATGACGTCGATGTTGTTCTTACGCAGCAGCGCGTTCGTAACATCGTTGCGCTCGTAGACCACCACGCGACCAGGTGCGATGCACAGGGTGTTCGAGCCGTCGTTCCACTGCTCGCGCTCGGCCGCGATGCGGTCGCCGCCTGCGCAGGGAATGAGGGTGACGGGCATGCCGACGTACTTCTCGAGGACTTCCTCAAGCGTGCCGGACGTTTCCTTCACCTTGATGCCCTCGCCTTCGGGCGTGATCTCGAACACGGTGAGCGGGCCCATGATGCCGGGATGGATGGTGAACTTGTCCACGTCGATCTGCGTGAACACGGTGTCCAGGTGCATCATGGCGCGGTTGTTCGGGATGTTGAACGCCAGGATGGTGTCAACCGGCGAGGTTTCGTCCTTAAAGATGTTGTGGGCGATCTCGTCGATAGCGTCGGGCTCGGTGCGCTGGGAGATGCCGATGGCCAGCACATGCTCGTTGATGTTGAGGATATCGCCGCCCTCGATATGGAACGCGCTGTAACGGCTGTAGTACTGCGGCACGTCCTTGAAGTCGGGATGATGCGTGAAGATGTACTCAGCGAAAATGGTCTCGCGGTTGCGAGTGACGGAGTACATGCGGTTGATGGACACGCCGTTGCCGATCATCGCGAACGGGTCGCGCGTGAAGTACAGGTTCGGCATGGGGGCCACCACCATCTTGGAGGCCTCGGACACCAGGTCGACCAGGGAGTTGGACTTGTCGGTGTGCAGCTCGGTGAGGTTCACGCCCTCCATGCACTTCAAGACCAGGTCGATGTTCGACTCGTAGTTGTCGTTGAGGTAATCGAAGATGATCTTCTGATAACGCTCGGTGCGAATGCCGGCTTCCTCGATGAACTGCTTGAGGAACTGCTCGCGCAGAGCCGGGTTTGCATCCAGGACCTCAGCCATGAGGTTCTCCAGGTACACGACCTCGACGCCGTTGTCGCGCAGAGCCTGCGCGAAAGCGTCGTGCTCGGCCTGGGCCACCTTCAGGAACGGAATGTCATCGAACAGCAGCTCTTCAAGCGTGTTCGGGGTGAGATTCAGCAGTTCCTTGCCAGGGCGATGCAACAGAACTTTCTTCAAGGGCTTGATCTCGCTCTTGACGTTTACGCCTGCCATAGAACCCTCCTTTATGCTTTATGCATTTTCGGAATTCGGTAATTCGGAACCGCGCGTTGCGCACCGCGCTTCCCAACTGCACGGTCAACTTCTCATGGTTCAAACCAAATTGCAACCTCTATTCGGAAACAAAACGGTACGCTTTTTGCGACCTCGGGAAATGCGGCATTTTTCGGATTGTTTCGAGTCTGTTTCATCACATTTCCTACACTTTTACTTTGCTGAGCTAAAGCGGTTTTATACACTTGCAAAAATTCTAAAAATGTGAATAAGAGATTTTTATATCCCCCGGCTGAGCAGGGATAATCGCTAGGAATGCATAAAATTGTCAAATAATGCATAACTATTTGCCCGAAATTCTCTCCACAATTAGCTGGAATTAGTGTGGAAATGTTTAGCGACAATAGGTTGTAGGGAAATTCCTATTGGACAGATTCCATTGTTTTGCAGTGGTTAGAAAGGACCGTTGCCGAACAACCGCGAAGACTCCGCGACTATCCTGCCCCGCCCCGAAGGGTTTACGGTATAATACCCATGCTTCAACAAGCGCCCATGGCTCAACGGATAGAGCATCGGACTTCTAATCCGACGGTTGCAGGTTCGAGTCCTGCTGGGCGCGCCAGCATGTACCAGCCGCCTTCTCAGGCGGCTTTTTTATTGCTGCAAGGTCTTGCTGGCGGCTAGGCCGCAGGGTGATTGGGAATGCTCTATTTTACGCACCTGCTGACGCACAAAACAAAAAAGCCAGGGCAAGTTGTGCCCTGGCCTGCGGTTTTCTTGGAGCGGGTGACGGGAATCGAACCCGCGTTAGAAGCTTGGAAGGCTTCAGTTCTACCATTGAACCACACCCGCGACTGGTCGGGACGACAGGATTCGAACCTGCGACATCCTGCTCCCAAAGCAGGCGCGCTACCAGACTGCGCCACGTCCCGACGTCCAAACAGTTTGGTCAGTATACCAGAACTTCTAGCACGTGCCAGATAATTTCGCTCGAAGTTCACGAAGTGCGTTGCCGCGGTGCGAGACGGCGTTCTTCTCCTCGGGCTTCGCTTCCCCGAGCGAGCGCTCAAATCCGAACACCTCAGGCAAAAACAGCGGGTCATAGCCGAAGCCGTTTTCGCCATGGGCCTCGTGCGCGATGCGGCCTTCTACCGTGCCGCGCGCATTCACCTCGTTGCCGTTCTCGTCCAAAAACACCAGCTGGCACACGAAACGCGCCGTACGGGCCTCGTCAGCAACGTCAGAGAGCGCATCGAGCAGCTTCGCATTGTTCGCCGCGTCGTCACACGGCTCGCCCGCATAGCGCGCGGAGTGCACGCCGGGCGCACCGTCGAGCGCATCCACCTCAAGCCCCGAGTCGTCGGCAAGCACCGGCATGCCGCCGCTTGCCTGTTGAGCCGCATGCGCCTTGATGCGCGCGTTGCCCAGAAACGTTTCGGCATCTTCTACCGGGTCCGAGCTGACGCCCACCTGCTTGAGCGTTTTAAACTCCCAACCCGGGAAATCAAGCGCCTCGGCAATCTCGATTGCCTTGTGGGCGTTATTGCTGGCGATAAGCACGGTAGTCAAAGCTATTCCTTTCTATGCGGGCAAATCGAGGTGCGTGACGCGCTCGATGGGTTTGCAGAACGCGCGGCTGCCGAAGCTTTGGAACTCCTCGATGTCGTTACCGGTGGTGTAAAACTCGTACGTTACCAAGCGCCCTGCCTGCGCGCGCTGGTGATGGCGGTCAAGGATCTCGGACACGTCACGCGCAGCTTCCTTCGCCGACGAGATGAGCGTGACATCGTGGCCAACCACGCCGCCGATAAGGGCCTTCAGCAGCGGAAAGTGCGTGCAGCCGAGCACAAGCGTGTCGATTTCGCAACGGCGCAGCGGCTCAAGGTAGTCCTTCGCGATTTCCTGGAATGCCGGGCGGATGTAGACCTTCGAGGCAAGCGACGTGTAATTCTCGATGGGACCTTCCGCCATGCGGATGCCCTGCTCGGCGATCTCGACGAAACGCGGCGTTGCCGTGGAGAACACGGTAATGCCGGCATCGATGTGGCGAATAGCCTTCGTGTAGGCGTCGGATTCCACCGTGGCCTTCGTGGCGATGACGCCGACGCGCTTGTTGCGCGTGGCATGGGCCGCGGCGCGGGCGCCGGGCTCCACCACGCCGATGACCGGGATGGGCAGCGTCTGCTGCGCGTGCGCAAGGCCGGCCGCCGTGGCCGTGTTGCAGGCGATGACGATAAGCTTCACGCCCCGGCCAACCAGCCAGCTTGCGATCTGCTGCACGAAGCCGTCGACCTCAGAGAGGCTGCGCGGGCCGTATGGGCAGCGGGCCGAATCGCCCACGTACACGATGGACTCGTCTGGCAGCGCCTTGGCGATCTCACGCGCCACCGTCAGCCCGCCGAAGCCGGAGTCGAACACGCCGATAGGCGCGTTATCGAATGTTTCCTTGGTATCCATGCGCTTCAGTATAGCGTATACGCGCGACTTGTCTGGAATGCGCTCCAGCTGCCATAGTTTCTGCTAACCTGAATCAAAATCGAGTCATTCGACAAAAGGAGCTTTGCATGTCGAAAGAAAAGGAGCATAAGACCAACGCTGTGCGCGAGATGGAGGCGGCGCACGCTGATTTCACGGTTCGCTATTTCGAGTGCCCTGAGGCGCTGTCCGGCGTGGAAGTGGCCGCCACGCTGGGGCAAGACCCCGATTGCGTGTTCAAAACGCTGGTGACGAAGGCGAAATCGGGGCAGCACTACGTGTTCATGGTTCCCGTTGCCTGCGAGCTTGACCTGAAGAAGGCCGCGCAAGCCGCCAGGGAAAAGGCCATCACAATGATCAAGTCGCGCGAACTGCTGCCGCTGACCGGCTACATCCACGGCGGGTGCAGCCCCGTGGGCATGAAGAAGCTGTTCCCCACGTTCATCGACGAGACGGCCGAGCTGTACGACCGCATCATGTTCTCCGGTGGGCGCATCGGATGCCAGATAGAGGCCCCGCTGTCGGAGCTGCAGCGCGTAGTACCCGTGAAGTGCGCCGACATCACCGTGGTGTAGCACCGTGCGCCAAAGCGACCGCAACGAAAAGGCGGCTTCGTCCACGCAGGGACGAAGCCGCCTTTGCTTTTCCACGCAGGGAAGCTGAAGCCGCAACGCCTATCGGTGCACAACCACCACATCCGCGAGCTGCACAAGGTCGTACAGCTCGGCAGCCTTGTCGCTTGGCAGATTCACGCACCCGTGGCTGCCATACCCGTTGGCGTAGGCCTGGGGATCTTCGAACGCCGAATCAGGCTGCCACCATGCATCGTGCAGACCAACGGTGTTGCCCACGAACGGCATCCAATACTTCACGACCGTATCCTTGTACGTAACGCCATCGTCTTGCAGCGTGTGCAGCGTTTCGTCGGTTTTCTTCAGGTTGATGACGTACACACCTTCGGGCGTGGACTTCTTCTCATCGGGAATACCGGTGACTACGCCGCTTTCCCACACCACTTTGCCGGAATCGTCATACATATAGGCGTGCTGCTCGGTAAGGTCGACATCAATGTAACGGTTGCCCCAGTCGCGCCCGCCTACGCCGTTGTATACTTCGCAGCTGCGCACATAGGGCACCTCGACCGTTTCGACCAAGCCGTTGTCTACCCCGTCGGTGACCAGGTCCATCAAGCCATCGTGGTCGATTTCCCAACCGTACGTGCCGCCCGACACCGTGCAAACTTTCCCATCAACGCGCGTGTACGTGCGCGTCGAACCCACCGTGTCGCACTGATCACCCAGCTCATCGACCCACGACGTCATGGCATCGCGGTCAAGCATGGCGTCAAGGTTCTCGTCGAGCACGACCCACTGCGAGATAAGCGTTGCGTCCACTTCGGCCGCCACCGATTTCGCCATGGTCAGCGTGATGTCGGCGCCGATCATGGTGTTCGCCTTGTCGGCCGCCTGCTGCAGGCGCGGGTCGCTTGACAGCACCGTAGGCTGCAGCAAGTCGCTATTCGTAAGCGTAACCTTCGGCGTAAGATCGGCAAGCGCGGCGTCGGCCGCAGCGATGACCTTAGCGGAGTCGATAGCCGTGCCAACCGACTCTTTCGACACCGCGAATTTGCCGAGCTTCTCATCGAAGGAAACTGCAGCGTCGACCGGCTGTTTCGCCGTTGCGTTAAAGGCGTCGACCGCCTGGGTGACCACTTGCTCTAAGCCGGCATCGTTATAGCTGCTGACCATTGACGCCGTGGCATCGTGCGCGCGCGTGAGTTCAACAGGCCACAGCCATTCGTTCGTTTGCGACAGCGCGTCTTCGACAACCTCGTCGGCATCGAACGCGATGCCAGCATCCTTCGCGGACACCGTCAGCGAGAAACCGTCGCCCTTGATGCTGAGCTCGTAGTCGTTTACCTTGCTGGTAAGCGCGCTTTTCGCCTCGGCGGAAGACATGAGCGAGGTATCAAGGTTGCCGATAACGCTGTTCGGCATGAAATGGCTGCCGAAATACAGCGCGACGCCGCAATACGCGATGGCAAGCAGCGCTATGACAACGCCGAGCGTGATGCCAAGCACGCGCCCCACCTTCTTCTTGGGACGACCGTTGCCGACAGGCGGCATAGAGACGCCCGAGGCACCGAGATGGCTATACTGAGCCGCGCCGGCACCACGCTGAGCACGCGGCTGCTGCGGCACGAAACCAGACTTGCCATCAGGGAAAATGGGAGGGATGTTTTCAGCGGCCACGTGGCGGCCGTGGGATGCTTCGTTTTCGTTCTTCATATCAATCTCTTTGCATAGGATGCACTTGCGTTATTGTACCAACCCTGCTGCGCTCTTGCGACGGATAGAACGACTTATCCGTGAAAACCCACGAGCTTGGCGATAGCCGGCAGCAGTTTTGCGACATCAATGGGCTTCGCGAAGTGCGCGTTCATGCCGGCGTCAAGGCTTGCCTGCACGTCGTCGTGGAACGCGTTTGCCGACATGGCGCAGATAGGGACCGTTTTCGCGTCTGGGCGGTCAAGCGCGCGGATGGCGCGCGTGGCCTCCAGGCCGTTTTTGCGCGGCATCATGGTATCCATGAACACGATATCGAACGCGCCGGTGCTTGAAGCGGCGAAGATGTCGACCGCCTCCTGCCCGTCCCACGCCCGCGTCACGCGTGCGCCCAGGTCAACAAGCAGGCATTCGGCTATCTCCATGTTCATCTCGTTGTCTTCCACCAGCAACACGTTGGCGCCGCGCAGCGGGTCGGGCACGTTGCCGACATCGGAGCGGTCGATGCGGCAGGCCGTGTCGATGGCAAACGACAGCGTCACGCAAAACGTGGTGCCCTGCCCTTTCGCCGACGTCCAGGAGATGGTGCCGCCCATGGCCTCGACGAGCTTCTTCACGATGGACAGGCCCGTGCCGCTGCCTTCGTACACGGTGCGTGCGCCGGCACGCTTCTTGCGCGATTTCGACGTCGATACCGGCCATGTTGCCGTTGTCGTCGACGAACGCAAACGGGCGGTACTCGTCATAACCGATGGTAAGTGTTTCGGTTGGTTCGGGCGCCGACTCGCGCTGCTGGCGACCAGCAAGCAGCGAGATGGCCGCGGACGAACACGCGCAAAGCGCCAAGACGCAAAACCGTCGACGAAGCAATGCGACGCCTCCTCCCCCGATAGAGCCAATACGACCTAAGAGCAGAATTATAGCGAGCTCAAAGGCTGCGCGAGATAGGCGCACACAGCGCGTTCATACGATTCATCGATAGGGAACCGGATGGGCTTGTTCGTTACCGAATGAGGAAAGCGGGCCGGCGGCATGTCGTCGGTGATCTACCTGCAGCCCGCATCCGTTAACGGATGCGCCGAACGCCCCGTTTTCCTGCGGTTTCGTCCGTTATTTGTCCGTTAATGCCTTCTCGAAATAGCGGAATTTACCGCGAATTACCCTGCTATACCCCACATGTAGAATATCTATCAAACATGAAAAAGGCCGCCTGAACTGCGAAAACAGAACAGACAGCCGTGAAAAGACTGGTGGAGGCGCGGAGAATCGAACTCCGGTCCATACTACATAATCCCCGAGGCTCTACAAGCTTATTCCGTTGTCGGGATTCGAAGCCTTGCGGTCAACGGACAAACGTAGAGGCTTCTAGTCGGTTCAATCTTTATCGAAGCCATACCGGCCACGTGCTTCGATGCAGTCCCCTAAAATGACGTCGCGCCCGAGCCGGGGACAACCCGGGGTTGACGTGCCAGGTGCGAATTAAGCAGCCATGGCGAGCGCCGGAGCGCTCTGAGAGTTGTTCTTGCCAATTAACTTGACGGTACCCCTGTTTTACGTGGCGAGGAGACCACGACCTGCTCCTCAGTTCAAACATACCATGTCGAAACCAGTCGCCCCCGTGAAGTTCGGCGCTCTGCCGAGGCGGGACGCTGCGGTCCACCGTTGTCAATGTGCCGCGCGGGCGTATGCCCTACGCGTAACTTGATATGCTACTTCAAAAGCGAGCTGAAGTCCAATGCGCTTTTGATGTCGTCGAACGCGCCCTTGAACTCGGCCGCCATTTTCACGCCGTCCTTGAAGATAGCGTTCATGTCGTCGGTGGCCTGCTGCACGCCGTCGCGCGTGATGCCAAGGCTGCCGTCGTCGACCACGTCGTACACGTCGTGTTCCGGCTCGTCGTCTTCGTCGTCTTCCACGTACAGGTACTCGGCCTCTTCGCCGTCTTCCATGATGACGAAGCCGATGCGGTTGCCGTCCTCGTCTTCCAGGTAGCGCACGATGTCGTCGTCGGAAAGCTCCAGCTCAACGACCTCGAGGTCCTCGTCGGCGTCTTCCTCGGCGACATCGGCCTCCTCTTCGGCGGCGTCTTCGGCTTCCGCATCGTCCTGTTCGCCTTCGGCGACACCGGCCTTTTCGGGCGTCGCAACGGGCTCGGCCGCGGTATCCTCGGCAGCTTCGACCTGCTCGTCGGCGGCTTCAAGCTCTTCCCGGCTTGCGTTTACGTCCCGCTCGCTCATCGACGGCTCCTTTCCTTCAGTGCGCGCTCGATCTCGCGCTTCGAATCGCGCTCGGCCATGGCGGCGCGCTTGTCGTAGTTCTTCTTGCCGCGGCAAACGGCCAGCTCAACTTTCACGAGCGACTTGTTGTTGAAGTACATCTTCAGCGGTACCAGCGCCATGCCCTTTTCCTTCGTCTGCTGCTCGAGCTTGCGAATCTCGTTTTTGTGCAGCAGCAGCTTGCGCTTGCGGTCGGGGTCGGGGTTGGCGATGTTGCCGAATGCGTACGGCGGGATGTGCACACCGTGCAGCCACACCTCGCCGTGGCGGATAAGCGCGAAGCAATCCGTCAGTTGGCAATGGTTGTCGCGTAGCGAGCGCACTTCCGTGCCCGTGAGCGCTATGCCGGCCTCGTACGTTTCAAGCACCTCGTAGTCGTGAAGCGCCTTGCGGTTGCGCGCGATGTCGCTGGGCTGCTTCTTCATGCGCTACTCCCCCTCCGGCGCGTCGTCGGCATCGCTGGCGGCGGCAAGACCCGGCACGAACGTGTCGGCGTCGCACAGGTCAAGCGCGAACTGCACGAACAGCTTCACGCACGCGTCAAGGTCGTCAAGGCAGATGACCTCGGTGGGCGTGTGCATGTAGCGCAGCGGCACGGACACCAGGCCTGTGGGGATGCCGGCACGCGACACCTGGATGGGCCAGGCATCGGTTCCCGAATAGCCGGGAAGCGCCTCGACCTGGTACGGGATGCCGGCCGCCTTCGCCGCGGCAACCAGACGCTCGTACACGTACGGGTTCACGTTCGGACCGCGGCCGATGACCGGGCCGTCGCCGCACTTGATGTCGCCGAACTTCGCATGGCTGATGCCGGGGTAATCGGTTGCGTGCGTGACGTCGAACGCCACGGCAACATCGGGGGCCACGCCAAACGCCGAGGTGGTGGCGCCGCGCGTGCCGATTTCCTCCTGCGTGGTGCACGCGGCCGTGACCGTGCCCGGCGCGCCGCCGGCCGCCGCAAGCTCTTCAAGCACGCGCGTGATCACCCACACGCCGCACTTGTCGTCGAACGCGCGCGACACGCCCATGTGCTTGCCGAAGCGCTCGAAGCCCACGCCGAACGTGATGGGGTCGCCCACGGCCACAAGCCGCTTGACCTTCTTAGCCGGAAGGCCCAGGTCGATGACCAGATCGGACAGCGGCATGACCTTGTCGCGCTCGCCGGCTGAGATAAGGTGGATGGGCTTGCGGCCCACCACGCCGCGCAGCGGAGCCGCGGCGCCCGACGCGTGCACGTCGACGCGCAGACCCGGCAGGATGGCCGCATCGACGCCGCCGATAGCGGCCACCGACAGAAAGCCGTCGTCGGAAACGTTGACCACCATCAGGCCGATCTCATCCATGTGTGCCGCAAGCATGAGCGAAGGCGCCACGCCGCTGCCGGCAAGGCTGGCGTGCACCGAGCCCATGACGTCGGTTTCCACGCGGTCGGCCACGCCGTCAAGACGCTGGCGCACCAGCGCGGCGATGCGCTGCTCGCAGCCCGTCGGCGACGGGGTTTCCAGCAGCGATTTCAGGAATTTGCGATCTTGTTTTCTCATGAGAGTCCTTACCTTTCGCGAAAAGCGCGGCGGGTGCCGTAAGGCAGCACAACCGCAAAACCCGCGCTTTTCCTGGTGAAATGCAAGTCGAATAGGCGCCTGGCTGCTGCCAAGTGCCAAAAACCACGCGATAGGCTTATGCGCGCACCTTCACGACGATCTTGCGCACGTGGCACGGCTCGGCGCCAAGCGTGCAGCCCGGCTTGTGCGCGTCTTCGGGAGCAAGCACGGCCATGTCGCCGGCACGCAGCACCACGTCGGTAGTGCGCTCGGGCGTGGCGTACAGGCCGAAGTCGTTGCCTTCGTCGAACGGCTGCGCCTCGTCAAGACCTTCAAGCTGGGCATACTGCAGCAGCTCTTCGCCGGACACCACGAACTGAACGTCGTAGTAGCGGCGATGCGCCTCAAGCTGCTTTTCGGCGGCAGGCACGGTGTCGTACTCCTGCACGTTGGCGAACACGTCGTCGCCGTCGATGTCGTTGCGGCCGAGCGGCAGCTCGGAAAGGCTGTCCTGCTGCAAGAACGCGTAGGCCTTCGCGAAGCGTTCATTGAGGTAGTCGTGTGCGGATGCGTGGTCGATAGTCGTTACCAGCATGTTGTTCCTTTCATTGGGTTGCGGCGCGTTCGACACCGCGTTGTTTCGCACGAGCGAGTATACACCCCGCAAGCGGCGCGGCGGCGCCGGCAAACAGCGCACCACGGCATGCACAGGAGCTGTTCATGGGCAGAAGCGTTTCGGCTGATGAACGAGCGGGGGTAAAGGGTGCATCAACGGGAACTTATTGCGATGAGCATGACTGACGCCCGTCCCCTCCCCCCCCCAAATCGCCCAACTACCTGAGCCGCGAAACGGCGCTACGCTCGCGCGCCTTGCTCGCCCGCATTGTGAGCTACCCGAGCGCGACGCAGCGGCTCCAGCAGCCGATCGACCTGCGTTTCGTCGAGCACGTCGACGCCCGCATCGCGCAGAAGCGCTGCGGCCACGCCCCAACCTTCTACCAGCGTGCCGGTAAACGAGCCGTCGTACACCTGGCCGCTGCCGCACGAGGGGCTTTTCGACTTCAGCACGGCCACGCGGCAATCCGCGTCGCGCAGCTGCTCCAAACACCGCGACGCGCCCGCATGGAAACGCTGCGTCACGTCGGCGCCGGTGGCGTCCACGACGTGCACCGGGCGAGTGCCCGCCTCGATCTCGCACGGCGGGTGCGGAATGGGAAAGCCGCCGGCCACTTCAGGGCAGATGGGAACCACTTTGCAGTACCGGGCAAGCTGCATGGCCTGCTCACAGGGCTTCGACGCACCGTCGAAGCGGCATGGGCGGCCCAGCAGGCAAGCGCTGACGGCCACCACGGGCGTTATGTCGAGATTCGTTTCGTTCATACCTTCATTGTAACGCGATAGGCAAATGGCGAACGCTGCCCTTAATCCTAGCGAAATGCTACTTGTAGACTCTCAAAAATCTTCGGGCGCGCTGCACCGTTTGTGCTAGAGTTGGGCCTCGTGAGGGCGCGACGACGCGGGAGGACGGAGCGCGGCAAAGCACGAAAAGAAAGGGCAAACGTCATGAAAGTTGCAATCCCCAGCGAAACCGGCGAAGGCCTGACCAGCGTCCGCAGCGGGCATTTCGGTCACACGCCGTGGTTCACCATCGCCACCATTGAAAACGACGAAGTGGTGAAGGTCGAGTCCGTGAAGAACGTCGACCACGACCAGGTTGGCTGCGGCGGCGTCATCGAGTTCGCCCACAGCCTGGGCATCGACGCCATGATTACCGCCGGCATGGGGCGCCCGCCGTTCATGCGCTTCACGCAGTACGGCGTGGCGGTGTACCTTGAGCAGCAAACGCCGATCGTGGGCGACGTGCTGAACAAGTTCATCGCCGGGCAATGCCCGCGCATGGTGCTTGAGAACGCCTGCAACCACCAGCACTAGCGGTTGTTCCGGGCACGTACGGCGTTGCGCCGCTAGCGGCCAATCACTGCCTTATAATCCAAGCAAGCGAACCGCGACCCGGCCTGCGCCGGGTCGTTTCCGTATCAAGACCATGTTGGGAGCACCAATGGGAATTGCCGAAGATCTGCGCGCGTTTTCGCCGTCATGCGAACAAGAAGCGGCCGACCGCGACTTCATATTGCAGCGCCTTGCCAGCGACCCTGAGGCGTTCGACCGCACGTCGCCGGCGCACATGGCGTGCTCCATATGGACGGTTAACCCCACGTTCACTCAAACGCTGCTGGTGTACCACAACATCTACGACTCGTGGAGCTGGATCGGCGGGCACGCCGACGGGCAGCGCGACCTTGCGGCCGTGGCGCTGCGCGAGCTTGCCGAGGAAACGGGCGTTGCGCACGCGAAACTGGTGCCGTGCGGGCCGGGCAACCTGCTGTCCTGTGAGGTGCTCACCGTCGATGGGCACGAGAAGCGCGGCGCTTACGTCAGCTCGCATCTGCACCTCAACGTCACGTACCTGGCCGTGGCAGACCCGGCCGAGCACGTGCGCATCAAGGTCGACGAGAATAGCGGCGTGCGCTGGGTGCCGCTTGACGACGCCGTTGGGCTATCAACCGAACCATGGATCCGCGACCGCATCTACCGCAAGCTTATCGCGAAAACGCGCGAATTGGCGCCGAGGTTCGCCATCAGCTAAGCAACCGGTAACCGGTATCAACCGGAATTTGCAGCACCTCGCACATTCAGATGATGTTGCCGTGGATGTCTGCGTGGTGGACGTCTTCGAAGCGGCGGCGGATGGCTATGTCGGCCGTGAGGTTCGTGTTGTCGAAGACCACCGACCACTGCGTGTTGCTGGTGACGTCTTCCGGGTTGGGCTCTTGCGCCGCGGCGGCCAACGCGCGCCAGGCCGTTACCTGCGCGTCTTCGCCGACCGACGCGCCGTCAAGCACCGCCTCGATGGCATCGTAGCGCTCGCGCCCGTGCCCGTAGCGGCCGTTTTTCTGGTTCGGCTTCACCAGCCCCTCGTGCATGACGAAGAAGTTCGTGACCTGGCGGCACGGTGTGACCACCGGCAGGCGCTCGGGGCTGTCGCAATCGTATTCGACCACGCGACCGTCGCCCGAGGCGTCCGTGATGTAGTAATGGTAGTCGCGCCCGCTGGTGGCGAACATATCGTGGGCAAGCAGCAGGTCGACGGCCTCCTGCGTGGTGGCAGCGCGGTCAAGCACCAGGCGAATGACCAGCGGTGTTGACAGCACGGGCTTGCCGGTGACGCGGTGCGTGGGCTTGCTGTCAAGCGTCAGCACGGCGATGGAAACGCCCTTCTCGTTCACGCCGTCAAGGCACACGAACGGCGCAGCCAAGCATGCCAGGCGCGATTTCGCGTCCGCGAACGGATTGTTGGCGTGCACGTTGTCAAGCGCGGCGAACGCGATGGACTCGTAGCCGCCCTTCGGCGCGCAGTGCACAAGCATGGCCGACGTGTCCAACTTGAAGTCGTAGTTGCGGCCCATAAGCACCTGATCGCCGGCGTTAAGCGTGAACGCGCTGCAGCCGAATTCGGGCGCCTGCATGTGCGCAGGCAGAAACGGCAGCGCCTCGCGGAAAATGGCGTCGACCGTATCCTGGTCGCCGCCGAGACCGCGCTCGATCAAACGGTCGAGGTTGTAGGGGTACGTGACATCCATGGCATACAGGTTGTACGCGCCCTCGGCGTGCGTGATCTGGCGAACCGTCGAAAGCGTGTGGGCGCGCGGGCCGTACAGCCCGATGCCGGCGCCAACCGCCGCTCCCGCCGCGCATGCCGCAACCGTGCCGAACACTTCGCCAAGCTTCATAGCAGCCCCTTTCAACGTACGCGCCGCGCGCGTTTGCTTATGGCGGAATTATCGCACAATTCGCCACTCTGCCAACGCCAGCACCAGGCAACGGCACCAATAGGCCGCATCGCCGCACGAACACGGCGGCAACCCCACTGTCAATGCAACGAGGTCAACACATCGAGATGTACCTATCACCGCGATTCACCTTTGCCGTTCGCCTTCCGCCTTCCGCCTTCCGAAAGCGCGCTCGGTTAAGCGACGAGACTCGAAGCCGCTGGCGGCCACGGGGAGACGCTGTGCAATCATCGCCGCCCGGCGGCGGGCTTGCCAACGTGCGCTAAAATAGTCGTTTGCACAACATGAGGTTGTAAGGAAGGAAGCCAGCCGTCATGAACTTGGAAAAGTCCATCGCTTCGCAATGCAACCCGCGCGCGCTTGCGCGTGGGCGCGCCATCGCCGCGTCGGATCGCAACATCCTGACCAAGCAGGTGCGCTACGACGCCGACGAGTCCATCATCAGCGCGTTCGTTGCCTCAAGCAGCGGATGGGACGACCGCTACCGCACGTCGGTGACGCTCGACGAGGACGCCGGCGACGTGGTGGACTACTCGTGCACGTGCCCGGCGTTTCGCGAATACAACGGCATGTGCAAGCACTGCGTGGCGCTGGCGCTGACGTTTTCGGAGCGCCCGGACACGTTCATGGGCTACCAGGCGCACCGCACCGCGCAGTCGTCGGCCTGCATCGCCGAGTTCATGAAGCGCACCGAAGCGCTTGACGCCGAGGACACGCCCGCCGGCTCGGTAAGCCTGCGCGCCGAGCTGTCGTTTGGCTACGGCCTGTGGTCGGCGGCGTTTCGCATCTCGGGGCCGGCGGGCACGCCGTATGTGGTGAAGTCGCTCAGCGAGTTCGCCGAGCGCATGCGCCGCGGCGAAGCGTACGCTTACGGCAAGAAGCTGTCGTTCACGCACGCCCCCGCCCTGTTCGACGACCGCTCGCGCGCCGTGGCGCAGTTCATCGAGCGCGCGTGCTCCATGCGCGAGGCGGCCGACGACGGCCCGGCATGGCTGCGCCGCCAAACGGCCCAGGTGGGACGCACGCTGCAGCTTTCGGAAGCCGAAGCCGTGGAGCTGTTCGACCTGCTTGAGGGCGACGTGTTCTCCATCCACGGCGCCGATTTCGCCACGCCAACGGTTGAGCGCGTGCGCGTGGTGCGCGAAGACCCCGACATCTCGCTGGGCCTTGCGCGCGCCGAGCACGGCTGGACCATCGAGCGCGGCGAGCGCATCCGCATCGCCGAGCAGGCGGGGCGGCTGTACGTGTGGCTTGGCGACGACGTGGTGCACCGCTGCTCGGCGGCGTTCGCGCGCTGCGCCGACTTTTTGCGCACCGTGTACGACAGCGACGAGAGCACCCTGTTCATTGCCGACGGGGACATGCCGCTGTTCTGCGCGGCGGCGCTGCCGCTTATCGAGTCGCAACTGCAGGTCAGCGCGCCGGACGAGATAAACGCCTACCGCCCCGTTCCCTGCAAGCTGGAGTTCTACTTCGACAAATCGGCGAAGCACGTGCACATCGGTGCGCAGGCCGTGTACGGCCAGCACCGCTTCGCGCTGCGCGGGCAGGTGCCGAAGGCGGCCGAAGGCGATAAACCCACGGGACCGGCGCCGCTGCGCAACCAACGCGCTGAGGCGAAGGCATCCGCGCTTATCGAGCGCTTCTTCGGCCCCGAGAGCGCATCCATCGCGCTGTCCGAGGAAGACGCCGTGGCCCGCCTGGTGTTCACGGGGCTTTCCGAGTTCCGCGCGCTGGGCAACGTGTTCACCACGCCGGCGTTCGACAGGCTTATCAAAGACGAGAAGCCGCGGTTGAGCCTGGGCGTGTCGCTGTCGGGCAACCTTATCAACCTGACGGTGGATGCCGGCGACTTGGCGCCTGCCGAGCTTGCGGCCATGCTGGCCAGCTACCGAAAGAAGAAGCGCTACCACCGCTTGCGCGGCGGCGCGTTCGTGGACCTGGAGGACTTCGATCTGTCGCAGCTTGACCGCCTGGCGTCCGATCTGGGCATCACGCAGAAAGAGCTTGCAAGCGGCGTGGTGGAGCTGCCGTCGTTTCGCGCGTTTTACCTGGACGAGGAGCAAAACCTTGACCGCGACCGCAGCTTCGCGCAGTACCTGGAGAACTTCCATCGCGTGAACGAGACGAACTACAGCGTTCCCGAAGGGCTGACGGCCACGCTGCGCCCCTACCAGGTGGAAGGCTTCCGCTGGCTTTCGGCGCGCGTGGACGCGGGGTTCGGCGGCATCCTGGCCGACGA
>ERZ1034984.1308-NODE-1308-length-23986-cov-8.548410_pt1 | contig 23986 bp, 23 predicted proteins | sample MGYA00520589_ERZ1034984 | MGnify/ENA primary metagenome ERZ1034984 (study PRJEB33766, sample SAMN09781790) | gut metagenome | biome: gut microbiome | host: Homo sapiens | place: Madagascar | study: EMG produced TPA metagenomics assembly of the PRJNA485056 data... | reverse complement strand
GCTGAGCTTTGTGCCCCAGGCTGCCTCGAACTTCGCGACGACCTCGGGGTTTGCCACCTTCTGGTAGCCGGTGAAGTCGGTGGGCATGGCACCCATGTCGCAGGCGCCCTGCACGTTGTTTTGGCCGCGGAAGGGGTTCACGCCGCAGCCCTCGCGTCCCAGCTTGCCGCAGGCCATGGCGATGTTGGAGAGCGCCATGACGCCTTCGGTGCCGCTGGAGTGCTCAGTCACGCCCAGACAGTAGAGGATGGGGGCGCGCTCGGCACGTGCGTACATGTGGGCGGCGGCCACGAGGTCGCCCTCGCGGATGCCGCAGATGCGTGCGACCTTGTCGGGCGTGTAGTCGGCCACGAGCGCCTCGAGGGCCTCGAACCCTTCGGTCTTCTGCGCGATGAAGTCGCGGTCCACGAGGCCGTCGCGCACCATAACGTTGACCATGCCGTTGGCAAAGGCCACATTGGTGCCGGGATTCAGCTTGAGATGGATGTCTGCCTGCGCGGCGAGTTTGATGTCGCGCGGGTCCACCACGATGAGCTTGCAGCCGCGCTCCACAGCGGCGCGAATCTGCATGCCCAGGACCGGGTGCGCCTCCTCGGGGTTGGAGCCCACGAGCAGGATGATGTCGGCCTTTTGCGTGATGTCGTCGATGGTGTTGGTCATTGCGCCCGAACCGAGTGTGGTTGCCAGACCGGCAACGGTGGGGGCGTGTCAAACACGTGCGCAGTTGTCGACGTTGTTCGTCTCGAATGCGCACCTCGCCATCTTCTCGAGCAGGTAGATATCCTCGTTGGTGGAACGAGAGCAGGCAAAGGCGGCAAGCGCGTCGCCGCCGTGGGCCTGCTTGATCTCGCCGAACTTGGAGGCGATGAGGTCAAGCGCCTCGTCCCAGCTCGCAGGCTCAAACTCGCCCGTCCCATGGTTCTTGATGAGTGGGGTGCGCAGACGCTCCTTGCAGTCGACGAAGTCAAAGCTTGCCGAGCGGCCCTTAACGCACAGCATCGATTTGTTCGTGGGTCCGGGCGCCGCCTGGACGTCGACGATCTTGTTGTCGCGCACCACCAGGTCGAGCTGGCAGCCCACAGCGCAGTGCGGGCACGTGGTGCGCACGCGATGGGTGTCAAACTCGCAGTAGTTCTCGCGACGCTTTTCCATGAGGGCGCCGGTCGGGCAGGCCTGGGCGCAGTTGCCGCAGCTCTCGCACTGGGTCGTGCGCCAGTCGGGCCCGAAGGGCGCTTCGATCGTGGTACGCACGCCGCGCTTGCCCGCGTGCAGCGCATGTGCCCGCGCCTGCGTGTTGCAGGCTCCCACACAGCGCTGGCACGCGATGCACAGGTTGGGGTCGTAGCGCAGGAAGGGGTTCGCGTCGAGCACGGGCTGCTTGGGCGCATCCACCTTGTAGGGCGTCTGTGTCACGCCGACGTGGCGGCACACGGCCTGCAGCTCGCAGGCACCGTTCTTGTGGCAGGAGAAGCAATAGTGCGTCGAGTTGAGGTTGTGGCGCGAAAGCACGAGCTCAAGGGCACATTTGCGGGCCGCCTGCACGCGCGGGGTGTCGGTCGACACCGTCATGCCCTCTCGGGCGGGGGTGTTGCATGCGGCCAAGAGGCTCGCCTGCCCGGCAACCTCGACCACGCACACGCGGCACGACGCCGCGGCGCTGCAGCCCTGCAGGAAGCACAGCGTGGGTATATAGATGCCCGCCTTCTTTGCGGCGTCGAGGATGGTTGCGCCTTCGGGCACCTCCACAGCAATGCCGTCGATTGTGAGCTTAAGCATATTGGATCCTTCCGTCGGCAAGCGTGCCGCAGCCAAAGTGGTCGCATCGCAGGCACCTGCTGCATTCCTGCGTTGCCTCTTCGAGACTCATCGGCTCCTCGACGCCTTCGAAGTCGTGCTTGCGCACGCGCGCCGGGCGCTCGGCGATGTTGACGCGTCCCTTGGGCGTGCGGTCGTTGGGCAAGGGGGCAGGGGCTTTCACGTCGCAGTCGAGCTTGTGGTGATATCCCAGGTACTCGTCGATGTTGCGCGCTGCCACCTTGCCGGCACCGATGGCCTTGATGACGGTCGCCGGTCCCGTCTGACAGTCGCCGCCCACAAAGATGCCGGGCATGTTAGGCACTTCAAGCTGGGGGTTTGCGATGAAGGCGCCACGCGAGGCTGGCATGCCGAACTCCTCGAAGGGGGCGCTCACGATGTCTTGTCCCACGGCGATGAGGATGACGTCGGCCTCCACACGCTGCTGAGGCTTGGACGCGTCGACAGGCGCGGGCCTGCCCTTACTCACGGGGCCGATCATCTGGGGCTGCACTACGAGGGCACGGCAATGGCCGGTCTCGTCGGCTTCGATGGCGACGGGTGACATGAGCGTCATCATCTCCACGCCTTCGCCGATGGCGCTCTCCACCTCGCTGGGAAGGGCGGTCATGTCCTCGAGCCTGCGGCGATAGACGACGCTGACCTCCTCGGCGCCGGCACGCACGCTTGTGCGGGCGCAGTCCATGGCAACGTTGCCGCCGCCGATGACCGCGACCTTTTTGCCGGTGAAATCGGGAATCTGCCCGTCGCCAATGCCGCGCAGAAGGTCGACCGCCGAGCTCACGCCCACGGTGTCGGCCCCCTCCAGGCGCAACTTTTTGCCAACGTGGGCGCCGATGGCGACGTAGACGGCGTCGTGGGCGGCAGCGATGGCGCGCATCTCCTCGCAGCCCACGTGCGTCTCGTAGCGCACCTCGATGTTGGGGAGGCTGCAAATGGCGCGCACATCCTCGTCGAGGCGGGCGCGGGGGAAGCGGTAGGCTGGGATGCCGTAGCGCATCATGCCGCCCGCTTGCTTCTTTTCTTCGAAAACGGTGACGTTGTGCCCCATGAGGGCCAAAAAGTAGGCGCAGGTGAGGCCTGAGGGGCCGGCGCCGATGACGGCAATCTTGCGGCCGGTGTCAACGCCGGGTGCAGGTACGGCGACCTTGTCGGCCGCGAGCTGGTCGACGGCGAACTTTTTGATGCCGCGGATGTTGACGGGGGCGTCGATGAGCGTGCGGCGGCACCGCGTCTCGCAGGGATGCTCGCACACCAGCGCGCAGGCGGTGGGGAAGGGGTTGTCCTTGCGGATGTGCGCGATGGCGCCGGCGTAGTCGCCCTGCGCGGTGAGGGCGATGTAGCCCGGTACGTCGACGTGCGCGGGGCACATTGTCTCGCAGGGCACGGTCTGGCGCACGGCGTCGCCGCAGTGGCCCTGCTCGATGTGGCTTGCGTATTCGTCGGCAAAGTCATCCATGCCGGCAAGCACCTGACGGGCCGTCTCGTAGCCTATGGCGCAGTCCGACGCGTCGCGGATGACCTCGGCCAGGGCTCGTGCGTTGGCCAGAGTTTGGGCGTCCGCCTCGCAGTTTGCGATTTTGCCAAGCATGCGGGCAAGTTGGGGCAGGCCGTCGCGGCATGGCACGCACTTGCCGCATGTCTGCGACGCGCCCACCTGCGCGAGCGTCACCTGGAGCGCCACGGGGCACATGCCCGCCGGTGTCGCGGCGAGGCGGCGTGTGAACTCGTCCATCACTGCGGCGTTCTTGGTGTCCGCAGAAGTCTTGGGTACCACTGAAAGTTTGCTCACTGCTGCTCTCCCTCGATACGTAATTGGCACAGCGTACCAGTTCGTCAAGGGTAAGTTGCAATGACTTCGTGAAGGGCCGCCCGACGGCTGTCTGAGCGGCCCTTTTGGGATGTTATTTCACCTTAACTGCAGAGAATACCTCGGCGTCAGTGACCTCGGCGATGGTCTGGCGAGGGTGCAGGAACTCGAGCTCCATGAGGAAGGCGAGACCGCCGACATGCGCGCCCAGGCGCTCGACGAGCTTGACCTGTGCAACGGCGGTGCCGCCCGTGGCCATGAGGTCGTCGACGATGAGAACGACGTCGTCCTTGTCCAGGGCGTCCTCGTGCAGCTCGAGCGTGGCGGTGCCGTACTCCAGCGCGTAGTCCTCGCTGATGGTGGCGCGGGGAAGCTTGCCGGGCTTGCGGGCCGGCACGAAGCCCGCTTTCAGGCGGTAGGCCACGGGTGCGCCTAGCATGAAGCCGCGCGCCTCGGCGCCGACGACCTTCGTGATGCCCTTGCCCTCAAAAGCCTCGGCGATCTCGTCGACGAGTGCGCCGAAGGCCTCGGCGTCCTTGAACAGCGTGGTGACATCCTTGAAGATGACGCCGGGGGTGGGGTAGTCGGGGATGGAGACGATCTTGCTCTCAAAGTCGTAGGCCATGGTGGTCCTCCCATACGCGCCGCGGCGCCGGCTCAGCGTGGTTTGCACAAACGCTCCTATTCTAAACCATTGGGTCGAATGCGCTCGTGTGTCCTGGAAATTGTTATCATGCTTTCCGGACGGCTGCCCGGGCGCGCGGGCGGCGCCTCCCAAAATGGCGGGAGGTGGAAGACTCGGGACATCACGTGGCTGTTTGACCTCGCAAGGTCGCTTTTTGGCTTGACGGGGGTTGTCTCGGAGATGCTTTGGGAACGAAGGCGGGGCGCTTATGAGTATCGCCCCCGCCATCTCGCTCCCAAGCGCAGCGGAAAGACGCACAAAAAAAGCCGCTAGAGGCTGGTACCCTTACTAGCGGCTTAACCCTGTAACGGCGTCGCCCGTTTCACCCCCGGGCTTCCGTCTGCCTATTATGGTGCCCCATGACGATGATTCCTGTCATGGGGCACAAATAAAAACTCGTATGTGGAAGCTTGCCTCCACGCATTTTAACTGATACGGAAGTCTCCCTCAATTGGGTCGAACCCGAACCAATGGAAGCCGTCGATGTCGTAAGAAGTGGCTGCGACAGGATATGCTCTAACGCCCTGCTTATACCAGAAACTGTCTATGCCGATTGCTTGGCCGTAAATTACCCCCGACCAGAAAATGCAATGGTTTCCGCTTGTAATGATAAAGCCTGTGATGTATCTACCGTTCTCGGTACCGGTGGGGGCATGGTCGAGGTTGGTGAGGAAAAGGTGGTTCACCTTCCGATAACCGCCGTCTACTGTAAGGATGTACTGTTCGGTATCCCACTGGAACGCATAAGCCTTGTCGCCTTCTTCGGTGCTGATATGCTGGTTGCATATCACGGCGGTGCTATCGGTTCCAGGTGTAGAGCCTGCGTCAGTCTCTGTGGATGGCGCTTGCAACGACGATGGCTCGCCCGTCACGCAGTCCACGCTGCCGGTGACGCGGTAGGTTTTCGGGTTGGGAAGAGATTCGGGGTCCCAGGGATTACTCCCCGTCACTATGAGCAGCCCGCCGTCCTGTCCGCAGAAGGCGTAGCACATGAGATATATGGTGTCACCGTAGGCTGTGACGGCGGGGGAGGTGTAGGGGCCGGCTTGGTATGCGACGAAAGGGCCCCCGTCGTCGCCGATATCCTCGATGCGCTGGAAACCGTATGAGCCACCCTGCTCGATGGGAGTATTGAGGACGAAGGTGTCGTTGAGTATGTATGCGTTGACGGCGTCTTCTAATGCTTCTTCACTTGCTATGGACGCGGCCCCGTTGGCTTCGTAGTGGAACGCTGTGGCAGCGAAATCGTCTCCAAGGTAAAAGGCATCGTAGGTTTGGCCGTTTGCCCCATCTCCGTACTGCTCGTCTTTGAAGTTGAAATACGTATATGCCGAAAGTGAGCCAAACGAAGGATGTTGATGGTCGGAGACGTTGATCTGCCCGGTCTCGTCAGCCATGGCGTGTCGAGTGCTTCCTGCTGTAACGATGCCGCCAAGAGCGAGGGTCGCCGCCATGGTTAACTTGAGGGCCGAACGTCGGGTTATGTCATGCATGGAAACCTCCTACTGACCGTTTGCTTAGAGAATGGTTGGGGCGTTGGCACGACCCCAACTGTTGGACATGCTGTAGCTATTACCTGATGCTCCATAATTTGAGAGCATCCCATTTTCACCATACAAACGCCAGTTCCCGAAGCATTTAAATGCATAGCATGCGTTAGAGCGTCCATTATAAAAGCTACCGGAGTTATACCACATGATGCTGGTGTCGGTTAGAGAGGTGCTATCCTTGTAGCTATAGCCAATGATGTAGAACTGGCTATTCACGACTGGGACGTAGCGGTCAATTTTCCCATCATGAATATGATAATAAGACTCCATACTACTTACACCTCGCCACCACCCAGTCAAGCTCTGCAAGAACTGGTGTTCCGGGCTTGTTCCCTCGTATCCGCCAAGTGCCACAGCTAGCATCTTTGCTGCTTCGGCTCGCGTGGCGTTTGACTGCGGGTTGAGGGAGACGGGGGCGGTTGCAGTGCCTGCCATGATACCCGCGCCTGCAGCCCACGAGACGGCGTTCCACGCATAGTCGTCCACGCTGTAGCCATCATGCCAACGGCTTGGGCTGACCCCGCCGCTTGGATACCCTGCGTTGCGCCACAGCATGGTGCATAGTTGCTCACGCGTGATACAGTCATCGGGGCCAAACCAGTTGGTGCCATCGTAGCCGGTGACGATGCCTTGCGAGGCGCACCAGTCAATTGCTTTCTTTGCCCAATGCTTGCTTGTGTCCGAGAATCCGGCCGAAGGGGCGCTCGGGCACCCGGCGTTGCGCCACAGCATTGCGGCGAGTTCGGCGCGCGTGAGGCTGTCTTCGGGCCCGAAAAGCCCAGTGAGGTTCCCGTTGGAATCCTTATAACCGCTGACGAGTCCCTGGTTGCTCGCCCAACGCACATAGGGGGCGTACCAGGCACTTGAAGGCACGTCGGTGAAGGTGGTGCCGCTTATGGCGTAGGTCTCGATACCTGCCTCGTCGGCATCCTGCGCTGATGCTTGTTCATCTGGCGTAATCTCGCCTGTTGCTGCGGGGTCCTTTATGGTGTTGTCATCGGCCTTGTCGGATGGTCCGGCGTCGCTGCCCGCAGGCCCTTCTGGCTCTGTGCCGGTGGTTGTATCGTCCGGCTTCTGCGAATCATCGCCCGTAGTTTTATCAGAGTCTCCATTTGGGCCTGCGGGCGTTTCGGCGTCTGGTTGCTTGCTGTTCTCATCGCCAGGGACACCCTCTCCGCCGGTCGTGCTTCCGGATGGATTATTCCCATCATCAGGTTCGGACGGTGGTTGGGGCACCCCTGTGCTGTCGTTGGACGCATCGCTGTCGGTGGCAGGTTTATCTGCGTTATCAGGGGGCATGGTCGCATCGGCGCCGGCACCTTGTTCGTCATCGAGTGTTTGCGCGGTTTCGCTTATGGCGGTTTGGTTGATGCCGCCTGCGCTTTCGGCGTATGCCGAGGTTGTGGCGGCTGCCGTGCTCACGGCGAGGAGAAGTGCCAGTGCAAAGGCCTTGCTTTGAGGTGAGGTGGCGACTGCTTTTGCGAAGAGAAGTTTTCCCGACGATTCCATACCCGTATCTACCTCCAATTGTCTTAGGGACTTGCCGGCAGGTCCCAATGTTTCAGACATGGTTCAGATTAGATCGGGGGGGGGCGTTCGCAAGATGCTTTATCGAGAAAGGCCGGAAGGCATGAACAAGTCGGTTAGCGGGGGCTATGTTCTGCTTGGCCGCTCGCCCAACGTGATGTTGAAGAATGACACACTGCACCCGTCCCTTTGTGTCATCACGGTGGCCTTTGTTATCATGCTTTCCGGACGGTTGCCCGGGCGCGCGGGCGGCGCCTCCCAAAATGGCGGGAGGTGGTTGCCTATGGACATCACATGGCTGTTTGACCTCATCCGGTCGCTCTTTGGCCTGACGAGGGTTGTTATGGAGATGCTCTGGGAGCGAAGGCGGGGCGCTTATGAGTATCGCCCTCGTCACCTTGCTCCCAAGCGCAGCGGAAAGGCGCACAGAAAAAGCCGCTAGTAAGGGTTAGCGGCCCCTAGCGGCTTCTCACAGTAACGGCGTCGCCCGTTTCATCCCCGGGCTTCCGTCTGCCTATTATAGTACCCCATGGCAAGGGCTTCTGTCATGGGGCACAAAGAAAAACTTGTATGTGGAAGCTCGTTTCCGTGCGTCCTTTAACCGATGCGGAAGTCCCCTTCGATTGGGTCGAACCCGAACCGGGCCCAAGACATGGCTGATGGTGCGGTGGCTGGCGCTAGCAGGCTATGCCAATGGGGTGTGCGAGGGTAAGGGGCGTGGCTCAGCCAAGAATTTTGCCAAGCATTTGGGCTGCGTATTCTAGCTGGGCAATCCATGCGGGTCCTGCTTGGGCGGCGTCCGTTCTCTCATCGGGCAGATCGGTTTCCAGGAGAAGCCGGTTGGGGGGAATCTGCCGCACATAGGCGCGACCGCGCTTGGTGGCGAGCATGTTGGGGTTCACCGAGAAGTGACATCCCAGCTCACGGGCGCGGGCAAGCTCCTGGGAGGAACCCGAGAACCAGTGCAGGATGCAGGCGTTGCTGCGCGTGGCGTGGTGGCGTTCGAGCACGTCGAGCACGGCGGTTGCCGAGCGCACGGCATGGATGGAAATCACCTTGCCGCCTTGGGCGCAGCATGCGTCGATGATGCGCTCGAAGGCGTCAAGCTGCGTCTCGAAGGTGCCCTCGCGTCGAGGTGCGAAGTCGAGGCCCACCTCACCCACGAAGCGCGTCTCTTGAATGAGCCGACACGAAAGTTCGACCTGCTCAGCGCCACAGCGTCCATCTGCCACCCACCAGGGGTGCAGGCCTACGCCCACGCGCACGTTGGGGAATCCCGCGAGGGCCTCGCCTGCTGCAAGATAGCCCTCGGGAGTCACCGTGTTGGAGAACGCCGCCACGCTATGCACCTGGGCGAGCTGGACCAAGGCGGCCATGTCGGACGAAAAGTCCAGGTGGCAGTGCATATCGGCCAGTGCGAAGCTGTCGCCGAATATTTCGCGGGCAAGCGTTTGGGGGAGAGGGGGAGTCTCGGCGACATTGTGTTCTGTGCGCCGGTTAGGCTGAGGCTGCCCCTCGGACTTTTCCCGCCCCAACGTTGCGGCGCTGCCTTGATGAGAACTCAACCCCAGGGGCCGGCCGAGCCGAGGGACGCTCACGGCACCTCCATGCTCCAATGTGGCCGTTTCCTGTTGATGCCCGCCTGTCTCTTTCATCTCCCTACGCGCCCGTGCTCTCGATGGTGCCGCCGCCCACGACCTGGTCGCCCACATAGGCAACGGCTGCCTGGCCGGGCGTCATGGCGCGCTGGGGTTCGTCGAAGTCAACGCGCACACGCCCGTCGGGCAGGGCCGTGAGGTGAGCGGGCTGTTCGCGCTGGCGGTAGTGCGTCTTCACCGCGCAGGCAAGGGGCTCGTCTTGCGGGCAGCGCTGCGGCCAGACCCAGTTCCAATCGGCAACGGTGCAGCTGGGAGCCATGAGCATCTCCTGGGGGCCAAGCGTCACGGTGTTGGCCGCCATATTTTTGGCGCAGACGTACATGGGCTCGCGCAGGGCCACGCCCAGGCCCTTGCGCTGGCCGATCGTGTAGCCTGCTGCGCCCTTGTGCGTGCCCACGCGCGTGCCTTCGGGTGTGAGGATGGCGCCCGCCTCATACGGGCAACCCCGCCTGCGCTCGAGAAAGGCCAGGTAGTCGCCGTCGGGCACGAAGCAGATGTCCTGGCTCTCGGCCTTGTGGGCGTTGCGGAAGCCCTGCTCCTCGGCGATGGCGCGAACTTCCGGCTTCGTGAGCCCGCCCAGGGGGAACATCGTGCGCGCGAGCTGGTCTTGCGTGAGTGCGTAGAGCACGTAGCTCTGGTCCTTCGCGGGGTCGGCCGCCTTGCTGAGCATGCAACGGCCCGCCTCGTCGCGGCCCACCTGCACGTAATGTCCCGTGGCGATGTAGTCGCAGCCCAGCTCACGGGCACGGTGCAGGAGCAGGTCGAACTTCATGAAGCGGTTGCAGTCGATGCAGGGGTTGGGCGTGAGGCCGCTCTCATAGGCACGCGCAAAGCGCCCCACAACACGTTCCTCGAACTCCTCGGTCATGTCGAAGGCGTAGTGGGGGATGCCGAGTCGCCGGCACACGCTGCGGGCGTCCTCGACGTCGTCGATGCTGCAGCAGGTCTTTCCCTGTTTTGCCGCGGCGGCCGGGTCGTTCCACAGGCGCATGGTGGCTCCCACGCAGTCGTGGCCCTGCTGGGTGAGCAGGTACGCGGTCACGCTCGAGTCCACGCCGCCGCTCATGGCGACAAGCGCGCTTGCCATGCAGGTCCCCCTATGCCAGGGCGCGCAGGTGCGCGACCGTGTCTTTGATCGTCTGTGCGGCCGCGGCGATCTCCTCGGCGGTCGTGTCCACGCTGAGCGACATGCGCAGCTGGCCGCGTGCGAGTTCGGGGGCGATGCCCATGGCGGTGAGCACGGGGGAGGGATGCGTCGCGCCCGACTCGCAGGCCGATCCTCCCGCCGCGCACACACCCTTGCGGTCGAGCGCAGCCACGAGGGCCTGGCGGTCCACTCCCTCAAAGCACAGGCCAAGCGTGCCCGCAATGCGCGGGGCGTGCTCGCCAAGGACGTGCGCGCCCTCGATGTCGCTCAGCTCGCGCTGCAGCATGTCGCGCAGGGCGCTGACTTCCTCCTGGTAGCGGGGCAAATCGCGGTTTGCCTCCTTGAGTGCGGCCGCAAGGCCCACGATGCCGGGAACGTTCTCGGTACCCGCGCGACGGCCGCGCTCCTGCCCGCCACCCAGAATGAGGCTCACGGGTGCAAGCGGCTCGCCAAAGGCTTGGTTGCGGCATACGAGCAGGCCGACGCCCTTGGGGCCGTGGAACTTGTGGGCCGAGACGCTCAGCATGTCGATGTCCATGGCCTCGATGTCGATGCCGACATGCCCTGCGCCCTGCACGGCGTCGGTATGGAAGAGCGCGCCCGCCTCATGGGCAAGCCGCGCCGCCTCTTCGAAGGGCTGCACGGTTCCTACCTCGTTGTTCACTGCCATGAGGCTCAAGGCGCACACATCAGGTCCCATGGCCTGAGCGATGTCTTCCACCGACACGACGCCCTCGGCGCTGGGCGCCAGCAGCGTCACGCTGAAGCCCTCAATCATGAGTTCGGAGAGCGTGTTGAGAATGGCGGGATGCTCTATCTGCGACGACACGATGCGCGTGCGGCCGTGCGCCTGGCCCCATGCGGCGGCGGTGCGCAGCGCCTGGTTGTCGGCCTCGCTGCCTCCCGAGGTGAACACGACCTCGCCGGGCTTGCAGCCAAGCTCGCCTGCCACATCTTCGCGCGCCTCGTCCACGGCGTAGCGTGCGGCGCGGCCGGCGCTGTGTTGGGCGCCGGGGTTGGCGCACACGTCGCTCAGATACGGCAGCATCGCCTCAAGCACCGCCGGGTGCACGTAGGTGGTAGCAGCATTGTCGAGATAGATCATGCCAACCCTTTCCGTCGCGTCGTCAATAGCCCCGCATTGTAGCGCCCAAGCCTGTCCGCAAACCACAAGCCGCCCCGCAGCGCAAAATCGCACCACAGGGCGGCAGGGGAGAGGGAGGCAAACCATGCAGGTGGAAGGAGGTTCTTTCAGGTTGAGAACAATACAAATGCAAATGCAAGGCAGACGTCGTCCGGGGGCTGAATTCTCCGTAGCGCGCCTGCGCAGTGAAGGCAAGGAATGGGGCGCAGCGCGAAGCGCTTCCGCACCGGGATTCCGCCGCCTTCGGTACGAGCATAAGCGCGTGAAGGAGAGTTCAGCCCCCTTCACGCGCGCCCGCTATTCCTGCGGGAACAGGGCCGTGGACAGGTAGCGCTCGCCCGTGTCGGCGAGAAGGGCCACGATTGTCTTGCCCTCGTTCTCGGGCCTCTTGGCCAGCTCGATGGCTGCCCAGGTCGCAGCGCCCGAGGAGATGCCCACGAGCACGCCCTCAGAGTGACCTACGAGCTGTGCGGTGGTGAAGGCGTCCTCGTTTTCCACGGGGATGATCTCGTCATAGACCGTGGTGTCGAGCACGTCGGGCACGAAGCCTGCGCCGATGCCCTGAATCTTGTGGGCGCCCGAGGTACCCTTCGAAAGGACTGGCGAGCTTGCGGGTTCCACGGCCACGACCTTCACAGCGGGCTTCTGCTCCTTGAGATAGGTGCCCACGCCCGTCACGGTGCCGCCCGTGCCCACGCCGGCCACGAACACGTCGACCTCGCCGTCGGTGTCCTGCCAGATCTCGGGGCCGGTCGTGGCCTTGTGCACGGCGGGGTTGGCCGGGTTCACGAACTGGCCGGCGATGACAGATCCGGGAATCTGGGCCTTGAGCTCCTCGGCCTTGGCGATGGCGCCCTTCATGCCGGCCGCGCCGTCGGTAAGCACGAGCTCGGCACCATAGCCGCGCATGAGCTTGCGGCGCTCGACGCTCATGGTCTCGGGCATCGTGATGATGATGCGGTATCCGCGCGCAGCCGCGATGCTCGCCAGGCCGATGCCGGTGTTGCCCGAGGTAGGCTCGATGATGGTGCCGCCGGGCTGCAATTCGCCAGAGGCCTCGGCAGCGTCGATCATGGCCTTGGCAACGCGGTCCTTCACCGAGCCGCCGGGGTTGAAGTACTCGAGCTTCACAAGCACGCGGGCCTTTAGGCCGAGCTTCTTCTCGATGTTGGTGAGCTCGAGCAGGGGGGTGTGGCCGATGGTCTGATCGATGCTGGTGTAGATGTTCGACATGGGGTCTCTCCTTCTTGGGCGGGGCGCGTTGGTGTTTTATCAAGTAAACCTACTTCGTTTGTAGGTTGGTCGTATTAGACACCTGGTCACCCTCCCTGTCAAGAGAGAATTCCTATTTACCTATAGATTTAGAGGGATTATTAACAAACCGGCAACTAGCGTTAGGAAATGACCCCGGTGACCTCGAGGAGGAGCTTCACGAAGAAGATGACGAGCACCGTGAGCATCACGGGACGGGCAATACGCACGCCCTTGCCGATGAAGCAGCGCGTGCCGATGTAGGCGCCCAGCATGTTGAAACAGCCGGCCACGAGGCCCAGGGGTAGCCACACCACGCCGTTTGAGATGAAGACGGTGAGCGCTGCCACGTTGGTGGCGAGGTTCACGACCTTGCAGGTGCCGGTGGCCTGAGTGAGCTTGAGGTGGCCCACTCCCATGAAGAGCAGCGTGAGGAAGGTTCCCGTGCCCGGGCCGTACACGCCGTCATAGACGCCCACCACGGCGGAGATGGCCGCGCACAGCGCGAGCGACTTGGCGGGGGCGATGGGCTCCTTCTCCTTGAAGTCCTTGTGGAACATGATGTAGGCGGCTGTGACGGGCACCACTACGAGCATGATCACGCGGAACACCGCGTCGTCGATCATGAGGGCGATGTTCGCACCCAGGGACGAACCAGCAAGGGCGAAAACCACGCACACGGCGCAGCGCTTGACCTCGACAAAGCCCTGCAGGGCATAGCGTAGAGTGGCCACGGCCGTGCCCATGCAGCTGCTCAGCTTGTTCGTGCCCAGGCAGGTGTGTACGGGAAGGCCGGTGATGAGGTAGGCGGGCAGCGAGATGAGGCCGCCGCCGCCGGCGATGGCGTCGATGAAGCCTGCCACGAACACAAGCGGGCACACGATGAGGAAGATGAAGATCGGGTCCATGAAGCTGGCCACCTTGTCTATGGTGCGGCCTGCGAAGGCCTTGAGGGCGATGTGACCGAAGCAGTGTAGGCAATTTTTGTCACGGGATTAGGCCATAATGGCGTGAACACGCAAAACGCGGCGACGGATGGGGAGGTGAAGGATGGAAGGCACGGTCGAGACGGGGCACATCTATATATGTATTGACCTCAAGACGTTCTACGCCAGCGTCGAATGTGCCGCCCGTGGGCTCGACCCGTTCACGACGAACCTCGTCGTTGCCGATCCCGAGCGCACCGAGAAGACCATCTGTCTGGCCATTACACCCGCCATGAAAGCGCTCGGCATCCGCAATCGCTGCCGCGTCTTTGAGATTCCCAAGTCGGTCGACTACATCATGGCACCTCCGCGCATGAGGCTCTACATGGAGGTTTCTGCCGACATTTATAGCATCTACCTGCGAGCCGTCGCACCTGAGGACATCTATCCCTACTCCATCGACGAGTGCTTCATCGATGCCACACCCTATCTTTCTCTCTATGGGGTCGATGCGAAGGGCTTTGCGGAGATGCTCATAGACGCCGTGCGCACCGAAAAACACATCTGTGCCACCGCCGGCATTGGCCCCAACCTGTTCCTTGCCAAGGTCGCGCTCGACATCACGGCCAAGCATGCGCCCGACGGCATCGGTATTCTCGACGAAGTGTCGTTCAAGGAAAAAATCTGGACGCACCGCCCTATCACCGACATCTGGAACATCGGCCCAGGTATTGCGTCACGTCTTGAGAAATATGGCGTGTATGATCTGCTCGGCGTGTGCTGGCTCGATCCTGAGGTGCTCTATCGCGAGTTCGGAGTCAACGCCGAGTACCTCATCGACCATGCGCACGGCGTGGAACCCTGCACCATCGCCCAGATTCAGGCTTACGTGCCTCAAGGTTCCTCCCTGCAGCAGGGGCAAGTGCTCCAGTGCCCCTACGACTACGACCGTGCTCACACGGTGATGCGCGAGATGGTGGATGCTCTCGTGCTCGACCTTGTTGATAAACGCCTGGTAGCGGGTGGCATTTCACTTGTCGTGGGCTATGAGATACCTCGCGAGGCGCGTATGGCGGCCTCCTCGGCCTTCCAAGGGGAGCACGGCCGCGCCTATTGGAAGGCCATCCCGCGTGCGGGAGGCTCCCGCAAGCTGGGCGGTTACACGTCCTCGGCCAAGAAGCTCGCGGCCGCGTTCGAGGAGCTGTGGTCTGAGACGATTGATCCTGGTGTGCAGATTCGTCGCATGAGCGTGGCGGCAAGCCCGGTGATTGGTGAGGAGTTTGCCACTGTCGACCTCTTCACCGACGTCGAGCAGGAAAAGAAGGAACACGACCTTCAACGCGCCGTGCTTGCAGTGAAAGAGAAATTCGGCAAGAACGCCCTGCTCAAGGGCACGAACTTTCGCCCAGGCGCCACTGGCAAGGAGCGAAACGGGCTTGTGGGAGGCCATCGTGGCTAACGGGGAATCGCAAGGCAGGCAGGGCCAGACGTACGTCGCGCGCGATGGGCGCGTGCTGCGTTTGGGCAAGGCCCATGTCGACCGTGCTCGTCAGTTCATGCCGTTTGCGGCGCTTACCGGGTACTTCGACCTCATTCAGGCGCGTCAGCGCATCCCTCAGCCCTTCCACGAGCTTACTGAGGACGAGGCCGAGACCCTGTCGCGCAAGATGGCCTGGGTCAAAAAAGGTACGATGATCGAAATCTGCTACTACGACCGCGACGCCTATGTGCGGCGCAAGGGCATGGTGAGTCGTATCGACGAGGTGGAGCGTGCGATTTGGGTCGTGAAGGAGCGCGTCCCATTCGATATGATTCTCGACATACAAGTCGAGGGGATGCCCTCGACGCAGGAGTAAGTCTGCGGCTGGCCATACGGTTGCCGCAGCAGGGGAGGATGACGCATGGCGACCATTTATAAGGACGGCATCAAGTTCGACAAGAACTTCTGGCCCTTTGTCGAGGAGGAAGAGTGCGCGGGTTGTCGCTTCCTCGATTACGTGGGTGAGGCAGATGGTCAGGACGTTGGCCGCCATATCTGCAAGATGCCTCCCGAGTTTGAGGACAAGTTCCTGTTCAACGACCTGCCCGACGAAGAAGTCCCGCCCTGTTTCAAGGAGTAGAGATGCCCCTTCCCGCGTTTTTTGAGTCGCTTCTGTGCGAGCAGTACGGTCCCGAGCTTGCTGGGCGCATCGTGGAAGGCTGCCGAGCGCGTCGCACGACGCTGCGCGCCAACGCCCTCAAGGCAACGCCTGAAGACGTTGCGGCCTGCCTGGACGAGGCGGGCATCGGCTATGAGCGCGTCGGTTGGTATCCCGACGCTTTTGTACTTGCCGCCGACACGCAGCTGCGTGACGTCTGGGCGCTGTCTCTCTACGAGCAGGGGGCGCTCTACCTGCAGAGCCTTTCCTCCATGCTGCCGCCGCTTGCCTTGGGCCCCGAACCGGGTCTCGACGTGCTCGACATGTGTGCCGCACCCGGTGGCAAGACAACACAGATGGCGGCGCTTTCAGGTGGGCGTGCCCACATCACCGCCTGCGAGATGCACATGCCCCGCGCCGAGAAGCTGCGCTTCAACCTGGACCGCCAGGGTGCGGGATGCGTCAACGTCATGCAGGTTGACGCGCGCCGTCTCGATGATTTCTTCCGGTTCGACCAGATCTTGCTCGATGCGCCCTGCTCGGGTTCGGGCACGCTCGATGTTGCCGACCCCAAGCTGGAACGTCGCTTCACCCAGCAGCTTGTGAGCAAGTCGCAGTCAAGCCAGAAGGCCCTGCTCAAGAAGGCGCTCGGCTTGCTCAAGCCTGGCGGTACCCTTGTCTACTCTACGTGCAGCGTGCTGGCCGGGGAAAACGAGGCTGTCGTGCGCCAGGCCCTGTCTCAGGCAAGCAAGACGGGCTCGTACGAGCTGCGTCCTATCCGCACTTTTGAAGGCGCGCCCGAGCTGCCGCTGTTGCCCACAAGCTTGGAGGGCGCCGTGTGCGTGTGCCCCACCGAGCTGTTCGAGGGCTTCTTCATGGCAAAGATCGTTCGTCTGGCATAGGGGCCGAGCGTGTGGCGTGCGGTCCTGTTGGGGGGATTGCCGGCCAGGGGTTCCGCACGCCGCACGCTTGCTCTTTTCGCGCATCCGTCGCGGTAATCCCTCTAATTTAGTAGGATGTGCGGGAAAATGTGCTTTCAAGCACGCGAACCAGTCGTACAGGGGAAGGCGGCGGACGACATATGGCAGCATTGATTTCTACCAAGGGACGCTACGCGCTGCGCGCAATGGTCGACCTTGCGCAGAACAAGGACGCGGGGCTTGTGCCCCTTGCAGATATCGCACGCAGGCAGGGCATCTCTGAGAAATATCTGGAGAGCATCGTCTCGGCGCTCTCCAAGGCAGGTTTCATCTCTGGCCAGCGCGGCAAAGGCGGCGGCTACAAGCTCACGCGTGAGCCTGCCGACTACTCTCTGGGCGAGATTGTTCGCCTTGTGGAGGGTCGCATCCAACCTGTGACGTGTCTGGAAGAATGCAACAGCCGCTGTATGCAGCGCGATTCGTGCAAGACGCTCACCATGTGGGAGGAGCTCGACCACCTGATCAACTCCTTCTTGGATGACAAGACGCTCGAGGACCTTGTCGATGGCGGCGGCCCGCTCATGAGCGACTGGCCGAGTTACTTGTAAGTCTTGCCAGTGGGTTTTGCCTCGACTATATGGGCTCTTGGAGTAGAACCTGCCCTCCGTAAGTCGCCACGTTGCGGTATAGTGATTGCCCACTTAGCAGTCAACCTGGGGGAGGCCTATGAGTCAGTCACCGTTTGACCCAAACAGCATTTTTGGCGCCATGTTCGGAATTCCTATGGGGGGCAACGGCCAGGCCGGTCAGTCCGGCCCGGACGGCCAGGGAGGTCAGGGCGCGCCCGATCAGGGCATGCCTGACTTCGGCCCGCACAAGAGCTTTAAGGAAGAGCTCAACGACACGCTCCAGACCATCGCCTCGTGGAGCAAGCGTGCCCTCATCATTCTCGCCATTGTCGCGCTCGTTGCGCTTGCGGGCTGCTACTGGTGGTTCCACCCCTCCATCAACATCCATCGCGAGGAAGTCTGGTTCTGGATCATCCTTGTGGCGATCGTCGCCATCGTTGCCCTGCTTGTGGCCGCCATCAAGCACAAGGACCGTGCCAAGCTCTTCCATCGCCTGACGGCGATTCCCGCTGCAATCATTGCCATCTTCTTTATCGGCATCGTTGCTGGCTGGTCCATCATCCCGGGCAACGCCGCTCGCTATGCCAGCGTGCTTGATGTGCAGGACGGCAACTTCGCCGAGGACATCGCCGAAGCCGATTACTCCTCCATTCCCGTCATCGACAAGGATTCCGCCGTGCTGCTCGGCAACCGTGCCATGGGTTCCATCCCTGAGTACGTGAGCCAGTTCGAGATTTCCAACATCTACAGCCAGATCAACTACCAGGGTCACCCCGTGCGCGTGAGCCCGCTGGTGTACGCCGACCTCTTCAAGTGGTTTATCAACCGCTCGCAGGGTATTCCCGCCTACGTGCTGGTGGATATGACCACCCAGGAGGCTCAGGTCGTCAAGCTCGAGCAGCCCATTCTCTATAGCGAGAGCGAGCCACTTGCCCGCAACATCGACCGCTACGTGCAGCTCAAGTACCCTACCTACATGTTCGATGAGAAGTCCTTCGAGCTCGATGAGGACGGCACCCCTTGGTGGGTCTTCCCCGTGCAGAAGAAGACCGTGGGTCTCTTCGAGGGAACGACCATCTCGCACGTCGTTCTTGTCAACGCCTGCACTGGCGAGACCGAGGACTACGAGCTTGCCGACTGTCCCCAGTGGGTCGACCGCGCCTATCCCAGCGACCTAATCGTCGAGCAGTTCAACTGGCGTGGCCTGTACTCGGGCGGCTGGCTCAACTCTGTGCTCGGCCAGGTGGGCGTTGTGAGGACCACTCCCGGCACCGACGGCAACCTCGGCTACAACTACATCGCCCAAAACGACGACGTTTACCTGTACTCCGGTGTGAGCTCCGTCACGGCCGACAACTCCATCGTCGGCTTCATTCTCGCCAACCAGCGCACCGGCGAGGCCACGTACTTCTCCATGGCTGGCGCCACCGAGCAGAGCGCCATGCAGTCGGCCGAGGGCCAGGTCCAGAACCTGCGCTACACCGCCACGTTCCCGCTGCTGCTCAACATCGAGGGCCAGCCTACCTACTTCATGGCGCTCAAGGACGGCGCGGGCCTCGTCAAGAAGTTTGCGATGGTCAATATCGAGAGCTACCAGTACGTGGCCGTGGGCGACACCGTCGCCGCCTGTCAGCAGGAATACGTGAAGATGCTTGCCTCCAACGGCGTCCTCACGGCTGACCAGGCCCAGTCTGCCGCGGCTGTCGCCACCCCCGGCGAGCCTGCCCAGGGCACCATCGCCACCATGGCGCAGGCTGTCATCGACGGCAACTCGCACTTCTACGTGACGCTCAAGGGCGACGAGGCCGTGTATGACTTCGCGCTGCCGGGCCTGCTCTCCATCGTGACGTACAGCGTGGGCGACGACATCGAGTTCACCTATACGCAGGAAGAGGGCGCTTCGGTGCGCACCGTTGCCACGCTTGGCTCCGAGACGGTCGAAGATGACTCCGCCGCCCAGGATGGCGAGGCCGCCCAGGTCGATGGCGCGCAGTCTACTGAGGAGGGCGTCGATGCCGCTCAAGCCTAAGGAATCGCTGCCCGCGCTCACCGTTGCAATCCAAGCGGGCGGCGAGTCCCGCCGCATGGGCCGCTCCAAGGCGACGGTTCCGTTTGGCGGCAGGCCGCTTCTGTGCAGGCTCGTCGAGCGTGTGGACGATGTGGCCGATGAGATCCTCATCACCACCAACGGCAAGGATGACTTGAGCTTCCTTGAGGAGATGCCGCAGGCTCCCAAGATCCACGTGGTATGCGACCTGCTCGATGTGCGCGGGTCCATGACGGGGCTCTACACCGCGCTTGCCTCGGCCGAGAACGACTTCGTTGCCGTGTGCGCCTGCGACATGATGGACGTGAGCGGCCCCCTTTTCGCCGCCGAGCTAGCCCGGGCGGTGGAAGGTGACTTCGACGTCGTGGTGCCCGAGGACTCGAAGGGCTTCGAACCCTTCCACGCCGTGTACCGTCGCCTGTCTTGCTTGGAAAGCGCTCGTCGCAACATCAAGGCCGCACAGGAGTCGCCCGCCTCGCGCAAGGGCGGCGCTTCCATGAAGTCGGTCGTGCTCGACCCCGAACTTCGTCTGTGTCGCTTCTCTATGGACGAGGTGCGCGCAGTTGCCAACGCAGGGTGCTTTGCCAACTGCAACACTCCCGAGGAGATTGCCCGCGCTGAAGAGAGGATCTTCGGCGGCGAGGCCAAGTAGCCCGCGCTCCATACGCCAGAGCCACCTAGGCCCGGCCGGTGCAGTTCAGCTGCGCCCGCCGGGTCTTTTTTGGTATATGGGGAGAGTGGACGCTTATGTGCGGGTGGCGAAAGTCCGCGATTTTCGCCCGTCAACGTTACCGCCTGGTGAACATTCGCGGCAGGGCCGGTTCCTGCTCGTCTCCGTGCGATAAGTCCACTAAAATGCTGCCCATACCTGCCCGTCTGACTTTTTCGACAATCGAGGAAAGCTCATGACACTAAGCCAGAAAGACGTGCGCGGCATAGCCGACTATGCGCGCATCGCCTTGACCGACGAGGAACTCGTCGAGATGACCGACTATATGAACGACGCCGTGGCCAACGTGCTCGATACCATCAGGTCGTATGACTTGGAGGGCGTCGAGCCGGTGTTCCATCCCATCGGCGATTTGTCCAACGTGATGCGCGACGACGTGCCGGCTCAGGGCCTGCCGCTCGAGGTTGCACTTGAGAACGCCGGGCAGACCGAGGGCCGCTTCTTCCGCGTCCCCTCGATTCTTGGAGACGGGGGTGCCGCGTAATGGCTTTCGACATCGATTCCCTGAGCGCCGCGCAAATCGCCGCCGGCGTGGCCGCCGGCGATTTCAGCGCCCGCGAGGTTGCACAGGCCGCTCTTGCAAACGTCGAGTCTCGCGAGGGCGACGTGCACGCCTTCCTCGAGGTCTCCAGCGAGCTTGCCCTTCAGGCGGCCGACGCCATCGACGCCAAGCGCGCCGCGGGCGAACAGCTGCCCCCCATGGCGGGCGTTCCCTGCGCCTTCAAGGACAACATGCATCTTGTGGGCACGCACTGCACCTGCGCCTCGCGCATGCTCGAGAACTACCAGTCCACGTTTACGGCCACGGCCGTGCAGCGCATGCTCGACGCCGGCTGCATTCCTGTGGGCAAGACCAACATGGACGAGTTCGCCTTTGGCTCCTCCACCGAGTCGAGCGCCTTCGGCCCCACCTGCAACCCGCGCGATCTGGGCTGCGTGCCCGGCGGCTCCTCGGGCGGCTCGGCTGCCGCCGTCGCCGCCGGCATGGCGACCGTTACCCTGGGTTCGGACACGGGCGGATCCATTCGCCAGCCAGCTGCTTTCTGCGGCGTCGTGGGCATGAAGCCCACCTACGGCATGGTGAGCCGCTACGGCGTCGTGGCCTTCGGCTCCTCGCTTGACCAGGTGGGTCCTTTCGGCCGCACCGTCGAGGACGTGGCCCTTTCCATGAACGCCCTGGCCGGTCGCGACCTGCGCGACTGCACCTCGCAGCCCTGGAACACCGACTTCCTCGCGCACCTGCACGATGGCGTTGCCGGCAAGCGCATCGGCGTCATTCCTTCGCTCACGCACGCCGAGGGCGTCTCGGCCGAGGTGAGCGAGGCAATCGAGGCCGCCGCTGCGAACCTTGCCAGCGCCGGTGCCGAGCTCGTCGAGGTCGAGCTGCCCAACGCCGCCGCTGCCATCAGCGCCTATTACGTGCTTGCGCCCTGCGAGGCCTTCTCCAACCTCGCGCGTTTCGACGGCGTGCGCTACGGACACCAGTGCGCAGATCCGCGCGACCTTGCCGACATGAGCTCCCGCTCGCGCGCCGAGGGCTTCGGCCCGGAGGTCAAGCGCCGCATCATGCTCGGTGCCTACCTGCTCTCCTCGGGTGTGTACGACAAGTACTATTACCCCGCCCAGCAGGTGCGCGCCCTTATCACGCAGGACTACAAGAACGCCTTCCAGAAGGTCGACGCCGTGCTCATGCCCTCGGCCCCCTTCACGGCCTTCAAGTTCGGCGAGCTGTCCAACCCCACACAGATGTACATGGCCGACATGTTCACCGTGCCGCTCAACATCGCCGGCAACTGCGGCGTGAGCGTGCCTGTGGGCCTTGGCCGCGAGACGGGTCGTCCCGTGGGCGCCCAGCTCATCGGTCCTGCCTTCGCCGACGATCAGCTCCTGCGCATCGCGGCAACGCTTCAGGGCTTTTATCCGGAGTTGCCCGTGTCGAAGGACTTCGCGAAGGGGGAGCAACGCTAATGAGGGACATCGCTGACATTCTCAAGGACTGGGAGCCGGTCATCGGCCTCGAGATCCACACCGAGCTCACCACGCTCAACACCAAGATGTTCTGCAGCTGCCGCCTGTCGCACGACGACGAGCCCAACACCAACGTGTGCCCTGTGTGCCTGGGCATGCCCGGCGCTTTGCCCGTGCCCAACCGTGCGGCCATTCAGTCCATCGTTCTGGCTGGTCTGTCCACCAACTGCCAGATCATGAAGCACTCCATGTTCTACCGCAAGAACTACTTCTATCCCGACATGGCCAAGAACTTCCAGACCACACAGGGCCCCGTCGCCTTCTGCATGGGCGGCTGGCTCGATGTCGAGGTCGGCGCCAACGGTGCCAAGGAACGCCTCGACGACGGTGAGGTCGAGCGCGCCAAGGACGGCTCCTACACCGCGCACATCGGCATCACGCGCATCCACATGGAGGAGGACGCCGCCAAGATGGTGCACGTCGGCGGAGCCGAGGGCCGTATCGGCGGCGCGGACCACTCTCTCATCGACTACAACCGTTGCGGCACGCCGCTCATCGAGCTTGTGACCGAGCCCGACCTGCGCAGCCCCGAGGAGGCGCGCCTCTTCATGGAGAAGCTGCGCCAGATCTTCCTTACCATCGGCATCTCCGATTGCTCCATGGAGTCGGGCTCCATGCGCTGCGACGGCAACATCTCGCTGCGTCGTCGTGGCACGGAGAAGTTCGGCACACGCTGCGAGATGAAGAACCTCAACTCGTTCAAGAACCTTCACGACGCGCTCGAGTATGAGATTCGTCGCCAGGCCGAGGTGCTCGAGGAGGGCGGCGTCGTCTACCAGGAGACCCGTCACTGGGACGTGAACGCCCGCCGCACCATCGTTATGCGCACGAAGGAGACGGCTGACGACTACCGTCTCTTCCCCGAACCCGACATGGTGCCGTTTGACCTGTCCGAGGAGTTTGTGGAAGAGGTGCGCACGCGTCTGCCCGAGCTGCCCGACCAGCGTCGCGACCGCTACGTCGAGGCGTATGGTCTCAAGCGTGCCGATGCGGCGCAGCTTGCCGGTGACCCCAAGCTCGCAGCCTTCTTTGACGAGGCCGTTGCCGGCACGCAGGGCAAGCTCTCCCAGTCGGTGGCCAACGTCATCCTCAACGAGCTCATGGGCTACCTCAACGCCGAGGGCCATAGCATCGCCAGCACGTCCATCACCCCTGCTCAGATCAAGAGCCTGGCCGAGCTTCTCTCCAGCGACGCCATCTCTTCCAACCAGGGCCGCGAGGTCTTCGCGCTCATGGCAGAGTCGGGCGACGACCCCGCGCACATCGTCGACGAGCGCGGCATGCGCCAGGTGAGCGACACCTCAGCCCTCGAGCCTGTGGTGGACGAGGTTATCGCCAATTGCCCCGACCAGGTTGCCCAGTACAAGGGCGGCAACACCAAGGTCGTGGGCTACCTTGTGGGTCAGTGCATGAAGGCGAGCAAGGGCAAGGGTAACCCCAAGCTTTTCAACCAGCTCCTCTGCGCAAAGCTCGCGGATTAGCAGTTGCCGATGCCATGGGGCATACGGCTGCGCTATGATGCAACCGTCTGTGCCCCATGGCTATTGCCGCGCCTGCGGCGGGCCCTACAGAAAGGAACCGACATGGACGAAGAGCAGCTCAACGACGTCGAGCTCGAGGACGACTCCAACATCATCACCCTCGAGGCAGAGGGCGAGGCCGTCGAGTTCGAGTACATCGACACGCTCGACTACGAGGGCGAGGAGTACGTCGTGCTTCTTCCCGTCGAGGAGGACGAAGAGGCTGAGGTTGTCATCCTCAAGGTCCACAAGCTCGACACCTTCGACGAGGACGGCGAGCCCGACGAGGAGTATGTCTCCGTCGACTCCGAGGAAGTGCTGAACACCCTGTTCGACATGTTCAAGGAGCAGTACGCCGACGAGTTCGATTTCGTCGAGGAGTAACCTCTCCCCGCAAAGCGTGAACCAAAAAGGGGCTGTAACAAAAGCCCCTATAACGAATTCACGCCCCGTTCGGACCG
>ERZ1034984.1302-NODE-1302-length-24076-cov-36.008826_pt1 | contig 24076 bp, 18 predicted proteins | sample MGYA00520589_ERZ1034984 | MGnify/ENA primary metagenome ERZ1034984 (study PRJEB33766, sample SAMN09781790) | gut metagenome | biome: gut microbiome | host: Homo sapiens | place: Madagascar | study: EMG produced TPA metagenomics assembly of the PRJNA485056 data... | reverse complement strand
AACTACTGGAGCAACAGGCTCAACTACTGGAGCAACTGGCTCAACTACTGGAGCAACAGGCTCAACTACTGGAGCAACTGGCTCAACTACTGGAGCAGCGGGTTCAACTACTGGAGCAACTGGTTCAACTACTGGAGCAACTGGCTCAACTACTGGAGCAACAGGCTCAACTACTGAAGCAACAGGCTCAACTACTGGAGTAACAGGTTCAATTACAGGTGTAGCTTCAACTACTGGAGTTGGAGCACTAACTGGTACAGGTTCTGCATTAACTACTGGAGCAACAGGCTCAACTACTGGAGCAACAGGCTCAACTACTGGTTGTGGTGCAGCAACAGGAGTAGTATTCTCAACTACTGGTGCTACATTACTAACCTCACCCGTAGCAGGTGATGCTGGAGTAGCAGCAGGTGCTGGTGCAGCAGCAACATTCTCTTCTTTTAAAGGATTCTTTTCTTTTTTTCCTTTTGCTGAAGAAACAATAAATACTATTAAAGCAACAATTAAAAGTAAAACTCCACAGGAAATTAACATTCCAGGAACTGAAGTAAACCAATTTAAATCAAAATTATTCATAAGTATCTAACTCCCTTTATTCTAATCTATAAATATAATAACAAAAAAAATTTGCAAATGCAAACTTTTTATTATCTATACACTATCTTTACATTGTAAATTCTGTCCAGTAAGAATTTCTAGGCAAATCAAGTGTAAACGTCATTTTCTCTTTACTAATTGGATGTGTAAAGGTAAGTTCATAAGCAAATAACGCTAACTGTGTTTTGTCAAGCTTACCATATCTCTGATCACCACATAAAGCATGACCCCTACTAGCAAACTGTACTCTAATCTGATGATGTCTTCCAGTAACTAACTGAATTTTAACTAAACTATGATTAGTACTCTTATTTTCACTAACAACTTCATAGTCTAAAATTGCCTCTTTACCATCTCTTGACACAACAGTATTACCATCACTTAACTTCTTAAGTTTATCAATAAATCTTCCCTTTTTCTTATCAAAACAGCCATTAACAACAGCCATATATTTCTTACTAAAGCCATGTTCTAACTGTTCCTTATTAAGTCTACTAGCAGCTTTAGAACTTCTCGCAAAAACCATAACTCCACCAACAGGTCTATCAAGTCTATGAACAAGTCCTATATAAACATTACCAGGCTTATTATATTTAACCTTTACATATTCTTTAACCATTGTAAGTAAGTCTTTATCCCCAGTCGCATCACCTTGACTAAGTACATTAACAGGTTTCTCAACTACTATAACATGATTATCTTCATATAAAACATTAAGCTTACTCATTACTTTCCCATCTTCCATAAATACCACAAGGTAAAACTAACTCACTATTTTTAATAGGTAGTCCAACTTCTCCACAACTAACCCTACCAGTAAATTTATTATTAACATTTAAATTCAAAATATTAGACAAAACCATAGAAGAAAGACCAGTAGTATAAGAATTAATTAAAAAGAATAATGGTTCATCACTAAGGACTTCACTACATATCTTAACTAAATAATTTAAATTCTTCTCAATATCCCAAACTTCTCCATTTGCACCACGTCCATAACTAGGAGGATCCATTATAATAGCGTCATAATGATTTCCTCTTCTAATTTCTCTTTGCACAAACTTTACAACATCATCTACTATATATCTAATCTCAGCATTTTCAAGTCCTGAAGATTTTACATTTTCTTTACACCAATCAACCATTCCTCTAGAAGAGTCAACATGCGTAACACTAGCACCAGCAGAAAGACAAGCAACAGTTGCTCCACCTGTATAAGCAAACAAATTAAGTACCTTTATTTTTCTACCAGACTTTTTAATCTTCTCCCTCATAAAATCCCAATTAACTGCTTGTTCAGGAAATAAACCAGTATGCTTAAATCCCATCTGTTTTATATTAAAAGTCAAATCATCATACTTAATCTTCCAACTACTTGGAGTATTCTTTAAATTATCCCAATGACCTCCACCTTTATTACTTCTATAATAAACAGCATAAATATCACTATGATACTTTTCAAGTAAATCACCATTATCCCAAACAATCTGTGGATCTGGTCTAAGTAAATAAACATTACCCCATCTTTCTAACTTTTCTCCACGAGAAGCATCTATTAATTCATAATCTTTCCATCTATCTGCTAATAACATAAACATCACCCTCTATATAACATTAAATACCTTACCATAAGAACTAATTAGCAATTGTCCATTAAAGCCAAATACATAATCCATATACTTAATTAACTCAACATCTTCTTCCATTACATATTCGCACTTAACATCAGCATACTTACCACACTCATCACTATTAGCCTTCTTCATTCTATATATTGAATCCTCAGACCAAATATAAGTACCAGCATTTGCTCCAACATAATTAAAATCAATTATCTTACCATATCTACCCTTACTATAAACTATCTCACTACTTGCTAAAATATAAGGCATTTCTGAACTAGCTCTAGTAACTATAATTTTATAAATATTACCATCATTTTTTAATACATAATATATACCAGAATTACCATCTACAGTAACTATCTTAACTACATTCTCATCACTAAATAAAACACTATAAACACCATAAGCATTATCATTAACCGTAACTTGTGAATAAGCATCAGTATTACCATTAGCATTTAAATAATAAAAGTTACCATCATCAGCTTTAATAATACTATCATCCATTATCGCAACTACCTTCTTAGTAAACTTATCTGTTGCCATACAATTCTGTTCATTAGAAAACTTCTGTCCCAATGAAATCTCATATACTTTTCCATCAGCAGTAATAGCCTTAGTAGAACTAACATATTTTAACTTAGTATAAGCTTTCTCATTCTTCTTACCTGATAATAATAAATTACATGTAAATTCACTCTCAGACAAATTAAAACCCGCATGTCTTATACCTCTAGTAACATTCCCCATACATCCAGTACAAAAAAAAGAAACTATAAGAAAACTTACAACCAACACAATTTTATTCTTCATAATATCCCTACCTTATAGTAAGAATATACCATAATTTATAGTTTTTGAAAAGAATTATAAAACACTAAATTTTTCAAGTTCCTCATATATATAAATTAATTTTTCACTACTCTTCTTATCATAACTAACAAATACATCTTTATAATTTTTATTTTTAACTTTACTTCCCTTACTCTTTTCACATAACTTATCTATTTTTTTACAAACTATCTCTATACTTTCACTATCTGTAATAAACTTCTTAGATAAAATTTGCATAATCCCAAGTTTTCTAGGTAATCCATTAATCTTAAACATAGTATTATCAATCTTTCTTAATACACTAGGTCTTTCATAATTATTAAGAATCATAATTGAATAAACAATAAGTTTATTTTTATCATCTTTTAATTTTACATCTTCTCCATACATAATCTTACATCTAGCAAAACTAATCGCAATCTTTTCTTTAGAAATCTTTCTCTCCTCAGTAACGACAGCTCTCTTATTAACAGTACAATTCTTATAAAAGTTATAAATATAGAAAATCATAAACATCCAAACTATTATCTTTAAATCTTCTCCTGCCAAGAAAATATCATTAACTTTGATAATAAGTTCCTGATCTAAATAAAACATTAAAAATATTTCTATAATTGCCCACTTAACATTATTATCTTCTTTATTAAAATAATCTCCTTCTAAAAAATATATATTATAGAAAAGTTCTATTATAAACTTAAATACTAATACTAAAAATATATTTTCATTAAATTTACTAAAACCAAGTCTACCTGAAATACCCGCAAGTACTAATACAAAAAAGATTGAAAATACTAAACTCTGTATCCTTGTAAACTTATATTTTTTATTAAGATAACCACTAAGTAAAAATACCAAAAATCCAAATACTAAATAAAATAACCAAATAAATATATTCAAACCCAATCACCTCTAAATACCGTATATTATAATGTAAATAAAAGAAATTGTAAAACCCTAATTACAATTTCTCTCTTCTTTTTCTCTTAATTCAATTTCTTTCAAATGTTTCTTTACTAACAATACTACTTCCATTGAAGACTTAATCTTATGAAGTACAATTAATGCATCCTGTAACTTAGTCTTTAAACTAGCTTCTTCTACATACTTTAAAGCTTCATTCTTATAATCAAAGTCTTTAATTGGATTTATCTCAATAAAGGTTTTTATATACTCCTCTATATCTTTTAATACATATACTTTTAAATCATACTCATCAAGTGAAACCACTCCATAATATCCAAGTATTAATAATTTATATTGATCTTTTAAACTCATAACATCACCACTAATATAATATCACAATTTTCCTATTTAACAATCCATCTCTTTATGATAAAATTAAGTTAATAAAGTAAAAAGTATAATACAACAAAACAATATGAAAGTTGGTAATAGTATGAAAAATGAAAATAATACAAAAAAAGATTTACGTTTTATCATTATATTTGTAGTTATAATTTGCCTATCGTTTACTTATTTATTTCAAACTTCTCTAGCTAAGTACCGAAAACAAGTAAGTGGAAATGTTAATCTAGAAATAGCAAAATGGAATATTAAAATTAATGATGAAGCTATTGAAAATAAAAAAGTTCTAACTAATGACATAGTTCCAGTCTTTGAAGGTAATGAATATACAAAAGACTCCGTCTTAGCCCCAGGTTCTAAAGGGCATTGTGATATTATAATTGATTCTACTGATGTAGATGTTGATTTTACATATGAAATAAGTTTAGTGGTCGACGAAAATAACGCTGTAAGTGATTTAAAAACAACTGGTTATATTATAAACCCATCTGATACTAATCAAACTATTATCGATTATACAAATCAAACTGCTATAACTGGTACAATCGTCCACAATACTCCAAGTACTATCATAAGATTATATTTTGAATGGTATGATGAAGCTGACAATGAAATGGATAATCAAAAAGATACAGAAGTAGCAATAGATGAAAATAGTAAAATAATTATATCCGCTAGTGCTAGATTCTCTCAAAAGAAAGCATAAAAAAAAATTCATGAAATATAAATCATGAATTTTTTTATAAAACATATAAATTATAATTTTATCATAGTATATTTTCTTTTAATTGCACATTCGAAAAGAAAATCCCCTATAAAAAAAGATGATTTCCAAATCATCTTTTCAACTACTTATGTACTCCACTTGTTTTTTCTACTTCTGATTTAGTTCCCTTACAAACAAAGTATCTATCATCTCTACTATTGTAAAAATATTGGTCTCTTCCAACAGCATATTTTCTTAAACCAGCAGCTACTCTTGGATCTTTTTCACTCTGGATTAGTTCATCTATTTCAGCTGGTAAAAGTGGCATTATAGTAATATCTTCTGGTAAATCAGGAATATCAAGATACATGTTTTTTAATCCACGTTGACTACTTAATCTAACAGTCGCATTGTATTTTATATTCTTTTTCTTATCTTCAACAACGAGTCTTGCTGTATCAAGTTTTTCTCTAACTAAAGTCTCTCTTTTCTCATATCTATCACTCCATCCAAACATTTCAAAGGCTCTTCTTGGAATGTATAGCATTGAGCCAACTCCTGCCATATTATAATATTCAGATAACTTTCCAGTTCCAAAGTTTTTCTTTTCTCTTATTTCCATTATACCATCAGAAGTATAGTCACATTTTTCAGACCATGTTGTGTTACTACATTCTCCCTTCATACTATCATCAGCATATAGCGAAGCTCCATTTGTAGTTAAAGTCATGTATCCTGATTTTTCATCAATAGTAACAACCTCTTCAATGACGTCTTTGCATCTACACATTACACCACCAGTTCCGATATATGATGCTTTTTCTTGAGTTCTAATGCATCTAAACGTTGTTGGATCATCACAAAAAATACTCATTGCATATTTTTCTCCAGATGGTAAATCACAAGCAAATGAAATAACACCACTGTCCAAATGAACTTGCATCTTTTGTACTTGATCTGGTAAGTTCATAGCACCAATTAAATTACCAATTGAATTCATTGCGGTATCATAAGCTGGATTTTCTTTGAATGCAGGACTAATACCTAATTCTTCCACTTTTTCTCCAAGATTAGCCCTTAATTCACTTATATTATAATACATAATATAATCCTCCTTATATTTCTATCTAAGTACAGAATACCATGAAAAAATAAAAAAAGAAAGTAATTAGTCTAAACTATACGTAAACTAATTACTCTCCTATCTGTGTAACAGTTAACAAAATATGAAACTTAAAACATACCTCTTCATTCTCTGCTTTATAAGCTTTACAAGTACTCCCCCAAAAACTATCAGCATCATCTTTTTCTAAATATAAATTAGTCTTATCAGTATTAAAATCAGTCTCACTAATAGTCTCCTCCACATAATTACCATTAAGTAATGAATAATAACTAACTGATGGATCATACTTATATTGTTTAGTAAGCTTATAATAATCCTTAGCTAAAACCTCACCCTTCTCAAATGGCCATTCGATATTAATTGTAAAGTTTAAATGATCATCTTTCTCTAGAGTGGTTTTATCATAATCAAATGTAACAATAAAAGGATAGGTATCTTTCAAGTAATTAATTGCATCTTCTGTAGTATCTGTACCATTCATAGTCTCTTCTCCAAGAACAGTAATGCTATCTACTTTGAAAGAGAAACTAGCTCTAACATCACTTCTATTATAAACTTTAATAGTCTTTTGATATTTAGGCATACCAGGATATAAATCTTCAGTAATTATTTCCATATCTTTAACTGGTGAATTCTCATCTAAAAAGTTTACATCCCATGAAACAACATTAGCTTTAACATTAACACTTGCACTTGATAAGAATACAAACCAAGCATAAGCATTAACTCCAAGTACAAAGAGTGCTAAAAAAATACTACGTCTCTTTATCCTTTTTCTTTGTTTTTGTAAAGCTAAATATACATCTTCTGCATTCTTCCTAGATAACTTCCTCTTCTTCGGCATCTCCATCACCTACATTTTTTTCTATATTTATATCTTCCAAAGATTCCAAATCTTCTACTAACTCTTCATCATTATTAGTATTACTATAACCACTAACAACATCAACCTCTGAATATAAAACATGATCATCATCAATAACCTCTACATCAGAATCTAACACACTAGGATCAGTATCAACATCTTCATCTAATTCTTCATTATTACTAATATTTTCTTTTTTATTTTTCTTCGTACTTTTCTTATCTTCTTTTTCAATCAAACGTATTTCATTCTTCTCTAATTTCATATCAATTATAGTATCCGCAATCTCTAAGAAAATAACTAAAACTAAAGGACAAAATACTAAGAAGAAAAATCCATATATATTTTTAACAACATGATTAATAAAGTTAACTACCGGTAATTTTCCTACTACTTTACCAAGTATCTGATCTGCTGTAATACTAGGATCTTCATATTTATTATTAACACCTTTTAAAGTATAATGAACTTTTCCATCATTAAAAGTCTCTATTCTAATAATTCTATGGGTAACAATTAAACCTTTAACAGCATCTCTATTACCTAAATAAGCAATATCATCACCCTTTTTTAAAGTACTAGGATCAGTATCTTTAACTAATATAACATCATTAATATTATACACAGGCTCCATTGACCCAGTCGCAATAGTAAATACTCTATATCCTAATATACTAGAATTATTAGTAAATCTTTGAACAATAACAAATAACAAATATATAGATAACATCGCTACTACAAATATTTTAATAATCGTATATATAATTTGAAACGTCTTATTCTCTAATAACTTCTTCATTTTATATCCTTTCTAATAAAGAAAAGTCATCCATCAACTTATCATTATCTTTAGACATTCTATCTTTAAATACTCTTAAAATTACTTTTCTCTTATTATTATTTAATTTTACTTTTCTAATTTCTTTAATAAAAATCTCTTTTAAATTATCCTCAGTCAAAGTATCATCAGAATCAAGCAAATTAGAAATAAGTCTGTCTATAACATTACTAAGCATTGCTGTTTCACTTAACTCACCATTACTAGAAATTCCTTTATTCGCAATATAAGTCATCAAAATTGCCTGATCATACTCATTCTTTAAAGTACCATCATCAAAGTAATTCTTTTTATCTACTTCATTCTTATCCTTATTTACATAAGTCTGAATATAATTCCACAACTCTTCTGCTTTTTTAAAGTTCGGATTCTTTAAAATTACATTAGTCTTTCTAATTGGTGAACGTACTTTTTCTACATGTAATTTAGCAAGAGTAGTCATTAATTCACTACCCATAAATCCATCTAGTTGTTGCTTAATTTTCTTAAGTCTATCAGCATAAGATAAATCACTTACCCCTGCTTCAGGTGGTTTAATATTCTTATCCAGTGCATCTATTGTTAAAGTAAACTTAATCTCATCAGTACCTACTTTAGAATTACCTTCATATTTTAAATTTCTACTATCTTTATAAAATGAATTCTCTCCAGTACTTTCAATTCTCTGATCAAGAAAAACCCGCAAGTTATTAATCAAAGTAAAAATAAATCTATTTTCATAAGTATCTAAACTCTCTTCTTTATTAATATTTAATACTTTAGAAGGTTTAACATCTCCAGTTTTAGCATTATAATCTTGTATTAAATTAGTATGCTGTGTCAAATGAATAACACTTTCAACGGTAATCTTCTTAGATAATTCTACTTTAACAATCTCTTCTTCATTAACAATGAATCTTTTCGGATTACGTAAAATATTATCTAAGTATGGTAAAACATCTTCTATTATTTCTAACCACTCATAATCATACTCATGTAATTCATAATCTCTTTTTACTTGTAAGGTAGAATTAAGATGATTCATAAACGAATCATTCTTTAAATCTTCAACATCTACTTCTATATTACTATTAGTATCAGTCATATTCTACCTCCTATACCATCTTCTTAAGTCTTAATAAATACTCTTTACACTCATTAAAATTCTCTTTACCAAAGTTCTTATCCAAAAACTCTATAAAACCATCAATTTCATCTCTAATATATGCTAAGTTTAACTGTTCAAACTTTCTTAAAATCTTTCTTGCTATATAATAGTCAACTGCATCTACTTCTCTACCACCACACTCAACGAATGTTGCAACAAAGTCTTTCATCTGTTTAACAATACGGTTACCAAAAGCTATACGGAAATGTTTAATAACATAATCATCCATATCATTAATCTTTTGACTCATCTCTTCAGTTAAAGGATGTCTTTCCTTTGCCTGTTTAAATAATCCTTCCAAATAAGAACTATTAATATTCATTGAATCTGTATCGATCGGTTCAAATACTTGACCTTTATCATTAATATCAATTGGCATAGCACGGTCATACACCTTATCTGTAACAGCGAAAGTAGAATCATCGTTATTGATTGTACCAATGTACCACATATTACCTGGAATTTGTAATTTACCACCCTTTAATCTAACTGGGTCACTATCCCAAACACTAGGAACAAGTTCAATAATCCACTCTTCACGAGTAGGCATTTCAAGAATAGATAACATTTCAGCAAAGTAATACTCAACACGTGCAATATTCATTTCATCTAGTACTGTTACATAAACATCATCTGTATAACCTGCTTCATACATCTTCTTTAAAACTTCAGTCTCATTAAACTTCTTAGTAAACTCATTGAAGTATCCAAATAACTCAGTTCTATCTCTCCAAGACGGTTGAACAGAAGCAATAATAGCATCTCTTCTAATAAATTTACCCCAAGCATACGCAAGTGAAGTCTTACCAGTACCAGAAATACCTTGTAATATAACAAGTTTAGTAGCTGATAAAGCTGATATAAATAATCTAATCATATTAGTTGTATAATACAAACGTAGTTTAGAAGCAGCAAAGTTTCTAAATAACTCAACCAACTCTTCCAAAGTAAAATTATTATTATATACTTGTACTTTATAATCTTTATAAGCTATATCGATAGCATGTAACTTTGAAAAACGGATATTACTATCATCAAGTTTAGTAGGATCTTCTTCCTTAACTTCTTCTTCATCAAGTACTTCAGCTTCTTCTCCTGGTTTAAGTCCAAGTTGTGATACTTTCATCGCAAGTATCTTTTCCTTCTCTTGTACAAGTTGAGCAACCTCTTTATTTAAATTACCAATCTCTTCTAACATAGACTCTTGTTCAACTAAAGTCTTTCTAAACTTCAAATATTTCTTAATAAGGAAATAGAAAAGTAAAATAATTAATCCTAGTAAAATAACAAGTACCACAATCGCAATTATTACTAAAACCCATTCTCCTACATTTAAATCATTCTTATAAACTTGGATAATATAAGCATACTCTTTAACATTAAAAATCTGTATAATACCATTAAAAAGCCCTTTAAATATCATGCCTACTCCACCAAAGAATACCGACATAAATTCAAATAAAAAACGTGTAAAAGTATTCATACCTATACCTCCTTATTAAATAAAATATCCCTCATATTAACAGGTGTATACTTCATAAAAGTATTATAATCTTTATCTTTAAAAGCCTTAACAATAACAAAGTCAAATACTAAAGAATTATCTAAATTAGTAAGTTTAGTATCAACATCATTAATATGAGAAAAATCTTGTATACAAGCAATACTAAAACCATACTTCTTAATAAAAGCCTGATTACTATTAAAACTATCAGTTGATATTGCTAAAGTTAAATATCTCTTAATTAATGGATTATCTAACATTACAAAGTACTTCTCTATATCTTTTCTATCTTCAAATAAGGAATCATCTATTTCTATAAAATACTTATCATATAAATCCATTCCATTATATAAATCAAATAATAATTGTTTTATAAACTTCTTAATCTTTAAATCCAACTTATCTTCTTGTATCTTCTTATCTCTATAAACTCTCTCTACTAAAGACTTCTTATAATTATCTTGTAATAATTTAACATCATTATTTATATTAACCCATACATAATTATCTCTATCTTTAAATAATGGATAATCAAGTGAAAAATACGTATCTTTTCTCAAGAAAAACTCATCCATCTTCTCTTTAGTTTCAATAACTTGACTAACTAATTTAACTGTCTTTTCTAAAAGTAACTCTCTAACAAAACTATCTCTTTCTAACAAGTCTTTTATCTTAATAACAGCTTCATCTTTATCCTCAAATCTAAGTAAATCTAACTTTATTAAAAATGGTATTATCTTACTACTAGTATTTATAAATTTAATCTTCTCTTCATAAACTTCATTAGTATCAATTAATTCATAGTTAGACAAGTCATCTAACATTTCTAATCTTTTACCTTCAATCTCTTCTAACAAGACTTTATCATCATAATTATTAGTACTTACTGTATCAAAAATTCTATAATATGAACTATTTATATATGTTCTTAAGTAATTACTTAAACACTCACTAAGAAATGAATCATCTGAGTGCATAATTGTTAAGCCATACTTTAACATACGATTTATTCTATAATTCATATATATTTCTACTAAATTATCACTCACTACTCCTCATCCCTTCTAGTCTAGTAAAATTATAACATAATATATTTTTTATTTAAAGGTTTAATCTGCCAAAACAGCACTAACTGTAACTATTGGTGTTGTATTAACAATTGGATATGTATAATCTTTAGCAATATCATTTTTATAAAATAGTATTTTCTCTGTCGCCGTTGCACCTAGTTTAAATGTATAACTTTTAACATACTGATAATTATCGCTAAGAGTAGTATCAACTCTTGTATTAGGAATCATATGTAAATATGAAGTTGCTGTCATATCAAGAGCTAACATATCGGCAGGAAAGGACAAAGTAACTTTAGCCGAAAAACACTTACTTTTATTAGTATCACTAAGATTAACATAATCATCTAATGCAATCTTATCACCAACATTATAAGTACCAAAAGCTTCCTCTACTTCATAATAACTAACTGCATTAGTAACATTAACAACTAAATACTTAGAATTAGCACTATCTACAATATTATAAGTAAAATTACTCTTCTCAACACCAATTCTATAAGTAGCAGATAAAGACTTAGTATAAGGAGAATTAGAAGTAGCAACAATTTTCACATCAACAGTCTCTCCCTCACTAAAAGCACTATTAGGAGTAACTATAACCTGAAAACTATCTGTCTTTTTATTTTGATAAATAATACCACTAGTCTTACTTAAATCACATCTAACAGTATTAGGACATACACAAGTAATATCATAATCAACATCAGCAGTAGTGTACCTATCAGCATTTTTCTTACTATTAACATCTATTAATAAAGTATAGCTATTAACACCATCCCAGTTATTAATACTATGGTTTTTACCATTAATATTCATAACACTACTATTAAAATAAAACCCTTTAGTCTCTAATATATAATTATCAATCATATTATAAACATACTTAGCATAAGTGAAGCCAAATAATAAAAGAAGTGACAAACAAACTAATACAATTATACTAACTTTTTTATTTTGTCTAATAAATTGCATTATATCACCTCTAATCTACTCTTTGAGAAGACTCTATATCTATTTCTATATTTTCTATACAATCAGCATAAGTAGTACTACTACTATAAGTCTTAGGAAAATTAATAACTAATGTATAAATATCTGTAACTTTATCTGTATAATCCATATTATATACTCCTGGTGGATCATAAATATTATACCAAGCCCCATCATCATCTTGTACTATTCTAGCTCCACTCAACAAAGCAGTCGCAGTCGCATCATCATAATTTTGATTACGATATAGTTGTACCGTAATTGGTAAATTAGTCGTTGTAATTATCTTAACTCCATAAGTAAGATTAATTTCACTTCTATTAAATTCATTAAAATTAGATACACTAAACTTATAAACATATGGTTCATTAGATGGAATAATTTGTTCTGGATCAATATTAAATGACATCTTAGAAGAATCTATCAAATAAATTGCTTTATCTATATTAGCAACTAACTTAGCTGAAGACTGATAAGATGCATAAGCTCTTTTAAATAAGAAAAAAGCTAAAAATAAAGTCACTAATAATATAAGTGCAAAAAGAAGAAAACGCATCTTTTCTTCAAAAAACTTAATATGACTAACTTTCTCCTTTATCTTATTTAACACTTATAACACCTACCCAGAATAAGGAACTATAGCCTCTCCCTTGTATTGTTCCACTGTAAAGTTTATTACTAAAAAGTTTACACTTGAATTAACTTCTTCAGAAGTAGGATCAACATCTTCTCCTAAAGGCCACTCTACATCAAGTACTAATTCTTTTTTTACTTTATTTTTTATATCATCCAAAGAAAATATACCCGTATAAACATTTTCACCAACACGAATTAAATTATTACCATTATCATTAATATTAGTAACCTTTAAAAACTTTGTATCATCAACACTCTTATCTATTATTTCAAAAGTATATTTAATCGCTACATCAGTATCCATAGGATCTATTATAGCTTTAGCAGTACCAGTAGAACCAGGTAACGCTTTACCATTAACAGCATTACTACTATTCCAAGTAATATTAGAAAGTCCAATAGTTTGAACATCACTAGAAGTAACCTTAAATCCATCCACACTAATATTCCATTTAGCGATACCAGGTGTTATTTTACCATTAGTCTCTGTCTCATATGCTGTATAAGTACCATTAGAATACAAATAAAATAATGAACCAAATAACAAAATCGTTACTACTATAATTTGAACTATCTTCTTTTTCTTATCTTTCATAACTATTCTCCTAGTATGAATTATACCAAAATTAATAAGTTAAGTAAACAGATTTAAAGATATAGACTTAGTTTAATGTTAATGTTATAATTTAGAAGATAGTAGTAATATAGTAAAGGAGGTATATTTGTGTATAGTTATGACTATTATTATTCTAGTAGCAGTTCAAATCCCACGGCTGCAATTATTGCCCTTGTAGTAGCAGTAATAACCATTGTTGCTTTATGGAAGGTTTATAAGAAAGCGGGATATGAAGGATGGGAAACTCTTATTCCAATTTACAACTTAGTTATAATGTTTAAAATAGCTGGTCTTTCTCCATGGAACATCCTATTACTATTTGTTCCATTCGTTAACATCTATATAGTTTTTAGATTATATATTAATCTAGCTCACAAGTTTGGAAAAAGTACAGCCTTCGGTGTAGGAATAGTTTTCTTATCAATAGTCTTTTTACCATTAATGGCATTTGATGATAATTGTGTATATCAAAATGGAATTGAGCAACCAATGAACAATAATCAACAAATGTATAACAATCAACAACAAATGTATAACAATCAACCAATGAATAATAACCAACAAATTTATAACAATCAACCAGCGAATAATAACCAACAAATGTATAACAATCAACAATCAATAAATAATATGTATAACAATCAACAACCAATAAATAATCAACAACCAGTAAATAATAATCAAAATTATTTCTGTCCAAACTGTGGTACACAATTAAATAACAACGTACAATTCTGTCCAAATTGTGGTAGACAAAAGCAATAAAAAAGCTGTAGATGTAAAAAAAACTAGTTACAATTAACTAGTTTTTTTCATACCTATTATAACAATTCTATATCATCATCAGTATCTTTATTCTTCTCTTCAATAACAGGACTCTTCTTTTCTACAGAATCCATTTTTACCTTTTCTTTTTTCTCTTCAGGAACAGTTTTAGTAGTCTCTTCTTTCTTCTCTTCTTTAACTACTTCGCCCATCTCTTCTTTTTTAACGGTCTTAGTTTGAGAAATTTTCTTCTTTTTCCCTTTAAAATCGTCATCATCATCTTCAACAACTTCGTATTTAGCAACAATAACTAATTGATAAATTTGATAAATGAATACTATTAATATAGGTAATAAAACTAAGAATAAGAAACCAACTCTACTCTCAAGTACATCAAGTATTGCTCCCTTACCTGGATAAGTCTTAACATACTTACCAATTACTCTGTTACTAGCAATACTACTACCCTCATCATCTCTTAAAATATATAAAGCAGCATAATCATCTTGAGACTTAGAATCAATTACCCCAGTTCTAACAATATATTTCTCATCAACAGTAACATAATAATATATTAAATCATTAACATCTAAATTCATCTGTTGATTCTTAATAATTAATAAATCTCCAGCCTTATTATTCATAAAGAACTTCTCATTACTCTCACTAACCGTAACAAAAGTCATATCTCCAAACTGTGTATAACCAAATTTATTACGACATAAAATACAAGAAGTAATAAAAATTACATAAATTATAATTAGAATTTCTACAAATTCCCATAGCCACTTTAGTATCTTCTTTAACATACAACCACCTTCTTAAATTTTATCACATACAAAGTCTAATTTCAAGTTAACTTACTGAACTTTTTTCTTAACAATTACATATTTATATTCTTCATCTACTAATTGGTTATTATCATATAGTTTAAATACTAACTTATATGTACCACTAACTAAATTATCCGCTAAGTCAAAATGCATTGTATTATTAATACCTGGCGATACTTTTAACATCTTTTCATAGACAGATTGATTTAAGTAAAGCGAATCATTAGGTGAAGCAAGTTCATTTGTAAATAAACTATTAAAATCAACTTCCGTATAAACAGTTGTATCTTTATTATCAGTATTTCTTTTATAAACACACAATCTAACATTTGGATTAGTTAAAACAGTATTATAAGAAACTACATAAGTATTATAGTTAAGTGAAGCTGCATTAAGTCCAGTTTCCCCAAATACTAATTTTGTCTTATCATCAGTATTTACTTTTATACTATTATCACTACCTACTAAGGTAATTACTTTTTCATATTCAGCAGACTCTAACGCATGAGAATTATGTCTACCATCAGCTGATGCAAACAAACTAAATTTCAATGTATAAGTACCTGCAGGTAACAATGAATCACTATAAATTGTAATATTCTTTTTCAAGTTCGATACTTTGTCTGCCAGTTTTATTCTATATACACCATCACTATCCGCAAAATATGCAATATTGTCAATAACTATATTAGTACCCGATAACAAGCTCGAACTAACTTGTGTACCAGAACTATCTATTATAGTAACATTAAGTCCCATACTACTAGACTCATAATTAGTATTAATAATCGCTTCACGATTAGCAGTCTGATCATAAGCAACTGATGTCAAATATGAAACTTCATATGGAATATCATAGTACATATAATCACTCTTTGGCTCAACTGTTTGATTAAGTACAACGTTAGAACTATCATACAAACTATATTCCATAAGTCCTTGACGAATACCAAGTACAGAAATTAAAGTTCTATCTTCATTATTTCTAAGTTCAAATAAAATTGAATTATCAATATGTGTACCAGTCGTAGTAGTCTCTTTAAAATCAAATATAAAGATAAATTCTTCAACTATTCGACCATATTCATCCGTATAATATTTATGATTATTAACTGAGTCATTATATTTATTATCATTACTTACACTACCCATTTTTATAAAATTAGAAAGTTTATAAGTAATTTCTTTATCTTGAGCTAGTTGTCTAACTGCCCTATCATACTCAGCTTGTGTAACAGTGTAATAGTAATATTCAGGCTGTTCCTGTGAAACACCATAATCAAGCATTGTAATTTGTGTACCAACTGGTAAAGCATAATTTGTAACTAAAGAATGATAATAATTATCATTAATACCATAGAACTTCTCATAACTATCAGCATATGCAAATAATGAATAATACGTTGTAAATTGACTCTGATTAGTTATATTAACAGAAGTAGCCGAAGGCATCTCATACTTTTTATCATAAGTAATACTAGCATCATATGCATCTTCATCTTGATAATTACTTGCTGTAATATTAACAGTAACAGTAACTAACTGAACTTTATACTCAATAGCATTTATTGGAATAAGTACCTGTAAACTTACAATTGCTGTTCCTAAATCTTCATTTAGAGTAATATTTTTAGCATGATACAAGTAAAACATCAAAGATGGTACAATTGCTTGACTATCTGTCTTATATGAAGTATTACCAGTATATTTACCACCAGATTCACTTAGAAGAACAGTTGTACCATGACCAGTCCACTCACGAGTTTCTGCTTTTACAGCTAAACCTAACTTTCTATTAGCTTCTTCAGCAGTAGTTGAAAGCTTAGGAACTAAGTTCGGATCAATTAATTCAACACCACTAGATAAACCTTCACTATTAAATCCAACTATATTAAATATTGTATCTCCTGAAGCAAAATCCATTAAAGATAAGTTTGCTGTACCTAAAGAAGAATACTTAGATGCATTCAAATTAATTGTATAGTTAATAGCATCCAAACCAATAATCCAACGGTAACCTGTCTCACCAACTTCAGTAGGATCAATATATTTAGTACTAACTAAAGTATAATCATCATTTAAGTAATTAGAATAGAATCCATCTTTTGTAATATCGTGATTTAAACTATGAAGACCAAGTACATAACTACCACCAACTATAACGTCTCCTGCATCAGCACTATCTCCATTTTTAACAGATGGATCATAAACTCCATAAGAAATAGAACCCGCAGCATATGAGTTATACATACCAAAGAAAGTCATACCAGTAACTTTACCATAAGCCGTAGCTGTTTGATTAGTAGTAATATTTAAGTTATTATTAGGAGCCATATAAAGACGATTATCAACATTCTTAGTAGTATTACCATTATCATCAATAGTAACCTCAGCTGGTACCAAAGCTCCATCAATATCCACCCCAGAATAGAAAGACTCAAGCATATTAGCATTCTTTTTTAATAATAAAGTTGTACCATTTTTAATAACTAAAGCTTTAATCTGGTTAAATGAATAAGGAATATCAGAATACTCATTAGTTCTATCTTTAATACCAGATAACTCAATACAACTACTATCAATAGTTAATTTATCAGTTCTCTGAATAGAAATATTTTTACTAGGTGCTGTAATAGTACCAAGATTTTTTATTGTAATTTGTGAAACTCCTGATGAAGATGAAGCATTTCCAGAACCAAATATTGAGCCATTCATTAAAAATTTATGATTATTGGTCGTATAACCTGTACCATCAATACTTATATTAATAGCTGAAGTAACAGAGATAAAGTTCCAGTCATAAACTTCAGAGCCAGCAGCATTAGCTTCTCCTCCACCAAAGACAGTTCCCCTAATAATAATATCTCCTTCAACTAAACCATCATTGTTAACAGCAGCCGTACCAATATTAGTTTTAGTACTACCATAAACAACTGAAGTATTAGCTCCACCATATACATTACCATATATAGTTGCACCAACAATATTAACAGTCGCAACTGAGTCTCCAGCATTTTCATAACCAGTAGCAGCAGCGTTACCACCACCAAATACAGAACCAGCTGCCGGAGCAACAGTACTCTCATTTCCAACAACAGTAGCTCCATCAACTGTAATATTAGTGTTTTTTCTAACTATAGCCGTAGAACCATTACCACCAGCATACATACTACCTAAAACTCTACTATCCGTTACAAATACATGTGTGCTTCCATCAACAATACCTTCATTACCACCACCATAAATATTATGAGTAATATTAGCATTATCAATATCAACATGAGTATCATTAGTAACACCAGCAGCATTACCACCACCATACAAAACACCAATATTAGCAGTTTTACAAGTAACATTGGCTTCACCAACTACAGCTTGATTACCACCACCATATAAAGAATTAATGGTACCAGAGTTAACCAAAACATTAGTAACAGAAGTAATTCCACCTTCATTATTACCACCATATAAAGAACCAATCGCAACATTAGAAGCAACAGGAATAGCATTTGGCTTAACTACCTTACTAGACATACTGTAATTAGTCGCAACAGTATTAGTTAAAATAGCATAAGTAACTGAATAAGTACCACCATTAGCACTCAAAGTATTAGGATTATTAGAATCATATCTATTAACCGAAGTAACCTTTGCAACACCATTAGTAATGGTGAAATCAGAACTAGACCAGTTTGAATAGAGAACTGAATCTTTCGGCATATTAAGATCAATCTCCCAATCAGAAATATCTGTATTAGTCAAATTCTTAAGAGTAACTGTAATATCAACATACGTATCATAATCAGAAGATTGCCAAGTAGCATTAACTGGTGAAGAACTAATACTAACATCAACCAAATCAAGAGCTTTACTACTACCAACATTAACATTAGACTCATCCAAATTACCAGATTTATTAGATCCCCCAAAGACATTAGTAATAGTGCCATTACTAATGTTAATATTAGAATCAGTAAGACCAGCTTCATTACCACCACCAAATACATTAGTAATAACTCCACCATCTATATTAACATTAGAAGTAGTTGATAACGCATTATCTCCTCCACCAAAGACATTATTAATAGTACCATCTTTAATAGTTACTTCTGTTATCTTAGTAGTACCACCTTGATTATTACCACCATATATTCCATCAATAACACCAGAATTGATTAAAACATTACTATTATCTACATCTCCAGAAAAATTTGATCCTCCAAACACTTTATTTAAAGTAGCCGAAGTAGCAACAACACTAGTAGTAGTAACACTAGCTTTTTCACCACCACCATATACATCATTTGCCTTAACCCCTGTAACTGTAACTATTGAAGTAATAGAGTTAGCTAAACTTCCTCCACCATATATATCACCAGTAATATTTCCACCAGTAACTGTAACATTATTAGTATTAGTGTCACCACCAATATTATTACCACCATATATATTACCAACAGTACCAGAAGTTACATAAACATTAGTAGTACCAACAGTACCAGAACTATTAGAACCACCAAACAAATTATTAACAACAGAACCCTGTAAATAAATATTAGTAGTTGCCTGACCAGTATTATTACCACCACCAAAAGCATTACCAATAATACCATCATTCAAATAAACTACATCATTTCCATTAGGGCTACCTTTAGCGTCATTTCCACCAAATACATTACCAATGTTACCACCATTAATATTAACAGTAACATCACCAAGTACATATGGCGTAAATTGATTATTACCTTTACCACCACCAAAGACAGATTGAACAACAGTACCTTTATTTACAGTAACATTAGTATCATAATTAGAAGCATTAGTACTATTACTACTTCCATTAACAGTACCATAAGCACTACCACCATATACATTACCATTAATAGTAGGAACTACTTCACTAGAATTATCACCTATCACAACATTAACATTTTGTGTAACGAATGTACCCGGAGAATTAGAACTAGTATAACCACCTTCTCCACCACCATATACATCATTAACTATAACTCCAGCAATAATTTTTACATTAGTATTACCATATACAGTTCCTTTATTACGAGAACCACCATATACATTACCAATCTCACCACCAAGAACAGTAATATCTATTGTTGAAGTAACAGAAGTACTACCAGAACCATTATTATTACCACCACCATATAAAGCACCAACTATATTACCTCCTAGTACTTTAATAGTAGTTTTAGTAGTAGAATTTCCATTAATACCAACAGCACCATAATTACCACCACCATAAACATTACGTTTAATAGTAGCATTACCATTAATTAAAATATTAGAGTTATTAGCAGTACCAATCTGAGATGAATTACTATTACCATTACCAATTCCAAATACACTACCAGATTCAACTCCAAATCTATTAGAATTAGCTGCTATTAAATAATCATCACCAACAACAGCATTACCACCAACATATACAAATGTACTACCCTCTAAAGTTCCACGATAATTACCAGTATCACTACCAGTATATCCATTAGAACCTCCAAAAACAGCATAATTAATAGTACCACCAGTTAAATTAATAATTCTATTACCATAAGTAGCCGAAGCACCAGCTCCACCAATAACTAAATCAATGCTTCCGCCTTTTATATTAGCATAAGTATCATTTCGATTTTCTCTATTACTAGCAGTTAATGGTCCACCTATCAAGTTATAAATCCAGCCACCTTCAATAGTAGCTTCTCTTGCTGCATAGTGTGTTCCACCACCTCTACCGCCAATATAAACACCAGTAGAATAATCATACTTACTAGTACCAAACTCTCCAGATTTTATATTTGTATGTATCGCAATACTGGTAGTCTCATTTAAGCCATAAACAGCACCACCCCAACTGCCAGAAGCACAATAATAAACAGTTAATTCACCGTTATCATTATTAACTCTATCATAATCACTGCCATAAATAGCTAAACCATCAACATATATGCGTGAACCATATTCACCCCACCAGCCACCAGAACTATAGTCACCAACATTACCATTAGTAACAATTAAAGTATTATAGTAACCTGATTCAACTATCAAACGATAATCAACAGTAGAACCAGAACTACCAGTAGAACTATTAGATCCACCTAAAACACTATAAGCAGATATATAGTTGCCCCTCTTTCTTAATCCTCTACCAATCTTTAAATTATTCCAATTACCATAAATATAACCATATTGATTACTATTACTAGTTGGATCAGAATTACTAGCAGTACTTTCAACAGTAAGAGTAATAAACTCAATTCTTAAATCACTATTAGCACTAATATAACTATTTCTAATATTAAAATTATAATTATTTCTATAATCAATCCCATTATTAACACTAGTTAAAGTAAAAGGTTTATTATTATTAATACTAGCTGAAATATTATATCTTAAAACAACAATATTAGTATCTCTAGTAACTAAGTAATAATAAGTACTATCAGCATCAACAATACTCTCATTACCATTATTATCATAGTACTGTATATACTCATAATAATTACAACCACCATAAGTATTACAAGTACCAGATACAATATTACCAGTATTATCATAATATCCATCAATAGACTGTCTATACCCTACATTAACTAATCTAAATAAAGAAGCAACACTTGCACCCTCCGGTAGAACATCAGTATTTTCATAACCGATTATCCTTTTTTGATAAACACTCATTCTACCATTGACTAATTCATAGTATGTTTGATTTTCATCATAAACACTACTAGTAGGATGATAATAATAAGTACATCCACCATAAGTATTACAATAATCACCAGATATATCATTACCATAACTATTATAAGCTCCATTAGGATAATAACGACGTCTATTAACAGTACCAGTAATATAATAATCTCTCATATCAGGGTTATCTTCGTAAATAGGTCTTTTTGTTTCAAGTTCTAACATACCAGCACTATTTATTTGATTAAAAGCATTATTCCAACTATTAGTAGTAACTTCTGCTGTAGTAGCATTAATCCAGCTAGCTCTAAACTCAATAGATATAGTTTGATTGACATCAGTAACAGGAATCTTAACATATCTAACATAAGTATCCCTATCTAAATAAACAAAAGCCCCTCTATAATCAGTAACCCATCCATTAAAAGCCATATCATTAGGTCTATTACCAAATGGATTATCTATAAGTTCAAAAGTAACATATCCATCAACAACAGGATAATACTTATAATAAACTAACTTACTTTGTCTTTCATCATTATCAATCCCAATATACCCAACATAGTCTTCATTAGCAACACCAACACCATCATACATAGTATAAACTTTAACTAGATTATTATCAGAGTAAAGTTCCAAACTCTCTCCAGTAGGTAAAGTACCAGTATTAGAAAAATCAGTATAATTAAGTCCCATATAATTATTATAATCACTAGTTAAGTCATTAACATAAACTGTATCTCCTACTATTCCAGAATCATGTAAAACAATAGGTTCATTAATTGAAAAAGAAAAAGCACTAACACCAATATTATCAGGTACAACCTCATCTCTCTTAATTATTAAAGTATTGCCAAAACTCTCCCAACCAAACTCATAGTCATATCCTTTATTAAGTATTCCTAACAAATCCTTAGTACTAATCATCGTCTTAGTAGAACTATCTACATAATTAGAATCACTATATATAAATTGATTAGTATTTTTACCAGTAGAATTAATATAATTAGATTCGTTATCTATAAATAATGAATTAGTACTAATATTAGTAATTATATTATTACTATCACAAGCAATCGTATGAGCAACTTTACCTACTGTTAAAATATTAGTAGTATCAAAGGTAATATTAACATAAATATTATAAAACTTACTATCTCCACCTATATTACCAACAACACCACCTATAACAGTAATATTATCAGATAATACATTAGTTAAATCAAACTTAGTATTTATAACACTAATATTACTAATATTACTATTACCATTGACATCTCCTGCTAAAGTACCAACTTTATAAGAAACACTTTCTTTAACTGGACTAACAACAATATTATCAATATTCAAATTAACTATACTAGCACTCTCTAAACTATTAAATAATCCATAATAACTAAATCCATTATATATAACTCCACTAGTAATTTTAGCATTCTTAATACTATATCCATTACCATCAAAGTATCCCTTAAATATTCTATCCTGAAATCCAATACCAATAAATTCATGATTATCTAAATTAATATTATTACCAAGTTTATAATATTTATTATTATATAAAGTATAATTATCCCCTTCAATTAACTGTTTAAAGTATGCAAATTCTGCTCCATTATTTATAGTATAAGGATTATCTCTAGTTCCATTACCATGAGAAAAAGACGAAGCAACACTAACTCCATCCCATTTCTCTTCTAACTCATTACTATAACTATCTTTAGCAGTAAATAAATTAATTACACCAAAACAAGCTATTAAAATAATTAAAGCTAAAAAGATATTTAAAATTAACTTGTTTTTATTAATTCTACTCTCTGCCAAAGTAAATCCCTCCATCAATTATTTACATAGCTTTTTAATTTTACGTATTTCTCAATCCTTTCAAGTTCAAATACATTTTTATTA
>ERZ1034984.1292-NODE-1292-length-24166-cov-8.671146_pt1 | contig 24166 bp, 14 predicted proteins | sample MGYA00520589_ERZ1034984 | MGnify/ENA primary metagenome ERZ1034984 (study PRJEB33766, sample SAMN09781790) | gut metagenome | biome: gut microbiome | host: Homo sapiens | place: Madagascar | study: EMG produced TPA metagenomics assembly of the PRJNA485056 data... | reverse complement strand
GCGCAAGCCTGCCTGCATGCCACGCGCCAGCGCTGCGCGACCGCCCTGGCAGATGCCTGGCTCACCTGCCTGCCGGAAGAAGCAAAGGCCGACGGGGCAGAGCTGCTCGCCCACACTATCGGGCGCACTGCCAGTGCCGCCCAACTCTTCCGTCTTGCAGGTAACCGCATGGAGGTAGCCCTGCGCAAGGGCGAGACGCTCGACGAGGCAGACCCCGCAAACGACTGGCTCACCTGGGCCGACGGGCTCGTCGCACAGGCGGGGCAGGCCGCAGACAGAGACGCCTACCTCATCCGCCTTCGCCGCCGCGCCCAAGACTTCCTCAAGGACCTGGAAGAGCGCCGCGGTCTTAGCCGCTTCGAGGGGCGCGACATCCGCATCTTCGTGAGCACGCACAAGCCCGTGGACACCTTTGCCAGCGACATCCTCCAGCCTGTGCAAGTGGGTGCCGCCCAGGCCGCCAAGCGCTTCTCCTTCTGTCTACAAGACGACGCGGGAGAGAACATCTCGCAGCTCAATGCCCAATACTGCGAGCTCACGACGCAATACTGGGCCTGGAAGAACACCGACTCGCCCTACGTGGGCTTCTGCCACTACCGCCGCTACTTCGACTTCTCCGACACGCGCCACGAAGAAAACGCCTTCGGCGAGGTCATGGACGGGCGCATCTGCGCGCAGACGCAGGAGAAGTACGGCCTTACCGACGAGGCCATCGAGGCAGCCATCGAGGGCTGGGACGTCATGACCACCGAGGTCAAGAAGCTCTCCTCCTTCCCCGGTCGCACACCCACGCCCCACAAGCAATACGCGGCAGCGCCCAGCCTGCATATCGAGGACCTCGACCGTGTCGTCTCCATCCTCAAGGAGAAGAACCCCGACTACGCGCGGGACGCCGACGCCTTCCTCGCCGGCCCGCAGAGCTGCTTCTGCAACATGTTCGTGATGAAGCGTGCCATCTTCGATGAGTACTGTGCCTGGCTCTTCCCGATCCTGGAGGAGTTCTGCCGCCAGACCGACATGTCCCACTACAGCCGCGAGGCGCTGCGCACCCCCGGCCACCTGGCCGAACGTCTGCTCAACATCTTCCTCATGCACGCCGAGCGCACGGGACGCGGATGGAAGCGCAAGCAGGTGCAGTGCGTGCACTTCGAGCATCCCGAGCCCGCACCGCGCCTTGGGCAGCCCCAAGTGCCGCAGCCCTGGAGGCCCACGATTCCCGTGGTCTTCGCGGCCGACGACAACTACGTCCCCATGCTCACCACCACGATCCACTCCGTGCTCGCCAACGCCTCCGACGCCTATTTCTACGACGTCGTGGTGCTCCAGAACGGCATCACGGCCGACCACCAGCGCATCATGCGCGCGTTCCTCGAGGCCAGCGGCAAGGCAAGCGTGCGCTTCGCCGAAGCGGGCAGCCTGGTGGACAAGTACAACCTGCGCACCAACAACGCCCACATCGGCATCGAGACGTACTTCCGCTTCCTCATCCAAGAGCTCATGCCCTGGTACGACAAGGTGCTCTACCTCGACTCCGACCTCGTGGTGGAGGGCGACATCTCGCAGCTCTGGCAGGTCGAGCTCGGCGACAACCTGCTGGCAGCCGCCCACGATATCGACTTCCTGGGCAACCTCAACGCCCCGGGCAGCGACCACACGAGCTACAACGAGCGCATCCTCCACATGAAAGACCCCTACAACTACCTGCAGGCCGGCGTGCTCGTGCTCAATACCGAGCAGATGCGCCAGCTGCACCCCATGGAGGAGTGGCTCAAGCTCGCCTCGAACAACGCACTCATCTACAACGACCAGGACGTACTCAATGCGGCATGCGAGGGCCGCGTAACCTACCTGGACTGGCGCTGGAACGTCATGCACGACTGCGGCGACCGCGTAAGCAAGGTCTTCTCGTTCGCCCCCGCCGAGGCGTTCGCCGCCTACAACGCCTCGCGCACCGAGCCGCTCGTCATCCACTATGCGGGCCTCGAGAAGCCCTGGAAATATCCGGGATGCGACTTTGCCGAGCGTTACTGGCACTATGCGCGCCAAACGCCGTTCTACGAGCTCATGCTTGCGGTCCTGTCGGGCAAGGCGGGCATGACCGCCCCCAAGATGCACGAGAAGGTGGTAGACCCCAAGAACCCCATCCGCCGCATCATCGACCCCATCTGCCCGGTCGGATCCAAGCGCCGCGAGACGCTCAAGGCAATCGGCCGCAAGCTGCGCGGTCGCAGCTAGACGAGGGCAGGCGGCGACCCCACGGCCGCCGCCTGCGCCCTGCCCATACCCGGCGACCCCACTGTCGCGGCGTCCAGCCCCACCCATACCCAACACAAACAAAGGCGCCGAGGAAGGCCTGCAATGCAGGTTTCCTCGGCGCCTTCTTGCTGCGCACGTATGTGAGTGCCCGGGCTCCCCTAGCGGTAATCCTGTACCGTGGGGGTGATGCGCACCATGAGGTCCTCGGTTGCCTCAGGCGAGGTGGTCACCGTGAAGTTGATGATGGCCGGATGGTCGATCTGGTTGTGAACCTGGCCAGTTGCCACCTGGAGGCCCTTGTAGCTGCCATCGGCCCAAGGAATGAAGTTGTCGTTGTGGTCGACATAGGCGATGCTGCCACCGGCGGGCGCATAGATGGTCAGGCGCTCGAGCATGTCGTCGGCGCTGTACTTCTCAGGGTTGGTGCCCACCATATAGTCGTTGCAAACGGCGATTTCGTCCTGCGTCGCCGTGTTGGAAAGTGTAAGCGAGCACTCGTAGGTCTTGGAGCCGTCGCGGTTGGTCTTGCCCTCGTCGATGGTGAAATCGAGGTCGAGCCACCACTCCATCTTCGACCACGAGGCGTTGTCCAAGAAGACGCCGAGCTCGGGCTTTGCCGGGTCGTAGTTGATCTCACCACCCGCGCCGAGCGCCGAGAACGTTGCCTGCTCGGCAGAATCAGCGAACCAGGTGTAGAGGTGATACTGGTCTATGGCGTCGGAGATGGTCTGTTCAAGCCCCGAGAAGCTCATCGAGGAGAAATTGGCCATAATGCAGTCGAGCGCCGTGGAAGCCGCCTGCGCAAAGTAGGCGTCCATGGCCTCGGCGTCGTCCATGTAGTTCCAGTACGTGTCGTGCAAAAGCACGCGCACCGTGTTCGTGCCGTCGAGGCGGGTGCCGTCGTACATCTGTGCGCCGCCCGTGAGCGCCATGAGCATCTGAAGCAGCACAGGATCAAGCGCGATGATGCCGTCGACATACTCGCCCTGGAACGTCGCCCACAACTGGCCCCAGATGTCGCAGACACGCGGGAAATCGGGGATGAAGCACGTGTTGCCTGCAATGTAGCCGACCGAGTCGCTGTACAGCTGAATTTCCTCGTCGGAAAGGGGCACGCGGGCCCACTCGTCGTCGCTGGGGATGTAGTCGTAGACGGAGCACACGTCGCCAAGCATGACGGCACCGTTGCTCACGCTCACGCGGCAGGCCTGACCAGCAAAGCCGCCCAGGGAGCGAATCTCGACGTTGTTGAGAGCCATAACGACATACACGCGGTCGCCCTGGGCGCCCAGCATGTTGGGCAGCACGTCGAGCAGCGCCGAGACCTTGTCCATCTTGCCGGCAAGGGGCGCGACCTTCTCCTTGGCCTGGTCAACGATCTTGGCAAGCTGGGCGATGTGGAGTTTGCCGATGCCATTGACGGTGTCGACTGCCTCGGTGAGCGCGGGCATGACCCTCTTCACCGCGTCGACGACCGTCTGAAGCGTCGGGAGGTCGATCTGAGTCTGGTCATACTCGTTTTTGGTAATGAGCGTGTCGAGCGAGACGCCGTTGAGGTCCTGCGACAACGGGATGAGGGCGTCCTCGACAAGGTCGCCGAGCATGCTCACAAGCGAGCGGGCCGCCTTGACGTCGCTGCCGACAACAGGCACGAACTCGGCGGCGCTCCACAGGGGGCCTTCAAGCTCGCTCTGGAAGTCTTTGATCTCAGCGGACGTCTTGACCGACAAATCGTAAGCGCTGGTGAAATCCATGCTCTTGAAAGCATCAAGAGTCTGATTGAGCAGGTCGGACACGCTGCCCGCCTTTACCTTGAGGTCGTCGATGACCCCGCTCGCCATGGCAGGCGTGGCAGCCCCCACAACGGCAACCGCTGCCACACACACGCCGCCAATGACGAAAGCGCGACGCGAATGCGGCTTCTTGCTTGAGGAATACGCGGAGTGGCGCGTCTGATAATAGGCTTCGTTGCGACCATAGTCGCCGGCATCAGGATGGTTCGGGTCCTGCTTGAAGTGAGCGGACATCGTCCCTCCGTTTCATATCTGTGGTGCCAGGAGACCCCAATGAACATGTACCTGACCGCACGTGCGGCCAAACCAGTATTTTATCGAGGCCCGAACACAGCAAACAGACCCCCTGGGCAAACCCCACCATATCAGCTCAGCGCGGTGACGAGCCTGTGGGGAGAACGTGGCCGGCGTGTGAAGAGGCCCCATGGCGCAAGCAAGAAAGGCGGCCTACACCTCACGCGAGGCCTCTCGCCCCTCATACACGGCACGCAACGGCTCGAACACGCGCGCAAGGCTGTATCTCGCACTTGTCGCAACGGCATGCTCGCCCATCTCGACCAGCAGCGCTGGGTCGGCGAGCAGGCGCTCGACGCACGAGCAGAATCCGGCAGCATCGCCCTGATTGAACAACAGGCCGTTCACGCCAGGATCGACGAGGTCAACATGGCCCTTTACGGAACTTAAAACCGCAGGTAGACCACAGGCAAATGCCTCAACCACATGAAAGGGCAGCCCCTCGTAGCGGCTTGCCGAGACGCATGCGTCACTTGCTGCGCGCCACAGGGCAAGACCGGCGGCGTCGAGATGCCCCGGCATCGCAACCCGTCCCTCAACCCCGAGCTCACGGGCGAGGCCAAGACATGCCTGCTGCTCAGAGCCCCTGCCGGGCAAAGCGAGAACCACGCGTTCGGGCAGGTTTGGGAGCGCCTCGATCAATAGGCGCTGGTTCTTGCGCTGGGAAAACTCAGCGACGCACAGGCACACGAACGCGTCGTCGCGCATGCCCAACGCACGACGGGCAGAAGCCCGCTCGCAGGCGCTGGCAGGATGCAGACCGTCGAGCACAACGCCCATGCCGGGCGTTTCCACCACCTGTCCCCGACAGAGCCCATGCTCACGAGCAATGATGGCGTCTTGGCTGTTCATGACCACAATCTGATCGGTCACACCGGCGCAGAGGCGCTCGGCAGCAAGCAGGGCGGCCCTGCGCGGAAACGGCGTTTCCGCATCAAAGAGGTACCCGTGCACGGTGTTCACCACACGAGGACGCGCTCCTTTGTCGCACTGCACGGCCCCCAAAATGCCTAAGCGAACAAAGAACGCCGCGAGGGAGGTGTGCGTCAGCACGATGTCGAAGCGCTCACGCAGCTGCAAGCGCGACACCTCACGGGCCACGGCAAAATTGCGCGGCGAGGACATGGACTTCACGAAGTCGGCAGGTATGCAGCGCACGCCCTGCGGCATGCCGGCGGCCACCGGGTCGCCCCCTGCAAGAAGGGTCACATCGAATCCGTCGGCACGTAAGGCCTCGATATAAGGGAGGTGGAAGCTTCGCAGATGGCCGAACGTCGAGGCAGCATACAGCACCTTGCGGCCGCTGCAGGCGCATTCCGACTTGCCGCGCTCGTTCATAACATCCCCTCTCCCCTGCTTAAACTGTGGCCCCATCTTAGAGGATTGGCGTTCATTGAGCGTCTACGGCAACGGCATGCAAAAATCCCCTAAAATGAAAGGTTACTCTATCGCAATCGCACGGCACTATGCGCCATGCACCGAAGGGAACCTTATGGTAAGACCCGGACGCCGGGCGTTCAGCATCATGTCGTACTTCACCGACATCCTCATCGCCCCCATCTCCATGGCCATCGCATTCTGGCTGCGCTTCTGCCTTTTCTCGGGCGAAAACCCCATCGGCACGATGGCCGAGCATGTGCTGTGGGTCACCGCTTTCTCGCCGCTGTACGTCTTCTTCTATGGCCTTCTGGGCGTGTACGACCGCCATCGCACCGTCGAGACCTCGCATAAGCTCGGACAGCTCGTCGCGGCGAACACCATCGCCACCATGCTCTTCATCGACTGCATCTTCGTACTGCGCGTCATAGATTTCTCGCGCTGGCTCGTCGTGTTCTACTGGATTATCTCAGTGACCCTGTCATGCCTAAAAGAGCTGGCAGTCACACACGTCCTCAAATCCATCCACCGCTCGGGCCGCGACCTGCGCAGGGTCGTCATCGTGGGCTCGGGGGCGGGGGCCTGCACGTTTGCGCACGGCATCGCCGCACATCCCAGCACCGGACAGGTCGTGGCGGGCAACATCGGCGAGGCGTCAATTGAAGATGTCAGGCTGTTAGGATCGTACGCCGACATCGACCACATCCTCGATGCCACCCTGCCCGACGAGGTCGTCATCGCCATCGATGCCAAAGAGCAGGACTTGCTCGACCCCATCCTCATCGCCTGCAAGCGCAGCGGCATCAAACTCTCAATCCTGCCTGCATACTACCAGTTCCTCTCCAGCAGGCCCTCAATCAGCATCGAGGGCGGCGTGCCGCTCATCAACGTGCAGCGCGTCGTGCTCGACAACCTGGGCTTTGCGTTCCTCAAGCGCCTCATGGACGTGGTGGGATCGGCCGTGCTCATCGTGCTGACCTCGCCGATTATGCTCGTGGCGGTCATCGGCACCAAGCTCTCCTCCCCCGGCCCGGTCCTATTCAAGCAGGAGCGCGTGGGACGCAACCGCAAGCCGTTCTACATGTACAAGTTTCGTTCGATGCGCGTAAACGTGCATGAGGCGGACGGCTGGACTGTCACCGGCGACCCGCGCCGTACGGCCTTCGGCGCCTTTATGCGCCGTTACTCCATCGACGAGCTGCCCCAGCTGTTCAACGTGCTCAGGGGCGACATGAGCCTTGTGGGACCCAGGCCCGAGCTTCCCCAGCACGTGTATGACTTCAAGGGCAGTGTGCCGCTGTACATGCTGCGCCACCAGGTGCGCCCCGGCATGACGGGCTGGGCGCAGATCAACGGCCTGCGCGGCGACACCTCCATCGAGGCACGCGTGGAGTACGACCTGTACTACATCGAGAACTGGTCGTTCATGTTTGACCTGCGTATCCTCTTTACCACGCCGTTCAAGGGCATCGTGAACAAGCAGGAGCCGCTCGTGAAGAAGAGCGCCAAAAATAGGCCGGGCACGCGATAGACGCAAGCAAAAATGGGCCGGACGGGAGCTGCGAGCTGCATCCCGTCCGGCCCATTTGCATATCTCGGGCACTATCCTCGTTTGAGCGTGACCTGCTCACCGCGAGCGTACGTCTCGCTCCAGGCCCACTCGAACTCATCGCCTGTCATCGGAGCAGCCGCGTCTACCTCGCCATATTGCAGCTCGGTGTAGCCCACATAGCGCGCAAGGTTGACCTCGAGCACATAGGCGTCGGACGTGCTGTACCGACCGCTGGCTCGCGAGGCGATGTCGAACGTCTCGCGCGTGACGTAGCCATGGGAATCCTGCGCGCGCACGGCAAACAAGAGCCCCGAGGCATCGGTACGGGCGCGGTCGGCGAAGACATAGAGCTTGTTGTCGCGCAGACACACCTGGATGCCCTCGTCGTCGTTGACGCACATCAGGGCCGTCTCGTTGAGCGGCAAAGCCTGGATACGCCCCGGCAGCGTCGCCTCGCTCACGGCAATGACGATGAGAAGCGCCGCGAAGGCAAGAGCGGTGATGCGCACGGCCTTGGGAAGGCCCGCGACACGCTGAATGAACGACTTGCGAGCCTGCGCCTGGGCAGGGTCGCCCGAGCTCTCATTACCCGACGAGACAGCACCCTGCTCCGAGGCAGGCGAAGCCTGCCCAGCCACCTTGTCTGCCGCAGGCTCCGAGGGCGACTGGGGAGCCTCGTCGATGAACAGCGGCGGCAGCTCGTCTTTGCCCGGCAGCTTCTTGGTATTGAGATACCGCTCGTAGGCGTCGCACAGGCCCTGCACGTTGTTGCCAAAGGCGACCTGGTTGCCATGGTCGAGCCAGAGAATCTTGTTGCACAGCGAGCGCACCTGGCCCGTGGAGTGGCTCACGAGCAGCGTGGTGGCACCGCCCGCGATGATTTCGCGCATCTTCGCCTCGCTCTTCTTACGGAAGGCACCGTCGCCCACCGAAAGCACCTCGTCGAGGATGAGCACCTCGGGGTCGACAAGGCTTGCGATGGAAAATGCCAGGCGGCTCTTCATGCCGCTGGAGAGCTGCTTGAAAGGACGGTCCTCAAACCCACGCAGCTCGGCGAAGTCAATGATGGAGTCGTAGGTCTCGTCGACAAACGCACGGTTATAGCCCAGCATGGCGGCGCGCAGGTAGGTGTTCTCACGCACCGTGAGGTCGCCGTCGAATCCGCTGGCGAGCTCGAGCAGGGCTGCAATCTTGCCGTTGCACTGCACCGTTCCCTCGGTGGGTACCATGATGCCGCTGATGGCCTTGAGCAGCGTGGACTTGCCCGCGCCGTTGGAGCCGATGATGCCGAGCATGTCGCCGGGCTCAAGCTCGAAGGTCACATGCCTGTCGGCCCAGAACTCGGTGACGTGATACTCGTGCTTGAGCCTGCGGATGAAGTATTCCTTGAGACCAATGTCCTTGAAGTCGCCGGTAATGTAGCGAATCGAGACGTTGTCGCAGCTGATCATTGCAGTCATGGGCGCACCTTACACGTAGTACAAAAACTCGTGGTTCTTCTTCTTGTAGATCAGCGCGCCGATGGCAAACGCAGCCACGGCATAGCCGATGACAAGCGTATGCAGGCCCGCCGAGGGCACGAGTCCGTCGATGACCACCTGGCGGAAATATGTGATGTAGACATACACCGGGTTGCAGTAGAACAGGTTCTGGATGAGCGGCGAATAGCTTGAGGTGGTGTAGAAAATGGCGGACAGGTACATGAGCAGCATCGTGAAGACACCCCAAAGGTACTGCACGTCCTTGAAGAAGACGTACAGCGCCGACAGGATGAGGCCCACGCCGACATTGAACAGCATGAGAAACACGATGGGCACGATGAGCAGCAGGAAGTTCCAGGTAAACGTGATGTGATCGATAAGGCAGAAGACGAAGAACACGCACAGCGTGATGCCGAAGTTGATGATGGTCTGAACGTTCTTTGAGAGCAGGAACATGTACTTGGGCACGTTGACCTTGGTGAAGATGTGCGAGTTTGACATGAGGGCCGTCATGCCCTGCGAGGTGGCCTCGTTGAAGTAGTTGAACACGAGGTTGCCGCAGAACAGGTACGTGGTGTAGTGCTCCATGCTTTGACCGAAGAACTGCGTGAAGACGATCTTCATGACAAGCAGCGTGAGCAGCGGGTTAAGCACGCTCCACAGCATGCCGAGCACCGTGCGCTTGTACTTGGTCTTAAAGTCACGCGCCACCAGTTCCTCGAACAGAAACTGGTGTTCCTTGAACCCCTGAAGCATCAAACCCCCTGAACAGCCTCGACCCTACCAACTCAGTGAAACCAAGGTGTTGATTTTACCCGAGGAGCGTGCATGGAGCGACCCAAAGAGGTAACCCACACGCAGGCACCGCCTTTCCTACCTGGTTCGTCCATCATGCTTTAGTCGATAGACAAAATCCAGCAGGTAGGCGCAGCATTGCGACCACGACGCAGGATGCACCAGCAACTTGTATGCAAGCCTGCCAGTAATGCCCAAACGCGAGGGAATCGTGCTTTGCACCGAATGCTCAGCGGCAAACGTCGAAAATCCCTTGAGCAGTTCGCGCTGCCGTGGCGTAAGGCAACGCCTGTATTCCCACGCAAGCGGCCAAAGGTTGAGAATCGCCTTCATCACACCATCGATCATGGGCTGAGCCGCCTCGGGGATGCGGGGCAGCACGTCCTCACATCGCTCAAGATTGGCCTGGACGCAATCGAACTCGCCAGCAAGACTGCGACTGCCAACAATGCTGTCCCCACGCAGCCGATACCAGTACAGAACCTTGGGATCGAGAACGACACAATCTGCTTTCTCGAAAAGCTTATAGGTCGTGTTGACGTCTTCGTACTTCTGGCCCACGGGAAACCTCACGCCCTCCCATAGGCGGGCGGCATACAGCTTGTTCCAGGCATAGTTCTGCAGCTCGTCATCAACCATGAGTAGGCAGCACGCCTCACGGCCCGTGAGCTCCATACGGCTCTTGACCCCGCGGGTCCACAGCATCTCGGCGTCGGGACCGTCTTTGAACTCGGCGAAGTTGCACACGGCAATCTGCGAGCCCGAAGCCTGGCCAGCGGTCAGGAGGGCCTCAAACATAGCGGGATCGACCACGTCATCGGAGTCCACAAAGCCGATCCACTCTCCGCGGGCCACGTCGAGACCGGCATTGCGCGCGTCCGACAGGCCACCGTTCGTCTTGTGGATGACACGCACGCGAGCGTCGCGCGCCGCGTACTCGTCGCAAATCGCAGGGCATGCGTCGGGCGAACCGTCGTCGACGAGAATCACCTCAAGGTTGCGGTGCGTCTGATCGAGGATGGAGTCCACACATTCGCGCAGGTACGACTCGACCTTGTAAATGGGGACGATGACCGAGATGAGCGGGGCTTGAATCCACTCCCCAGCGTCCGGGGCCTCCCTGTTCATAATTGCATCCGCTCCTTCAGACAAACCACGCGACCACCGGACATCTCCGGGGCCCATTCTGTGCCAGCATGATAGAATACTCTGCCGATGCGACCTGTCTCGGTCGCGCGATTCAGCATCCGACCATTTGAATCGATGGTATGCCACGTGAGCTCTGCCACGACATTCAGCCGAGAAGACACCAAGCTTGTCAAGGGCTTTGCCATCCTCCTCATGCTGTACCACCATCTCTTTGTCTTTTCTGACAGAATTCAAGACGGCAACTCCTACATCCCGCTCCTCACGTTCACGAGCGTCAACTCAGCCGAGCTCGTCGGCCTCTTCGGCAAGATGTGCGTGGCGCTCTTCCTCTTTCTGGGCGGGTATGGAACGTGGATGTCATACCAGGCCAAGCGAGCCAGGCTTGCAGCGGGAGGCAATTTCGACGAAGTCCAAACGAACCGCCTACTCTCCGACTTCACGCTCGCCAAAGTCAAGGGCCTCTACATTCCCTACCTCAAGGTCTTTGCCATCGTCGTGCCCATCTCCATCGCACTGGACGATCCCCGCGTGCAGGCAAGTCTCTCCGCCCTCTTCTGGAACATCACGGGGCTTCAGATCACCTACAACGGCGAGTGGTGGTTCTTCACCGACTATCTCATCTTGTTGCTCGCATTCCCCCTGATAACGCGTTTCTTTGACAGGCGACGCGGCACCTTTACCGTCGATCTGCTCGCCATATGCGTCTGGAACGCTGCGGCCATGTGGCTCATTCCCGAGCTCGCCCGCCTCGAGTGGGCGGCCGATTTCACGGGAAGCATCCTATGGAGCAAGCTCTACCAGACGATGCAGTGGTCGGCGTGTTTCCTCATGGGCTGCCTCTTTGCGCGCTGGGACCTGCTCTCGCGCGTCAAGGCCAAACTCGTCGGGCACTATCTGGCATACCTCGCCTCGCTGCTTTGCCTGGCAGGACTTGTGTGCCTGCGCTTCAAACTCGGGGCGGGTATGCGATACGACTTCCTCTGGGCCCCCATCGTCTGCCTGTGCCTGGCGACTCTTGCCACGACCGGGCTCGGGGCCCGACTCGCCAAACCCCTTGAAGCCATTGGCAAGCACAGCACAAATATCTGGCTCACCCACAGTTTCTTCTGCTACCACTGGTGCCAGGCCTTTATCTACCTGCCAAAATGGTCGCCCTTGGTATTCTTACTCCTGCTGGGCATCTCATATGCGTTCTCACTCGCCATCGACTGGCTGTGGGGCTGGATAGAGCGAGGCTTCCACATGCTCGATGGGCGGCTGAGATACGAGCCTCGAAAGTAATCTGCCAGACGCCCCAGACATTTGGCTTACCTTAGAAAACGCTCCCAGCGGACCACTTCGACCCTGCTGCGACACATCATTGCCATCTACCGCCCAGGCATAGCCGCCGCTTATCTATCCAATTTCACCCATAGGCCGGTGCAAGCCAATCCACTCTCTATCTCTCTCTCAACTTGCGTATAGGCGCTGTGAGAGTCGAGCCTACCCGGAATGACAGGGATGCTTTGACGAGCTCCGTCTCTCGCCAGGCATCATCCACTCGGCGTTGCAACTCATCAGCCCGCTGGGCGCTCCTTTTCAAGTCGGCCCGCTCAAGAAGCGCCGCCTTGTACCAGAAATCTTTTCCATAAGCACAAGCCAACCCGTTTCCCTCTTCCCATGAAGCAAGAACGAGCCTTGTGTAGCGCTCATAGTCACCATCAAGCCAAAAGGCATGCTCGGGCAATCCACTAACCCCAAGTTCGGCAAACACCTCGGCCCAAGAAGCGGGGGCATCATCGTTAAACAAGCAATGGAAGACAACCAGGTTCGCAAAGCTCTCGGCCAGCTGGTCAAACAGACCCTCGGCCTCCAAGCGCTGCTTTACTGCTCGCAAAGCAGCAAGAAACGCAAGGGAGTCCCGCCCACGCGACGCCTGGATGCTTCCCGGCCTGCCCACACGATGGTGCACGAGAACGTCGGGCACCGCTCCGACGCGCGCAGCCAACGCAAGCCCAGAAAGAGTGAACAGCATATCGTTGGTATTTTGCAAACCCTGAAAACGCAACCCGTTCTCCATGGCGAAATCTCTACGAAAGAGCTTCGTCCATGGCTCAGGCGTACAGAGCTGAAAGAGACGATTCGGTATGTCATTGCGATTGAACGGCGCTGCGGCAGGGACCAGATCGCTGACGAGGAAGAATCGGTTGGACCGCCATTCCCCCTCCGTTTCAAACTCATCTGCACCAAAGAGCACCATATCTGCGTCGATACGCTCGGCCTCAGTTGCAACACTCTCGACGAGGTTGGGCTCAAAAAGATCGTCGGCGTCCAGGAAGAGCAGGTACTTTCCTGTGGCAATGTCCATTCCCTCGTTGCGAGAAGCAGCCGCACCCTTCTTAAGAGCGTGGTAAACGGCCTTGATTCGGCTCGTACTAGATTCATAGTGGACCAGGACTTCCCTAGCCCCATCATCCGAAGCGTCATCAATGCAGATGATTTCGAAATCAGATGAGACCTGATCCAGAAGAGTCTTCATTGTCTGCCGAAACGCCTCGACGCCGTTGTGAAGCGGCATCACCACAGACACGAGGGGGGCCGAGTCGCTCATTTAGTTGCTCACCCGCTCAACATCTGAATCCATATCCTCCGGCATTGCATCCTTCGTCCACGATCCGGCAAATACGGACGACATGTTCTCAATCTGGGCATCATTTTGGTTGCCATCCACATTGATCTGGCAGAGGGCCTCGTCTTGCGTCGACTCCACATACCTGAGCGGACGATAAGGCGCAACCTGAATCGTCGGGGTATGCTTGAGGTTCTGCATTGTCTTAAGCCACACATCGTCGGCACTGCGACAGCTGCTCATGCTGATGTCTTGATCAAACAAATGGACGTCAAGCGAATGCGGGGGGTAGAGGGTTCCAGCACCACTTGTAGGGAACAGCCGCATCGATGGCACTCCCACAATGGTTGACTGTTCAATGCCCCACTGTTTGTATGGCCGCACTGCGCCGTTTTTATCGAACTTAATGAGGTGGCACCTCATTGCGCATACGCAATCCGGATGCTTCACATATGCCTTATACAGCAACTCGAGCATATCGCTGCTGTAGTACAAGTCGTCGTCAACTGTGACAACGATATCATCTGGATACTGTTGCATCGCAAAATAGTATTTTTTATGGCTCTTGAGATCGGAGCACCACTTGATAGAAAGGCCTCGCTTGCGCAAGGCCAGCAAATCTTGCGGCAGCGACCTCTCACCATCTGGAAATTGTTCCGAAGCAAGCCAGAGAATGATCTCATCAGCCTTGAGGGTCTGATCCATCAATGTTTCGATGGAGCGCACGACTTCACCGATACGTTTGGGATACGTTGTCATACTGACAACAATGCGTGGGGTTCGCTTCAGTTTGGTAACGCCGCTTACAGGACGTTTCATCTCCGCGCCCGCAGGTATCCCAAAATGTTCTGGGATGCGTCGGAGCGTGTAGCTCGGTCCATGTTCTTTAAGGCAGTCGATAAATCCCCGTATCTTTCGTGGGATATACGTAATTGCACAGCCAATGGCATAAGATCGATAGTACTGCACCTTCATTCCACCCGAAGACTCCGGGGCCCGGACGCTTTGAGGCACAGGCTGAACAGCCTTTTTCTTTTCTGCATCACGCCATGCGCTCAGCAGATAATCGATTGCCGAACTGTCCCTGACCCGCTCCACCCACTTTCGGTCATCAACATACACAAATTGACGCAAGTCGTTCGCATCAATTTCCCATGCGTCGAATGCGGTTTCCTTGTAGAACGTGTACAGGGCAGCGAATTCTTCGCCGTCCTTTGCTCGATTAAGATGCGACCTGCACCCTGCGATAAACAGCGAGATCAACGACCGCTCTATATCCTGATAGCGATCCTCATTCTGCATCCTTGCACGCACAGCCGAAAGAGCCTCGTAGAAGTTCAGGGGCTCTTTTGCTCGCGTCGCTTGGAGACTCGTATGAACATTTGTTCGATAATTCACAAGCTTCTTGTCCACAACAGAGATTCTATCCGCAAGAAGAATCGCACAATCAACGAAGTACACGTCGTTAGCAGAGCGGAGGGGTTGAAAACGCAAGCCATGCGTATCAACAAACGCTTTGCGGAACAACTTGTTCCAGGGGCAGTCAATTGAAATATGCAGAATCTTATCGGGATTATCGCGATAAGAAAAAGGCAGCGTCTTAGGGATATTGTAGCGTTGAAGCAGCAGCCTTGCGTTTGAATACTTCTCCGTCACATTGTCATAGTATCGCCCGTCGCATAGAACAACGTCAGCCTCATCAGACTCGGCCTTGTTGTACATGTCCTCCAACAGCGTGGGCGCAAAGAAATCATCTGGATCCAGGAACAGAAGATACTCGCCGTTGGCGCGTTCCATTCCTGTATTTCTCGCAACGCCAGCGTACATATTGGACTGCCTTATATAGACAATCCTTCCGTCAATATCAGCGTATTCCTTTATGATGGCAAGCGAATCATCAGTCGAACCATCATCAACGAGAATCAACTCAAAATCGCAAAGCGTCTGACACAAAACGCTATTGATGCATTGCCGCAGGAAAGGCGCGACATTGTATACGGGCATGACAACCGATACCTTAGGAGAATCCGACTTCAGGATGCTGTCGCGCCGATATTTTAGAAGAATCTCATTGAGCTTGTTGTACACAAACGGTCGTTGGAAATAGCCTTCCTGCTTTTCGGAAAACAGATAGTCCTTATCCGCCACATTGGCAAGGTAGAGGCCAAAAAACTCCTTGGCCGCGTCGTCCTTTAGGACATAAAGATACTGGTCAACGAAGTCGGACGCAGCTCGATTGACGAACGACTGTTCAAGCTGCGAATAAAGAGATCTGTCAAGCAGCCGCTCTCGCAAAATGCCATACGATTCAAAAATACGCGCAGGATATACAGCGGCAGCAGACACAAGCCCAGCCTTGGGGGCATTTTTTCTATAATGCTGAAGCACCATCGGAACAACAGCGATTCGATTCGCCACGGCAAGCGCCGTATAAACGAAAGGGACATCCTCAAGGCTTTTCATGATGGGGAAGTCCAACGACTGCGCGACAACGAACTCTCGACGCATCAACTTATTGCACGGACCTCCGGCAACAAGCTGAAACAACGTGGCCGACAAGTCATCTCGACTGAACGGCTCTTTTGCAGGCAAGAGGTCCTTGTTAAGAATCCAGTTGCCGGCCTCATATTGGCCCGTTGCCATATTGAACACGTCCGCATCGAAGACAACAATGTCAGCGTTGGTCTCCGTCGCCTTCGCATAAGCGCGATATGCCATATCAAGTTCAAAGAAATCATCTGCATCAACGAAGAGAACGTACTCTCCCTTCGCCAGTTGAATACCCCTGTTACGCGCCACGCATGCCCCGGCGTTTTCTTGGTCGACAACCCTAATTCGAGGGTCGGTCCTCGCATACGCCAGGCACAACTCAAGGCTGTCATCCGTCGACCCGTCATTGATTAGAATGATTTCGATGTCCTTGAGCGTTTGTTCAACTAGCGATTTCAAACACTGTTCAATGTAAGGCCCTGCATTATAGACAGGAACCACAATTGAAACTTTAGCCATACCAACCATCCTTATTGGGTCCGTTCTTTATGAATGTGCGGCAGTGTGAGCAACTCACCCATCATCAAATCGGTCTCAGGCGGATTCCAGCGAATAGCCCCTGACGACGTCGAGAATGTCATTTCACCAAATTTTATGGTTCCGTCGTCCAAAAGATACAGGTCGACGCGCACATGGGGAAAGCCCTCTGCAAGCACCTCTGCAACGTGAATCATTTCATCAAGACTTGAGGGCCTAGGAATAACTTCTGTATTGTGACGATATTCCGTACAAAATCCCGTTGGTTTCCAATCCCTATCGAAAAAAGCAGCCGAAGGGTTTGACCCTCTGCCTGAGATGTACTCAATATAGTGAACTTGACCAGAGAAACACCACATCTTGTAGTCAGGCATATCATGGTCGGCATTCTCAAGCATCTCTTCAACGATAAGCCGGCGAGGTATCTTTGAATACTGCAGTTCATACCCATTGGAATAAGCGAAGCCGGCCTTGAGCCACAGGTCAGCCTTTGCACGCAAAGCACTCAGGTTTTCGGAAGCTTTGTCTCGTACGATTGCATTCCATCCGCTGCCATGATTTGCTTTCAAAACAAAGCGATTCGGCAAGGCGTCGAAGTCTATCTCGCTCGCGCAGCGATAGACTCCATAGAGCTTCGTCAAATATTCTTGCCCAATCTTTTCCGCAACCCAGTTTCGGACCCTTACCTTGTCGCTCAACATCGACTTGAGGTCGCTGCAATCGTACAACTTAAGCCATTGAATCTTCTCGTTGTAAGTCTGCGGATTATCGAGATCAAGAACCTCGCCCGTCTCGTTTTGATACCAGACGGCCAGCGCATGCGGATAGAGCGTCGGATCGAGCAACTCGTCTTGACGCCGCAGAACACGCGCAATTGAGCCCCTAATGCCTTCACTGTCCGCATGGGCGGCTTTCTTTAGCGAGCTTGCCGTCACATCCAGTTGTTCACATACAAGCGTCTGTGACTTGTTAATAGCGTCGATTCGCGTAACAAGAAGCCCGTTCGACTCCTCTTGCATGGCAGCTTGCTCTTCAAAGCGCTTCATAATCTCAGAGGTTTGCTCCGCATACCCCTGCTCCTGTTGTATTAGAAGAGAAAAGAGCCTACGGTTTTCTTCGTTTGATGCCTCAAAGAGTCGATAGAGCCTGTCGTAATTATCTTCAAGCCTGGCAACTTGATCACTGATGGCATTAAAGCGAGCCTGCATGACCTTCGCTTGACTGTCCGCCTGCCGTTCAAGCTCGCCCTTTGCACGCCAAATGGAATCAAGGATGTTTCCCACTTCACGCATAAAAGACCTAATGGGAGGTGGCAGGATACCCTTGAGTATATTCTTCGCGTTACATGGCTGCTTTTTTCCGCCATCAACCTTCTGCATGCCGGCCAACCTTAGTCCCTACCGAACAGGTCTCGCGTGTACACCTTGTCGGCGACGTCGTCGAGGTCGGCGGACCAGCGGTTGGCGACGATGACGTCGCAGCGGCGCTTGAAGTCCTCGAGGTCGTGCGTGACCTCGGAGCCGAAGAAGTCGGGAGCGTCGAGCGTGGGCTCGTAGACCACCACGGGCACGCCCTTGGCCTTGATGCGCTTCATGACGCCCTGGATGGAGCTGGCACGGAAGTTGTCCGAACCGGTCTTCATGGTGAGGCGATACACGCCCACCACGGGAGCAGCGGTGCCGGAGTAGACCAGGTCGGCCACGCGCTTCAGGATCTCCTCGGAGACGAAGTCCTTGCGGGTGCGGTTGGCGTCGACGATGGCCTCGATGAGGTTCTGGGGAACATCCTTGTAGTTGGCCAGAAGCTGCTTGGTGTCCTTGGGCAGGCAGTAGCCGCCGTAGCCGAAGGAGGGGTTGTTGTAGTGCGAGCCGATGCGGGGCTCCAGGCACACGCCCTCGATGACCTTGCGGGCATCCAGGCCCCTGGAGCAGGCATACGTGTCGAGCTCGTTGAAGTAGGCTACGCGCAGCGCCAAGTAGGTGTTGGCGAAGAGCTTGACGGCCTCGGCCTCGGTGGAGCCCATCACGAGCTCGGGGATGCCGTGCGAGCCGTCGGCGTTCTCGCGGTCGCGCTCGGCGGGGTCGGCGCCGCCCTCCAGCAGGTGGGCGAACTCCCAGGCCTTCTCCTCAAGCAGCTCGCGCTCGGCGGCGTTGCCCGGCACGCCCACGATGATGCGGGAGGGGTGCAGGTTGTCGTAAAGGGCGTGGCCCTCACGCAGGAACTCCGGTGAGAACAGGAAGCGACCCTCGGGGTAACGCTCGCACAGGCCCTCGGCGTAGCCCACGGGCACCGTGGACTTCACGACCATGACGGCAGCGGGGTTGACCTTGAGCACGAGCTCCACGACCTGCTCGACATAGCGGGTGTCGAAGAAGTTGCGCGCGGGGTCGTAGTTGGTGGGAGTAGCAATCACGACAAGCTCGGCCTGCTTGTAAGCCGCCTCGCCGTCCATGGTGGCAGTAAGAGACAGCGGGCACTCCCTCGACTTTGCGCCGGCCAGGAAGCGCTCAATCTCCTCATCACGGATGGGGCTCTCCCAACGCTGAAGCATAGCGACCTTCTCAGGCACGACGTCCACAGCGACAACGTCATTGTGCTGCGCCAGAAGGCACGCCAGCGAGAGCCCGACGTAGCCGGTGCCTGCGATTGCGATGTTCATTGACAAACTCCAATCCGCCCTTTGCGGAACGCCCATTTATTCCAACTAATTATACGCATAGGTCCAGAAGGTAAAGCCGGAGGAATCCAGGCATACAATACAAGCGCCTGCAAACGTTTGGCACCATACCTGCAAACCCAAGCATTGACGACAAAGACAAAGAAGACAAAAATTGACAAAAGAAATCAAGCACAGTCGCTCTCGCCAAGGAGGACACGATGGCAACGACCCGACCCTTGCCCAACCCCTTCACCCCCACCTTTGGCTTTGTACCGTCGTACCTGGCCGGCCGCGAGAAAGACGTCAACAACCTCACTCGTGCACTTCAGGCGGGGCCCGGAAACCCCGACCTCTCAAGCATCCTCATGGGTGCCCGCGGCACCGGAAAAACCGTCTTGCTTTCCCTTCTCGCAGACGAGGCCCCGGCATACGGTTGGGTTGCAGTCAACGTCTCTGCGTGCGAGGGCATGCTCGAAGAGATAATTGACCTCGCCACTCAAGCCGCAGACGACTACGTCGCATCAGACAGCAACCTGCGCCTTAAAGGCATCAACGTCGCCCAGCTATTCGGCTTGGAATGGGAGTATCGCGACCCATCGCGCGGCACCTGGAGAACCCGGATGAACAAGGTTCTCGACAGCCTTGCCGCGTATGACATCGGGCTCCTGCTGACTGTCGACGAAGTCCAGGCGAATCTTGACGAGATGGTCAAGCTGGTGTCCACATACCAGCATTTTGTACGCGAGAGGCGGCGTGTCGCCCTCTTCATGGCAGGCTTACCTCAACGGGTATCCCAGCTTCTTAACGAGGACTCGGTGACTTTTCTGCGACGTGCCAGCCTCTACCATCTCGATAGGATTCCCGACTATGAGATACGCGTCGCAATCGAGAAGACCGTCACCGAAGCAGGAGGCACAATCGAACCGATTGCCCTCGACAAGCTCGTTTGCGCAACGGACGGTTATCCCTACATGATGCAGCTTGCGGGCTATCGCTCTTGGGAACACGCAACCGTCGGCGCAATCACCGACATTGACGCCGAATGGGGAATCGAAGTGGCACGCGAGGAAATGGACCATCGCATCCTCGCAGTCACATACGATTCCCTATCCCCTAAAGACCAGGTGTTTCTTGAGGCCATGTCGCGCGACTCCTCGACAAGCCTGCAAGCGGATATCGCAAAACGCATGGGAGTGACCAGCGGCTACGCAAGCGAGTACAAGCGCCGTCTGATTGAACAGGGCGTTATCGAGGAACGCGCCCGAGGTGTCCTCGCCTTTGCCATACCTGGCATGCGCGATTACGTCCTGCGCATGAAACAGGAGCGGTCCGACCGCAGCTGAAACGGCTTCACCACACTCGTCAAGCTCGACACCCCTTCGCCCGCACGTACAACCCGGGACAAACGCGCTGCAGCAGCAGGGCGAGCTTCTTCTTGAGAGGGATGCATGGCGAAGACAGCAGATGGCGAAGCAAGGCGTCTCGCCTGAGACTCCATGCCTTGGCATCGTCGGGACTGACGTCGGCGAGATCCTTCAGCGAGCTCCCGATGCGGTTGCACAGTACGGCCTCGGACAGACAGACAAGCTCCTCGTCACCTTCGGCGCGATAAAAAGCAATGCGTTCCTCTAACGCCTCAAAAGCGTCGAGGGTCTTGACCGTGACGCCGGAGTCCATGATGCTGCCCGAACGCTGCCGGTAAAAATAGAACGGGGCGTCGCACACTGCGACGCTCCCCGCATGCCAAAGCAGGCGGTATGTCACGAATTCGTCCTCGTGTTGCCTGCCCACAGGAAACCGAACCCCCTCGAAAAGAGACGCACGGTAAAGCTTGTTCCACGCCACCGTCGCCGCACCCGTGGAGTCAAGCTGCAGAGCGAGGGACGCCTCACGACCGGTGCACGCCTTGAACGCGGCGCAGTGGAGATCGGGCGATGCGACGAGCTCATCCGAATCGCAGGTAAACATGCATTGGGAGATATCCGCGCCGGGGGTAATCAATGCCTCGACAAAGCAGGGGGAAACGGCATCGTCACTGTCGACAAAAGCAATCCACTCCCCCCTTGCCATCTCGATACCGGCGTTGCGGGCAGCGGAAAGGCCAGCATTGGCCTGATGGACCACCTTGAAGCGGGGGTCAGTCGCGCCCGTCGCGTCGCAAATCGCCCCCGATTCATCGGTCGACCCGTCGTCGACCACGATGACCTCAATGTTTCGATATGTCTGCGTTCGGAGGCTCTCGAGGCACTCTCCCACATACTCGCCCACGTTGAAGACGGGAACGACGATGCTAACAAGGCTGCGGTCGATACCAGGAGTGCACAACGCCTGGAAGGTCTTGGCTTTGCCGACCATACCCCCGCTCGGCACCACCGCACCATACCCCCGAAGGACCTCGGTGGCAACCTCGCGCATGTCGTAGCCAGAGCGCGACACGGCCTGCCAGGCCTGCGAGCGATCGTGATGTTGGGCGAGCGCATCAGTGAGGGCCGAGGCCCAGGCGTCCGGATCGAGGGCGACGCGCTCGAAGCGCCCGCTTGTGGCAGCCTCTGGCGGCACGGCAGTCGATGCCACCACAGGCAGGCCCGCAGCCTGGGCCTCCACCGCGACGATGCCCAGCGCCTCAAAGGTCGAAGGCACGCAGAGCGCGTCCATGGCCTGGTAGAGCGGCGCCACGTCGCTGGTCCGGCCATACAGGTGCACACGCTCTTGTACGCCAAGTTCGCGCACACGACGGCACAGCGCGGCCTCATAGGAACCATCACCGTCGTCTTCACCCACAAGAAGCAGGCACGCATTCTTCGGCAACGCTGCCAGCACCTCCACGAGGAAGGGCTGGTTCTTCTGCTCGCACAGCCTGCCCACGCAGCCAAGCACCGTCTGGTCGGACGTAAAGCCCAGCTCAGATCGGAGCCTTTCTCGGACGCCGTCATCGAATGCGAACCTCTCGGGAACGATGCCGTTGCGCACAAGCGTAAAAGGTCGCGTGCCGAACATGAATCGCCCCGCTGCCTGCGAGGGAGCCCACCGCACATCGGCGTACCCCCCAAACAGACCCGTGCATATGCGATGCAGGACAAGCTTGAGCCAGCGTGTGGCACTCGGGCGCAGGTCGTTGTTGTGGCTGTGCACGATAATGCGCGCGACGTCGGCCCTCTTCGCCTCGCGGGCAAAAAGCAGCGCGAGCCCCTCGTACACGTTGAGGTGGACCGCGTCGTAGGCGCCCTGCTCGAGTAGGCGGCAAAACTCCTTGAGGTTGGAGGCGACGCTACGGATGCTTGTGCCAAGGGCGATGGGCTTGATGCCCATCTTGGCAAGCCGCGCGTCATAGGGACTGGGCTGCACTCTACACGCCGCCAAGTCAACGGCCAGCCCCGTGCGGTCCATGCACTCGAGCAGCGTCGTAACGAATGCCTCGACACCGCCCGATTCCCATTTCTCGCAAAAAAGGAGGACGCGCAGGGGCCGCGATGCCTCACGCGCGTTGTCTTGGCATTCAAGCGTCACTGCGATCTCCTGGCTGGATGTCTCCACGATGTCGGCCGTTTTCGTGATTGCATTGTACGGCACACGTCGCCCAGGGCAGCTCTGAGCATGCCGTAAATCGCCCAAGCGCCATCCTCCCCCCGGGGTGAGCAGGTCATAAAAGATGGTGAGGGGCTCCTGCGAAGCACATGATAAGGGGGCGCGCACCATGGCTTGCACATATATTTATGGGTGAAAAAGGACTAGTCCTATAGCCCAAAAATGGTTGAATTCTAAGAGAAATACCAGCTAGATGCCTCGTCCCTAGAATCTCATCCTTTATGATGATAGAAAGGCGGGCGCAAGTGGTGCATCATACATGTCAGCAAAGGCGCAAGGCACACAGAGCCGGCGAGCCTTTCTTCCTTCTGACAACTCATGAGCCTACGCAGCGTCCCCCTTACGCTTGAGCGTTATGGCATCTCCCCTTGTAGGACGGCGGGCCCGGTCGAACTTCCCCCCTTGCGACCGGAGCACCCGCCGTCCGTCTGTTTATCTACCTTTGAGCAAGGCCTCAATCTGCGGCGCATACGCGGCAAAACGCTCGTATCCCGAAGACTCGATACACACCCTTTCGCCCGTCAGGGGATGCGTGAACGACTCCCTCCAGGCATGCAGCATGAGCGGCGCTTGCTCGGCACCACGGCGGCCGTACAGCGTATCTCCCACAACAGGAAAACCCCTTGATGCCAGGTGCACGCGAATCTGATGCTTGCGGCCTGTGCCAAGCGTCACAAGAAGCAGCGAATGGCTCCCGTCGGGGGTCACGGCAAGGCGCTCGACATAGGTGAGGGCGTCTTGGCCCTGCCCGGGAGCGCAGGCGCGCATGCGGCGGGCGTCATGGCGATCGCGAGCCAGCGCGGCGTTGATACGGTCGTGAGCCTTGGGATAGGCGCCCTCAACCACGGCAAGATAGCGCTTCTCCATCAGGGCGTGATCGGCAACGAGAGCATCGAAGAGGCCTTGGAACTCGACGGCCTTGGAAAAAAGCACGACTCCCGTTGTCTCAACATCGAGGCGCTGCACAGCCTGCGGGGACAGCACGCCCTCCCCCGCAGCCAGATAATCCTCAACCCGACCCGTCAGCGTGTCGGCATGCGTGCCGTCACCGTGCACAAGAAGCCCTGAGGGCTTCTCTGCCGCAATAATGAAGTCATCCTCATAGAGCACCTGAAGAGGCTCGCATGAGGTCATATGCGGGCTTACAGGCTCGATAGAAGCGTCGATGCGAAGCTCGCCGGTATCTGCGTCGATACAAGCGCGTTGCTGCGCGCGCAAGCGACCTGAGAGGGTCTTGGACACGCCGAGCGCCGACAAACAGGCTTGGACGTCGCGCGCGCCCTCCTCAGGCACGAAATAGAAGGCACTGCCTTCACGTCGAACGAACTGCGGCAATTGCAATGTGATTCCTCCAGGCATAGCGCAAACGTTTCACACGTTGAATACAGGCGTCCTTACAGCCTCAACAGTATCGCACGAATAGCCGAGTTCGGCAGAAACATCTGGCTGCAGGTGCACAAAAAGAGGGGCGCCCCTTTCGAGACGCCCCTCTTGCGAGATGCAACTATGTTGCTCGCGAATTACTTCGCCTGCTTCAGGCAGTCCTCGACGGCCGTGAAGATGGCCTTGGAGGTGACGGTGGCGCCGGAG
>ERZ1034984.1290-NODE-1290-length-24187-cov-7.315515_pt1 | contig 24187 bp, 30 predicted proteins | sample MGYA00520589_ERZ1034984 | MGnify/ENA primary metagenome ERZ1034984 (study PRJEB33766, sample SAMN09781790) | gut metagenome | biome: gut microbiome | host: Homo sapiens | place: Madagascar | study: EMG produced TPA metagenomics assembly of the PRJNA485056 data... | reverse complement strand
ATCTCACGCAGATGTTTTAACACGCTCTGCTTTTCGGGCGGTCTGTGCTGTTCTTTAGTGGCGGCTGTCGATTTCCTGCTGACTGATTGCAAGGCAAAGCTGAATCGCACTTTTGACCTCGCCTGCGTGTAAGGTGGAGTTGAAAAGACGAAATTCAATCGTACCCTTGTAGAACACGCTGTGAAGATTCAAAGCATGGTAGCGTGTGTCATCATAGTGTCGGTAGCTGTAATCCTCGCAGTCATACCACATTGACTTGAATTGCTCCATAGACATCGGAGGACGGTTATTGATTTCATCAAGGAAGCGTGTGTCCATCTTTTGACAGTAATGTTCTCTTGATACATTCACTTTTAATGCCTTGTAGAGCAAATCCTCTTTCGCCGCCATAATGTTTACGATATTGCGAAGCGTTTTAGGGGTATGCGGAGCAGCATTAATATGGCAATGCAAACCACAGCTTGAGTTGACTCTCGCTCCTGCGCCACGAAGCTTTCTGACTAACTCCTGTATCGTTTCTATATCGTCATAGTTGCAAATCGGAGTGACAAATTCAACCGAGTACAGAGAGCTTGCATTCTGTCCCGAACGGTTTTCACATCTAACGCTTGCGTCACGCATAATCTTCCACATCCTGCCGTCATTATCACGAACAGAATACGCATCATAGCAACCGCCGACATGAGTTGCGTCTGTACGAAAATGACCGGCAATCACTTTCGCCGCAGTACTGCGAGTGATGCCGGTCATCTCTATTTCTATGCCAAAATTTTGCGACCTCAAGTCTTTTCCTCACTTTCAATCTTTGGTTTTTTAGGCTTGGGCGGTTTTATCTGTGAACCTTTCATATCAATAAACTCTCTGACATTTGCAGGAACATATTTTGCATACAGAGAGTCCACTGATTTTTCAAGCTCTTCCTTGAAATCCAAATCTCGCTGTGACATATACAACTTAATTGCATTCAGCTTTTCATCATCGTACATTATGCTTATGCTTGTTTTCTTCATAAAAAATCACCTCGTCATTTCTTATTGCTTTGGTTTACATATTTGATATTCGGTATTTTCAACCACTTTGTCCATCCTCTGCCTGAAAGCTGAGTTTTGACAACTCCGTAGGCTGTGCCTTGTGCTTCTATGACTTCTCCATTGCTAACATATACACCGATGTGACCGTCCATCCAGACGGCAAGTCCGGGTGTATCGGGCATAGTTGAAATCGCTCCGCTTTCGGTGACACTGCTCCAAATGGAATTTGCACCGCAATCCGTAAACCCGTTTGAGCCTGCTACAATTTCTCCGCTGTCAGAGTTGTACCAAGCATATGATTTTATCAAACCTATGCAATCACAAACTCTCTTGCCGAGCCATTTTTCACCGACCTTTCTCATCTCACCGCCTGCCTCGTTATTTCCGGGAAACAACGACGCCTGTTGGTCGAGATATTGTTTTGTGCAGACCTGACCGTAACCGCCGTACACATAACCCCAGCCATTTTTGTATGCGTTCTCGCACCACTTGACAAGGTCGAGATTGTTCTTCGTGGTCTTGTCAGTAAAGCCTGCGGTACTGATTTCCGCACCCTTGATTGACTGCATCATCTTTTGGAACTCGTCATACTTTATCTCCGTTCCGAATTTCTGATTGACGGCTTTTATCAAATCCTCATCAGACTGATTCTTCTTGAAACAAGATACAAAGTTTTTTACAAAGTCCTTGTTATCTGATTTATCGGACAGGGAGAACAGATATATAACCTCTGCCTGCGTATTATAGTCGGACAATTTTTTGCTTTTAAGTTGATTTTCAACCTCAGTCATTGTGTCATTGATAAGCTGTAGATTTTCCATCTGCTCTGCTGATATGTTTTCTTGTATGGACTGGTTGAGCTTGTCGGTGTCAATATCCATACTGCCGTTGAAGACTGACACAACAGCAACAATCGGCATAACCACAATTATGATTATGCCGATTACTATACCGCCTATTGTTTTTATTACTTTTTTATCTGTTAGCAGAGCAACTGCTATTTTCTTTAGTGCCGCACCTACTGTTGCTGACATACAATCACCTACCGCCTGCGGATCCGAAAATTTCAGCTTTGTATTCGGGAGCCTGAACAAGAAGCAGATACCTTTCGTTTCCGCACCTATACAGACAAGTGCCACGCTCACCGAATTTGATTAGGGCATACTCATTTGGTTCTACCATTAGGGCATCTTCAAAGTCCTTCGGATTGATGTTGCCGGGAAAGAATAAGAAGTGATGAGTCGGAATTGAGAACAACGGCTTGGTATATTCCTTAACATTTTGAATCAGGAAATCCTCAATGTTCTGACTGGCTAAAATCACGGCTGAGTCCTTTTTGCGGACACGCTTCATTGCGTTGCGGATATACTCAATTGCAGTGAGATTGGATAAAAATAAATAGAGCTCGTCTATTGATGCAACGGTGTTTCCCTCGCCGAGAAGCTTATTTGACATATAGGAAAGGATATTAAATAGCATTGCGTCTTTGAGCCTTTTGTTAGTATCAAGCAAACCCTTAACCCCGAAGCACAGGAATTTGTCATCCGTAATGTTTGTGTGACCGTTGAAATACTTTGATTCTGAACCTACACACATACTATGAATACCCAGACAAACCTCCTGCAAGATTTCTTCTGTATAAAGATACTTTCGCTTGTGGTCGTAGGTCATATATTCTTCCTCACACAAGTCGTAAAAATCACTCATCACAGGAAAGTCGGACGGTTTCTTTGTGCTGTAATCAGTTGTGTCGGTTATGCCGAATCGTGCGTACAGCTTCATAATCAGAATTTCTATTGTATCAAGCTGTGCGTCCGTGAAATCCTTGTAGGTTCTGAAAAAGTCTTTCAAGAACGCAATGTGCTGTGATAATCGGGTAACACGCTTGAACGGTTCGGGTGTTTTGGAGTCAACTTCTTCATTTGCATCACCCCAATCCTTTGGTTCTAACGGATTGATCTTGTATTTGCCCGACATAAAATCAATGTAACAACCGCCGAGGGCATTTGTCAAATTCTCATACTCCGCTTCGGGATCAAGGCATAAGATTTTCTTTCCGCTTTCACGAATATTTGTAAGGATAAGTTTCAATAAATACGATTTACCCTGACCTGAGTTTCCGAGAATAAGAATGTTACTCGTTGTCTTATCCTCTGTTCGTCTGTCGAAATCAACGAGAATATTAGTGCCGTACTTATCTCTGCCGATATACAAACCGTTTGGATCTGTCTTACCACTGAAATTAAACGGAAACAGATTTGCAACAGATGAAGCAGGCAACACTCTTTCATACAAAAGTCCGAATTGATTTGAACCTATGGGGTTCACCGACAAGAAGCCTTCTTTCTGCCTTAGCGTTAATCTATCCACTTCAATCTTGGAGCGTGTCAGCTCCATTGCAATATCGGTTTGCAACTCCTTCAATTTCTGCTTACTCTTGGCTTTAAGCTCTATGAACACAGAACAATGCAATAACGGTTATTTGTTTTTTCGTAAGTTCGCCATCAGCGTGACAACATCCTGCAAGTTGCCCTGTGCTTCAATGGTTTCATTTACATCGTTACCGCTTGATTTGAGCTTATTTTTGCGTGTTGCGTTCTGTATGATTTTACGCTGTTCCATACTCTCCACAAGTCTGTGATAGATGCGGAGAGTTACTCCGTTTCTGTCTGCAAGCTGTGAAAGAATCGCCTGTTCTTCAGTTGACGGCGGATATTCACGAACCGCCCATACACTGCGGTATGAGTCGCCGACAATATAGTGATCTGTCAAGAATTTTATTGTTGACGGCAGAATCATATCAAAGAAATCTTTTGTGTAAATTTCCTCTGCCTGTTCTGGTGTGAGCACCTTTGGTTTTCTATTGAATAGTCCCATAATTTTTACCCCCTTTAATTTCGAACTGCCAACACAAGTATGCGGTCATCTTGATTGTATCCGTAACAGGTTGAAAGCGTTAGAATCTGCTGACCGTAAACAGGTGTAATTCCTGTGTCGTATATGGATTTCTCTTTTGCATATTCAATTCTTGAGTTATAGCTTTTTTCCGTTCCAACTGTTGTGAATCTGTACCAATCATCATCGGATTTTACTTTCATAACAGAAAAGACGGAGTAAGCAAATGCCCCGTCTTTCGTTTCGAGCACAACTGTCGGATGTTCCGTAAAATAAGAATAATCGGTATAGTTGCAGAGGTCTGCAAACATTGTGCCGTTGTTCATATGGTGTCCGTAGATTATGAGATTGGTACTGTCTGCTGAACATCTGCTGTCCAGAAACGGTGTACCGCTATAGCTGTACTCGCCGTAAAAGTTTTTGTTCAGATACTTCTGCGGATTACTCGGTGTATGCATAACAGGGTAATTAATATTTGTGCCTGCTATGCTTATCCAGCCGAAGCATTCACTATTTATCGACAGCAAATCGGAAACAGAGTGTGGCTGATAGTAAGTTGTGTAATACACAGGCTGTCCAGTTTGAACTTCATTATCTGAATCACTGACTTTTAATAAATGTGGCTTTTTAATGGCTTCTTCAATGGTTGCATCTGTTGTTTCCTCAGTAACGATTTCTGCAAGCTGTCTGAATTCTTCCGTTTCCTTGTTTTCGGCATAGAGCCTTGAAAATATTGATATCAGACAAGCAATTATAATTACAGAAAATATGCCTATCACAATTCCCATTTGGATTTTCCCTTTATGCTTCTTCATAGGTCTGCTCCTTTTCAAAATACTGCTCGCCGTCATAGTCGGGCATCAAATCGCCGTTCATACTTGCGTCAAAATATATTGCAAGAAAACGCTTGATGTCGGCTTTCTTCATTCTGGTTACTTCAAAGCCTTGGTCTGAAATAATCTTATCAACTCTGTTTGCTTTCTGCAAAACATTTTCTGATTTTGAAGATTTACACCTTGCAATGAACAGGAACTGTCTTGCGGTTGAGGTTTCGGTCTGAATACTGTCGAGAAAATCCAGATCCTTATTCAATATTTTTCTGACTTTTTCATTCTGTTCAGCTTCAATTCTGCCTTTGATATAGCTTTTGTTTGTATCGAAGCACTCGCAGGAATCGGTACAGGTGATCTCAATATCCGGCACAGCAGAAAGCACCATCATCAGGTGGCGCACCTTGATTTCGATATTCGTGTGGGAAAGCACAGAAATATTTGTAGGCTGAACCATATAGAAAATAAATTCTTCCTTGCCGACCTTTAAACCGTTTTTCGTAAAGGTTTTTATGCCCATCAAATCCTGAACAGATTTACCTTTTTGTTTTGTTTTTTTCTGCTTGTTCTTCATTTATTTGCCCCTTTCTGCCCAGAAATATATCTGTTGAGTTGATATAAAATACTTTACGGCATAGCGTATGAAATCAAGAATTGTTGTATCTTCCAGTCTTATTGACAAAAAGTCGAAACAGAGAGTTACCGCAAGAGGTACTATTATTCTCGTCTGTGCAAGTATCAGTATTGATAACAAAAGCGCCATGCTCATAATTGCAAAATCCCGTAAGCTCCACAGCCATAGATTGGCTGTGGCTTTTAGGTTTTGCGGATATAAATAAGTGGTCATAATCTTTAAATTCCTTTCGTCTTAAATCGGAGCAAAGTTCTAACAAGCTTGTTTGATTAGAACTTTGCGATAGATTGCAACTTGTGCCAAGGAGCATTGCTCCTCTGCTTTTTAGCGGAAATTTTACGCTAAAAAGCAGTAATGTTCTACGCAACATAAGTGGAGTAGAACATTGGCACTAAGTTATTTAGCCGCCCTTGCAACACTTCTCGTCAGATTAACAGCAGTTGTTGTTGCGTGAACAATGCTTGTCATATTCACTTTAACTGATGAATCCAGTCCGAACTGCTGTGCAATTCTAGGAACTTCGTTTGATGCAAGCATTATTCCAAGTCCTAAAAGCATATTGCCGGGGAAGGTTAGCAACCCGAGGAACAGCAGAGTTGTCTGCATAAATGCCGTAAGGCACAGTGCCGCTATCTGTTTCATCCACTGATTAAAGCCGTCCTGATAACCTCTCGGAACGCTGAACATATACAGTGCACCTACTGCCATCTGAATAAGCAAGATTCCGCCTCGCTTGATGTTCGCAAAAAATATTTTTATTACGCAGTAGGCAAAGGCTATCATACATAAAAGATTCAGCAAGCCGAATGTTGTCTGTGTTGCGACTGCAAAACTGCCCTCTAAAACGCTTGTGCTTTGTCCGGCTAAATCAACGCTTTGCTGTCCTGCCATTAAGGACGACAAATCCTTTGAGAATGTGTTTTGCAGACTTATGCAGAATTTGTACAGCTCCACAGGTACTATGCCAAACAGCGAACAGGCAAAGAAACCTTTTAATACATTTATAGCGGTTGTTTTGATATTTGCTCTGCCGTTCTGATACTCTATTGCAACATCGAATACGGCAACGACCGTGCCTGCAACGAACAATGCCCAGCCAAAAAGAGTAAACAGATTTATTGTCGCCTGCACCCATTCAAGGTCAAACACATCTGCGCCCATATTTCCCATCATAGTGAAAAAGTCTGCGACAGCGTTGTAAATCGTTTCATAGAACCACTGTAACATCGTGTTCCATATAGCGTTTGAGATTTGCTCACCGAGGTAATCAAACACACCGCCTATGGCACTTCCAATTCCGCCGATGAAATCTCCTAACCAGTCAAAAATATAAATCACCTCCACAAAAGGCTGTTATGACTTAACACAACAGCCTTATTTTTATTGTTATCAGAGTATCGTCCAAATGTACAGTGGTGCTGTCAGCGAGAACACAAGACAACCGAAAAGAATTGCCGGCGCGGTGAATTCAAACTGTCCGTGCTTGCGGTAATCGAGATAAGCAGTAGCAAGTTTAACAAAGAAAAGTATGGCAAGAATCATATCTACCGCAGGAAAAACAACATTATTTACAACATTTTTAATCTGTGTTTGCGCCGAGGTCCATGTACTTTCGATGGCTGATGATACATCTCCTGCGGCAAAGACTGTTACCGCCGATATTCCGAGCATTAACAGTATTACTGATATTCCTGCCAACCACTGCAATAACTTAATTTTTCTTGACTTTATCATTTTTTACCTCCGATTTTCTTAAATCATTCTCCGATATATACCTGACTTTGATGTTCAGCTTTTCGGCAAAGTGAATCTCTGTTTTCATACCCTCGGTAATTTCATCACCGAAAACCCAGACTGCATCGCACACCCAAAGCATTGAAAGTCCGGCAAGCATTCCAAGCTTTCTTTCTTTTTCATCGTCATCATTCAAAATCAGCGCATAAAAATGCGGTATGAACGGAGCCATACCGCACTCTAACGCATATCGGGCATATCGTTTTGCGTTTTCAATATTTGCAAATACATTACCGCCCAAAGGCGAACAGATATATACCCTGTGCATTATTCATCGTCCTCATCTTTTCTTTTAAATTTTATGATAAGAAATGCAATCAAACCGCCGACAGCAACAGAACCCAAACCGATATAAAAGCCAAGATTTGAATTGTCACCTGTCTGCGGTTTTTCAGGTTCAGGCTGCGGATGAATAGTTACAGTCTGATCCTCATCTTCAATGTCAGCATGTACTGCAATTTCCGTTTCATCTCGGTAGAGAGTTTCAAAAGCAACGATTTCTGTATCTTTGGTAATTATAGAACCATCAAAAGTGAATGATACTGTTACTTCGCCGTCTGCTGTTTCGGGTGTGAATGTTACTTCGGAACAAACTTCTTTGCCGTCAACAAGGAATTGCTTACCCGTGGATTTATCCATAAGGACGCCTTTGATTGTGTATTCTTTTCCTGCTGTGAGATGTTTGTAGGAAACAACATCGTCAATGGTAATATCACCGTTAACTGTGAATTCCTTTTTACCGTCAATAGTTGCAGTTGTTCCGAGTTCAGGTATTTTATCGTTTTCAATTGTGATTTCGATAATTTCCTTGTTTTCAGAAATTGTTACGGTATAGTTTTCTTCATTAGGCAGATAACCCTCGGCAAGCTTTAACTCACGGACAATGTATTCGCCATAAGGAACATCGGTAAATTCAAAAATACCGCCCTCGTTTGATTCAGCGGTGAGAATTGCGGTTTTTTCTGTGAATTTAGTTTCATTATTACTGAACAATCCGAATAATGTGCCTGCGATATTTTCGCCTGTTTCACGGTCAATCTTCAAGCCTTTGATTGTGCCGTAGATGATTTCATTTTCAATCGGCTCACCGTCATTAACTGATATATGAACAGTCGCTGTATTCTGTCCTGCGTATTCAAACACAACAGGGTATTTTTTATCGGAAAGAATATAGTGATTGTCAGTGCTGATTTCCTTAACATAGTAACTGCCGATTGGAATATCAGTTGTAAACTGTGCCTTGCCTTTTTCATCACAGGTGATGATTTCAATAAGTCCGTCCTTTGGAATAACAGTTCCGTTTGAAGCCTTTAAATCTTCATCAGCGTAAAGTCCGAATGCAACATTGCGGATTTCAGCATTACTGCCGATGTTGAATTTCTCGTTCTGTTCAAGCACTTTGGTAAGGTCAATTTCAGCCTTTTGCCTGTCGTTTGTAAATGATGTTGAGGTGTTGGTAACCTTTTCATTCTGTCCTGAGTAGGTAAGTTCAATAGTATGAGGTTCGGGATTGATAACTGTTCCATACGGTGCAACGGTTTCAACAACACGGTATTTGCCAAGGTAAAGCTGTTTACTTATAGCTGTGCCTTTTGTGTTTGTTTTCAGAGTGGCAACAAGCTCGTCTTTCTTTGCTCTTACTGTTCCGTCAGGCGTTGTAATATCCTCATCAGCATAGATTTCAAACACTGCACCCGCCAAACCGCTTACAGAATATTCAGGCTGATATATGGTCGGAAGTGTAACATCATTTCCGTTTTCATCAGTATATCCGCCGCCGACTGCAGTTACATTCGAGAAAATCTCGCCTGTCTTTTCTACGGTAATTGTACCTTTTTGCGGAGTGTTTTTCTTCTCGGTCTTTACGATTGTAACGCCGTTTTCTTCTGTTGTGTTTTCTGCTGTAATGTCAAAATATACAGGTGTGCTGTCAAGGATATATCCGTAAGGAGCCTGCACCTCAACGACTGAATAGCCTTTGCTGTAGGGCAGAGATTCGGGTGTAATTAGATAACCCTCGCTGTTCGTGTAGAATGTGTCAATAGTTGTAACCTCGGGATAGGTGTAGGTCATAGTCACGAGCTTTCCGTCAAGATTATAAATCTGAAAGCCTGCACCTGCATACGGAATCTGTTTGCCTGTTTCGCTGTCAACCTTTACTATCTTTACATAGCTTTCAAGGCTTGCGTTATTGATGAGGTATTTGTAAGTCTTATTATTTTCAGAAACGAAAACATCAAAATCAGCAATGAATTCTGTTCCATTCCAGCCTTTGGTCTGATGAACAGTGTATGTGCCGTAAGGCAAATCCTTTGTTTCCGCAAAGCCGTATTCATCGCAAGTTAAAACATCACGCTCTGTTTCTTTTGCCTTGCTGTAACTTCCTGCCGATTTCAGATACACCTGAAACTCTGCACCTTTTTCGGGAGTTTCAATTTTCGTACTGCCGTCATCTGTATGCTTTATGATTGCAATTTTGCCCTTTAATATATCCTCGGTTACGCTCATTGAAATGCTGTTGTTTTCAATGGTGTATTTCTTTGCTTCCGCACCAATATGATATTCGGTTTCGTCAAGCAGATAACCCTCGCTCGGCTCAATTTCTTTCAAAGTCCAGTTATCTCCGCACACATAGTATGAAGTTGTAAAACTGCCGTTTTTATCGGTGGTGTACTTGTCAACCAACTTGCCATTATTGTAGTTGCCGTAAACTGCTCCTGCAAGTGTTGCATCACCCTGTGCAGATTTTGTTTCAGCGTCTGTTTTTGTAACAGTAAGATTCCACTTTTTAAGAACATTACTGAAAGAAACAGTTGCCGTTTTTCCACTTTCAACATTTACGGTCTTTGATTTTTGTTCCGCATACTTTGTCGGAGTCCGCTCGGTAACCGTGTATTTTCCTGGGACAAGGTCGGTTAATTCAAATTCACCTTTTGAGTTTGTTTTTACAGTTTTGCTATAATCGTCGCCTTTGACGGTAAACTCAATATTTGCAACATTGCCATCCTCGGAGGTTTTAACAAGTTTGAGATTGCCCGAGCTTGTCTTGACCTTGAAATATGCTCTTATCGGGTCAGCGTCATTTTCAACACCGCTGATTACATCCTGCAAAGTAGCATCTCCATAGGGAACAAGAACAGTTTTGCCGACATCAGGCATTGACTTTGCAGAGTTGAATGTTACTGCATCGTTGACGGTCGAAGTTGAAGTCAAGGTCAGCCTGTTTCCTGATACAGATACACTCATACCGCCTGTTGTCTTGAAACTGAAATCCGAAAGAATACTGTTGCTGTCGGTAAGGGTTAAAGTGTACTTTCCGTCCGAGTATTTCATCTCATAGGTTTTAGCCTTTGAAGCAATTGCAGATGCAAAACTCGGAACAGTTGAGTAATTGGCAAGGCTTTTTGAGATTGTATTGTAAACCGACTTAACTCCGGGATTTGCTCCGTCTGCGCAGATACCGTCAATAAACTTTGTATTTGTGCATTTATAGCCGTCATTTGTAGAGCGACAGCCTGAAACAAACTCCCATACAATCAGCTGTGTTGCCACCCATTTCTGATCCTCTGTTCCGCTTAAGCTTTTTTCCGAACCAGGTTTGCCGTAGAGCAGAGCAAGGTTAATTGCTTTCTGCTTTGCAGAGCCTAAATTCTTCCACACAGTTGAGCCGTCCTCGGTCAGCGTATTGCCTGAGTAGAGTGTATGACCGGGTTCAATGCAGTAGGCTTCTTTTCCGTCTGCAAAAATCTTGCACAACTCTTCTCCGGGAGTTCCGACCGTGTAGCCGTCGCTGACTGTTGTCTGCTGAAATTTGATTATATTGCCTGTGCTGTCATAACAATAATCGAAAGTGATTGTAACCTTATCACCGCTTGCCGCACTTACGGGGAGTGCAAACATTGTTCCGAATATTACGGCAACCGCAAGGAAAAGTGCTGTTATTCTTGTGAAATTCCTTTTAGCTAAAATGTTTTTCATTCTAAAAATTCCTTTCTTGGTAAAAAATAAGGCAAAGTCGGTTGACTCTGCCTGCTGATAAAATATTCTGTTTTTGCTTACTCAAATCATAATTTCATCACCTGCCCTTCATTGAAATCTTCATCTATATCATCAGACTGCTCACTGCCGTCTGTGATATTTACATACTCGCCGATAATGTTCAGTGCCTCATAATAACTGCCCGAACTTGTAACACGACTACACATTTCTTTTGCCTCGTCAGCCATACCGTTTTGTTTGAGAGTGTGACTTGCAATTCCTAACAGATTGAATATATTGCCATCCTGACCTATCAACGCACAGTCAGGTTTGACCTTTTCTGCTTTGTTCTGTTCAGGTTCAAAGCCACCAAGCCTGTTGTCCACATAGTCGGACAGCCACATTCCTGCAAAGGCTGTGTATGACTGCAACCGCCACATTGCAAGCTTGCCGATGTCAAGGTGGACATCTTCAAATGGATAAAGAATACAGGTAACGCCGTCATTTTGAAACGCAGAAACATTCTCAAACTTTGTATTGTCAAGAAGTATTCCTTTGTCCGTAAGCATTTTATTGATGCCGTCCATCCATTCTTTAATTTCACCTCCACAGCCCTGCAAGATAAGACCTTCCTTGCCGTTCATACGGCGGAGGTCAGAGAGTGTAATATTATTGATTTTCATTGTCATCTTCCTTTCATAAAAATAAGCACCCACAATGAAGTGAGTGCCTTGCTTAATCGTCTGCTCAACAGTAGACTACATATATTTTGTTGTTTTCTGCGATTACATTGAATGATAAGTCGCTTGGAGTAATGCCACTGCTTTGGAAGTAGTAGGCTACATACTCAACATCACCATAGCAATCTGCAGTCAGGCTTTGCGTATCATCATAATATGATGCGTTTGTGGGCGAGAACCAGCTTGCGTTGCCTGTGTTCAGCGAGGAATCGTATTTCATTCCAATCTGCTGACCGTAGGCTATGCAGGCACTTACCGCATACTGAACATCAACCGTTTTTGCTTTGGTAGGCGGTTGCGTCGGTTTTTGCGTTGACTTTTCCGTAGGCTTCTGCACAGGCTTTTGAGTAGAATTTTCAGTTTCTTTTTTAGCAGTCGATTCTGATTCAGACGGATTACTATTCACTGTATTCTTGCTGTTGTTCTGAACCTCGGATTGTGTTTCCTGAATCGGAGCCGTTGCCGAAACAACCGCCGAATTTTGCTCACTGTCGGCTTTTTCTTCGGTTTTGGCATTCTGTCCCGAAGGCTCTGTTTCTTTTGAAACTGTGTTTTTTTCGGTGTTGGTTGTTGTTTCGGTTGTTGCCATTTCAGAACTTTCCGCAGATGCAGAAACACCCACGGAAGTTGAAACCGTGGGTGATAAAGAACTGTTATACATTTTTTCTTCTGCCGTACAAGCTGTGAATGTTCCTGTTGCTAAAATCAATGTCAGCATTATTGCGATTTTCTTTTTCATACTATCGCCATCCTTTCAAGCATTAAGTATATCCAAAGAATTTCAAATGTCCAGAGATTTTTAAAAAAAGAACTACGATATATACTTCCTTATAATTCGATAATCATTCCATAAGCGTGTATCTTGCTTTATATTGTAATTATCATACATTCTGATATCTGCAAGTTGTTTATAAAATGAGTTTTCCTTTCCAACATATACTCCTTCATCACATTTTGAAAGGGATTTAAATTGATCGGCAGTGATGTCAATAATCATCTGTTCATTCATTACAAGCCAAGCGTGATTTGTGGTGTTATAGGGATTTTTATCTCTATACACACCATTCACTTGTTTTGTGTGAATATAATATGTTTCATATAAATAATACGCTAAAAGATCGCATGAATCATCACAACAACCATTAGGGAATTTAATCATCCTGTCTTGAAAGCTAAACTCCCTATTAGCTTTTGCCTCAATTATTGCTTTACGAAAATTCACCGCAATATTATAAACATCTTGATTTTTCATATTTATCTCAAACTCCTGTTTTTAGTACAGATATTATACACTACTCAAAAGCTACGGTCAACCGATTTTACATACTCTGCGAAAAGCTTTGCATTTCATCTTCCGACATCTTTTCGGCTTCATCCTCACTCTGCTGTTCATCAAGTGCCTGATGATACGCTTCCATAACCTTGCTGTTGAGTAAATCTCTGACTTCTTTGGAAATCGGGTGAGCAATCTCGCTGAACTTCGTTTCGTCGTTTCCATCAACATAGTTACTTGCAGGCATTGCAACAAATAAGCCTTTTCTAGAATTCATCACTCTGATTCCGTGAATTGTCACCGCCCCGCTGACAGTAACGCTTGCAATTGCCTTTGTGTTGCAGTCATCTACATCAACGAGCTTATCAATCCTTACCTTGATATATGGTAGTTTCCTTTTCTGATTGTTGTATTTATTTACTTTGAAATTAGTATTTTGTGCCATTATAAAATCACCTCCGATTTAGCGTTTCTGTTTTTCTGCCCACAACAGAGAGAGGTGAATAAGTGCATCTCTCTGTTCTTCCTCGGATAGGCTGTCGAGGAAATCTTCAAGGGTGAAATTTTCCTCGAATTCTTCAGCAAATTCATTACAGTTATCGCAGATTTTTTCTCTCCTGACAACAACCGAGCCGTCATCCTGTTGGGTGAATGATAAAACATCGTTGTATTTGAATCCGATTCGCTGACGGATTTCAAAAGGGATTGTAATTCGTCCTCTCTTGCCAAGAACTCTGTAAATTTTAAGCACTACTCATCCTCGCTTTCCGCAAGCTCTGCTCTGCGCTCATCGCAGATACAGTCGCAACAACATTCTTCGCAATCATCATCGCACCTCTCAATCAGAATTGCTCCGTCTATAGCTGAAATCTGCACAGCACAGTCGGATGTGATTCCTGATACAATAAGTGCGTCAAGCGGTATGCTTACATAAATTCTATTTTCCATGGTTAATAATACACTCCTTCAAAATTTGTTCTAAATCAATTTGTTGTCCGGTTGTCAAGTCAAGCAGGCTCAACTGTAACGGCTTGTTTCTCTGCCTTTCATACATATCGTAGTTGCTGATTAGCAGTTCGGGGAATTTTTCGCCTGCATTTATTCGCTGTTTCATATTGTGTAACCTTGTGAAATCAAAGAATGAGTAACCGTCATACAAATTGCGGATTTCCTCACAATCGTTATATGATACAAGCCATTTGCCTTTTGAATTTGCAAGTGTGTTTTTCAGCCTCAGATGGTCATCCCAAGTGAATCCGCATTGATAAACATACTCGCTTGAATAGTAAGGCGGATCGCAGTAGAAAAAGGCATTTTCTCTGTCGTAATGCTTTATCAGAACTTGAAAATCCTGATTTTCAATCACAGTATTTTCAAGCCTTTTGCCGACTTGCTCTATCAGTTGAAAAAGGCTCACTACTGAAAAGGGCTGACATGCAAAAGACTTTCCGCCGCTTGAATAGCTGTATCGTAAGAGTTTCAGAAACATTACTGCTCTGCGCAAGTCATAGTCTTGTTTCATTTTTATATACAATTTAATGATTTCATCAGCTTTCAAATCAGGAAGTATAATCTTTGTCAGTTCTAATTCTTCATCAAGGTACTTATCGTCAAACTTCTCCTGCCTGAAAAAATCCCTGATTGCATTAAAATCATTCCTTGAATTAAGCGGATAAAATCCGAGCTCTTTTATGAATGCCATTGGTCTGTCACGCATACAGCGAAAGAGGTTTACAAGATTATGATTGAAATCGTTGTAAACCTCGAATTTATCAGGCTTTTTCTTACCTAAAAGTACGGCTCCCGAACCTCCGAACGGTTCAATATATCTTTCGTAATTTAGAGGAAACAGGGCATACAAAATATGAAGGATGGAAGTTTTATTTCCCATCCAACTCACAGGGGTTTTGATATTCTCACTTCCTTACGGCGAGCCGCCGTTGGCAATTCCCCACCGCATAACATTACGATAGAGGAAACATTGTCAGCGGTGGGGAGTTATAATTCTCATCTCGCCAAAAATTTCTAAATACCAATCGCCCTGAAACGACAAAAAGCCGTTGATTAAGTTTTTAACTCAACCAACGGCTTATATATAAAAACCAATATCAGTCGCTAGGAACGATTGATATTAGTTGTAGTTGTTTAATTTTTATCGTTTACTTTTTTAATAATCTGACCAATTGCAGAGATTACATTCACTGTCACAGCATTTCCAGACATCTTGTATAGCCTGCTGTCGGATAGGCCAGTCGCTTTCGCCTTGTCGAATTGATCATCTGTGAAGCCCTGTAATCTCCAGCACTCCCTCGGAGTAAGCTTTCGTATTCTGCCGATGTGAACTTCGCCATTTGGTTCAACAAAAGCAACTGCGAATTTTTCATCGTCATCGAGAACAACTGAATTTTCCACAAAAACTCCCGAATGTTCAGCCTTGCGGTTACTGATTCCCGAATCGTGCCTTGCAGTTATGCACCTTGCAATTTCTGTCAGCTTCAGATCGGGGTTCAGGTCTATGAAATGGACACGAGTGTCCATTTCATTAGATTCATTTCGCCCGACCGGTTTGACACTTTGTGTCAACGGTCGATGGCTAATTCTATCATTTTCCCTTTCAGGTAAAAGATAGAATACAGCCTGCGTTGCAGAAGTTGTCAGAGTATGTGCTATCTGACTTCCTACTCGACCTCGTCTTGAGTTCTGTCCAGAAAAAGCAGTATCTATGCTGTCGCCGGGATATGCGATCTGATAACCGTCTTTAGTTTTAGATTTTATCGATAATCCAAAGTTTTTAGCATCTTCAATAAGATAAAGTCCCGAATGACCGCCAAATCCGCCTGAACCGCTTGTCAGCGTACAGCTTAGTCCTTTAGATGAGTAGATTCGCTCACCTTGCGTTGGGTTTTCTTTGTATAAGAGCTTTTCCGCTTGTTTGCGTGAAAGATAATACTTCTCCGGCACATTGTCCTCTAAGATAGCCGATAATGAACACTCGATTTCGTGACTGGGGAACTCCGAAATTTTTGCTGTTAAGTATCTGCCAGCACACATCATACCCCAACTCATCCAATGTACGGAGGATTGTTTCAAATGTTTTGCCTGAGTCATGGTTAAGGAGACAGGGAACGTTTTCGAGGTAGAGATACTTAGGTTTTTTAACGGCAACAATTCTTGCAATTTCAAAAAACAGCGTTCCTCTTATATCATCAAATCCTTTTCTCGCTCCTGCAATTGAGAAGGACTGACAGGGAAATCCTCCAACAAGAAGGTCGAAATCGGGTAACTGTTTGGGTACAATTTTTCTTGCGTCATCAAAGTAAAGTTCACCTCCGGTATCGTATATTGCTTCATATGCCTGCTTTGCATACTTATCGATTTCGCAGTATCCGACGCACTCAAAACCACCTATGGCTTCAAGGCCTGAACGAAAACCGCCGAGCCTGCAAACATATCAAAGAATTTGATGGACATAAATCTTCATTCCAAACGAAGATTTATTGATTAAATCTCACCTCACATTCCCATAGTCATTCCGCTATCCTCATCAGGAGTTTCATCTTCAACTTCTGATTTAGATTGGTTTTTTGCTTCGATTTCTTCCTGTGTGAGCTTTCTGAATGAATCCTCTCCGGGAACGACTCCAAGTGAACGACCATTGTCCCACTCGGGGAATATCGTTCCCATTGAATCAGCAAATTTTACTGTTCCTCTTGTTCCTGCCGGAACAGGTGCGTAAGGGTCTTTCATACTGATAAGCTCAATTCTTGTACCCGGCGGATACAATTTCTTTGTGCTTTCAGCTATTCTGCGCTGTCTTTCATATTCGTTCAAGTTATACATCTCCTAAAGTTAAGTTGTTTAATTGCATTGCTTTTTGAGTGGGACTTCTTATTTTTATTGTCATAAAATCAACCAACCTCTTTCTTATTTCTGTCTGTGTTAAGTTTTTTGTTGTCAGAGAAATGTGCGATTTCATTTTCATCACACTCATCATTGCGCCTGTCAAAATTAGGTTTCTGACGCATCTCTCTTTCAAACTTCCTGAGTTCGGGTGTGTCGGTAAAATACATTTAAAATCATTCCTTTCAAATTTTTTGCAAATAAAAAAAGCAACCGTTCTAATCAAAAAATTAAAACGATTGCCAAATAAAAAAAGAGCCAATTACCATATCTCTAAAATAAGAAATATAATGATTGACTCATATATTTGATAATATTAAATTAAGCAGATTAGCGAAAGTAATCAGTTTTCTTTACCTTTAACTAAATTTTGTAGCTTTTCAACAGCTTCATCTTTAGTTTCAGAATCCTTCACTATTTGGATAATTGAGTTCATAAGAAAATCAAATTGTTTGTCTTTCATATTTTCGAACTCCATATCTTTTCCTTTCCGATAAAACAATTATCACTTCTACCGGAAATAAATTTTGTATATAAGTAATTGAGGCTCATAGAAAAACTATGAGCCTCTTTTGGCTCCCCCAACTGGGCTCGAACCAGTGACATCATGATTAACAGTCATGCGCTCTCGACTGTGTATATTCATATACCTGTCAATGACAGTAAACAATTCTTTACATTCTTATTCTATTCTTTTATAAAATTATATCAGTTGAAATTATTGATGTCAATTACATCAAAAACTGCTCATACGAAGAGTCCATAAGAATTTGCACCGAGTATCCCTTTCCTACCAAAATTTCCTTGAACAATTTACAAATTATCATTCTCTGTCTTTCAGCAGATGCGTTATCAAACTCGTCTGCCCAGCTTACAAATTCTTCATAGTAGTAATCAAGCTTGTTCATATCGGTTTCTTTGTCATTGAGCTGATTTTGCTTTTCAGCTATTCGATGAACATTGTCTGCGATTTTACCTTTTGTAGTTTCAATAGCCATTGAAAGCACATCGGGAGTGAATTTACTGTCACCCAACAACGAATTAGCGATTTCCTCTGTAAGCTCACCGAGTTTTCTTTTCAGAGTTTCGGTTTCCTTATTCAGCCTTTTGATTTCAGACTTGATTTGCGAGATTTGTGTTCTGTACTTTTTCTCAATGGCTGCGTCCTTTGGCGTAGCTTTGATTTTATCAAAGCATTTATGCAAGGCGTCAAGTACAATTTCATCTACCTTTGCGGCTGAATATACCGACTGTCCGTCACACTCGTTGCGTTTCATTGCTTTGCCTGAGCATAGATAGCGGAATCTCCTGCCGCCGTCATGAGTTGTGCCGTCTTTTGTAGTGTATCTGTCCACAAAGCTGTTTGCACACAATTTCTTACCGCAGTGAGCACAATAAATGTTACCGCCAAGCATTGTTGAAGATTTAGCTGTTCGGGCAAGCTGAGTTTTCTTCTCGTTGGTGTACTTCCTCTGTTCAAGAATTTTCTGTGCTTCATCAAAGACTGCGTCATCAATTATCTGCAATTCTTTGACTCTTTTCGAGGTGACTCCGCCTCGGTTATAGTAACCGCAGTAGATTGGATTTTGCAAAATTCTCTTAATTGTGTTGGACTGAAATTTTGCACCGTTATGTGTAAGCACTTTTCGGTCATTAACATACTGTGCCATTACATATGAGCCGTAGCCGTCCTTGACAGTTTTCTCGAAAATAGTAATTACCATTTCCTTTTCTATAGGATCAATCTCAAGGGTTAGAAGTTCCTTTCCCCTCTTATTGACCACACCGCTTTTAACAAGCCTATATCCGAAAGGAGCACATCCGCCTGTGTAAATTCCATCTTCAACAAGTTGATGGAGGCGAGTTTTTACACGCATTGATGTTTTCTGACTTTCGCCGTTTGCCTGCCAGAAGCGTATGTAATTCATCAGCTTGTCAACATGGCTGTCCATTCTCTGTTCACCCTCGTTGACGCTCCACACTTCTATTCCGTGCTGAATGAACCACTCGACAACGAACGGGGTTTCGTTATCAATTCGTCCTATTCTGTCAAACATAAATACAAGAAGTATGTCAAACTCTTTATTTTCCGCCGCTGTCTTTAACTCCTGAACAGCATCTCTGTCATTTGCCGAAACTTTAAATCCAGAAACACCTTTTTCCTGAAACTCTTTTTTGATTACCCATCCGGGCTGATGCTCAGCAAATTCTCGGCAGGACTGTTTCTGCATCGGTATGTCGTTTTTATCAACCTGACCTTTAGTTGACACTCTGTATAAGCAGTAAACTGTTTTCATAATTTTTTCTTGCGTCGGTTTTGTAGCAATCATTTTAACCTCTCTTTCTCATTTGTACCGACACTATTCTTAGTCTGAGTTGAGATTTCTCTCTGATTACATTATACCATTATATAATGTAATATCCAGACCAATGTCGGTGAAATGCAAAGATAATTTGCGAAAAAAGCCTTGCAAGTTTTTATACTCGCAAGGCTGATGTTTTATTATGAAACAAATCCTTTGCACACTCTGTTCTCATACGCATCAATCAGAAGTTCCTCTACCTGTTTTAATGCATTGGAATCGCTGTGCTTTAAGAAAAAGATTTTTGCGTTATGTCCTTCCAATTCAATGATATGTTCCTTATCAACATAATCCCTGTTTTCCATTCTTTCAATCATTTGCATCATCCTTTCTGTTTTCAATCTCGTTCAATTTTTTCATATCTTCATCTGCACTTGAAGCAGCATTGCAAAGACACATTAATGCAACTCCGATAAACGCACCGACAAACAATCCTATAATAAATCCCATCATTTTTTGCACCTCCTGTTCTCAAAACAGCCTAAACTGATAAGCAAGCCTTTATCTATTTTGTTCAAAGATGTTTGGGTTATCTCCCCTATCTTTTCTTTTAATCTGCTTTTATCAATTGTTCTTAACTGCTCAAGTAAAGCAATTGATTTCTTCGGCAAACCTGCTCCTTTAACCTTTATATGAGTCGGAAGAGCTTTCTTTCTATTACGAGCAGTAACAGGGACTATTATTGTTGTCGGACTGTAAAAATTGCCTGTATTATTCTGAACAATAATTACTGGTCGGCATCCGCCCTGTTCACATCCAATAATCGGATTGAGGTCAGCGTAATAGACCTCTCCTTTTTTTACTATCAAAATTATTACCTCCTATAGATATGTAAAGACAGCAAGCAACATTTAAGCACTTGCTGTCCTATCAACCGTTTTTTAGCAATCATATGCTTATTTTCTTAACTCATTGGCGAGTATGAATTAAATTTCAAAGCAACTTTTTCTATTTAAAGCAAAAGTATAAAATCTATATTAATTACAACGGTACAGATAAATTATTTTGATCAATAGCAATCCTATTTTTGCCGTTGCATTAATATAAATTTACTTTTTGGTTGGTATTTATTCTCAATATCCCCCAACCGGGAACACATCAGACGGTCATGCATTTGACCTCATTGGAATTTCACCACTGTGAGGATCTCCCACAGCCGCCATCTTTGGTTGCGACGGTTTTATCACGCTCGACTTTTGACTTGACGAAAGTATCATTATCCCTTCTGCCTGTCATCGCCGTCATTGAATTTGCCTTTCAATGTCTGAGTCCTGAAGACCTATTAAGGTGTTCGCTCATATGGCTCGTCCGAATGGACAGCAGAAGGAAAGTATCTGATGTGCTGATATTTTATTTTCAAAGAGCAATGCCTGTTCTCTGAAAACAGAAAACAGGCGAAAGAGAATTAACCCTTTCACCTGTTTCCTCACTTAAAGGCGTTTCGACAAGCCTATTTTTGAAAAAATTTTAATTTCAGCGATTTCAACAAAACTTTGAGTGGTTTTTTATGTAAAATCCTCATCGTTCAGTATCTTTTCCTTTAACTTTTCTCTTGCTTGCCTGATGCTCAATGATACCGCCTGCTTTGTACACCCTTGCATTTCAGCGATTTCGGGACAAGAAAACCTTTCCCAATAGAACAAAATAACTCTTTCTCTCTGCAACGGAGTCAAACAAAACAGCATTTTCTTCAGCTGTCCGTTTCTCATTTTAGAAATCATAATATCTTCAAAGTTAACATCTTTAGATAATGTTTTCTTATGTAGAGTATTTTCTGACTGTTCTGAATGTTCAATATGTCTGTCAAACTCATTGAGCTCTCTGACATCATGTAATTCACTGTCATCAAAGAAATTAAAAATGTCGTTATTTACTTCAATTTTCTGTTTAATACCCTGTCCGTCTTTGAAAGTAACATATAATTTTCCTTCTTCCTCAAAAATTGTATATGGATTATCCTTTGATTTTCTTCTTTTAGGACGATTTGCATCCATTTATTCTTTCCTCCTGTTCTGTCTGACTTTTTGTGTTCAAACAGAACAGGAGGTCCCCGAATAAAACAAATTTCGCAGTTATGGGCAAAAAAATAAAGCACCCGAATAAATCGAAATGCCTTAAAAAAAATATATGCTTCTTCAAGTGTAAATAAATATCTGAATGAATAGAAATTTGTCGAAAAAAACACCGCAATGCTTTGTAGCACTACGGTATATAGAAATAATTTTATTGATATTAGTTTAAATACTTTCTCCCTATTTTCTATCAGTATAATCACCATACGACAAATATTTCAAACAATTATAATAATAACATTGTAATATGAAATATACTGTCATATTTTAGCAGTAAAAAACACTTTATGTTTTATTGATACATAAGCTGATTCAAAAATAAAACTCCTTTAAATCGTCCAATCTCAACAACATCGGTGAAAATCCGCAGGATGTGCCTGCATCAATATCAATCCATGTATCGGTTACGACTGCTTTACCTTTGTATTCTTCTCCATAATAAATTGTTGGCGTGTGTCCGAACACGGTCATAACATCATCAAAATATCTGTCATCAATTTTCGGTCTGTTCCATAAAAAATCATCGTTGGAATATTCCGAAAGCTTTTTATTTTTGTCAAAATTCCCAAGACCGCTGTGAGAAAGCAGAAAATCTTTTCCGCCAGCGCTGACTGTTTCATACAAAGGTACTTCGTGAAGATACTCAAGAATATAATTTATTTCTTCGGATCTGACTGAATGCAGAGCGTTAATTGTCGGTCTTGCGCCGTTTTGTTCCCAGTTAAGGTATAAGTCCAACTTACTGCCTGTGAGGTCGCTTATTGACTCCTCGGTAATTTCATCAAACAGAAACTCACAAGAAAGCATCATTGCCTCGTGATTGCCCATAATCAACTCCATATTAGACTGAGACATCATCCACTTTAGAATTTTTATTCCGTCCTCACCCCTGTCGATTACATCGCCAAGAACAAATAAAAAATCATCATCTGAAAATCCGACCCTGTTTAACATATCTTTGATTTTTTTAAGTGGGTATCCGTGTAAATCTGAAGTAACATAAATCATTTTAATTCCTCATTATAATAAAATTCTGTTTTTGAATGCTTTTCTGATAAATTCAATTAAAACATTCAGTCAAATATCATATTGCAGATGATTCCAACTGCATCTGCTCAAGTAAATGTTTTAGCGCTCCGCCACAGGTATCGCCGAGAGTGTTTATACTTTCATCGGATAAGTGAGTAAAATCATAAACACATTTCACCTGTTGCTTATATTCGCCGTTAAGAAAGGGAACAAGTAGTGTTGATGTAATCTCCGCATCATACAAAGCATTATGCACTTTCTTTGAATTGATTTCTATATCAAAATATTTAATAGCTTCACATAAAGCCAAGTGTTTGCCTCTGTTTGAAATATTCATAAGCCTTTGGAACACTTTTTGAAAATCAAGCCATCTTTTCATATTTTTCGGAAAAGGTATTTCTTTAAATTCACACTCGGTCTTGAGTTGAATCAAATCATTATCGCTCCAACTGTAAATGCGTGTATCTGCTCCGTTTCCCATCCAAGCTTCAAAGTCCTTTAGGGCAGTTGCAAACGATTCTGCATTCATAGCGGAAGAAGATTTTATACCTGTCAATTTGTTTATGTATGAGGTTATCTGATAATTGAATTCAGGTTTCACAAAACAATCAAAGGTGTCTACAATTTCAAGATGTTCATTGAGCTTTACTGCGCCGATTTCAATAATCTCCTGCCTTAAATTCTCATATACATTCTTATGTTCTTTAGATACAGGGTTCATTTCCAAATCTAATACTATATGATAACTATACATTTTTATACCTCCTCGTTATTAATCAAGCAATGTCTTTGCAATTAAATCAACATCATATTTCTCACCGAATACTCTTGTGAAAAAGCCAATGTTTAGTTTTATTCTATCATCATATAAACCTGTTTGAATAGCATTGAGATATTCAGTTAATTATCCGAGCCTTTTGAGTTTATTTACCGTTTCAATATTAACTTGTCCATCTACAAAAATTGCATGGTGGTGCTTTTGCAAAAGTGTTTTTATGTAGTCATAAAGCAAAAAATCAACATCTTCTTCGGTACAAACTATTGTCATTGTATCAAATTCTACTTTACAGGTAAAGAGTTCCAAAACATAATCAAAGCTTTTTCTGAATATATCATCATTTGTTTTGCTTGTGACTCTTTCGATATAATCAATTATCTGGCTTGTTACATAACTACTGTCTGTTTTCCTGATTTTCATATGCTAAATCACCTAAACACAAAAAGATTTAGAAAAAATAGTGAGCGGATTCGAATTGTTGACACAATCAAAACGAGAAATATAATCTTTCTTGTTTTTCTTTTTGATAAAGTAATCTGCAATTAAAATCACAGGTTCTCCGTCACTTATTAAATACGAACATAAAATTCTGAGCTGCATATTTGACTTCTGACATTTGAAAGTAAAAAACAGACCATGCTTATCGTATTTTACCTTATCATCATTGAAAATCCGATTAAAAGCTATCCCCTGATCTTCATACATTTTGATTCTGTCGTAAAGCACATTTACAGAGCTGATTATTGCATCCCGAACTTCTTTAGATTCCTTGTTATAATCCTTTTTGTAGATATAAATTTTCATAAATTAAAACTCCCTTACAATTAAATTGTATCTTAATTGTAAGGGATTGATAGAACAGTATGTGAC
>ERZ1034984.1287-NODE-1287-length-24287-cov-9.754416_pt1 | contig 24287 bp, 20 predicted proteins | sample MGYA00520589_ERZ1034984 | MGnify/ENA primary metagenome ERZ1034984 (study PRJEB33766, sample SAMN09781790) | gut metagenome | biome: gut microbiome | host: Homo sapiens | place: Madagascar | study: EMG produced TPA metagenomics assembly of the PRJNA485056 data... | reverse complement strand
TATCGTGGACTGGGTTGACAAAGGTTGTCAATGGTTCACTTCCGTTTACTCCATCCGTGGAATACTCAAATGAATTTGAACAATGCAATACCAAAGAGTATGAGACCGACAAGAAAATGTGAATTGCGAGCAATGGAAGAAAGAACAGCAAATTATCCAGGCTATCGTGATGAGAGCACGATGAAAGTCATCCGCCATGAGTCGCTTGGTATCTACATCTATGCCAAACCGAAGAACCAGATGGAACAGAAGTATAACCTCAACCTTACGGCAAGAGCCGAGGCGATACGCTGCCGTCGCTTCGAGGCTATCGTCAATGAGCGTTACGATTTCTTCGACAAGGAGAAGATGAAAGGAGATTTCCTCGCCTACTTCAAGAAACTGGCAGACAAGAAGAACTCCAAGTGGCAACACGTCTATATGCACTTTCGTACCTTCACGCAAGGCAAGTGTACCTTCGGGGAGATAAACGTGGACTTGTGCAACAGATTTCGTGAGTATCTGCTTACAGCACCACAGGGACTGCATAAGAACAGAAAGCTGCATATCAACTCAGCAGCAAACTACTGGTCACCCGACGACAAACCGAGCGCAATCAAACATGTTTGAATTGCCGAGGTGCGAAGGAGGGAACCGAAAGGTAACTTTCCGTGCTTCAATACATACAGCCTATCGTGACCATAAGATAAAGGAGAACCCGAATGGCTTTCTGGAACGCATCGAGACCATTCCGACTGACAAGGAGCATCTTTCACAGGACGAGGTTATCCGCTTGGCATCCACACCATGCTCTGCTCCTGCCTTGAAGAGAGCCTTTCTGTTCTCCTGTCTTACTGCATTGAAATAGAGCGACATCAAGAAGCTCACTTGGGAGGAGATACAGCCATACGGCAGCGATGGTGTGATGTATGTCACCACTCGAATGCAGAAGACAAAGGATATCGTGCATAACCCAATCAGTGAGGAAGCCTTGGAACTGATAGGCTATTCGCTAGAGAAGAGCAGTTGCTGGTATATCTTCTTTTGTTAGATGGAAGGGACTATCTTTTTCTTCTCATCTCTTGAAATTCATACAGTGGCAATAGTTGTTCCTTCTCTTATAAATAACAGTGGCATTTCATTTGAATGAAATGCCACTGTTAAATCAATTTCCTACTTTTTTTATGATTTTACTATATTTCCCTTCTAGGGTTTTAACAATATATATACCAGTAGTTGGTTTATTTACTTTGGTACCATTCAATTTAAAATATACTGTATCACCTTTTTCAATAACATCTGGATTTTTTTCACTTATTCCAGTATTTGGTCCCGTTTGTTTAAATATTGGCCGTATATATTGAGTGTAACAACGTACATTTGAAGTTATATACTTGGAGTTAGGAGCCTCAAAATGTAAAGTACCTCCATTTATCTCTGTATCTACTGATGAGGTCCAATAATAACCACCACCATTATAATCATAGTACCCTATACCTCCTGGTTTTCCATAACCATTATCAGGAAGAAATATACTATTACCATTTATTCCAGTAATTCTAAATCCGTTAGTGCCATTAATACTTGCCCTATTCCATTCACATTTGTCAATCAGTTCTTGAAATTGCTCGTTTGAAGGTAGTTGCCAACCAGAACCCAACAAAACGTGTGCTTGGTCAAATTCGGAACCAGCGATGTCTTTAATTTCAAAAAGCCCAGCCGCATAAACTGGATCGTATGGTCCACCACACTCATGTTCGGAACAAATGTAATCATTCCAGTCATTTACAGATTGTATTGTTCCCCAAGCAAAGCTCTTACCTTTTTCTTCTGGCGTTTCTGCTCCAAGATTACAATTACTCCAAAGTACGCTAAGTCCAAGATCAATAGCATCCGAAGGAGCAACGCTATTACTAAATTCAACTCTGACAAAGGTGCTGTCAGAATTATTATGTAAGACATAATATCCGTCAATTATACTTTCTGTGACATCTTTTTCATTTACAAATAGTTTCTGTACCCTTTCATTTGCATTTGGATGAAAATATAGAACTGAATTGTAATGTTTATCAACATTAAAGTATTTTTTGCAATTACGAATGTCTACTTTCCCAAATGCCACTTGTCCAGAACCGTGAACCTCAATAGATAAGTAATTGGTTTGAGCATCTTGAGTGGCAACAGGACGTACAAACATTCCAAGGTATTTATTGCAACTGCCACCCAGAGATATATTATTTAAATTGTCAAAGGTTAGTGCTATTGCAGAGTGACTATAGCCACCTTCTGTCGAAGTCCAATATGAACCCGATAGAGAATTGAAATCGTTAGACGGTAAAAATATAGAATTACCATTATACCCTGTTATTTTCATTCCAGATGTTCCATCTTTATCTATCCATTCCCAATTACAATTATTTATCAATTCTTCGGTTTCCTCATATGTTGGCATACGCCAATTTTCTCCCCATACTTCATGTGCAACATCATATTCTGTTTTACTAATATCTGACCCGATATTTATAATTCCTCCATACCAATTTCCATTTTTACAATAATCATATGTACCCCAACTATAATAATCTTTAGGAAACAATTCACCCCATGCTAATTTATCACCATACTCAGAGGGACTTGAAACACCTACGTTACAAGTAGCCCATTTGACACTAAGTCCCAAATCAATACTTTCTACCTTGGAGACATCAGTAGATTCATATTCTTCAATTATGGAAAATTTATTCCATGGTGATTTGTTTCTATAAACATTGATGTATCCTTTAGGAACGAATAATATCGTTGATGTTGAAATGTTTTTAAAGGCATCATCACTAACAACAATTTTATCCAAGTCTTTCCACAAACAGTAAATTTTAGAAAGATTTGTACAATTTGCAAAACAACTATCAGACAATACTTCTATCGTATATGGGAGATGGATTTCTTCTAAAGAACTACACCCTGCGAAACAGCCTCTTCCTACAAATATTACATTTTGGGGCCATTTAAATGTCGTTAATTTTGAGCAACCATAAAAAGTTCTATCATTCAACGAATCAATTCTTCCGTATATTTTAACACTCGGGATATACTTACAGTTTGCAAAACATGCTTTCCCTATCTCTTTGACGTTCTTTTCAAGCTTTATATCATCATAATAATAGCTGTCTGCAAAACAAGAATCTTCAAGAGTTTCTATTGAAGACGGAAAATTTATGTTTCTTAAGTTTTTACAGCCATAAAAACTTTTATTCCCGAGAGAAATAACATTATCTGGGATATGGGCATTTTGAAGTTGCTTGCAACCTGAAAAACAAGAACGACTTATCTTTTTTATCGTTTTGGGCATTGTCAAATACATCAAATTTGATTCACTAAAAGCCCCATCTACGATACTATCAACAATGTAAACTTTTCCACCATCAGCATAATCCGTAATACTCTCATTGATATTAGCAGTAAGGTTCATTATGCTTTTTGATTGTTTCTCAACAGTGGCTCTTCCATTACTCCATGAATAATTGATACCGTTTATAGTTCCTTTTTCTTGTGCCATAGCAGATAGTGCCATTAGGCATGACATAATTATTGCAAATATCTTCATGTTTTCTTGTTTGAATATAACGGGGAAATCATATGCCACGTTTTTCTTTACATATAACAACGATTTCCCGAACTATTTAAATTATATCTATTCTTTTTGCAACGCCCTCTTGCGTGAATACATGGAAAGTATCGGGACGCTTTTCTTTTTCTATCTTTGCTTTTTCCTTTTTTGATGGTCCAACATCTTCACCTTTGATAAAAACATCTGTTTTGCCGCTTATGCTGCCTGTCACCTTTGCCCCGACCTCCTTTAGTTTGGACTTCAAAGATTCTTTATTCTTGTCAGAACCACCAGAAACGACACATGTTTTACCTGTGAAATCAAAGTTCGATAATAAAAAGTCCTCATCCGCTAAATCTTCTGATGACACTGTTCTATATATTGAATGATCAGATTTTGGCTTCTCTTTTTCTGGTATATAATTGTCTTTTACAAACTCCGATATATCCAATTGTTCACTTAAAGCAAAAAGTATTTCTGCCGTATGTCTCGCATCGTCCAATGCAGAATGATGCTGTTCCATTTGCTTGCCAAATATCTTTTGGTATGCTTCTTTTAGACCAAGTTTGCAAATATCATTTGTATCAATGAACTCTGTATACAATCCGGACAAGCCATAAGCTTTCTCATTGTAGTACAAATAGTTTAAATCTGCTCCTTTATTGTGGCAAACGAGTATGGCTCCATCTATAAAATCCATCATTTTGCCATAAATTTCTGAGAATGTTGGAGCAGACAGGAGCATTTCATTCGTTATATGTTTAAGGACAGTCTTTCCAAATCTATTACGATTCATATTTTCAGTAGGCGGCTGTATGTACGAATGGAATTCATCAACATATTTCCCATTTTGGTACTTAACCATCCCAACTTCACAAATAGAAAGTTGACTATCACCTAACTTTTCTAAATCAATAGTTACAAAATCCATATTACTTATTTTGACACACATTTTCTGAAGATTATATAATTTGTTTGTTAAATGCAAAAGCGTGAGACTCTACACTTGTCCGTCACTTATTCTTGGTCGTAGGAAACCATTGCTTGATGACGAACAGATAGAATCTCACGCTGAAAGTTATACATAACCCCGAAAAGTGTGCCGCTGAGGTTTGTCCTCCTTGGCACACTACGAGGGTTGATCATACAACCTACCCGTGACATCTTCTCTGCTAAGCCATTGACAAGCATTTTGAATTTCCTACGTTCAGAATAATCAATGAACTAAGCGTTGACGACGCCTTATATATATTGCAAACGCTTTGATTACGTATGCACTGCAAAGTTACTAAAAAACAATAAGAATAAAGACATTATTTGTTATCGGTTTTGTAAAAACTGAAATTTTAGTCTAATTATGCCACTATAATTACCGAAAACATCAGACAATGTGTCAAATCCATAGTGCATGATACAAGAAACCGTGTCAACGATGGCATGAAATGTGTCGGTAAGGGTTTGTGACATGAAGATTATATAATTCATTATCGAAATACGGCAGAAACAGCGTTTCTTGCATTACTCCATACGGAATTGTGCAAGAAACGCTGTTTTTGCGTCCAAACCCAAAGGAGCTAGTAGGGAAACAACGTGCACGGCTGATTCCATGAGAATTATTATCGGAAACAACGTAGAGACGGCAGAAACAATCTATTTAACGCAACAGGAAACGGAGTTTCCACAGTATTCATCTTAAAACTTTTATCAAACTACGAGCGAAATTGGAACTCTTGGCTTGGAGCGTCTAAACAACGGCGCACATTTTCTGTTCATTTCAAACGTGTTGGCACGTGCTGAGGCCGTTGCGAATGTAAAGAGTAAGCTCAGCGCACAGATAGACTCGCTAAAGACCGCCAAGGAATAAGAGGACGAGGACTTGAAAATCTCGCAAAAAAGTATGCTGACAGATAACATCGCCTACAGCCGATGCTGAGCGTGACAGACTTTACAGCGGTTACAAAAAGGCTGTTAATGGCTTCAGGAATCTGCCAGTGGAGAACATGGCAAAAGCAGCAAAGGTACTGACGCAACACATCAAGGACTATGCCATCGATCCAAAGATGCAACTTGACAAGGAAACAGGACACTAGTGATTATTAAATATAAATATGTCAAAGAAATCCTCTTTATCGTGATTTTTCTTGCTAAAAAGTTTATATTATCAATGATTATTCGTATCTTTACAGCAAAAGAATCCGCCACGCTTCCCATTTGAACAGCGAACCAGGGTGGGTCTTTTGCTTTTATGGGGACATTAAGATTATACACTAAACAGGCTCTTTCTATTTCCGAATAAATAGAACTACTAAAAAGTAGAGACTTAAATATTTCTGATTTATCCAAGGCTACAAAATTTCTTGGAGAGGTCAGTTATTTTCGTTTTGTCCAATACCTTCGTCCTATAAAATGAAAGAAAAAGCTTGCAAGAGGCTCTTCACCCCTTGCAAGCTTTTATAAAATATCTAATAATCAATTAGGACAAGAATTAAACGATACCCTGAGCAATCATCGCTTTAGCAACCTTTAAGAAGCCAGCAACATTGGCACCACGTACATAATTGATGTAACCATCATTCTGAGTACCATATTTCACGCAATTCTGATGAATATCATTCATAATCGTCTTCAAGCGCGCATCTACCTGTTCACGAGTCCAACTCAAACGTTCTGAGTTCTGACTCATTTCCAAGCCAGAGACAGCCACACCACCTGCATTCGCAGCTTTGCCAGGAGCATAGAGCAGGCCAGCTTCTTGGAATATCTTAATAGCCTCAGGAGTAGAAGGCATATTAGCACCTTCGCTTACAGCAATAATGCCATTAGCAACTAATGCCTTAGCATCTGCTTCTTCTATTTCATCTTGAGTAGCAGAAGGCAGAGCAATATCAGCCTTTTCATTCCAAGGGCGAGCGCCATCAACATACTTTACGCCGTACTTTTCAGCATATTCCTTGATGCGTCCACGCTTTACATTCTTGAGCTCCATAACGAAAGCCAACTTTTCAGCATCAATACCATCGGGATCGTAAATGTAACCATTAGAGTCTGATAAAGTCACAGGAATGGCACCCAACTGAATCAATTTCTCAACTGTATACTGTGCCACATTGCCCGAACCGCTGACAAGTACGCGTTTTCCTTTCAACTCGATGCCACGCGTCTGAAGCATATTTTCGAGGAAATATACGTTTCCATAACCTGTTGCTTCAGGACGAATGAGCGAACCACCAAATTCAAGTCCCTTACCTGTAAGAACACCTACGAATTGATGTGTCAACTTCTTATATTGACCAAACATGTAGCCAACTTCGCGACCACCTACACCGATATCACCAGCAGGAACATCCTCATCAGGACCGATGTGACGATATAATTCATTGATAAAAGCTTGGCAGAAACGCATCACCTCTGCATCACTCTTTCCGTGGGGATTGAAATCAGAACCACCCTTTGCACCACCCATAGGAAGTGTGGTCAGCGCATTTTTGAAAGTCTGCTCAAAAGCAAGGAACTTCAACACTGAAGGAGTTACACTTGCATGGAAACGGATACCACCCTTATACGGACCGATAGCGTTGTTGTGCTGAACACGATAACCCATGTTTACTTGCACCTTACCCTTATCGTCAACCCACGTTACACGAAAAGTAATAATACGATCAGGAATGCAAATGCGGTCAATTAGATTGGCCTGTTCAAACTCGGGATGACGATTGTACTCCTCTTCAATAGTTCCGAGCACTTGGCTAACAGCCTGAATGTATTCAGGTTCGTTAGGGAAACGCTGCTTTAGGCGTTCTACAGTTTCTAATGCGTTCATAATTTATATAAGAGCGTTATGGTTTCAAGGGGATATATGCAATGACAACTTGTCATGTTGCGCTACATAATTTTACCTATTGCCTAAGAAAATCTTTTGTTTTGAACTTTTCGTCTACAAAAATATGTATAATATTTCTTTTTGTAACTTTTGTAACGAAAAAAAATCATCTTGTCTTAGACTTTTTCTATCTTAAACCTTTATTTGACAATTACACTTTGCGAATCTAAAGTTATTTTCTAATAGAGCGATTCTTTTTAACTCTGCGAAATACTGACCTTATGAGAGCAACGGATATTACCAGTTGTATGATGAGAAAAGTGACTTATATGCCGTCCACAGATGTACGTCTTACCATTCACAGATGTACGTTTTCCCTTCTGCAGATGTACGTTTTACCTTTTGCAGATGTACGTTTTACCTTTTGCAGATGCACATCTTTCCGTTGTACACTGCCCAGTGATAGCTCTACCGCTGCCGTGCGGTAGCTCTACCACAGGCCTGTGTACGACGGGAAAGTCTTCAAAAAGAAACGAAAAGACCTAGGTTTTAGCGTGATATTGACGAAGTTTAGAGAACTCCATTCGCAGTTTATGAAATCCTCCGTTTACAAGGGGAATTTCCATCTATGCAGAGAGGCGATTCTCGTTCTTTGAAATAGGACTGTATCTTCACTCAACAGACTTACTACAACATGGGAAATGGGTAAACATACGACATGAGAAAAATATCAACTGGGAATACCCGTTGACCCGAAATATCGGCTGCCTCATAAAACTCATGCCGAGCGTACACAAAAAAAGGTTACGCAACACTTAGTGTATCACATAACCTTTAAATTCTTAACGTCCTGCAAAGTGCAAGTTTTTGTGAGCCTCTTGTCGGATTCGAACCAACGACCCCGAGATTACAAATCACGTGCTCTGGCCAACTGAGCTAAAGAGGCGGGGTGGGTAAGCTAACTGTATCGCGCCGCTACAACCAACTACCTTTGCTGCGGTCAAGCCCTGGAGGATTCGAAGGGAGCTGGCCGTACAGCACTTACCCATATAAAAATACTCAACTTGCATGCAAGCCTTTCTTTTTTGCGACTGCAAAGGTATAGCTTTTTCTGATATAAACAAAATAAAAATGATTTTTTCTTGTTATTCTATCATTTATCAGCTATTCTTTGAAAAGTTCACGCGATGAAGTATTCTCACACTCCTTATATATAAAGAATCGGAGCGTCTAGACTAAGAAGCCTCATTGCCTCTGCTTGCGGATTTAAGGAACATTACTTCTCAAACGCGCATTCCCTCTTCCATAATTAGAAATTCAAGTTTAGGCCAAGCGAAAGAAGTTCATAAAATTCAAAATTCGACTGATCACTCTTTCTTGTACGACTATCGTCGAAACGCGGATAGAGAAAGAGTTTCGTGGAAAGATAGCGATTGATTGCGAGATTGAACGTATTTTCCCACTCTATTTGCGTAGACGAATAATCAGTAAAGAAATAGATACGTCCAGACCAACTAATATTTTTCACGATGTTCCAATTATAGTTCATTGTGATATTCGAACCATACTCCCATTTTGCATGCTTCCCTTCGTCTAGTCCGAAGGAGGTTACAAGCGAAGATCGATCCACATATTTCAGTTTCAAAGCCAATGGCGAAAGTGTGGCATTGATTTTAAAGCGATTATTGCGCGTAGTTTGCTGATAATCCATACCTAGCGAGAGCAACGATTCAAAAGGCGACATAAAGTCTGAGTATACTCGTTCATCGTTTGCCTTGTAGCCCTTAAAGAATTGCGTCCAACTCTGCAACATAGCCGTATAATACCAATGTTTCACAGCTCTATAACCTAATTTATTTGTCAAACGGAGTAAGTCGGAATTGGTTTTATATTTATGTTTCTCGTCGTTGTGCGACGTTTGAAAGCCTAGTTTCATTTCCAATTTATTATCAAACGTGAGTCGACGTTGATTGTTATAATTCGCTTCTATCACTGTAGCTGCAAGCAATGCGTTATGACTTTCTCCTCCCTTATACCAATTATCACTCACATAGTTTTGTGTAAACTGCAATGAGAAATTAGTCTTGAAAGTCCAAAAGTTTGGACGCCTTACAACGATTCCCAAATCTTCTTCCATTGGGATGTTCACGTTTGCTTGCTCCTGTTTGCTATCGCCATAGCGCTGCGTAAGAGTTTGCATTGGAGGAAGCTCCTTGGAGGGTGTATACCGTGAAGTCTTCACAGCGTCAAGACTCAGCACCTCTGAGGGATGATACAAACAACCATTCACAAGAAGTGCGTCAGTCAACCCTAACACCTCACATATGGGAGCAGACAAATAGCCAGAATCCAAAGACTGCGTATTTCGCTCGGGGAGAGCAAACAGCCGGTTCGTGATCTGCGGATAGAGAGCAGGACGTCCCATTAAGGCAAACAAATAAGGATTAGGCACAGAATCATGTATTCCTTGACGCGCACTATATTTGCGCGCTAAGGAGTCGAGTTTTTTACTCGCATGGTTTATCAGTTCAATCGATTTATCAACATGCGTTTCATGTTGCGTACGACGATTTAAGGACTGCGCGCTTGCCGACAGAGAAAGAATCAGCATAACCAACGCTGCACCCCATATTTTATATAGATAATCACCCATATTCTTCGTTATTGCGTAATTTGTGTGCGAATATAAGGATTTATTCCACAAAATGCTTTGTCAGTCCATGATAAAAGCATATTTTTGGGCGAAAAAACAACCTTAGGGTGGTTTAAACGACACAAAATAGCCCTAAATTATACTATCCACAAACACACCTATCAGTCATGATGAGACAACTTAAAATCAACGTTACAATAACGAGCCGAAGTAGCGAAGCTTTAGAGCGATATCTGCAAGAAATTGGCCGAGAAGAGATGATTTCGACTGATGAGGAAACAGAGTTGGCTAGAAGGATTCACCATAACGACCATGACGCATTAGAACGACTTGTGAAGGCTAATCTGCGATTTGTAGTGTCTGTGGCTAAACAATACCAAGGACAAGGCTTGGGCCTTATTGACCTCATCAACGAAGGCAACGTAGGACTTATCACGGCTGCACAACGATTTGATGAAACACGTGGATTCAAATTTATCTCTTACGCTGTATGGTGGATTCGCCAAAGCATTCTGCAAGCATTGGCCGAGAATAGCCGCATTGTTCGTCTACCATCTAATCAGGTGGGCTATGTTAGTAAAGTAAATCGATTTTACAATCATTTTGTGCAAGACAACGAACGTGCTCCGTCTATCGAGGAAATTGCCGAAGCACTTAATCTTGAGCCAGAAAAGGTAAATAGTGCCTTAATCTCTGCAGGCAAACACATTTCGATGGACGCTCCCCTTGTGGAGGATGAAGATAGTTGTTTGCTCGATTTACTCACCAATAACGACTCTACAGAAGAAACTGATTCCGGACTTGTTTCTGAATCTTTAAAAGAAGAAGTTGCTAGAGCCTTGAGTTCGCTTCCACAGCGCGAAGCCGAAATTCTTCGCATGTTCTTTGGCATTGGCACACCTGCATTGAGCCTCGACGAAATTGGAACTAAACTAGACCTTAGCCGTGAACGCGTACGCCAAATCAAAGAAAAAGGACTTTCTGTGCTCCGCCACGCAAAGATTGGCAGTGTGCTAAAGGAGTATTTGTAGCAGTTTTATCTTTCTTTTTAAAATACTCGCTACACCATTTACTACATAATTTTGGCTCATTTAGTACATTGCTCTATATATTAGGACGATAGCTATTCATTACTATCTCACTTTTATCTAAAGTAACTGAAGTTTTGGATTCAGCCCGTGCATTACCGGCTGCACCTCAGAGCAATTCAAGCAAGCTTGATTGCGTTCGGTTTGCGATAATTCAGCCCGTTTGGAACTAAATCCGAAACTTTAATCTAAAGTAATACTTTCTACAAAAACTTCTCGTTCCTTTTTGCCATTCATCTAGTTTATATCAGTTTCTGTTTACCAAGTTTCACGACTTTCTTCTACACCTCAAATCAAAAAATCAAGTCGTTTCCTTTGCTATGCATTCGGTTTGCACTAACTTTGTCCGCAAATAGCAAAACGAGACTCAATGAAACGCATTATTTTACAACGTTCCGTGATGCACACGGTACTACTCGGTGTAGCATTTCTACTTGCTAGCAATGTTTTTGGTCAGAAGAAGAGCAACACAATTTATGCCTTCACCATTGGAACTTGCTTTAATGATTCTGTGAATTATATCTCATCTATACAGCCCCTCACAGAAGGCATTATTGACAACAAAACCAAGTTTCTCAACGACCGACAGACTTACTCGAATAGAATGAAGACCTACTTGGACCAAAAGACAGGTAAGACCTATACTTGTGCTGTATTCTTCAACAAGAATCGCAACAAGCTTGAGAAAACATATCTCAAATTGCGTCGCAACGCAAGCAAAGACGCCCATGTACGCTTAATCGAGATTCCCGTAAGTGAGTTTAGATTATCTGAACAATAACCTCCATACAACCCCTTACTACATTGGAAACACTCCATTTCAAGGTGGCCGACCTTTGTTTCGCCATCCAAGCCGACAATAAGCAACAAATCAAACGTTTACTACCATCCTATGCTCCTTTTTATATACAGCAAGGATCAGATAGCGTTTTGGCACTTGTAGCAACCATCGCTGATGGAATGATTTCGGCCGAAGCAGAAGGAAAGGAATTGGGACAATTTGACTGTGGCGGCACAAATCATGCGATTTATCAATTAGAAGAAGGATATAAAGTTGTTATTAGCACGGTGGAAGGTCGTTTGGCTTGTGCCATGAAAACGAATGCAAACTTTAGTCGTTGCGACATTTCGCTATTAGGCGAAGAAAAGGATCACAGCTTTGGTCTAGGAAACGCCATGATGATCGCCTTTGCCTTTGCTGCTTCTTATTATGACACCATTTTGATGCATGCCTCTGTCACGATGAACGGAGGTTATGGCTACCTATTCCTAGGAAAGAGTGGTACGGGAAAAAGCACTCACTCTTCGCTTTGGCGCAAACATATCGATGGCTCCGACCTTCTCAATGATGATAATCCCGCTATACGCATTCAGCCCAATGGCCAAGTATTCGTATATGGTACTCCATGGAGCGGAAAGACTCCTTGCTATCGCAATATGAAAATGCCCGCGGGAGCCTTTCTCAGATTAGAACAATATCCCGAGAACATCATCAGCCGCGAAACTCCCCTTCGCGCCTTCGCCTCTATTCTTTCATCATGCTCCACCATGATTTGGGACAAGCCATCCTATAATCACATTACACATACCGTAGAAATAGTTGCACAGCAAGTGCCCGCCTTTTACTTGAAATGCCGTCCCGACAAAGAGGCCGCCCAACTGAGCTATCAGACTATTTCACACAAGTAAGCAATCCATTACCATTATGGAAACGCGCAAACTAGAAGTCCCCAACGACATTCTCATTTCAGAAATTAAGCGAACGCTCAATCAAGGCAAGACAGCCACATTTCGCGTTAAAGGATTCAGCATGCGTCCTTTCTTGGACAACAACCGCGACATCGTAAAAATCAAGCGTGTTGCTCCTGAAGCCATCAGCGTACGCGATGTCGTCTTAGCAGAGATTGAACCCAAAGTATACGTACTCCATCGCGTAATCAGTCGCACAGACAATCAGCTCACACTCAAGGGCGATGGCAACATAAAAGGTGTGGAACATTGTCTCGACACACAAGTGGTGGGTATCGTCACAGCATTCTATCGCAAAGGACGTAAAAAGCCCGACCTCGTGACAAGCCGTAAATGGAAACTTTATTCCTCCGTATGGCTAGCTCTCACTCCGTTTCGGCGCATATTGTTAGGAGTCTACCGCAGACTCATTCTTCATAACCCATAGACAAACTTTATGAAAATAAAACAAGGATTTGAACTACGCGACATCTGCGGCGAGAAAGTAATTCTTGCCACGGGTATCGAGAATGTAGACTTTAATCAAATGATTTCACTCAACGAAACTGCAGCCTACCTTTGGCAAAACATTGGTGAAAACGAATTTGACGCCCAGCGATTGGCAGACCTCTTGTGCGATGCCTACGAAGTTAGTCCAGAGACAGCTTTAGCCGATGCACAAAGCGTAATTAAGCAGTGGACCAACTGCGGAATTATAGAATAAAGAAAGAAGCCCGCGGCTCTCAACAAAGTATCCGTACTTCGACATGAGCCACGATTCACTCACTGAAACAATTATAACACAACATACCATCATTACACTATGAAAGAGCTTTCTCTTAAATATGGTTGTAATCCCAACCAAAAGCCAGCACGCATCTATGCCGAACAAGGCGAACTTCCCATTGAAGTATTAGGAGGACGTCCTGGCTATATCAACTTTCTCGATGCCCTCAATGGTTGGCAGCTTGTTCGCGAGCTTCGTGCCGCAACTGGCGTACCTTCTGCTGCTTCGTTTAAGCATGTTTCGCCTGCAGGTGCTGCCATTGGCATTCCTATGAGTGATACGCTTCGCAAAATCTACTTTGTCGACGACATAGAGGAACCTCTTTCACCCATTGCCACAGCCTATGCGCGTGCTCGCGGCGCCGACCGCATGTCGTCTTACGGCGACTTCATCTCCCTTTCCGATACATGCGACAAAGCTACTGCTCTGCTCATCAAACGCGAAGTGAGCGATGGCATCATTGCCCCCGACTACACACCAGAAGCACTTGAAATTCTGCGTGCTAAGCGTAAGGGAACTTATGTAATTCTAAAGATGGACGTCAACTATCGTCCCGCTCCTATCGAGCACAAGCAAGTATTTGGCATCACTTTCGAACAAGGAAGAAATGAAATAGACCTCACAGGCGACAATCTCTTTGACAACATCCCCACCGACAATAAGACCTTTACAGAAGAAGCTAAGCGCGACCTCAAGATTGCACTCATCACACTAAAGTATACACAATCAAACTCAGTATGCTACGTAAAGGATGGTCAAGCCATTGGCATCGGTGCAGGACAGCAAAGCCGTATTCACTGCACTCGCTTGGCAGGCAACAAGGCCGACATCTGGTGGCTACGTCAACACCCCAAGGTAATGAACCTTCCTTGGGTGGAGAAAATTCGTCGTGCCGACCGCGACAACACCATCGACATTTATATCTCTGAGGATCACGACGATGTATTGGCCGATGGAGCATGGCAACAATTCTTTACAGAAAAGCCCGAAGTACTTACGATGGAAGAGAAGAAAGAATGGATTGCCAAGAACACCAATGTTGCACTTGGATCTGACGCATTCTTCCCCTTCGGAGACAACATTGAACGCGCCCACAAGAGCGGCGTGCAATATGTAGCTCAGGCTGGCGGCAGCGTTCGCGACGACCATGTCATCAGCACATGCAACAAGTATGGCATGGCCATGGCCTTCACTGGCATCCGCTTGTTCCACCATTGATATAATGTGAAACGAACCTAGCACTCGTTTGCAGAGTTAGTTTCTAAATATCCCTTTATACTCCACACTTATGACTACTACTCGCAAAGCATCCGACGACGAAATCACACAGGCCATGACCGTGGGAATCACTTTCAAAGGAGCCAAGCTTAAAAAAGCCTCTAACGAAACAAAGGTGAAGACCAAGGCAAAAAAGAAAACCTACATTACAGGCTTGCACGGTTCAGGCTCTGCAAAGAAAAAAGCTGAGATTCGTCAGCGCAGAGCCAATCGCCACAAGAATAAGTAAGTGAGACGCCGTCACCATGCGCAAGTAAAATAATAAAAGAGAAAAGCCACGACCTCATCCTCTGCAGATGAAGTCATGGCTTTTCTTTATCTAATAGATGTGAGTGGAAAACATTCTTGCACAAAGGAGAAAATCTACGATAGAAACGCTAACTTTTCTCTTACTCGAAAATTCATATTACCACTTTCGCTACCTATAAAACAGACACAAACGTCCTTTTATTCTTTTCCGGAACAATAGACTTCCCATGGGCAAAGTCACACATTGAGAGAAAGATTAGAAACAGGTTCCCATTATTCCTACACACATTGTACCTTGCCCATAAAGCCACTAACAGACTTTATTATCACTCTCCCAATCAATAATTATACCAACGTTTACCTCTCGTTATTTGCGCTACAAAGCATAAAAAGTGGCTATATATAAAGGAAGAAAAGTTAGGTTCTATGCTATTCTTTCGTTTGTCTCAATGTTTTTATGTAAGTTTGCATACTAAAATACAACAAAGAAATGTCCTGTATACTAAATATTGAAACCTCCACTCAAGTATGCTCCGTAGCTCTGTCAGAGAATGGCGCATGTTTGTACGAAGAGATTGATGAGAAAGGCCCCTCACACGCACAGGTGCTTGCGGGCTATGTTGAGAATGCGGTATCGTTTGCCGATAGTCATGCCATTCCCATTGATGCAGTGGCCATAAGCAAAGGTCCTGGTTCTTACACGGGTTTGCGTATCGGAGTGTCAGAAGCAAAAGGTGTAGCCTACGGCAGAAATGCGAAGTTAATTTCCGTAGAAACACTAAAATTGCTTACCGTGCCTATTCTTCTAGGCGAAGAAGAACTTCCTGAAAATGCATGGCTCTGCCCCATGATTGACGCCCGACGCATGGAAGTTTATTGTGCTCTTTACGACCGTGCGCTCAGAGAACAGCAAGAGACGAGAGCCCTTGTGATTGATGCCAACTCTTTCAAGGACATTTTGGAGCAACGTCCCATATACTTCATGGGCAATGGAGCAGACAAATGTGCTGACGTGATAAAGCATCCCAACGCCCACTTCATCAAAGGCATTGTGCCCAAAGCTCACAACATGATTCCCCTTGCCGAAAAAGCAATGGCTACCGAGAATTTTGAAGACATAGCCTACTTTGAGCCGTTCTATTTAAAAGAATTTGTAGCAACAAAGAGTAAGAAGTTGCTTTAATGCAATTTTCAGAAATGGATCGCTTAGAAACTAGAAGTTGAGAAAATTTTGGCATAACCTTTCGCATGACCATATATCATATAGGACATCACAAGAAAGGAGAAAAGCTACCTAACGCCTCATGCAGCAATCGAAGCAAATAGAGCTACTTCTAGAAACTACTTGAATGGATTCTCACTACAATCTTACATACCTAAAATAAAGGAATGCCCGATTACAACAACTTTGAAATAAAACTTCCGCACCCCAAAGAAGGAATGTCCACCGACTACAACTCCACACGAAAAAATCTACGCCTGCCAGAATATGGGCGTCTCGTACAGGACATGGTGGACTATGCGCTTACATTGACCGATCGCGAAGAACGTCAACACTACGCTGAGGCCATTGTCGGCGTAATGGTAGGTCTTAACCCAAAGATGAAGGATGTAACAGACTATCAGCACAAAATTTGGGATCACCTCGCTTATATGGCCGACTACAAGCTTGACATTGATTATCCATTTGAAATCACGGAACACCGCGATGGCATGAAAAAGCCAGAGAAGCTTTCATATCCGAAGGGACATATACGCTTTCGCCACTACGGCCGACTGGTGGAACGAGCAATGGAAGAGCTCAAGACCATGCCCGAAGGCAGCGAACGCGATGAATTAACTCGCCTCATTGCCAACCGTATGAAACGCAATTTGGCCGATTGGAAAGGCGATGGAGTGGAAGACACCAAAGTGGCTCGCGACATTGCTTTCTATACAGAAGGACATGTTCATCCCGACTTCGAAGAGCCTGGCCAACAACTGATGCAAATCGGTGAAAATCGTTTCAGAACAAGAAGGAACAAAGGACTGCAATAAACACTATTGCACAAGAATTGGACTATCGAGTTAATTGCTCTATTCCACACCCGTAGCTACGCTTTTCCTAGGGGAAATTGCCCTACTGGTTCATTTTCTCACGTCTAATCAACTCATTTAACTCATCCCAAAGTTCTTATGAGTACGTTTATCATAGAAGGCGGACACCGCCTAAAAGGGGAAATCACCCCTCAAGGAGCTAAGAACGAAGCACTGCAAGTAATCTGCGCCACTTTGCTCACAGCTGAAGAAGTGCGCATCCAAAACATTCCCAATATTTTGGATGTAAACAATCTCATTGCCCTACTTGAGCAAATGGGAGTAACCACTACTTGGAACGGTGAAGGCGACTGCACCTTTAAAGCCGACAATATCAACCTCGACTATCTGAGTAGTTCAGAATTTTTGGAACGTTGTTCACGTCTGCGTGGCTCTGTCTTGCTAATTGGCCCACTCACGGCGCGCTTTGGTACAGCCACGATAGCCAAGCCTGGCGGAGATAAGATTGGTCGACGCCGCCTCGACACGCATTTCTATGGATTACAGAAACTCGGTGCCCGTTTTTTCTACGATGAAGAAGCTGGAACATACCACATCGAAGCTCCCAAACTAAAAGGCACGTATATGCTGCTCGACGAGGCATCCATCACAGGAACTGCTAACATCATCATGGCAGCAGTATTTGCCAAAGGCACTACAACCATCTACAATGCGGCATGTGAGCCTTACATTCAGCAACTCTGCCACTTGCTCAATCAGATGGGAGCACAAATCTCGGGCATCGGCTCCAACTTAATCACGATTGTTGGAGTGAAGGAACTTGGCAAAGCTACACACCGCATTCTGCCCGATATGATAGAAATAGGTTCGTTCATCGGCATGGGAGCCATGGTGGGCGATGGTCTGATCATTCGGCAAGCAGGGGTAAAACAGCTAGGTATCATTCCTGAAGCATTCCGCCGCTTGGGCATTAAACTTTATATCAAAGGCGATGACATTCTCATCCCTCCCCAGAAACATTATCAGATTGAATCATTTATCGATGGTTCGTTCATGACTCTCGCCGATGCACCTTGGCCAGGACTCACCCCCGATTTGCTCAGTGTGCTCATCGTTGTAGCTACGCAAGCACGAGGCACGGTGTTGTTCCATCAAAAGATGTTTGAGAGCCGTCTCTTCTTCGTTGATAAACTCATTGAAATGGGAGCGCAGATTATCTTGTGCGACCCCCATCGTGCCGTAGTGGTGGGACACGACCACAAGATTCGACTTCGCGGACGCAGAATGGTATCGCCTGATATTCGTGCTGGTATTGCTTTGCTCATTGCAGCACTTAGTGCCGACGGAACGAGCAAAATAGACAACGTGGAGCAAATTGACCGCGGATACGAACGAATCGAAGAACGCCTCAATAAATTAGGAGCTAACATCAAGCGAGTAGATTAGCCTTCCCCCGTGTTATCATAAAGGAAGCGCCCCACCCTACGAAGGAATAAGGCATCGACTCTCCTTTATCTCTATTTAGGCCATTTATACGCCTACTTGAATTGCAACACATTTCGCAACGTATTGCAAGCCTCTGCCTAATCCCCTAAAAAAGAATATGATTCGCAACGACGAAGTTTTCAAAATAGGATTCATCAGCAAAAACCGCGGTTTGCGTGGAGAAGTGGAACTATCGTTTACAGACGACTGCTTCGACCGTGGCACATCCGACTATCTAGTGCTCGATATGGACGGCATCCTCGTACCCTTCTTTTGGGAAGAATACCGATTCAAAAACAATGATACCGCGATTATTAAGTTTGAATATGTGGACGATGACGAACAATCACGCCGACTCGTAGGACACAGCGTCTACTATCCTAAAAACCATCTGCCCGAGCCCGATGATGAGAGCGACAATGTGCTTTCTTCCTACAAAGCACTGACAGGATTCAGCGTGAGCAATCAAGAAGGGAAATACATCGGAACGATTGTCCACGTAGACGACTCCTCCTCCAACATTCTCCTCACCATTGAGAACGAAAGCGGAGACGACTTCATGCTCCCTTTCCACAACGATTTCTTGCTTCATTACGACTTGAGAGAACGTACACTTCAACTTGAAATTCCTAAGGGGCTAATAGAACTGAATCAATAAGCAATACGCACACACGGATTCATGAGTTTTATAATGTCGCATCCCCATTCAAGACGATAAATAGAAATGAAACACATTGCCATATTAGGCTCAACTGGTTCGATTGGTACACAAGCGCTAGATGTCATCAAGCAACATCCCGACCATTTTGAAGCGCGCGTGCTGACAGCAGGGAACAATGCAGAATTGCTTATCAAGCAAGCCCGAGAATTTCAGCCCGACATCGTGGTCATAGCCAACGAATCGAAATATAATCATGTAAAGGATGCTCTTGCCGACCTTCCTATCAAGGTATACACAGGAGCAGATGCACTTTGTCAGGTAGTAAAGAATGATGAAGTAGACATGGTGCTCACAGCCATGGTGGGATTTGCAGGTCTGCGTCCTACGGTGGCCGCTATCGAAGCTGGCAAGACATTAGCCTTAGCCAATAAGGAAACGCTAGTAGTGGCAGGCGGCATTATCCGAGAGCTCTGCTTGAAACACAAAGTGGCTATTCTTCCTGTCGATAGCGAACATGCGGCCATATTTCAATGTCTCAATGGTGAGGGGAGCAATCACATCCATAAGATTTTACTCACCGCTTCAGGAGGGCCTTTCCGCAATTATACAGCCGAACAATTGAAGAGCGTTACAGCCCAACAGGCTTTAAAACACCCTAACTGGAAAATGGGGGCTAAAATCACCATCGATTCTGCCACCATGATGAACAAGGGCTTTGAAATGATTGAAGCCCATTGGCTCTATGGTGTAGCTCCGAAGGATATTCAAGTAGTGGTTCATCCCGAGAGCATAGTCCACTCTGCCGTAGAATTTGACGATGGTGCCGTCATCGCCCAAATGGGCACGGCCGATATGCGTTTGCCTATACAGTATGCATTTAGTTTTCCCCACCGCTTACCCTTACAGTCAGAACGTCTCGACCTATTTAAGCTAGGAAGTCTGCACTTTGAAAAGCCCGATATGGAGCGATTCCCCTGTCTGCGCCTTGCCTACGAAGCCATCGAGAAAGGAGGCAATATGCCTTGCATTCTGAATGCAGCTGGAGAAGTGGCCAATTTGGCTTTCCGCGAAGGTAGAATTGGTTTCACTCACATTGCCGACATTACGGAAGACATTATGCATAAGGCTCACTTCATTGAGCACCCTTCACTCGACGATCTGTTTGAAACGGATGCACTAGTGCGCAAACTCACAGAGCAGACCATTCTGCAACTTGCTAACGGACAACGTTAACAAATAAGAGATAATCAATTACAACACATAAACCGAACAATCAAACAAAGTGGAAGTATTTTTCATCAGAGCGTTACAACTCATCCTTTGTTTCTCCCTACTTATCATTTTGCACGAGGGAGGACATTTCTTCTTTGCCAAACTATTCAAAGTACGCGTTGAGAAGTTTTGCCTTTTCTTCGATCCTTGGCTTACTCTCTTTAAGTTCAAACCTAAGAAGAGCGACACGACATATTGCCTTGGATGGCTTCCTTTGGGTGGCTACGTTAAAATCTCAGGCATGATCGACGAATCGATGGATAAGGAACAAATGAAGCAGCCCGTAAAACCTTGGGAATTTCGCGCGAAGCCTGCATGGCAACGCCTCCTTATCATGGTGGGCGGCGTATTGGTAAACTTCATCGTAGCCTTTATCATCTATTCAGCGGTGCTTTTCACATGGGGAGAAACTTACGTACCTATGCGAAACATCACGCACGGTTTCAAGTTTAGCCAACAAGCGCAACAACTTGGATTTCAAGACGGCGACATTCTGCTCAAGACCGATCAGCAGACCTTTACCCAATTCGACGGGAATGTATTCCGCGACTTGAGCGAAGCTCATTCAGCCACAGTATTGCGTCAAGGCAAAGAAGTGACGATTGCTATGCCAGGCAACCTCAACATGCTTGAAATGATTAAACAGCAACCACGCTTCATTGAAGTGCTCGTTCCCTCAAAAGTGGATAGCGTAATACCTCAAAGTGCAGCGGCTAAAGCAGGCATCTTGCCAGGCGATCAAATCCTAGGTTTTAATGGAAAGACCTTTCATACTGTCAATGATTTCAACATTGCTCGAGGAACACTCGACGACGTACTCGCTTCATGTTCACACGCTGACAGTGTAAGACTGAGAACCGCCACACTCATTGTGCAACACGCAAAGACAGGAGCCACCGATACCCTAACCGTAAAGCTCGACAAAGACTACATGCTAGGTATCGGCTGGTACAATCCTTTCAAGAGCGAATATAAGGAAGTGACACGTACCTTCGGCTTCTTTGAAAGTATTCCCGCTGGATTCACTCACGGATGGAAGGTTTTAGTTGGCTATGTTGACGACTTGAAATATCTCTTCACTGCCGATGGGGCAAAGAGTGTAGGATCATTTGGTGCCATTGGTAGCCTGTTCCCCACCTCATGGGATTGGTGCAGATTTTGGGAACTCACTGCTTTCATCTCACTCATGCTAGCCTTCATGAACATTCTGCCTATTCCTGCATTAGACGGCGGACACGTATTTTTCCTTTTGATAGAAGTGATTACGCGTCGCAAGCCTAGCGAAAAACTGATGGAACGAGCACAAATGGTGGGCATGACACTTTTGCTCCTGCTCATGGCCTTTGCTATATTCAATGACTTTAGAAACTTCCTTTTCTAACAAATCATGGGACGTAATAAATTCTCACAAACAGAAATCAACGAAATAAGCCGATTACTTGCGCTGAAAAACGCAGCCAACCGTGCTGGACAAAAGCTGATTCGCCACGATTTGAGAACAAAGTATGAGTTCAACATCTCTGATTTCAACGAGCAGGGAAAAGCCTTTGGTCCAGAAGAACTTCAACAAGCCATTAAGCGCAATGCGATCATCATTCTAGACGATGCCACCATAGCAGCCATGAAAGAGAAGAGGGCTAGAGATCGCGCTCGCGATGAGGAAAAGCGTAAACAAGAAATGGCAGAGGCCCCAGCCAACGAGCAAACCAACTGGCAAGAAGCATTGAAAGAATGGAATGCATGGGAAGAATCCCATGGAAAGACGCAAGAATAAAGCGAATAACGTATACAGACACCCTTTTTACACCTACTCTATGCCCACATCCTTAGCATAAGCCAAGCCGAAAGGGGTATACAAAGATAAGCCGGATGCAGATAAAGAATACTCTCTGCATCCGGCTTGATTATTTTTTAAGAAAGACAATTTTATTGAAATGCCTCTACGACCAACCATACATTAAGAAGCGATACAATAACAGCCAATACATAAAGAAAACATTTATTCAACGTGCGATTAGCATATTTTCCCATCACACGTTTTGACGAAGTCAGGCCAATTTGTAAAAACATTGTGAAAGGCAATTGAATGCTGAGTAGCATCTGTGAATAGATTAATCCCTTAAACGGATCACCTATACAAAATATGACCACTACTGCAAGTCCCAAAGACAGACTAATACCAACAATGGAGTGTGCGTCACGCGGATGATAAGCTTCACTAAACATTCCCGAAAAAATACATCCCGCAGCCATACCACTAGTGATTGTGCTTGATATGCCAGCCAACAACAAAGCCATTGCAAAGATCTGGGCAGCATTATTTCCTAGCAAAGGTGTAAGCAATGTCTGTGCTTGCGACAAATCGTCTACTGTCGCATGACTTTGAAAGAATGTAGTAGCTGCTAGAAGAATCATAGCACTATTTATAGCCCATCCCACAATCATGGAAAACAACGTGTCGAAAAACTCATACTTGAGCGCATACTCCATACTCCGCTGATCACGCTTATTCAATTCACGACTTTGCACTAATTCGGAATGTAAGAACAGATTATGAGGCATCACCACCGCTCCTAACACCGACATAATAATAAGCATACTCCCCTGCCCCACACTCGGCACAACCCATCCATACACAGCGGCGGGCCAATCAATCTTCACTAAGAATAATTCATAAATAAAGGATAGCCCTATCATGGAAACGAAAGTAATGATAAGTCTCTCTATCCGCTTGTAAGAATTGGTGAGCAACATCACCATTACTGCTACAGCAGAAAGCAAAGAGCCCCATACGATAGGCACACCAAAAAGCATCTGAAGTGCAATGGCCGCGCCCAAGATCTCAGCTAAAGAAGTACTGATGCTAGCAGCAAAAGCCGTTGCTAGGATAGGCCTACCAATCCAATGAGGCACATATTTCTCCGTGGCTTCACTCAGGCAGAGCCCCGTAACAATGCCTAAATGTGCCACATTATGCTGCAAGGCAATTAGCATAATTGTAGAAAGCGTTACCACCCACAACAATGCATAGCCATAACTTGAGCCCGCGGCAAAATTACTTGCCCAATTGCCAGGGTCTATAAAGCCTACCGTTACGAGTAGCCCAGGTCCTATACTCTTGATAATATCTAATGCACCCGATACCTTAGGCTTCGGTTCATTACGAAGTATGTCTAGGAGATTCTTCATGTAATACGTCTTTTTATATTAAGGATGGTTCTATTACACTATCAAAGTTTGTGCAAAAATACATTTCTTATTTCATCAACAAAATACTTACTTACGGGTATTCTTGGGTCAGCGGATATTTCCGGTTGAGCACACATTACGTATAAAATCCTGCGGCATAGTTGTTTTGGAATATATTTTTAAGTTCCGCCCTCTGCTCATCACATGAGTAACTTACATGTCCACATTATATAGTCCTTACCCCGTAACGAAGTATCGCAAGAGGAGTTTATCGTTCACAGATCGCCATCTTCCCGTTCACAGATCGTCATCTTTCCATCGTTCAACGCCTAGTGACAGCTTTACCACTGCCGTGCGGTAGCTCTACCACAGGCCTGTGTACGACGGGAAAGTCTTCATCGACAGGGCAGACGCACCAAAATTATTCGGATAAAAACTGCAACATTTTCAATTG
>ERZ1034984.1286-NODE-1286-length-24291-cov-12.485394_pt1 | contig 24291 bp, 20 predicted proteins | sample MGYA00520589_ERZ1034984 | MGnify/ENA primary metagenome ERZ1034984 (study PRJEB33766, sample SAMN09781790) | gut metagenome | biome: gut microbiome | host: Homo sapiens | place: Madagascar | study: EMG produced TPA metagenomics assembly of the PRJNA485056 data... | reverse complement strand
CAGTAATAACAGTAACAGCAATAACAGCAATAATACCGGCAGTAACGACAATAAGACAGAAGCTACAACAGCTCCTACACAGGCCCCTGAAAAGGCAGATATCAATTCCAATGCTAATCAGGCTGTGGCTAATTAACTATCAAATATTGCTCAAAATACTATTAATAAAACAATATTAACAATAATACTATCAAATATTAAAAAAGGCTTCACATTATGTATATCGTAATGCGAAGCCTTTTTTGACATTTTAAATAGTTATTAAATTAATACGTCAATTAGCTGTTTATATTATTATATGTTATTTACGACATAACCAGCCACCTACTTATTGGCGTGTTCTCCATACTTGCCATAGTATTTGCCATAATACTTACCATAGTATTTGTTATCGTCCATATCGACCTTATTAAGTACCACTCCAAGAAGCTTGCAGTCTGTCTTTTTAATCTGCTCCAGACCCTTCTGGGCGTATTTGTAGCTTACATCATTAGCCGCCATTACATAGGCAACTCCGTCACACTCCTGTGCCACTATGGCACTGTCTATTACACTTCCTATAGGTGGTGTATCAATTATTATATAATCATACAAATCCCTTAATACTTTTATAAGTGTCTTAAACACCTTATTGCCAAGAAGCTCTGTAGGATTAGGTGGCACCGGACCAGAAAATACTACATTAAAATTCTCAACATTAGTTGCATACATAACTTCTTCAAATTTATTAATTCCTGATAAGAAATGTGTAAGTCCCTTAACAGACGTATTAATCTTATAACGTCCTACAAGCACTGACTTCCTTAAATCCGCATCAATAAATATAACCTTCTTGCCTGCTTCTGCAAGTGATACCGCAAGATTAAATGATACAGTAGATTTACCTTCTCCCGGTGTCGTACTTGTGAGCATAATAACCTTGATATCCGAACCGCAAAGCTGGATATTCGTTCTTAAATTCTTATATGCCTCATTAGCCCTGTAATCAAGCTTTCTTAATCGTTCTATATTGATAGTCTGCATATTATCTTTTCACCTGACTTTTACTTTTTATTCTTGTTCTTTTTGTTCTTCCTGCTCTTTTTCTTGTTCTTTGGCAAGCCATCATCCATTTCTTCTGAAATTGGAATAACTGCAAGTGTACTGAGGTCAAAATATTTCTCCACATCTTCTGTAGTCTTTACAGTATCATCTAACATTGACTTTATTACTATAACCGCCGCTGACAGCACAATACCTGCAAGAGCACCTATAATTGTCCATTTCTGGACAACAGCAAATGCTGGTGTCTCTGATAATGAGCCTTCCTCAATAACATTTACCTGTTCAATCTTCATAATATCACATATCTTCTGTGATGATACTTTAGCCACACAGTCAGCTATCTTCTTAGCCTGATAAGGATCATCACTAACAACTGTTATCTGCAATACACGTGTATCCGAAGGTGTATCAACAGATATGCTTGAAGCAAGCTGTGAGGCTTTCATATCAAGCTTTAATTCCTTGATGACCTCATTCATAACCGGAGCACTTGTTACAAGTATCTTATAATCTTTCGTAAGCTGTGTAGATAACTGGACATCTGATAAAGTAGTCGCACTGTCGTTAGCCCTGTTTAATACATACAGCTTGGTTTCTGACTCATACTGTGGTGTTATAAAAAACTTTGCCACAAGAAATGCACCAAGTCCCACTATTATGCCTGTTGCAATAATAACCATTATCTTATCCCATAATATAGATAAAATATGTCCAATATCAATTTCTATTTCTTCATTCTGAACATTATCTTTTCCCATTGTCAATCTCCATAATTATTTATCACTTAATCACTCTAAGCATTTAATATAAATCTTTTAATTATATCGGCAACTCCCGATTCATCATTAGATGGTGCGATATAGTCTGCATACTTTTTCACTTCTTCATACGCATTATCCATAACAGCCGCAACACCTGCTATCTTTAACATTGGTATATCATTCATTCCATCTCCACAGGCTATAAGCTCATCTTCTTTGATAGACAGCTTACCTAATAACTGCTGTAATGATTTATCTTTGGCAACCCCCTTTGGTACTACCTCAAGGAAATAATCTTCTGAATAAAATGCATCAAGCACGTCAGAATAATGCTCTAATAAAGCTTCCTGCACTGGCACAAGCTTATCGTGTCTTCCTACAACAAGGAACTTATTAACTGGATAATCTACATATTTCTTTAAATCATCTGTCTTAATTATTGTTGTATTATTGCAAAATGCTTCTTTTAACACATACTCATCATCATCACTCTCTGCTGCTATCTTTCCGTCCGAATATGTAAGTGCATACACATCATTAGCTCTTGCATAATCACATATATCGTCTATACACTGCCTTGGAAGCTCGTGGCTTACAATTACATCTCCATTCAGGCAGTTAATTATCTCACCACCATTGTAAGCTAATATATATCCGCCTCTCTTATCTAACTCCAGCTCATCTGCTATCGGTGTTATCCCAAATAATGGACGACCTGAAGCCAGTATAACTGTAACATCTTTATCAATTGCAGTCCATACAGCCTCCTTATTAGCCTCTGGAAGCTTCTTATTATGGTCTGTGAGTGTTCCGTCAAGATCGAGTGCAATCGCTTTATATTTCATCGTTAAATACCTGTCCTTTATAATTCTTATATAGGTGTCAGGGATACTTCCCTTACATATGCCAATTAATTGCTTCACTGTTACATCACCCTGTAATTCCTGACAATATATCTGCATACATAATCACTTTATCATATACACTTAATAATTACAATAAGCTAAGCCTTAAGCTTTTATTAACTTATCCTCATCTGGTCAAACGCACCTGCTATATTCAATCTGCCATAGCCATATTCAACATTTGGATAAGCAATATCCCCCGGTCGGTCTGCTCCCCTTATTATATATGACTTAATCTCGCTATTACTTATAACTGATCTGTTATTGTTAGTAACTCCCCAGCTAAAAAATAATGCCGCTGCCCCTGCAACGTGTGCCGCAGCAATGCTTGTTCCTGATCTAACTGTATAGCCTCTTACGCCTCCAACACCATACACATTAACTCCTGGTGCTGCTATATCAGGCTTAACCCTGTTATCCGCCGTATAACCCCTGCTGCTGTTCACGTCGCTTCCGTTGGTATTATGATTATATGCACCAACAGTAATAAGCCTTAAACCGCTGGCAGGCTCTACAAGCGTTACATCAGCATCTGAATTAAGAAAATAGGCATCACAGTCCATAAGCTCTTTTAAAGTTATCCACGCATTAAAATATCCAGGAAGATTAGTAAGACTATATACATCTATCTTCCACAGTCCCTCTGCCGGACGTTCAAATCTCATAAATATAACTTCCTGCCCTGCAACAGTTTCTGTAATCTGGTAATCAACATATATCCTTGAATTCTCCAAAAGAAATGAATATTGTGTACTTGAGCCTATCCTTGCTGGTATTCTTGGAATAATCTCGCCTGTCGGTGATATTATTGATACCGACAGTACATCAAGACTTTTTGCCCATATTTCAAGCACAAAGCCTTTTCCACGCCTCTCAACATTTATCTCCATTTCCTTATATTCAGGAACAACAGAAGCGTAACCGCTAAAATGTGTCCTTTTGACTGCCTCATTGCCAGCAGGAACAACAACACATGTATTAACGTGCATTGTAAGTGAATCAAGAACATTTGATAAAGGACTTCCGCCAGTTCTTGAGCCCAGACCACTACCCAGTCCCATATATATGACAAGAGGCATTTTCTTTAACCCGGCATAATCCCTTAGAAATTTTGCAGCAAGCATAATATCCGTTTCCTCAAAACACACTGCATCATCCCTTATGTAGAAGTAATCCCTTAAATATTTCTTTGCATTTTTTAATCTTACACATACTATGCTTGCCTCTGGTGCAACACCTATGTAATCATCAATTTTTCTTGAAGCAATTACTCCAGCCATAAATGTTCCGTGCCCTGTAATATCGGTTGTTCCCACATAATCGTAAGGATTTAGTCCATTGCGGTATGCTTCAAGTGCTGTATTAATCTCTGCCTGTTCATATATACGACCATAATTAACATATAAATTCTGCCTGTACTCAAGGGTCTGATCCCATATAGCCATAATACGCGTATTACCAGCCGTATCACAGAAGTTCTCACGAAGATAATCAATTCCTGTGTCTATTATCCCCACGATAACACCCTGCCCTTTTGAATTTAAAAAAGGCTGGCTTGTTATGTTGGTGGCATTTACCGCATCAATGCTTGATGTATCCATAAGCCCATACAACTTGGGAATTGTATAATATCCCAAGTCACTTATATTAAAATCCCTGTCATCCGGAAGCCTGCTATGTGCAACAAGCCATTGGTCATCAACATTCTGTATACATACATCAGGGTTGCTTTGAAGCATCTTATTAATTCCCGGAAGATTGACAACTATATAATCATATATATCCTCATCTGTTATCATTTCACTGCATAAAGGCATAAAAAATGTCCTTAAAGATAATCTTTAAGGACATTATATGATTAAAATTTTATAATAATACTAATATACTGACATACTGACATATACATAATAACTTCTGCAAAATAACATCAGCAGAATATCTTATGCATAATGACTTGTGAAACTGACAGCATTAAGCTTCTGCATTATTCATTGGAAGTCTTTCCTGTCCACGCATCATAATAAGCGGTGTGCCCTTCTTCTCAATGTAATCTGCTGTTATTGTGACACTTCCGATATTATCATCTTTAGGAATTTCATACATTATATCAAGCATATATTCTTCTATTATAGACCTTAATGCTCTTGCTCCTGTATCCTTTTGCATAGCTTTCTTTGCAATCTGTCTTAAAGCATCATCATCAAATTCAAGCTTAACCTCATCAAGTTCTAATAACTTCTGATACTGCTTAAGTATTGCATTCTTAGGCTCTTTCATAATCTTAACAAGCATATCCTCTGTAAGACCCTCTAAAGAGAATACTATAGGAAGTCGTCCTAAGAATTCAGGAATCATACCAAATTCCCTTAAATCCTCTAATTCAACCTTTGATAATATATTCTTGTCATTATCATATTTATCTTTAAGGTCTGAGTTAAAACCTATTGATGACTGCTTATTAAGTCTTGCCTTTATTATATTCTCAAGGTCTGGAAATGCACCACCGCATATAAATAATATGTTGCGTGTGTTAACTGTAACCTGCGGAACCATAGCATTTTTGCTTGTAGCACCTACTGGAACTTCTATATCACTTCCCTCAAGAAGCTTTAACATTCCCTGCTGTACAGATTCACCGCTTACATCACGGCTTCTTGTTTCTTTCTTCTTGGCAATCTTATCTATCTCATCGATAAATATAATGCCTCTTTCTGCCTTCTCCACGTCATTATCTGCCGCCTGTAAAAGCTTTGATACAACGCTCTCTATATCATCACCTATATAGCCAGCTTCGGTAAGTGAAGTAGCATCTGTAATTGCAAGAGGTACTTTTAAAAGTCTTGCCAGTGTCTTTACAAGATAAGTCTTTCCGCTTCCTGTAGGTCCTATCATAAGCATATTAGACTTTTCAATCTCAATATCGTCCATAGTTCCTGTGGCAACTCTCTTATAATGATTGTATACAGCAACTGACATAACCTTCTTGGCATAGTCCTGACCTATTACATATTCATCTAACATTGCCTTTATCTGATGAGGTGCTGGAAGATTAGCCAAATCAAGTGTATCGTCCTTTTCCTTATCTGCAGGCTTGTTATTATCTTCTTTCTTTTTCTTGACTTTCTGCCTGTTGGAAATGTCATTACCCATCATATTAAAGCCGCTGAACATTCCCATATTAGGCATATTATTCATAAGGTCATCATAATTGATATCACTGTTATTAATTGTATCAAAGGTCTTCTGCATACAATCTGCACATACACATAAACCACCTGGCATATTAATCATTTTACCAGCCTTAGACTCTGACCTTCTGCATATATAACACACCTTTTCGTATTCATCTGTATTAGCAGTTGTATTGTTCTCATTATTATTATCGTTGTTACTCATTTAATCCTCAATTCTGTGTTACGAGGCTTATTAGTTCTTCTTTCCTAATGTAACCTCCACACTCTTTAGTACATATTCACTACCTTCAAGATGATAGTAGTCAACCTTTACTGTCTCTCCTGCTGAATAATACTGCAGAAGTGACTGTAAACCTGACATTGTTGATATTGACTGGTCATCAAAACCGACAATTATATCGTAAGCTGAAAGTCCTGCCTTCTCTGCTGCTGAGCCAGATGCTACTGTACGAACCATTATACCCTGTGGGTAACCATACATAGAAGCATATGTGCTTGTTATATCTATAGCAGCAATACCAAGATATCCAGCATTATCTGAATCTACCTTCTGTCTTGTCTGCTTGCTCATAAGTGAGCTTATAAGTTCCTTAACATTAGATACAGGTATTGAATATGCCATACCCTCAACACCATCTGATGATGTCTTAGCAAAGTTAATAGCAATTACCTTGCCGCTTGCATTAAGAAGTGCTCCACCACTATTACCTGAGTTAATAGCTGCGTTAGTCATTATAAGTCCTGAAAATGTAACATTGTTAACTGTTATTGATCTGTCAAGGGCACTTATAATACCATTAGTAACTGACTGTCCTTCTCCAAGTGCATTACCAATTGCCACTACCTGCTGGCCTACTGCAATTGTATCAGAATCTGCAAGTTCTGCAATAGCTATTTTACTTATTGTGTCAGACGGAATATCTGATAATGATACAGCGACTACTGCTATATCCTGATCTGACTTAGAACCCTTTACCGTTGCACTTACTGACTGGTCATCCACAAATACACATTTTAAGTTGGATACATTATCTACAACATGTGCATTAGTTACAATAAGAAGCTCTGTATCATTCTTACCAACAATAATACCAGTTCCACTTGTTGAAGCCTCGTACTGCTGCTGTCCCCAGCCATACATTGAAGATGAACTGCTTACTGTAGTTGTACCATTAAGGGCAACCATAGCCGGAAGTGCTGCCTGTGCCACACTTTCTACATTCATTGATGAATACTGTGAAAGATTAGTATCTCCATTAGCATTAATATCATCGCTTGTAACTTTATCAATATTGCTTGTCACAGTTGAAATTGTATAGTTCTTAGTATCATTACCACCTAAATATTTCTTCTCAATATGATAAGTTCCATACATTGCTGAACCAGCTACAACACCAAATACCACTGCTGCAAGCACACCACTTATATACTTCTTAGCCGTGGAATTCTTAGAAAACCAATTGTTAAATGACTTCTTTCTTGCTTCCTTCTTAGCCTGCTTAGCTGCTCTTTGTGCATTCCTATAAGAATTATTCTGGTCACTGCCTATATTATTATTAACATATGAATATCTATAGGTTGAATTATTGTTATCTGATGCATTATGAAAGCCTGTATTAGCACCATTATTATATGTTGTATTATTATATCCGGTATTATTATATGCTGTATTATTATATCCGGTATTAGTTCCTGTGCTATTGTATGATGTATTAGCACCATACTGTGAATTATTCATACCACCCTGATTATATCCATAACCATTACTTCCGTTAGAATATTGGTTCTGTCCATTATTCATGCCAGCACCACCTGCACTGTTCTGATTATAACCTGTGTTATGGCTGTATGTTGTATATCCATTTGTTCCTGTACTCTGATTATTATCAGGCTCTCCATTCTCATAATTCCTAGAATTATTATCAGAATTATTGTTCATATAATCGTTATCTTCATTATTATACATATCCAAACACTCCTTACTTATGTCATTTCAACGAAAAAATGAACACATTTCGTTGTTGATACTGTTAGTATATTCACGAAATGTGTTCATATTGTGTATTACTTGTTAAGAAAATCTGAACTTATATAATTATGCTATGTAAAACATATCCATCAAATAATACTTACTGATTACTGCCCAACAAGCTCCATAACAGCTTTCTTTAAAGCTTCTTCTTTAGCTGCTGCATCTTCTATGCTGCTGCCCTTAACGCCCATATAGAACTTAATCTTAGGCTCTGTACCAGATGGTCTTGCACAGCACCATGCGTTATCTGATAAATCATAATAAAGTACATTAGAGTCAGGAAGTCCTGTGCTATGCTTATCGCCTGTAACCATATTGACACATTCGTCCTTCTTATAATCTCTTGCTTCAAGAACTGTCCAGTTACCAATCTTAGATGGTGTATTATTTCTAAGGTCATCCATCATCTTAGCAATCTTTCCAGCACCTTCAGCACCCTTCATTGTGATAGCAACCTGTCCTTCTTTATAGTAGCCATACTTCTCATAGATGTTAATCATCTGATCCCATAAAGTAAGACCATTATTCTTATAGTAAGCTGCTGCTTCACAAAGTGCCATAACTGCAACGATAGCATCCTTATCCCTTGCGTGTGTTCCTACAAGACAACCATAGCTTTCCTCAAAACCAAATTCATATTCATATGTACCCTGCTGTTCAAAGAACTTAATCTGCTCACCGATGAACTTAAAGCCTGTAAGAACTTCAATAAGCTTAAGGTTATATTCCTTAGCAATGCTGTCAGCCATATTAGTTGAAACTATTGTCTTAACAAATGCTCCGTTCTTATGAAGAAGTCCCTTTTCCTGTCTTTGTGAAAGGATATATTCTGCAATAAGCATAGCAGACATATTACCTGTAAATGACTGGTATTCACCTGTCTTAGTATCCTTAGAATATACACCAAGTCTGTCAGCATCCGGATCTGTTGCAAGAACGATATCTGCATCAACTTCCTTAGCAAGCTTTAATGCTAATGTGAATGCCTTAGGATCTTCTGGGTTAGGATATTCAAGCGTTGTAAAATCTGGGTCTGGCTTTTCCTGTTCTGGAACAACATATACATGCTTAAAGCCTAATTCCTTAAGCACTCTTCTTACTGGAATATTACCTGTACCATGGAATGGTGTGTATACAATCTTAATATCATCAGCTACTTTCTTAATGATATCTCCATTAATACTCATCTTCTTTAATGCGGCCATATATCTGTCATCCATATCGTATCCGATTACATTGTAAAGACCACAAGCCTTAGCTTCATCTTTATCCATAGTCTTAACTGTATTGTAGTCTGTTACAGCCTTAACTTCTGATATAATCTGTGAATCCTTAGGTGCTGTAATCTGTGCACCATCTTCCCAGTATACCTTATATCCGTTGTATTCTGGTGGGTTGTGGCTTGCTGTTACTACAATACCAGCTATGCAGTTAAGGTCTCTTAATGCAAATGATAATTCTGGTGTTGGACGAAGTGAAGGGAATATATATGCCTTAATTCCGTTAGCATTAAGACAAAGTGCTGCTTCATCGGCAAATTCAGGTGACATTCTTCTTGAGTCAAATGCAATAGCTACACCTCTGTCTACTGCACCTTCCTTAATAATAAAATTAGCAAGTCCCTGTGTTGCTTTTCTTACAGTGTAAATGTTCATTCTATTAGTACCATTGCCAATTACACCTCTTAAGCCACCTGTTCCGAACTCAAGATCTTTGTAAAATCTGTCTTCAATCTCCTTCTCATCATTAGCGATTGACTTAAGTTCATCTCTTGTTGCTTCATCAAAATACATATTGTCACACCAAGACTTATAAACTTCCATATAACCCATACTCTGTACCTCTTTCCTTGTTATTTAATAATGTCGGGGAAAATGGTATTTTCCCTGACTGATGTACACGTATTGCTACATCATTTTATTTAATTATAATTCAATCCGTAGATTAAATCAATCTTTAAGAGCTTCTTTAAACTTTTCTGATACTGTCTTTAACGCTTCTTCTTCATCGCTTCCATCAGCTATTAAAGTTATCTCATCTCCACATTTAACACCTGATGCAAGTATTGATATTACACTCTTTGCATTGGCTGTCTTACCCTCTGCATATTCAAATGATATATTAGAATCAAATTTAATTGCCGCATCACACATAGCACCCGCTGGACGAAGATGTATTCCAAGCTGGCTTGTTACAATTATATTCTCCTTTACCATTATAATCCCTCCTTAAATGGCAGTTCTTAACAAGTTACCTTGTCGCCGATGTAGTGCTTTCTGTTGCTTTGGTACTCTCTGTAGTTGTTTCCTGCTGTATTGCCGTTATTGTAACATTAACAGTAACATTACCTACTACAGTTATTCCATCAGGCAGTGATAACGCCACTGTGACATTATGAGTTCCTGCCCCAAGATTCTTAAGGTCAATGCCTGCCTTTACATCTGATGCACTGACAGCCGATAACACATTATCATTACCTGTTACAGTAAATGTAATACCCTGCATTACCTGTGCATTAAACCCTGTCTGTATATTATTAAGTGTTATCTCTGAAGCTGAAAGACTTATCTGCTTTGTAGCCTTCTGTGCTATCTTAACTGTAACAGTAAGACTGCTGTCAGATACAAATTTAATTCCTGATGGAACATAATCTGATAATCTGAAAGTATATGTCTTATCAGCACTCAATCCATCAGCATTAATATTCTGCGATGGAATTGTTATTGTATCTACTTTACCCAGCAAATCATCTGAACCTGTTATAACCGCAGATGCCTGGCTTAATATTGTATCTGTTATAATATATCCGTCTGCCGGCGTTCCACTTGTCTTTGCTGTTATTGACACCGTCTTCATTCTTGCTATATCAACATTGATATCTGCTTTAGTACATGACAGTTCAAGTGCATCATTTACTATTTCATTACCATCTTCATCTAACATCTTAACATCTGCACTTGTGCTTATGTCTTCCTTAGCACCTGATACATCTACATTTACTGATAATGCTGCTACACTCTCAAGTAAAGATGTAGGACCTGTAACTTTGATATATGTTGGTGATGAACTTGTCGAAGCAACCGTATATCCTAAAGCTGTAGAACCTGTCGTGTTAACATCTAATGACAAAGTCTTGGTATCCCTGTTCTCTATGCTTAGCTTAAGTGCTGATGTTCTTGGAACAGCCTCTACATTATTAAGAACCTGTCCATCTTTAATTACCTGAACCTGTATATCTACATAATCTGTAAATGCAGTAACCTTACTCAAATCTGCGGTTGCACTTATATCACTTGTCTTAAGGTCTGTTACGACACTCTTTGGACCGCTTACTGTAACTGAAATCTTGCCGCCATCAACAACTTCATAACTGTAATCTTTGTCTGTAAGGCTCTGTGTATTAATAAGCTGTACAGTTATATTACTGAATGTATAACTCGTGTTAGGGTCATATATATTAACAATAACTGTCCATAGAACAACTGCAAATACAGCGGATAATAACTTCAGGCTGAAATTCTTAAATATCTTCTCTTTCATGCTTCAACCTGCCTCTCCATATCCTGAAAGACTTAACATCTATATTCTTTCTACGGATATATTCCAGTTTATTCTTTAAAGAATCTGCATCAATATCGTGTATTAATTCACCACCAAAAGCTACGGAAACCTTACCCGTTTCCTCTGATACAATAATTGTCATACTGTCTGTAGCTTCGCTTATTCCGACTCCGGCACGGTGTCTTGTTCCTAAAGCCTTGCTAAGATTAACATTATCTGTAAGTGGAAGATAACAGGTAGCTGCAACAACCCTGTTACCCCTAACTATAACTGCACCATCGTGAAGCGGTGTATTATGCTCAAATATATTAATAAGAAGCTGGCTTGTAACAATACCATCTACAGGTATTCCTGTCTTTATATATTCTTCCAGAAGCATATCCTGTTCTATAACTATCAATGCACCTGTCCTTACCGCTCCCATCCTGTAGCACGCATCAACAATTTCGTCAGCTGTCTTAACACTAAAACGCTCATCTTTATTGCTGTTATCACCAAAATTCAGGAAATTAAGAACAAATTTCTTCCTTCCTAACTGCTCTAACGCCCTTCTTAATTCGGGCTGGAATATAATAACAAGTGCTATAATTCCAACACTTATCGTCTTTCCTGCTATCCACAATATAGTCTTTAAGTTAAGCAGATATGCAACTACCGCGAATAAACCTACTACTATAATTCCTTTAAGCAAAGCCCACGCTTTAGTATTCATTATCCATAACAGAATATTATAAAGAACAACCGCAATAATAATTATCTCTATAATATCTGTCCATGTAATCCTTGGTATATATAATCTTGAAAAATAATTCTGCAACAGATTACCTGATGTAGTCACATTCTCACCACCCTTTTAATTTCTATATGATAAACATACTATTATTTATCAAAAAATATCATATCTTCGTCTTCTTCTGTGGCAGCAGTTGTTGATTTAGCCTGTCTTACATCACTTATATCTGAGGCTTTTCTGGTCTTTCTTGCATTAATCTGCTTAACCTTTACATCCTCACCTGCTACATTAATCTTAGGCACAGCCTTTACATAATAATAGTATTCGTCATCTTCATACTGTACATACTCTGTTCTTCTGAAATCAACTGCAAAGAACATAACATTACAGATATAACCTGCAAGTGCACCTAATATAACTCCGATTACAATAAGAACTATATTAAATTCAGTCTTAAATACAATCTCGCATACAACAAGAATTATGAACTGTAATACACTTCCTATTCCTATAGCGTAACCCCATGCATAGTCAATCTTAAGTCTTCTTATTATGTATACAACAATTACTGTAACTGCAAGTGCTGCAATTAACACTATCATCTGCTTGTCCTTAACAAGACTTTCTATTAAATAAGAAACCTGTAACATACTCTCTGTTAAAGATTTGTTAGTAACTGCTGCTTCGTAAGCACTGGCTGTATTAATTATATAATAAATTATTACACCAAAGCTTACAGGTATTGCCGCAAGAAATGACGAGCATAAACCTACAGCAACCGGTATAACATAAGGTATCTTAAAACTACACATAATTACTGTTAATATTAGCAGATATCCAAGCTTTGGTGTAAATCTGAAATATAACAGATACATAAGAAGCACTACGCACAATGCAATAAGTGCAAATTCTACTGATATTGCATACAAGTGTGCAATCATAAATATCGAAAGCATTACTATTGTAAAGCCATTAGGCAGAAATGCACATATAACCGATACTAATACTGCTATTATAGGACTATTAAGCTTATCCATATAGCCGATAGAGGCATTAAGCATAAGAAATGAAACCAATGCTGCTATAAACTTAGCCACCGGTACAATATATATATCATATTTGTTGTAAAATCTTTTAAAATTCTCTTTGAGTTCTAATAAAACCGCCATTATATCCTCCATATTTACTTTCTTTTCTTCTGGCTGTTATAAAATCTTTCAAGCTTATTAAGTCTTGAAAAATATTTCTTAAGACCTTTTCTTGAACGTTCATACTGGACATTATATACAACAGCTGCTATTACTGTAAATATAACTAACATTCCTATATAGTATATTGCCACTCTCCTGCCAAATGCAAGATAGTCCATTGAATTAATATTCTCAACAAGTCCCTCTGCATTGCATAATACATACATAATTGCAACTATCATAAATGCAAATGTTGTAGTTATTAATGTCTTTAAAATACCGAAAGCAATGAAATCACCTTTGAAATATTTCGCTGTACGAAGCATTTTCCTGCCCTCGTTCTTTTCATATATAGCCATCTTAGTCATCATCTTAACTTTATTCTCATTAAGCACAACTTTCACCTCATTATTCATTTCATAAATATGCTATTGGTTATATAACAGCATTTTATTAAATATAGCATATTTGACATTAATTGTATATTACAATTTGCGAATGTCCTCCGCCTGCTGCTGTTACAATTCTTACTTTTCTTCCCTCAGCAGTAAATGTTCTGTCACTTGAAGCAGAAAGATAATTGCTCCATACCTGACTATATTCTGATGGGAGAAGCTCACTTAATACACTATTAATCTTGCTGTCAAAACCGCCGCTTCTCTGCTTGATATATATAATAGAAACTTCTGGCTGTATTATTATTTCTCCATAATAAGTATCATTTTCTGTATATATGTATACATTAGAATATTCTCTTGTAAATCCCTGATTACCAAGTATGTCTGGCAGATCTGTACTCTTCATTCCGTCACTGTTTCCAGTTGATGAACTGCTGCTTCCTGTGTTAGTGCTATTGGTATTCGATGAATTAGAGCCTGAATTGTTAGAGGTATTGCCTGAATTATTGTTATAAGACCCATCTGAATTATTAGATGAATCATCTGCAATATAGCCTCCGTCAGAACTACCATTATCTGTACCACTGCTGTTACCATCATCATAGCTTCCTGCCTCACTGTTATACGAGTAGCCCGTTCTGCCTGATGTGCCACTATTAGAAGCCCCTGATGAGCTGCTGTTAGATGAATTAGAACCCGTAATGCTTCCATTACCTGTGTATACAACATATCCATTGGCTGAACCTGCTGACACACTCTTTATTCCCTCAATAGCTACGGCATCTGACACATCTCCTACTGTCGCTGTAAGTGCCGCAACACCTACATTATTAACAGTTACAACACCATCTGAATCAACCTTCATAATATCCTCATTACTGCTTGACCACACAAGTGCCTTATCAGTATTCTCCGGCTCTACAACTGCAGCTGCTTTAAATGTTGTGCCGACAACAACAGCTGTATCATCCATTAATATCTCAACCTTAGTAAGTGACCTGTCAGCTACACTGTTGTTAGATGAATTATTCTGTGGTTTCAAATTCTTCTCTGTCAATGTCATTCCAACAGTATTATCCCCACTTTTCTTATTATTAGAACTTACAGCTCCTGCTATAATAACTGAAAAAAGAGCAATTACAGCTATTACAATAAGTACAATTGCAATTGGGGACAGCTTAGTTCTTGTATTTGCTGTGCCTTTTGAATTATTATCCTTTTCGTTGTGCATCTTTATCTCCATTCTTAAACTATCTCATCAGGAAGCTTCCATTGCTCTGCCTGATACTTATAATCTTGTGCCATCTGTCTGAACTGTGCTATCTGTTCTATATCTTCTGATGTTTCTGAAAGCTTGTCATAACATCTGCTAAGAGCATACAAAGGCTTATTACCTCCGCTTGTAATATCTAACACGCTTGAAGTTTCATATATTGCATTATAATACCACATTGCCGCTTCTGCATAGTCATTTATATCATAATAATAATTGCCAAGTTCATAACATACCTCTGAGCTTGGATTATCAGCGACACATCTTAAAGCAAGCTTAAAGAATTCTCCCATACCACCTGCTATACGGTATATTTTAACAAGTACGCAATTCACTTCCTGTCGAATGTCGTCACTTCTGTTCTCATTAATAAGAATATCTGCAAATATATCTTTAAAATCCAGAAAATCTTTATCTGAACCAGAAATATAAAGTTCCTTGCATAACATAGTTATAACATAGTCCTCTAACTGTGTTCCTCTGGCAAATGCTTTAAGATATGTAGAAAAATCCCTCCTGCTGTGGTCTGATACCGGTCTGTGCAGTATCTCTATATCACTGTCATATACCACAGGGGTAAGCCTTACTGTTTCATGAATTGGTGATGTCCATACGAAAGTTCTTAACCTCTTAAAAAGCTTTGGTCTTAATTCTCTGTGTACATTGTACACAGAGTTATAGTCATTATCATTAACATAATACATCTGTACTATATCTATCTCTGGAAGGAGCATTGATTTCAGGTTTTTTAATGCCTGATTATTGCATTCGTCTAATATCTCATCTGCATCTGCACTGAATATATAATCACAGGACGCTAATGAAAATGCGTAATTTCTGGCGGCGGCAAAATCGTCACACCATTTATAATCATATACTTTATCTGTGTATTTATGTGCTATATCTTTGGTTGAATCAGTCGAACCAGTATCTACTATTATTAATTCATCATAAGTTCCTGCGTATGAAGTAAGACAGCGTTCTAATATTGACTGTTCATTTTTTACTATCATACATAAGGTGATTGATATCATTTTTCGAGGTCTCCTTATAACTGTTTCCTGTTCATAAGTATACCATATCAGTTTTTATGTGGATAGATTTTTAAATAAAAAAGGAGTTTGTGTTTGATATTTCACTTGTCTACTGGGACGGGTGGCAATCTGACACAAACTCTTTTTAGGTTTTTCTTTATTATTTTTTTATCATTCCAACACTTGAATTATTTATTCCAGCTATTTATTTTAAGCCTTTTTCAAGGTCTGTAAGCATTATGTCTAATGCCTGTATTCCACCTTCGGCTGTATACCATACATTTGAATGTTCAAGATATATTATATGGTTGTTTTTGTAGGCATCCGTTGTCTTTACAAGTTCATTTTCTACTATTTCTTTAGCAGTCTTAGCACCTGCTGTTGATATTGCGCTATCTCTGTCCATAACGAATATATAAGCTTGTTGTCATACCTACTAATGCTGTCTTTCCTGATGATATCTTCTTTATTACATCTATTCACTGTTTAATATCTGTATTATATTTAATTGTATACGACTTAACTTTTCAGAATTCTTCCAATTATGCAGTTAATTATGAAAATGAGAATATATATCGTTACGATTGTCGAACCTACTGGAGTTGAGGTAAATATTGATATTATTATTCCAAATACTGCCCCGAATACTGAAAGGATTGCTGAGTATATTATAACTGATTTGAAGCTTGTCATTACTCTCATCGCTGACAGGGCTGGAAATACTAAAAGGGCTGTTATAAGCAGTGAGCCTACGAGGTTCATTGCAAGCACGATTATTACTGCTGTTATAACTGCTATCATAAGATTGTATACATTAGTATTTTTGCCCATTGAGCGTGTAAAATTCTCATCAAATGTCACTGAGAATATTCTGTTATAGAATATTATAAAAAATGCAACAACTACAAGTGAAGCAATTACACACATAACGACTTCTGAACCTGTAAGTGTAAGTATTGATGTTGAACCAAAAAGTGTGGAACACACATCTCCTGATACATTTGAGGATACTGAGAACACATTTAATATAAGGTAACCAACTGCCATTGAGCCTACTGAAAGCATAGCTATTGCTGCATCACCCTTTAATTTAGTGTTAGTTCCTGTTCTAAGAAGCAATATCGCACACACTATTGTTACAGGCATAATGAATATATTTACATTAGCAATCTTTAACACTGTAGCTATTGCAAGTGCACCAAATGCAACGTGTGACAAGCCATCTCCTATGAAGGAAAATCTCTTTAACACAAGTGTCACGCCAAGAAGTGATGAGCATAAAGAGATAAGCACGCCTACGATAAGTGCATATCTTACAAATGGATATGACATATAAAACTGAAATTCCTGTATAAATCCGCTCATTACTCCTCATCTCCTTCCATCTGTCCAAATACATTGGCTTTGTCGCTTTGCATAAATTCTTTCTTAGTACCATAAAAGCTGTCTTTACTGTCAAGATAAAGAATATGTGTCGCATATGATACCGACTGAAGGTCGTGGGACACCATAATTACTGTTATTCCTTTATCGTTAAGCTCCTTTAATAGCTCGTAAAATTCTGCTGTCACCTTAGGGTCCAAACCTGTAACAGGCTCATCTAAAAGTATTACCTTGGAAGTTGCACAGAGTGCTCTTGCAAGTAAGACCCTCTGCTGTTGTCCGCCTGAAAGATTGCGGTAACATTTTTTCTTAAGGTCTGTAATATCAAGCTCTCTCATCTTCTCAATTGCAAGACTTTTCTCTTTCTTTCCGTAAAATGGCTTAAATCCGCTTCCTGCAAGTGTGCCTGACAGAACAACTTCCCATACAGTAGCTGGAAAATCCTTCTGTACAACTGTCTGCTGTGGAAGATAACCTATCTCATAATCCTTAAGGCCATCACCATATTCTATCCTTCCTGATACTTTATCTATAAGGTTAAGCAGTGTCTTTATAAGTGTACTTTTTCCAGCTCCATTTTCACCAAGCACACATAAATAATCACCTTTATTGACCTTGAAATTAAGACCTGATACAACTGCCTTGCCCTCATATCCCAAAGCCAAATTCTCACATTCTATATATGACATTTTCTTTTCCTTTCTCAATTCCTATTTATCAATTGTTATTGATAAACATTCTCTTATAAGCATAATAAACACAAAAATTATCGTTCACATCTGACATTAAAATCTATTGTAAAGCCTGTTTTAATACGACAAGGTTATTACTCATAACATTCAGATATGTATAATCTGCATCATCTGTCCCTGCCGACTGCATTGAATCCATAGTAAGTATCTGCTGATTCTTCTGGCTTGTATTGCCCTTAATAGTGTTAGCTATTCTTTTATCGGAACCATCAATTACAAGTATGCTTCCTGTTCCTATCTCGTCTATCTTGCCAGAAAGGAATGTAACTGTCTTAAAACTTGCCTCTGTTTCTGCTGAACAGCCTGCAAATGCGGCATAATAATCAATTCCGTAATCATCAACAAGATACCTGAATGGAAATCTGTCGCCAAATATAACTGTCTTAAGCCTTGAATTCTCACATACATTTTCATAATCACTGTCAAGTCCAGCAAGCTTATTTATATACGCATCAGCGTTATCCTGGTATAACTGCGAATTATCTTTATCCAAATCCTTGACTATATCCGCAAGATACTGTGTTAATACAGCCGCATTTTTTAATGACAGCCATATATGCTCGTCATATTCAATATCCTCGTCTGTGTGACTGTGCCCTGCCTCCAAACTGTGGTCGTCTGCGTGATTATCTTCGCTATGGTCACCTGCCGTATATTCATCTGCGTGGTCATCTGCTGTATGGTCATCACTATGCTCATCTGCGTGGTCATCACTGTGGTCGTCTGCACTATGGGAATGTGTGTGTGTATGCCTGAACTGGAAACGGCTCTCCTGCATACCTTCTATTACCTCTTCCTCTTTAGTCCTGTCACTTATAAGCTCCATCATATTGACTTTTATCATTTCTTTGTTCTTAGTTTCCCTTACCGCATCAAGAACCCACGCATCAGACTCACCTCCGACATACACAAACACGTCTGCTGATGAAATCTTAGTCATATCCTTAGCTGAAGGCTGGTAACTGTGTAAATCCACTCCACCATTAATAAGAAGTGTCAGTCTGAATTTATCGGAATTATCACCTATTATCTGACTTAGCCAGTCGTACTGTGGGAATGTTGTACACACAATACTTATCCTGTCATCATCATACCCTGTATCTGATGAACAGCCTGTTAATAACAGCATTGAAAATGTACCAATCAGAAGAACAGTACTCATAAATAATGCTTTTATTCTTTTTCCTGCCATTTTTATATCTATATTAAAATGCTTATTCTGCATATTATCTTTACTCCATTCTAACCCTGCTCCTCTTTGCAATTCCTACAAAGACCGCTTAAAGTTGAGCCATTACATTCAAGTGTAAATCCATATTGTTTCATAAGATTTTTTCTTATTTCGTCCATAAATGCACAGTCAAGGTGCATAACCTTTCCACACTTACGGCACTGCATATGAAGATGTGCATCACAATTATTATGTTCATCTGATATTCTATAATAATAATTACCACTGCTTGCTGTCTTAAAACGCACAAGCACTCCATTATCTGTCATTCTGTCGAGCGTACGGTACACTGTTGACTGGTTTACATCTACATTGTTGCTTTCAAGGTAATGATATACGTCAGCCACGCAGAAGCTCTTGTCTTTCTGGAGTGAAAGATATTGTTCGATTTCCTGGGTAGCTTTGGTGTGGTATGTTTTGGGCATTGTGTACGGCTCCTTTCTTGTGAGGGAGGGCATTAATTGCTAATTTACTTTAATGACTTCCCTTTTTTATAAAAAATGCGAAATGCATTGTAATTTGCATTAAATTTGCAAATCGTTTGCATTTCGCATATTATCATTTAACTATAGTTCTGTCAATATGTTTATATTTATTTAACATTTAAAATACATTGTTCTATAAAATCTGCCAATAATGTAGATTAGGATTGGGGAGAGCTGGCACAGGCATAAGAAGACGATGGGGAGCCGCCGGCACTTAAGTGCTGTCCTTTAGCACTTTAGTACCGCTGCGAGCGACACTTAAGCGCAAGCGTGTCGCCGTTGCCTGTGCCAGCTCTCCCCAATCCCTCACAACCTACATTCCTCTCTCCCAATTGCCCAATCAAATATTCTTTATCATATTCTTACAACTATTATAAGTTATAACAAAATACCCTCCATATATCAAAAGTATAAACACTCCGGTCATTATTATTGACTGTACCATATATTCCGTACCAAGCAGTTCCATCACCATATAGCTTACCCTCATTCCGAATATTGAGTGTATTATTGCAAGTGACATTGGTATTCCAAAGAATATCGCTGTCTGCTTTAATACTGCGTGATTGATTTTGCTATTGTCTGTTCCAAGATTTTTAAGTATCTTATATCTGCCAAGATTGTCGGCACTTTCTGACAGTTCTTTTAATGCAAGTATTGCCGCTCCTGATATAAGGAATATAAGTCCAATGTACAATGCTATAAATGCTATCATAGCACCAAGTCCCATTGAATTCTCTTTTACTGAAATAAGCGTATTAATATCCATTATAATACCTTCTTTACCAGCACAATTCGCTATCTTTACAATCTTTTTATCAACTGCCTCACGTTCATCACCCTCTGGTATATTATAATTACCAATATAATATTCACCTGTTGGAAGCATTGTTTCAAGTACTTCGTCTGGCACAACCACAATTCCTATATTTATATGGTTAGATGACATCTGGACAAAACCATCCGAACAACGATTATATTTTGGCTTTAACAATTTCCCATTTAAAGCAATCTTTACTCCCTTATCTAAGGCTTTGTTTCGCACTTCTGCCATCGACTTAAAGTCTGCAACAATTATATATTCATCAGAACTAAGACTGTATTGTTCATTACCATACAGAGCTGCCACCTTGTTATAATCACTAAGTTTCATAATATCTTCAGAATAATATGCATCAAAATATGATGAATCAATATTATCTGCGATATCCGGATTATTAGCCTTCGCTGCTTCTGTATTTCCTAAAGTATCATTAATTGTAAGTTCACTTGTATTGTATACATACACATCTACTATATCTTTAAGAATATCTTCAAGGTCAATATCTTTTCTCTTATAATAATCTTTAATCAATTCTGCCTCATCATCTGAATAAAGTTCCTTCTCTATCTGCACATCTGCTGGTGATAGCATATCAATATTGTGTACAAGTGAATTACGCACTGTAAGTCCGCTTGATAATACGCATATTGTTATAAACATCATAAGGCATATAACTGTCATTGCGAACACGTTGCTGTTCATACGGCTGCTCATCTGACGGAACACAAAGCTGTTAAGCCCCTTATAGTACACCTTTTTCATAGAATGTACTGCTGAGAACATAATTCCTGATAATGACCAGAAGAATAAAAATGTGCCTGCACAGCCCATTACTATATATTTGGCAAGGTCAGTAACTAACTCAAGATTCCTGCTATCTGATACCTTATAGTAGGCAAATGCAAGCAGTACAACTGATATTATCCATACAACTGCACATATATATGGATTTTTGTTAGTTGCTTTTTCTGCCTTTCTGCTTCCTGTAAGAAGGTCTATAAGCTTATATTTGTTAATGCAGAACATATTAAAGAGTATTACGATAACATATATAATTGCAAAATATATCAATGTCTTTACAAATGCCTGATGAGAAAATACAAATCTGTATTTCTCAATGTTAACCCCAAACATATTGGCAACAAATATACTTGTAACCTGTGAAAGTCCTATTCCTGCCACAAGTCCTATTCCTAACGATATAACACCTATAATCAGTGTTTCAAGAAACAGTATAAGTGATATTTTCCTTTTTCCCATTCCAAGAAGAATGTATAATGCAAATTCCTTTTTTCTCTTCTTCATAAGGAAATTACTTGCATATATAACAAGAAATCCAAGTATAAATGCAACAAATACACTTACTCCCGAAAGTGTTGTATTAATAAGCTTTACTATCTCTCTTGTGTCTTCTGATATTTTAAGCATAGTTGTCTGTGTTTCGATTGCATTAAAAAGATAAAATATCGCAACACCGAGTATTAACGTGAAGAAATATACCGCATAATCCTTCAAGCTTTTTTTCATATTAGAAAATGATAGTTTAAAGAGCATCGCCCGCGTCACCTCCCAATAATGAAACAACATCTATTATCTTGTTAAATAAGGTCTTCCTGTCATCATCACCACGGTTAAGCTCGTGGAATATCTTACCGTCCTTGATAAATATAATTCTGCTTGCATAACTTGCAGTAAATGAGTCGTGTGTTACCATAAGTATTGTCGCCTGCAACTCCCTGTTAAGCATATTAAACCTTTCAAGAAGAAGCTTAGCAGCTCTTGAGTCAAGAGCTCCTGTCGGCTCATCGGCAAGCACCAGACTTGGACTTGTTATAATTGCCCTTGCAGAAGCAACTCTCTGTTTCTGTCCACCTGACATTTGGTAAGGATATTTATTTAATATCTCTGTTATATCAAGCTGTTCTGCTACATTTTTTACTGCCCTGTCAATTACATCAGCAGAATCATTTCTGATTGACAATGCAAGTGCAATATTCTCATATGCTGTAAGTGTGTCCAGAAGATTAAAATCCTGAAATATAAATCCCAGCTTATCTCTTCTGAATCTGTTAAGAGCACTTCCTTTAAGCTGTGTGATATTATTGCCATCTACATATATATTGCCACTTGTAACCTTATCAATTGTAGATATGCAGTTAAGAAGTGTTGTCTTACCGCTTCCCGAAGCACCCATAATAGCAACGAATTCACCCTTATTTACATCAAACGATATATCATCTATCGCTTTAGTCAGGTTATTCCTGCTGCCATAGTATTTCTCTACATTTTGAATTCTCAAAATATTCTCACTCATATAAAATCCTCCATTTCTGTATACGAAACCTCTAAGGCTCATATCTGCCAATCACTTGACTTTCTCTACATTGTAATAAGGATTTTGTTATCTGTCGTAATTCTAATATTACGCAATGTTACATTTTTGTAATATTGGCTTTGTATAATATTAACTTTCTGTAATATTAATTCTTTATAATATCGGACTTTTCAATATTAACCGGATTGTAATAGCTGTCCCCGTAAAATGTTATTTCAACCTCTGTATATTCTCCCTCAATTGACTTTATCTCTATATTATGTCCAAGCTTGCCACACATATTTTTAGCAATATACAAGCCCATTCCTGTTGATTTGGCGTTATTTCTTCCGTTAGAACCTGTATAAGATTTAATGAATACCTTATCTATATCTTTAGCTGGTATTCCAATTCCGTTATCCTTTATATGAAGCACAGCATACCCCACTTTGTCTGTGCCACTGTCCTGTCTTTGCTCTGAATATACTTCGATGTAAGCCTCTCCTGATGTCTTTTTGTATTTAATACTGTTGCTTATAATCTGATTGACTATGAATTCAAGCCATTTGGCATCAGTATTAACATAAGTATCTATGTCGTGGACATTAAGACTTATGTTGTTGCTTAATATTATGTCTTTATTCTTAACTGCCGTCTTGTTAATAATTGTTTTGAGATTAACTTTTCCAAATGAGTAGTCTTTCTCTGCATTTTCTGACCTCACATAATAAAGTACCTTGTCTGCATAATCATCAAGCCTGTTAAGCTGTGTAATAAATTTCTTATCTATATGCTCTTTGTCATTGTGGCACATAAGCGTAAGGCTTGCTATCGGAAGCTTTATCTCGTGAACCCACATTTCTATGAAATCTTTAAAATCCTGCTGTCCCCTCTCATACTGGTTAATATGCTCAATCATAGATTTATTAATGTCATACATCGCTGTATACACAAGGTTTCCCTCATAGAATTCCGGCTCGTCCAGTGTTTCAATAACAAGATATTTCTTATCAATCCTCTGTGTATTATCAATAAGACTGTTATAGAAATTCCGTTTTCTGCAAAAATCCCATATGAACATTATAATAAAAAATATGGCTGCAAGTACAGCCATAAGTGCCGCCATCTGTACTCCGAAGTTAAATGCACACAGAAGCCCACATATAAGTATTATATAT